>Ga0065721_10051370_pt1 | contig 15077 bp, 13 predicted proteins | sample Mesricmetagenome_FD_59108 | JGI IMG/M metagenome (GOLD analysis project Ga0065721, IMG submission 59108) | Mesophilic microbial community from rice straw/compost enrichment Sample: eDNA_1 v2 (version 2) | ecosystem: Engineered > Solid waste > Grass > Composting > Bioreactor | place: USA: Davis... | reverse complement strand
TTATCGCTGAGCGGCGCGGCGGCGGGTTCAGCTTTCGCACAACACGAACCGCCGGCGTAGGAAAATTGGTTGGTAATGAGTAAAAAAGTTCCAATGACCAACATCCAAATTCCGGAGAAGCTCGAACTTCCAAATCTCAAACGTCGCGCCGGGGATGTTTTAAAATTGGCGCTTGAGATTTCTCTGGAGCTTGGGCGTTGGAACTCGGTGCTTCCGGTCGATTTGGTCGTTTTCATAAATCTTTAGCGCAGCGGAATCCCAGATTGTGGATGCAATAATCCGCCTTGAGACTGCTGCGAAATCCGTAGCGCATGAACGCGGTGTAGTTGCTGACGTCGCGTGCGGTGGCCGCGCCGCTGCCGCAAAAAAGTTGTCGTTCCAATCCGGTGTCACCACGCGAATCGCCAGTGACCATCGTCGTGTTGAAATCCGCCACCCATTCCCAAATCAAACCATGCAGATCGTGCACGCCCCAATAATTTGCCGCGCGCGATCCGACGTCCGGCAGTCGCGTCGGGTTGGCGGTGGAATACCAGTTCACAATTGTGCGATTGAACTCAGGATCATTTTCGCCATCCGGTCGCGTGCTGCTCGCGGCGGCCACGAATTCCCACTCCGCCGCCGTCGGCAATCGCTTGCCGCACCATTGCGCGTAAGCCTTCGCTGCGAACCACGACACAAACGTTACCGGCGCGTTCGCGGAGATATTCGTTCCTAATTCCAAATCACCCGCCCAATGTTTGAGATAAGTTTGATCCGCAAAGAGCCGCTTTACGCTCGACCGTTGCCAACGCGGATTCGCGCGCACGAATTCCAGAAATTCCCCGTTCGTCACCGGCAGCGTATCGAGATAAAACGGTTTCACCGTCACCTCGTTTAAATCGGCGGTGGAGCGAAACATCGGCTTAAACACTCCGCCGCTGATGGCCACCATTCCGACGGGGGCATTCGACGCCGCAGAAGCCCATCCGCTCCACGCGACGACCGCTGCCATGGCGATGCCAACAATAATGCGGATGGGTTTCATGTTCGTTTCCGGTTCAGGTTACTCGAATTGATTCGCCGCTGGTGGCGTGACGGTCGCGCGCACCTGTTTCACTTCGACTGCCGTGACGATATCGCCTTCGTTACCGAAACTGTTTCGCACGTAAGTCAGCACGTTGGCGATTTGATCGTCGGACAAGTAGCTCAGCGGCGTCATCGTGCCGTTGTAGGTTTTGCCGTTCACGGTGACTTCGCCGGACATTCCGGCAAGCACGAGACGAATGGCTTCTTCGTTGTTGAGTCGTTTGAGATAATCCGACTTGGCGAGCGGTGGAATCTGACCAGCCACGCCTTGTCCTTCGGGTTGATGGCAAACGAAGCAGGTTTGTGTATAAACGCCTTTGCCTTTCTCGATTTGAATCTCCTTCGTCAGGGTGGCGATCTTCGGATTGCCTTTAATCTCCGCCGCGACTTCCGCTTTGAGTTCGGCGACGCGTTTCTCTGAATCGCCACCCGCGGCCGCCTGACCGATATACACGGCGTCCACTTCTTTGCCGGAATAAACGACCTGATTCTCCGGTCCTTCAACTTTCAACATGGCGATGGCGCCTTTGTTGAAGGCGCGGAACAGCGAATGATCCACGAGGACGTAAGTTCCCGGCACTTCGACTTTGAAATCTACAATGGCCGAACCGCCCGCCGGAATCAGCGTGGTTTGCACTTGTTTCTGCGACGCCAACACGCCGCCTTCCTGATAGACGTTGTCGAAAATTTCGCCGATGACGTGGAATGAGGAGACAAGATTCGGTCCGCCGTTACCAACAAACAACCGCACGCGCTCGCCGACTTTTGCGGTAATCGCTTTATCGCCGACCAACGAGCCGACCGCGCCATTGAACACCACATAAGTCGGTCGCTCATCAATCGCCTTGTTCATGTCGAACTGTTGCAATCCTTCCTCGCCGTATTTGCCCGATGTGTAAAAGTCGCCTTGCATGATGTAATACTCGCGATCCGCCGGCGGCAGACCTTCCTTCGGTTCGACGAGAATCAACCCATACATGCCATTGGCGACGTGCAAACCTACGGGTGCGGTTGCGCAGTGATAGACGTAAAGTCCGGGATTCAGTGCCTTGAAGGAAAATTGCGATGAATGTCCCGGCGCGGTGAATGACGAGGCTGCGCCGCCGCCCGGTCCGGTGACCGCGTGCAAATCAATATTGTGCGGCATTTTGCTGTCCTGATGGTTGTTCAGGTGAAACTCCACCTGATCGCCTTCGCGAATCCGGATGAAGCTGCCAGGGACGTCGCCGCCGAACGTCCAGAAGACATATTCGACCCCGTCGGCGAGACGTTTGGTGAGTTCGCGCACTTCGAGATGCACGATCACTTTTGTCGGATGCTTGCGCGTGATGGGCGGTGGCACGTTTGGCGCCTGAGTGAGAACGGCGATTTCTTCGCCTTGCACTTCGGGATCGATCACTTTTTTGCCGGTGGCGACAACCGGTGCTTCAGAGGCGGTCAACACATTGGTGAACAGCGCAGCGACGGCGACGGCGCCTAGTAGTTTCAGAATATTTCGTTTCATGTTTTGGTGGCGTTGCACGAATTCATTTTCGAACGTCTGCGTTGACCGTAGCTCGGGTTGGGAAGCGCAACCTTGACCAAGGTCATGTTTTTGCGAGTTGCCAGCGGGTGAGAATTCTTTGACTCAAATCAAAACCGCCGCACAGGTCAGGCATGAACCGTGCGGCGGCGGGGCAGAGCAGGGTGTTGTTCAGAAGCTCAGAAGCATCCTGCTACCGATGGCATCAATGATGACCACAACTGCCGGGAACAATCTGTTCCGCATCAACAACAGCGCGCAGCTTGGTGATTTTGACGCGAAACTCTTCCGGCCCTTTGACGAGGTGTTCCCACGTGAATGCGCCGGGCCACTGCGCGGAAAACTGATAGAACAACGGCACGGGATCGTGATCGTTCAGCAGAACGAAATGGTCGTTGACCGGCAACTCCAGCCAGGTGCGGATGATCAATCCGTGTTTGATGGTGCAGGGGATGGGACGCACATCCATGACGCGGTCTGGACCGATAAGATTTTCAGTTTCGATATTGGTGTTCATGTTTTCGTTTTAGTGTCGCGACGCTCTACGAGCGCCGATTGTTTCATTTTCCCGGCGGTCATCGACCGTCGCTGGAAATCATTCCCGGATGCCAGGGCGGGTCGAACACGAGTTCAACCTGCGCGGCCGAGATGGCCGGATGATCAAGCAAAGCGCACTCGGCGCCGCGCCGCAGGCTTTCGCTCATAGGGCAACCGGCGGAAGTCAAAGTCATCGCAACGCTCACTTCAGAGCCGTTGATGCGAATGTCGTAAATCAAACCGAGGTCCACGATGTTCATGCCGATTTCCGGGTCAATTACCTGGCGTAAGGCGTCGAGTACGGCTGCTTCGGGCAAAAGTTCGCTGGTCATAGCAATTAATTATTTAGTGGTAGAGCAGGCGGTCCTTTGCCCGCCGCTCACCGGCGATTCTTCATCGGTGCGCACGGAGTGGCGCGCCTTACCTCCATCAGTTGAAAGTGGTTTGATTTGGGGGCGACGAAAGTGTGAGAAGACCTGGACGACGTTCCAACCGAAGCACAGCAGGCTCGTGAACAAGGCCACGGCACCGATGCGTAATCCGAGTTCGTTTTCACGTAAGATGGCGATTGAGATGATTGCGAGTCCGACGAGATAGGTGATGAGGCCGATTCGTTGGGCGCGTTCGGAAACCATCTGCGTTGTGAGTGGCAGTTGCGCGCGACCGACGTGCGGACTGTAAACGCCGAACCAGACGAGGAACGGCAGAATTTTGTGCAACATGCCGAGAATGGCGAGCGCCACGACGCCGAACAATCCGAGGAAACCATAAACATTTTCGAGCAGGCTGAAGAATTGATTCATCGGCAGACGCGGCCACGACAACACCAGCGCGAGGGCGCAAACGGGAATCAGCATTCCCACTGCGACGAGAAAACTTTTCAATCCCCAATCGAGCACGGGGCGTTTGCGAGCGCGAAGCATGGCGCGCAGTTCCCAACCAAACACAGCTAAACCGGCAACGGCTACGGTCGCGAATACAGGTTTCCAATCGCTACGCAGGAGAATTGTTACCACCGAACCCGCGAGACCGATGTTCAGCAGCAATACTGAAATGGTGGCGCGACGTTTACTCTGGAGCTCTGTCAGCATGAACATCGGAACGAGCCGATACGAGACGCCGACAATCAGCAGCACGAAGAATCCCACCACGCCGAGATGCGCGTGAGCGTGCATCGCGCCGATGGCGTCAAAGCGCGAGACGACGCTCGCGACCATTTGCAGACCGTTGATCATCTCTTTCACGCCGTCGGCGGTGGCCAGACCTTCGGTGGCTTCATACGCGCATTTGGCGGTGGCGATGGCGAGGCCGGCGAAAATAGTCAGAGAGAACCAGACCAGCGCGGCGGTGATGGCGGTCGCGACGAGATTCCATTTCGGCACGCGCCAGAGCGTTCGCGCCATGTTGTAAACGAACAATCCCACGCCCAGCGCCAAACCCGAACCGAAATGCCCGACGTGTTTCATGTTCCAGACGTTGAACATCCAGACCATGCCGGTGAAGCTGATGACGTGGATAATGAATTGCCATTTCGCGAGTCGCTCGGAGTATAATTTTGTTTCCAATGCGACGGGTACGAGTTGATACATCGCGCCCATCACGACCGTGCAAACGAAGCCGAGCACGACAAGATGAGTCGCAGCGATGACGTATTGGTTGTAATGATAGGTTGCGAGAATGGACGGTTTGATGAAAATCCATCCGACGCTCACGACAAACGCCATCAGGCCGGTGAGCATGAAGCGCAGCGGCAGACTGACCGAAGTCGCGGTGGCGCGAACGGTCGTGCCGGGTGACGTTAAGCCGGGTTTGGGGCGGCCAGGAACACGACGTTCCTCAAGCGCGACGGATCTCGGTAATGCAGCTTCCATCAGTTTGCTCCTTGGATGTGCCGATGAATCCTCGTTTTTCCAGTTCCGCGTACAACAGCGCGGGACGCCAGCGCGTGTGAATTCGCAACGTCGCTCCGGCTGGCAGCGTGGCGACGGCTTCGAGCGTTTTCAGCAGCGGTTGCGGCGGTTCAAAACTGCGCAGGTCCAGATCAATCACTGCGCCGGTTGAATTGGTTGATTCATCCATGCCCGCAGTAAAGCAGTTGTGAAGTGAAGGTGCTTTGACTCAGGTCAAGTGTTCGGGGCGAATCACCCAGCAGATTTGCAGGTAAAAAATTTGACGTAAATCAACGTTTTACGAATTCAGGATTCCGTGGTTACTTAGCGACAGCAAACTTTCCCTCAATGAAACGCGCAACTGTCGCAGGAATTGTGTTGGGCGGCACTCTGGGCCTCGCGCTGGGCGTGGGGGCTTATACCTTTATCTATGCGAAGGGCGCGTCGTATCTGACCAACGATCCGCAGGCGTGTGTGAATTGTCATATCATGCAGGACCAATACGATGGCTGGCTCAAATCAAGTCATCGCAGTGTAGCGGTCTGCAATGATTGCCATGCGCCGGACGATTTTGTCGGCAAATATTCCACGAAGGCGCTGAACGGTTTTTGGCATTCGTTCTATTTTACCACTGGCGATTATCCCGATCCGATTCAGATCACGGAGCGAAATCGCAAGATTGCCAACGATGCCTGCCGCAAATGTCACGCAAGCATCGTGGAAACTATCGAAGGCCCACTGAAGGAACATTCAGCTTCGGATGAAACTTCCTGTATTCGCTGTCATCGCGATGTTGGACACATGCATTGATTGCTCATGAAAACAAAAAACTATTCTCGCAGCCGGAATTTACACCAGCAGTTCGGCGGACAGGTTTTGAAATTCGGTCTGGCGGTGGCCGTCGCTGCGTTGGTGGCGATTGGTGGTCTGGCGTTGTTGGTGAACATTATGGAACACAAGCAGGAGGCGAAGAATCCGTTTTTCCGTGTGGTGGAATTGACTGATGACACGAGCGATCCTGAGATCTGGGGAAAGAATTTTCCGGTGCAGTATGACGCGTATCGGCGCACGGTGGATCAGGTGCGCACGCGTTTCGGCGGCAGCGAAGCGTTGCCTCGGACGCCAACTGAAGCCGATCCGCGCTCTATCGTGGCGCAGTCCAAACTCGAAGAAGATCCGCGTTTGAAAACGATGTGGGCAGGATATGCGTTCGCGATTGATTTTCGCGAAGAACGCGGTCACGCCTACATGTTGGATGACCAGACGTTCACGCAGCGGCAGACGAAACCGCAACCGGGCGCGTGCATGAATTGTCACGCGTCAACTTATGTCGCGATGAAAAATGCCGGCGACGGCGATGTAGTCAAAGGTTTCGAAAAGATAAATGCGTTGCCGTACGCGGAAGCACGCAAGCTGGTCGAGCATCCGGTGGCGTGTATTGATTGTCACGATTCCCAGACGATGGCGTTACGGATTACCCGACCCGCTTTCATGGAAGGCATCAAAAATCTCAAAGCATCGCAAGGCGTGAACGATTATGACGTGAACACCATGGCCACGCGGCAGGAAATGCGTTCCTACGTCTGCGCACAATGTCACGTGGAATATTATTTCAAAGGCGACGAAAAGCGGCTCACGTTCCCGTGGCACAAAGGAATCAAGGTAGAAAACATTCTGGCGTATTACGACGAAGCGGGATTCAAGGATTGGACGCATGCGGAAACCGGCGCACCGACATTGAAGGCGCAACATCCGGAGTTTGAAATGTGGAATCAGGGTATTCACGCGCGGTCGGGCGTCGCGTGCGCGGATTGTCACATGCCTTACACTCGGGTTGGTGCTCACAAGGTGAGTGATCATCACGTGCGCAGTCCGTTGCTCAACATCAACAAAGCCTGTCAGACGTGTCACAAATGGCCGGAAGAAGAATTACGGGAGCGCGTGCATACGATTCAAAGCCGCACCTACCGGATGCGCGATTTGGCAATGGATGCATTGGTGGATTTGATTGCGGATATCAAAGCGGCGAAGGAAGCCGGGCAATCCGAAGAAGTGCTTAACGTCGCGCGCGATTTCCAACGCAAAGCACAGTTCTACGTGGATTACGTGGAAGCCGAAAATTCCATGGGCTTCCATGCGCCGCAGGAAGCCGCGCGAATTCTCGGCGAAGCAATCGATTTCGCACGTAAAGGTCAAAAAGCGTTGCGACCAGCGGCGCCGAAACTGGCGTCCAGCGCGGGGAATTGAAATCGAGGACGAAGCGTCGTCGCGCCGTGTCCAGCAAAGAGGTCGCGAGCGAAAACTATTTTCGAGAGTTGCTCTGAGTGTCCGATTGTCCGGCGGCCCAGAGCGTGCCGCGCGTGACGAGCTTGAGAAAGTTTTCATCGCGCCACATTTCATCGGAGTGTCCGAACGTCGTGCCGAAAACGCGTGCCTTACCGTACTGATGCGTCCAAATCACCGGATGCGCTTTGCCATCGCGTTCGCTGACGGACGTCGCGAGAATTTCCGTTTGTGGCCAGACTTTTTCGATGATGTACAGCTCGTCCATTGGCGTGACCCAGTTGGTGGCGATGCCTTGTAAAATCGGATGTTCGGGTTGCGTGAGTTTCACCGGATATTTGCGCTGATGATCGTGCCGTTTGCTGGTTACGCCGAGAAATTCCCGCCAGTCATCAATTTCCGCCGCGCGATACGTATGCATCGCGCAATGAATCACCACCGCGGGCACGCCGGCGTGATGAACGCGGGTAATTTTCCGCAAATAATCCGGATTCGTCGTATCAGCAAAGCATTCGTTATGCACGACGACATCAAATCCGTTAGCCCAGTCCGGATTGTTGTAGAGCGAAATTTCGGCGCGCGTGCCGTTGCCGCCGTCCATAACAACGGTCCATTCGGCAGGGGTGAGATTGGCCATCGCATTGGTGAATTGTTGGGTTTGGAACGGGTAATTATGACAACAACCTCCGGTAATGAGCAGCACGCGGAGCGGTTTGGTTTCGGCGGCGACGAGATTAAGCGGCAAAATCGCCATTGCAACGCAGGCGATCTGAAAAATCAGGCGGTGAAACATGTCGGGACGCTAACCGGTGGCGGCGAGGTGGTCAACTGACGATACGAGCATCGCACTTCCGGGTTAAAAGTGGGCAAAAGCGGCATTGCGATTTCTCGCGGTTTGCATCAAACATTTGCGTGTCATGACAAAACTGACTTTCCCGTTCACTGAAGAGAAGGTTCGCTCACTCAAGGTTGGCGATGAGGTGTTAATTTCCGGCGTGGTGTATACCGGACGCGACGCAGTGCACAAGTATCTGCATGAGGGAGGAAAACTGCCGCCAGGCGTGAGTTTTAAGGACGGGATTATTTACCATTGCGGACCGGTCATGCTGCAACAGCCCGACAGTTCGTGGAAATGCGTGGCCGCTGGTCCAACGACATCGATCCGGGAAGAACCGTATCAGTGGCAGGTGATTCGGGATCTCGGATTGCGCGGGGTAATCGGCAAAGGCGGCATGGGTGACAAAACGCTCGCGGCCTGCAAAGAATACGGCTGTGTTTATCTGCATGCCGTCGGTGGCGCGGCGCAGGTGTTGGCCGAAGCGGTGAAGAAAGTTCGCAACGTTTATTTCAAAGACGAATTCGGCGCTCCTGAAGCAATTTGGGAATTAGAGATTGAAGATTTTCCGGCGGTAGTGACAATTGACGCGCATGGCAACTCTTTACACAAGGAGGTGTTTGAGAAAAGCCAGGCGGCCTTGGCCTCGCGGCTGTAATTGAAGCTGCGGGGGGCGGGGCAGCCGCCCGGGTGACGACGGGAAATCGTCCGAGGAAAATCCCGGGCTAATTATTCACTGTGTTTTCGGGCTTTTTTGTGAACAGGTCGATCCAAGAATAGGTTGACCCGTCGCAGCCCGTATGTCTTTCTAGCCGCGTGAATTTTTCAGGCGCAGTTGGTTGCAGTTCGGGCTTGAGTCGGACGACTGCCGGTGGCCGCACCGCGTCGTTTGGACGACGCTTTTCCCCGTCCGACTGCTCGAATCTACAAGCGCGTCGGTCAGCAGTTACCTCCCGATGAAAACTATCCTTGTCCTCTCATCCCACCCGGAAATGGCGGAGACAATTCGCTCGGGGCTTAACCCGGAGCAATACCGTATTATCCATCGAACCGGAGTCGCCGATGCCGAGCCGATGTTGGCGCACGGTCTGGTGCAAGGAGTGATTGTGGACGTGGAATTCAACGGCGTGCAGAACATGTGGCTCGTCGAACGCCTGCGCCGTCGCGACTCGCGTTGCCCGATCATCATTTACACCGGCGAAAAACAATCGGAATGGGAAGAGGAAGCGTATCTGCGAGGCGTGACGCATGTGTTGTCCAAGCCGGTGCGTCCACGGGCACTCGCTTCATTGCTGGAACGGACCTTTACGGCGATCGCCAATCCTCCGACGGCAGCTCCCGTGCGTGTGGAAACTGTCGTCAGCGCTCCGGTTAATCCTGCTAACTCGATTGTCGGGCAGCCATTGGCGTTCCTGCGAAATTTTTCCTCGATTCTCACGCATTCATTGAATGCCGAAGGAATGTTGCGGCAATTCCTGATTCAACTGCGCGACATCATCAGCGTGAATCGTGCGGTGATTTTCCTGCGCCCCAACACCATGGCATTTGGCGCCAGCGTCAGTCCGGAAAGTTCGCATCGCTTGCGGGCCGTCAGCGCGTTGGGCCTTTCGCCCGGCATGCTTGAGCATTTTGAACTGTCGCTCGACTCCGGTATCGGCGGACAGCTTTATCGCCTCGGCCGCATCTTGCGTCGGCAAAGCGAAGAAGCGCGGCTCGATGTTGAAGCGCAGAAAGAATTTGAACTGCTCGGCACGCAGGTCGCGGTACCGATTTTTGATCGCGAATCGCTGCTGGGCGTTGCGTTGTTTGACGGTCGCATTACCGGTGAGGCGCTGACCAACAGCGAACTGGAATTGATTTTCCATCTGCTCGAACAGGTCGGATTGGCGGTGCGCAATATCTGGCTGCACGACCAGTTGGCGAGCAACAACGACATGATGACCAACGTGCTGCGCGAGTTGAACAGCGCGTGCGTCGTGGTCAGCCGGGATTTGAAGATTTTGCACGCCAACAAAATGGCGCGGCGGTTTTTCAATCAAGCGTCGCGGGCGAGCGGTGAAATGGAATTTAACGATTTGCCGCAGGCGTTGGGCGCCAAAGTTTATCAGGTGTTGCGATCTGGATCGGCGGTCGGTCCATTCCGCTACGAACCGGAAGGCGCGCCCGGCACCGTTTACAGCGTGACGGTTGTGCCGTTTCACAAACCGGAATCCACTGCGCCCGCTTCGGCGTTGTTATTGGTGGACGACCAGACACAAAGCGAACAGTTGCGCCGCCTCGAAATTGAAACGTCGAATCTGCGCATGATTAAAACCATGGCCGATCGTCTCGCGCATGAGGTCGGCAACGCCATGGTGCCGCTCTCGACGCATCAACAATTACTGGCGGAGAAGTATCGCGACCCCGAATTCCGCGCGTCGCTCGACAACGCGTTGGCCGAAGGCGTGAAACGCGTCAATCGCCTCATCAATCAGATGCGCTTCCTGGCGCGCGATTCCGTGACGACTTCTGAGCCGATTCCGCTGACGCCGTTGATCGAAGAGGCGTATCAGGAAGCCCGCAAGTATCAGCCGGGTAAAGCGGCGCAGTTGAAGTATGACAATGGCGGTAAACCGATCTTCGTGAACGGTGACCGTGCGGCATTGAAACATGCGTTGACGGAAGTCTTGATCAACGCGTTGCAGGCGAATCCCACCGATCCGAAGATTGGCGTCAAACTCGAAGCCGGAACGAATGGTGGCGGCGCGACGGGACTACACATTGACGTGGAAGACAACGGCACCGGTTTTTCCGCCGAAGCAATGCAGAAAGCGGTTTCACCGTTTTACACCACGCGCAATGTCGGCCTCGGCCTGGGCCTCACGGTGACCAACAAGATTATTCAGACGCATCACGGTAAATTGGAAATCGTGCCGGGGGAAGGCAGTCACAGCGTCGTGCGCATCTCGTTGCCGCTGGAGAAATCGTCCGTCGAAGCCTGACGCAGCGCACCACAAATGCGCGCTTGAGGTTCGGGCGGATTCGGCTTCAATGTAGCACCATTGCGCACGTGGCGGAATTGGCAGACGCGCCAGACTTAGGATCTGGTACCGCAAGGTGTGAAGGTTCAAGTCCTTTCGTGCGCACCAATCAATCGCCTGCGGCATTATTGCTGATGATCACTGCGCCTTTGCTTTGGTTCTGAATTCGCGGCTTTCCCGTCAGGAGATTGTCAGTAATCACAGCACGGCGCACCGCCAGGCCAAGCTCGATCTGAGGGCTGTCGGCGCGGAATTCGCAGCCGCGCACGAGGACGTTGCCGCTCTCCACTTGCAACGCAGCACGCCCTTCCTTTTTGCGATCCCATTGAACGAACGTGCAGTCGCTGAAACCCACCGTGCCTTTGCCGGCGATCTTCGCGATCTGATTGCACGGCCCCCAGAATGATGAGTTGACGAAACGCACGCTGCCGGAATGGTTCGTGCCGATGCGGATCATCGTCGGATCGGGACCGTTGAACGACACAAACTCGCCGTTGGAAATCAGCAGCCCCATGGGCGCGCATTCTTCAACCAGGAGCGCCGTGGCGCAATCATCCGCGCCGATGCCGAGGAAGTTGCCATTGCACACGCCCGCCTTCGTCGCGATAAACTTGTAGCCGGTCTGATAGCCAAAGCAGAAGGTGTTGAAGACGTATTGCCAATCTGTGCGACCGAAAATGAACGCTTCGCCATGCTCCATCTGCCAGGCCCGCACCCTGGGTTGCAAACTCCACCAGGGATTGAAATGCACGTTCTCGATGCGCCCAATGTCGTAAATGGCATCCACGAAAATGCCGCGCCGCAAGGGTTGGCCGTGCACATCGCGAATCAGGTGACGCTCGTTCTGCGTCGCATCAATGCCGTTGTACGGATTGAGCAGTTCGACCGCGAGCACGGCGGGATTCTTGCCGCGCATCGCGATGGCCCAGGGATACGGCTTGGGTTCCTCAGCCGGATTCTGGTCCGGATAGAACAGCACGACGCCCTTGAGTGTGCTGTTGTGATTGAGCGTGAGAAAAGGCGGCGCGTCCTCCTTGCCGGCGTTCGCCGTGATGAGGAAAGTCGTTCCGTCGTCGGTCGGCTTCGACAAGCCAGCGTCGCGAATGCCGTTATGCGCGGGCACGGACTCCCAAATGCCCTTGAGCGTGACGGCGGCGGGCACATTGAGTGAGCCGGCGAAATAAAAATTCCCGCGCGGTGCGTAAACTACTCCGCCGCCGGCTTTGCCCGCAGCATCAAGCGCTTTCTGAAACGCAGCGGTGTCGTCCGTCTTCCCGTCGCCCACCGCGCCGAAGTCGCGTACGGAATAATTGGTCTGCGCAACCGCAACCGAGGTAATCAGCGCAAGAAAGACCAGCGGGCAGAGGAATCGGCGAGACGGTGAGGGGGCGAAACGGTGAGAGTCGCCGTCTCTCCGTGTCGCCGTTTCTCCGTCTCGGGCACTTCGAGGTTTCATTGGCGTTCAGCAAACTGGTCGCGGTCATCCAATTCCTTCCGCAATCGGGCCATTTCAGCCTTCAGTTCAGTCACGAGCTTCGCGTTCTGTGGATCGTTGTAAATATTTTTTAGTTCGCGCGAGTCGGTTTGCAGATCGAAGAGTTCCCACTGATTGATGCGGTCGAAGTGAATCAATTTGTAACGCTCCGTCCGCACGCCGTAATGCGGTTGCACCCGATGATCTGCCGGATAATGGTAGTAACGGTAATACCAACTCTTTCGCCAATCCGTTGGCGCGCTGCCGCTGAGTAACGGTTTCAAGCTGCGCCCCTGAACTTCCGGCGGAATGCTTTCTCCGGCGAGTTCCAAAAACGTAGATGCGAAATCCACATTAAGAACCATCGCATCGCTCACACTGCCGGGTTTGATCAAGGGCGGATATCGCACGAGAAACGGCATGCGAATGGATTCCTCATACATGAATCGCTTGTCATACCAATTGTGGTCGCCGAGGAAAAATCCCTGGTCCGACGTGTAGATGACAATGGTGTTTGTGGCGAGGCCGGATTCATCGAGGTAATCCAACAAGCGCCCGACGTTTTCATCTACCGATGCGATGCAACGCAGATAATCTTTGATGTAACGCTGATATTTCCACTTCTTCAGCGCGAGTCCGGAAAGTTTGTTGGTCTTCCCGTTCTCAACCACTTCAAGTTCGGAGTCCGTTTCACTCTTCCATCGTTGCAATGCCGGACCGGTGAGGCCTGGTGGTGGCGGGAGTTTCAAATCGTTGCGGGTTAAATCACGATCGATCCGCATCGTGGCTTCGCGAGCGGCGTCGGAACGAGTGGCATACTCGTCGTTGAACGTCTCGGGCTCAGGGATCGTAACGTCCTCGTATAATCTGGCGAATTTGGCGGGGGGATTCCACGGACGATGCGGCGCTTTGTGATGACTCATCAGAAAGAACGGTTTGTCTTTGGGACGATTCTTCAAATGTTCAATCGTGAGGTCCGTGATGATGTCGGTGGCGTAACCGGAAATCTTTTTACGCGTCCCCATCTCGATGAACGCCGGATCGTGATACAGGCCTTGCCCGGGCAGAATATTCCAGTAATCAAAGCCGGTCGGATCGCTCTTGAGATGCCACTTGCCGATGATGGCGGTGTGATAACCGGCTTGTTGCAATGCTTTGGCGACCGTCCATTGACTGCCGTCGAATTCGTTGAACACCGTTACGCCGTTGATGTGGCTGTATTTGCCGGTGAGAATGGACGCGCGACTTGGTGCGCAAATCGAGTTCACCGCAAAACAATTGTTGAAGCGCAATCCTTCCTTCGCCAGACGATCCAGATTCGGTGTCTGATTTATTTTGCTGCCATAAGCACTGATTGCGTGCGCCGCATGGTCGTCTGTCATGATGAACAGAATATTGGGACGCGGCTGATCCGCCGGAAGAGAACTCAAATGTCCGCACGCGACGAAGAAGCAACACAGTAGAAACAGGAAGCGGCTCATGGCCGACAGCGTTGCTTTCTTGGGTGATCAAAGCAACTGCATATCTATGCGCTCAACGTGAGCACAAAATCAGGGGAACTGGAGACGATTGATGCCTGCCCCACTGGAGCCTTGTGCGGTTAAAAATATGCCTGGCACGCGACCGAAGTCGCCGGAGTTGTTGAGTGCGGAGCGGAACTGTGCAGTATTGAGAGTTTGCACGCTGCCATCGATGAAGGCGACATTGCCTTCTTTACGGTGATTATTGTCCTGCCAACCGATGGCGGTCGAAGACCAATTCGCATTAGTGCCAGCGCTGACGAACTGGTTGATCTTGGTGAATGCATCAGGTCCCGTGCCGAGATTGTGGTCGCCGGTCAAAAGCATGCGAGGCCCGGAATAGTTTGCATCCACTCCGACGAAATAGCTGATGTTGTAATCATTTTGAAATCCCGCCGGGCCGCCTGGTAGTTGCGGACCAAAGACTTCGGCTTGGCTGATAGTCGCCCCGCCAACGTCGTGGGAAAGGCTGTTCTCGGCAGGGCAAAAAAGCACTTTGGGCGTGGCTAACTCATTCGACATGACCGCAAACATCCAGTAAACGCCGCGATTGGCATTAGGATTGGGGCCACCGGTCCAAGGGAGAGTGGCCGCCAGACCGATGCTGACGTGGGCGCCGCCTTCGGCGGGCGCAACATGCATGGGCAATCGGTCCTGATGGTTTGCAGCCCACTCACGAAAGGCCACGCTGATGCGGCGCAGATTGTCGCCGCACGTGAGCCGCTCCGAACCCGCTTTGGTCAGAGCCCCTGCCGGGAATTGGGTAATGACGAGAAGCGCGAGGACGACGACCACGATCAGGAGTTCCACCGCGGAAAACGCCATGGCGTGATTTCTTTTTATAGCTTTGACGATCATGGAAATTGCAAGCGATTGACACCAGCGCCCTGCGACCCGATAGCAAGAGTGAAGACTCCCGGCGACCTTCC
>Ga0065721_10051372_pt1 | contig 15080 bp, 12 predicted proteins | sample Mesricmetagenome_FD_59108 | JGI IMG/M metagenome (GOLD analysis project Ga0065721, IMG submission 59108) | Mesophilic microbial community from rice straw/compost enrichment Sample: eDNA_1 v2 (version 2) | ecosystem: Engineered > Solid waste > Grass > Composting > Bioreactor | place: USA: Davis... | reverse complement strand
TATCCTGCTACAACCCTTAAGAACGTTAACAAAATGATTCATCCTCATACATATATACATCCTAATGCCAGGCTGGCCACCAATGTAAAAGTGGATCCCTTTACCGTTATCCACCAAAACGTGGAGATTGGCGAAGGCACCTGGATTGGCAGTAATGTAACCATCATGGAGGGCGCCCGCATCGGCAATAATTGCCGTATTTATCCCGGCGCCGTTATTTCGGCCTCCCCGCAGGACCTGAAATTTGAAGGTGAGGAAACACTTACAGAAATTGGCGACAATACTACCATACGCGAATTTGTGACCGTTCACCGCGGCACCAAGGACCGCTGGAAAACCACCATCGGTAAAAACTGCATGATCATGGCCTATAGCCATGTGGCACACGATTGTATTATCGGTAGCAACTGCATTCTCAGCAATAATTCGCAGGTAGCCGGCCACGTAATACTGGGCGACTGGGCCATACTGGGCGGCATGTGCGCCGTACATCAGTTTGTTAAAGTGGGCCAGCATGCGTTCATCAGCGGCGGCTCGCTGGTAGGAAAAGATATTCCACCCTTTATCAAGGCCGGACGCCAGCCATTGAGTTATGCCGGTGTTAATTCGGTGGGCCTTAAAAGGCGCGGTTTTACCATCGACAAAATCAATCACATCCTGGAAATCTACCGGGTTATCTATAACAAAGGCATGAATACCAGCCAGGCCCTCGAATTCCTGGAAGAAGAGTTTCCTGCCACCGACGAACGCGATGAGATCGTAACCTTCATCCGTGAAAGCGGCCGTGGTATCATTAAACGCTATTCAAAAAATAGTGTGGATGAAGATATCGCTGATTAATGCCGGCAAACGCTTCAACCGCGATTGGATCTTTCGTAACATTCATTTCGAGTTTACAGCAGGCGTATCTTACGCCATCACCGGTCCCAATGGGTCGGGTAAGTCTACTTTGCTGCAGGTGGTGGGTGGCGCCATGATCATGAGTGAAGGAAGTATGAAGTATGAGGTAGGAAGCATGAAGTATGAAATACCGGTGGATGAGGCCTTTAAATATGTTTCTATTGCTGCGCCGTATTTAGAGTTGATTGAAGAAATGACGGTGACCGAATTTCTCGACTTTCATAAACAATTCAAACCTTTGCTTCCCGGTGTGGAAGTGAAAGCGATCATCGAAGCTGTTGGGCTAAAACAGGCGTCGCATAAACAGATACGTTATTATTCAAGCGGTATGAAACAAAGGGTAAAATTAGCCCAGGCTATCTTTAGCGATGTACCCTGCGTGTTGCTCGATGAACCCTGTACCAACCTCGATGCAGAAGGCATTGCTTTATACCATCGCTTAATAAACGATCATTGTACCAACCGGCTGGTGATCGTAAGCTCCAATGATGAACAGGAGTACAGGTTCTGCACAGAAAAGATCAGTATAACCAACTTCAAAAGCTGATCTATCTTTTTGTTACATATACATGGTTGCCGATGCCGAAATGTTCTTTATCCTTGGGATAGAAATAAAAGGCCCGGCGCATGGTAGTGCCGTTGTTAAAACGCAGTTCAATGGAATAGCCGTTGAGCGTATAACTGCCCGCCTCGTCTTTTTGCGAATAGGCCGAGGTAGCGATGCCTATTTCGTTATTTGTGCTTACACCTACACCGGTAAGGGCAAAACGGCCCGAAGTATTAAACAGAATATTTTTTGAAGACACGGTCATTACGTTGCCGCCCATGGCAGTATTGCCCCCGCCTGAAATGGTGACAAAGGCGCCTTCTATTTTTTCATTTCCTGCAGCAGGCCGCGCCCAGAACCAGTTCTTTTCCCATCGTTCGGTTTTACCCCTGCCAGGCCAGCTCACCGTTAATACGTTACCGCTTATTTTCCAGGTGCCCCATTTTTTGGTTTCTTTTTGTTTGGAAAGCTGGGCATCGAATTCGTAGGGACTCATCACCGGGTTGCTATAGATGCTGCCATCGGTAAGCAGCAGGTAGGGCCGGTATTCGCTTACCACGGCGCCGCCTACACCATAGCCATGCTCCAGGTTGATGACGATGCCCTTGATATCGGTAGGTTTTAAACCTTTGCCGGGGTTGGTGACATTGCCATTGCTGACAACGGTATTGCGGGGCGGTGATTCTTTTTCAATCTCGGCGGGTGGTGGCGCTGGTGTGTTTTTAACGATATCCACCAAACTGCTGGTTTCAAAAGCGCCTTCCTGTTTGGCCAGCTTGCCAAAATGCATGGCAGCCGGTTTCATACAATTGGTGTAATAGGTAATATCGGGTGAGCTGAACAGTTTGGCCAGCCTGTATTGCTGGTTCTGTGTGCGGTAAGCCATATAAGCAATGTACCAAACCTTGCCGCGCTTATCGGTTACCTTCGATGAAAAGGAAGAAAGGGTACTATAACTGATATTCTTTTTTTCTTTATGCCTGGGCATTGAATAACCCGATAGGATCATATTCTTGTCGATTGAGGCGCTGAACCATTCATCGAACGATTTACCAGATGCCTTTTCCAGGGGCAGCACTTCGTAAACAAATTCTTTATTTTCATCGCTGAACACAGCCGTGGGGCGAAAGATATAATGGCCTTTGGTTTCCTCCATTTTCCAGCCTAACATGGGTTGAACAGGCGCCTGCGGATACACAGCCGGTATCCCCATTCCCATAAGCAGTACGAGCAGAAAAAGGATAATCTTCATAGCGCAAGGTTATTTGCTGCCAAACGTCAATTTTCGGGCCACACCACTACAGGGCTGTTGGAGAAACGCTAAAACTTTCTCACATGTTTAAAACTTTTTCTCCTACTGATTTTCATTATACATAGCCGCCTGTAAGTGACCGGCTATCTTTTTGGCACGTACACATAATTGCCGATACCAAAATGTGTTTTTCCCTGCAGGTAAAAGTAAAAGGCCCGGCGCATGACGGTGCCGTTATTAAAATATAATTCTATGGAATATTCGTTCAGTTTGTAAGTACCGGCCTCGTTCTTTTTGGTATAGTCGGTGTTCGACGAAGGTGCATTACCGTTATTACCGCCGGCAAGCGGCATCAGGGTAAACTGACCTGATTTGTTCAGCGAAATGGTTTTGCCGGCAATGGCCTTATCGTTGCTCAGCAGTATCTCGTTGTTCTTACCGGTGCGGGTGGTATACAATCCTTCTATTCGTTCGTTGGGCATGGCGGGTGTGGCCCAAAACCAGTTCTTGTTCCATTTCTCCGTGGCGTTGTTACGGCCGGGCCAGTTGATGATCACCTGCTCCTCACCCTTCATTTTCCAGGTGCCCCATTTTTGGGGTTCTTTTTGTTTCGACAACTCTACGTTGAAGTGATAGGGACCCAATACGGGATCACTGTAAATGGTGCCATCGTTCAATACCAGGTAGGGGTTGTAACTGCGCACGGATCTTCCGTCGGAAGTGGTGGCGTTTTCGAGATGGATCAATACGCCCCGTATATCGGATGAACGCAATCCTTTATCGGCGGCATCGCCGTTCAGGGCCAGGTAATGCTCCTCTTCTTTGGCCGGTTCGGCGGCCGCTGCATACGTATTGCGGGCCACGCTGCCAAAGGAGCCGGTTTGTTTGGCCAGCATACCAAAGTGCGCGGCGGCCGGGCGCATACAACCGGCATAGTACTTTATATCGGCCGAGCTCACTACGCGGGCCAGGCGGTAATCGTTTTCTGCCGTGATAAAGGAGATATAGGTAACATACCAGGTTTTACTTTGCTGGTCTTTTACTTCGGCAGAAAAGGAAAATATCTTTTGATTGGTGGTTATATTCTTACGGTCCGATGCGTTGGGCAATGTAAATCCCAATTGCTGCAGGTCCTTATCGATGGCATAGTTGAACCAGTCGTCGAAGGTAACGCCCGAAGCTTTTACGGGAGGCATTATTTCGTAGGTAAAATCCTTGGTTTCGCCGGCCACCTTATCGGGTTTGAAAACATAGGTTCCATTCTTTTCCTCCATGTTCCAGCCGGTGATGGACTGCATGGTCATTTGAGCAAACGAGGGCGAGATATTAAACAAAATGCAGATAGCTACAAACAAGTAAGGGGCCCTATTCTTCATAGCAGGTTGTTTGGCACCCTTTCCACAAATTTCGCGCCGAAGGTGGAAGAAAAAATACGATTTGCGTTAGGAAATATACGGCTTATCGCTGGCTGGCAATTAATAAGTTCAAATCGGTGTATTTGAGGTCGAAACGCTGGCTCAGGTGAAAGTTGGTCAAAGCCCCTTTAAACAGGTAAATACCGCTGCGCAGGTGCACTTTATGCCACACCAGGTTTTCAAAACCGCCTTCTTCGCCGGCTTCCAGCAGCAGGGGCATCAGTACATTGCTGATGGCCTGGGAAGCCGTGCGGGCAAAACCTGATGGAATATTTGGTACGCAATAGTGAATAACCCCGTATTTCATGAAGATGGGCTGCTCGTGGCTGGTGATCTCCGAGGTTTCAAAACAGCCGCCGCGGTCGATGCTTACATCGATGATCACGCTGCCCGGCCGCATATTGCTCACCATTTCTTCCGATACCACTACGGGCGTGCGGCCGCTGGATGAACTCAGTGCGCCCACGGCTACCTCGCAGGTTTTGAGCTGCTTGGCCAGTATGCGCGGTTCTATTACCGAGGTCCACATACGCTGGCCGATATTGTTTTGCAACCGTTTTAAACGGTATACGCTGTTGTCGAATACTTTTACCGATGCTCCCAGCGCCAGGGCGGCGCGGGCGGCAAATTCGCCTACGATGCCCGCACCCATGATGATCACTTTGGTGGGCGGTATACCCGAAATACCTCCCAGCAATACGCCCTTGCCATGGTTGGCCGAGCTCAGGTACTGGGCGGCTATCAGCATCACGGCGCTGCCGGCAATTTCGCTCATGCTGCGCACGATGGGCAGGCTGTCGCTATCGTCTTTCAGGTTTTCGAATGAAATGGCGGTGATGCGTTTGGCCATCATTTTTTGCAGGAACTCGGCTTTCATGGCCGAGAGATGGATGGGCGAAATGATCACCTGGTTGTATTGCAGGTGCGGCAGGTCTTCTTCTACCACGGGCGCGCTTTTTACCACGATGGGCGCCTTGTACACCTCTGCCTTGTCGTATACGATCCTGGCGCCTGCCTCGCTGTAATCGCGGTCGCGGAAATGGGCAGCCTCGCCGGCATTGTGTTCTATGATCACATGATGACCGTTGCTTACCAGCACCCCCACTGCCTCGGGCGTAAGGGAAATGCGGTTTTCCTGGAAGGCCGTTTCTCTGGGAATGCCTATATGCAGCGCAGCCCCCTTGGGTTTTATGTCCAGGGTTTCTTCAAGTGTTTCATAACTAAAAGAAGTGCTGATAATCGGCTTTTGCTGCGACATGAAGCAGAATATATATTTATGCCCGGATTGTTCGGGGCCACGAAGTTACGAATTTTAGCCTATTGCAATGAAAGTCATTCAACAATAGAAATCACCCGGGTATTGGCGTCCAGCTCCCTGATGTGCAGGTGAAGGGTGTCTTCCGGCAATAAGGCGGCCGCCCTTTCGGGCCATTCCACCAGGCATATATCACCCGAATACAGGCTGTCTTCTACCCCCGCCCTGATGGCCTCCTCCTCGTCTTTCAGCCGGTAGAGGTCGATGTGATAGATGGTCCCCTGCGGACTGGCATACTGGTTGATGATGGAGAAAGTAGGACTGCCCACGGTGCTTTGCACCTTTTTTTCATCGCAAAGGGCATGTATAAAAGTGGTTTTACCCGCACCCATTTGTCCATAGAAAGCCAGCACTTTACGCCCATTGGCGTATTGCCAGAGCTGGCGTGCGGTTTCATTGATCGTGTCCAGTGTAAACTGCCATTCCATAAATCGGCAAAAATAGCCCCTTAAATCGGTAAATTTGCAACTTCTCAACAACCCCCGAAGACGGACAATGAAAACAGTGACCTGGAAAGTTGAAGGCATGACATGCGCCAATTGCGCCCTGACTATACAGCAATACCTCACCAGGGAAGGACTGGACAATGTGAAGGTAAACCTGATGGCCGGTGACGTTAGCTTTAATATGAACGACCACAACGAACAGGATATCATCAAGGGGATATCGGCGTTGGGTTATACGGTACAAACGGGGGAAGCCAATACCGAAGACCGGCCCAAACGTTTTCTCACCTCGCATAAACAACGGTTTTTATTTTGCCTGGTGTTTACCCTGCCCCTGATGCTGCACATGTTCGACAAATGGGTGCATATTCACTGGCTGATGAACCCCTGGGTGCAATTGGGGCTTTGTATTCCCGTATACATCGTGGGTATGGATTTTTTTGGCCGCAGCGCCATCAAAAGCATCCGCAACGGCCTGCCCAATATGAACGTACTGATTGCCGTGGGCGCCACCGCCGCCTTTGTATACAGCCTCATCGGCGCCCTGATGAACCTGGGCCCTCAATACCTGTTTTTCGAAACGGCCGCCAGCATCATCACACTGGTATTTATGGGCAATTTCCTCGAAGATGCCTCCATTGAAAGCACCCAGCGGGCGCTGAACAGCCTGGCGAAAAAACAAAAGGTGATGGCCAATATGATCGCCTTCGACGGCGATCACCAGGAGCTGATCTTTCCCATGGAAAATACCGAACTGCGCACGGGCGACCTGATACTGATCAAATCTGGTGAACAGGTGCCGGCCGATTGCAAGATACTTACCGGCGAGGCCACCGTAAATGAAGCCATCATTACCGGCGAAAGCCTGCCCATTCATAAAAAACAAAAAGACCGACTGATCGGCGGCAGCCTTATCATAGACGGCACCGTACGCGGACAGGTAACTGCCGAGGCCAAAGACTCGGTGTTGTCGAACATCATCAACCTGGTAAAACAGGCCCAAAGTGAAAAACCGCCGGTACAGCAACTGGCCGACCGCATCAGCGCTATTTTTGTACCACTGGTATTGGGCATTGCCGTGGTGGCATTTATTGTAAACGCCATTGTATTGAAAGATTATACAGAGGCCATGATGCGCAGCATTGCCATACTGGTGATTGCCTGCCCCTGTGCCATGGGCCTGGCCACGCCCGCTGCTATAGCTGTTGGCCTGGGCAGGGCCGCCAAAAACGGCGTTTTGTTTCGCAATGCACGCAGCCTGGAACTGTTTCGCATCATCAAACAGGTGGTGTTTGATAAAACAGGTACGCTTACCACTGGCCGTTTTGAACTGGCCGGGTTTCATTCGAACATAGCCGATGATGAGTTTAAAAAGATTGCATTTTCGCTGGAAAAATTTTCCAACCATCCCGTGGCACAGTGTATAACCGCAGCCTGGAAGCGAAACGATACCATACGGTGGAGCAGGATCGAAGAAGTAAAAGGGCTGGGCATGAAAGCAATTACTGCCGAAGGCGATCGCTATGTAGCAGGTTCCTTTGAAACCGCCATGGCCCATACTACCGACGATTCGCATAACATTTACATATTGAAGAATGATGAGTTATTAGGCTGGATAGATGTAAAAGATGAAGTACGCCCCGAAGCCATTACAGTGGTACAATACCTTCGGCATCGTAACATACGCACTATATTGCTCAGCGGCGACAGGCTGAACAAGTGTAAACAGCTCGCCAACTTCCTGGGCATCGATGAGGTGATTGCCGAAAAGAAACCCAATGAAAAACTGGCCGTAATAGAAGACCTTACCCTGCAGGGACCCACCGCTATGGTGGGCGATGGCATCAACGATGCACCCGCATTGGCCAGGGCCACCATCGGTATTTCGCTCAGCGAGGCATCGCAGTTAGCCATACAAACAGCCGATGTGGTGCTGATGAACAGCGGTATCAAAAACCTGCCGCTGAGTTTGGGTTTGGGCCGTCATACTTTTATGACCATCAAACAAAACCTGTTCTGGGCTTTCTTTTATAATATCATTGCTATTCCGGTAGCTGCTTTGGGTTTGCTCACTCCTACATTTGCCGCCCTGGTAATGGGGTTGAGCGATGTGGTGCTGGCCGCGAATTCGGTACGCTTGTTTATAAAACGGGTGGTATAGCATGCCGGCCATTCACCAGATATTAAAGGAATATTTCGGGTACGATAGCTTCCGCACCATGCAGGAAGAGATCATTACATCGGTGTTGAATGGCGCCGATACCCTGGCCTTGTTACCAACAGGCGGTGGTAAATCCATTTGTTTCCAGGTGCCGGCGCTGGCACGGCCGGGACTTTGCCTGGTGATCAGTCCGCTGATCGCCCTCATGAAAGACCAGGTAGAGAACCTGCGCAAAAAAGGCATCACGGCCTTTGCCATTTACTCGGGTATGAGCCGCCGCGATGTATTGAATACCCTGAAGATTGCCACCAGCAGCCATTGCAAATTTTTATACGTTTCGCCTGAAAGGCTGGAAACAAATCTCTTTAAAGAGTTTTTGCCTGCTTTAAACATCAGCCTGGTGGCGGTTGATGAGGCGCATTGTATTTCACAATGGGGTTACGATTTTCGTCCACCCTATTTGCGTATTGCCGCCCTGCGTGAAGAACTGCCCGGTGTACCCGTGCTGGCCCTCACTGCTTCGGCCACCCCGGAAGTACAGGAAGATATTTGCAGTAAACTCAACTTTAAGGCACGTACCATCTTCCGCCGCAGTTTTGAGCGGCCGAATTTATCATACAGCGTTTTCACGGTTGATAGCAAGATCAACAAGATTGTAGAGATACTGCAAAAAGTACCGGGCTGCAGCATCGTGTATTGCAAAAGCCGCCGCCGCACCAAAGAGATCAGCGACCTGCTGAACATGCATGGCATTGTAGCGGATTTTTATCATGCGGGGCTGCAGCAGGATATACGCAGCAAAAAACAATCGGCCTGGGTCAATAATAGCATCCGCACCATTGTTTGCACCAACGCCTTTGGTATGGGCATCGACAAACCCGATGTGCGCGTGGTGATACATGCCGATGTACCCGACTGCCTGGAAAACTATTACCAGGAGGCCGGCCGTGCAGGACGTGATGAAAAAAAATCCTACGCGGTTTTATTATACAACCAGAAAGAGCTGGACGAATTGATGGAGCAACCGGATATTCGTTTTCCCATGCTGCAGGATATCAGGAAGGTGTACGAAGCGCTGATGAATTACCTGCAAATACCGGGCGGTGCAGGCGAAGGCAACTATTACAATTTCGACTTTACCGACTTTGTAAAGAAGTTCCATATCGATGTGCACCTGGCTATTTATTCCATCAAGGCGTTGGAACAGGAAGGTTTTATATCGTATAACGAACAAATATTTTTACCGGCACAGGTACAGTTCATCACCAACAAAGATTGGTTATATGAGTTTGAAGAAAAGAATCCCGCGTTGGAACCACTGATCAAAACCCTGTTGCGCAGCTATGAAGGCATCTTCGACTTACCGGTAAACATCCACGAAAAAACGATTGCCGGTCAGTTGCGTACCGATGAGGCTACCGTAATAGCCGGTTTGAAAAAACTGCATGCGCATCATATCATTGAATATGTACCCCGTAAAGATTCGCCGCAGTTGTATATGACCAGCAACCGGATATTGGTCGATTACCTGCGAATCAACCAACCCTTGTATGAAAAAAGAAAGAAACAGTTTATAGAACGGGTAAAGGCCATGGTAGCCTATGTACAGGGCACCGGATGCCGCAGCCAACAGATTGCCGCTTATTTCGGAGAACAGCATGCCGATAGCTGTGGTATTTGTGATAATTGTTTAAAAAAGCCTGAGCTCGGCAAAGAAGAGTTTGAAGAAATAGCTGCTACTTTATTGGAAGGTTTAAAAAAACAACCGGTGGGTACGGAGCTACTGTTAGCCTCTTTTGCGGGTAGTAAAAAAGAAAAGGCCTGGAAGGTGTTGCAATTTCTCCAGGCCGAAAATAAAGTAGTGGTAGACAAAATGGGTTTGCTGCATTTGCACTGATCAAAACCAACTGCTTTTCTTACGCTTCGATCTTCCACCCAGTCCTAAGGCCCCCAGCAAACTGCGGGTAATAACGCTGGCCGCGGTACGGCCTATTTGACGGGTTACCGAATTGTCGAGCACTTTCTCGATGGCAGACTTTTCAGGTTTTGATTTTTTCGCAACGGTTCTTTCTTCAGCCGTCTTTTCTGCTGCTTCTTCCATTTTCGCGGTAAGTATTTCGCAGGCGCTTTCGCGGTCTTCGCTTTGCGCGTATTTTTTTACCAGCTTCGATTTATTAACCAATGTATCAATTTCGCTATCGCTTAGCACATCCATTCTTGAACGGGGCGATACCAGCATGGTATGCACCAGCGGTGTGGGAATGCCTTTTTCGTTGAGCGCCGATATCAATGCTTCGCCGATACCCAACTGCGTAAGCAGGTCTTCGGTTTTATAAAACTCCGTGAGTGGATAGTTTTGAGCGGCCTGTTTGATGGTTTTGCGGTCGGCTGCCGTAAAGGCACGCAAAGCATGCTGTACCTTCAAACCCAGTTGGCTCAATATACTGGCGGGCACATCCTGCGGGTTTTGGGTGCAAAAGAAAATGCCCACGCCTTTAGAACGTATCAGTTTGATCACCGTTTCAATTTGTTCCAGCAGGGCATCGGTGGCTTCCTGGAAAACCAGGTGGGCCTCATCGATAAATAGCACCAGTTTGGGTTTATCCATATCGCCTTCTTCGGGGAGGGTGGCATACAATTCGGCCAACATCTGCAACATAAAGGTAGAGAACAGCTTGGGCCGGTTTTGCATATCCGTTACACGCAATACGCTGATGATGCCGCGGCCATCATCGCCGATGCGCATGAGATCGTCTATTTCAAACGAGGGTTCGCCAAAAAACTGGTCGGCGCCCTGTTGCTGCAACTCGATCACCTTGCGCAGTATGGTGCCTGTACTGGTGGTGGATATCTTGCCGTATTCTTTTTCTATACCTGCCTTGCCTTCGTTGCTGATGTATTGCAGCATTTTTATAAAGTCCTTCAGGTCCAGCAGCGGCATCTTATGGTCGTCGCAATATTTGAAGATCAGCGATACCAGGCCTTCCTGGGTGGCATTTAATCCCAGGATCTTCGATAACAGGATGGGGCCAAATTCGGTGACCGTGGCGCGCAGTCGTACCCCTTTTTCGTTGCTCAGGGTCATCAGCTCAACCGGGTAGGCAGTGGGCTGCCAGTTGCCGCCGATCTTAGCCAGCCTTTCTTTGATCTTGTCGTTTTCTACACCGGCGGCGGCAATGCCGCTGAGGTCGCCCTTAATATCCATCAATAAAACGGGCACACTGGCTTCGCTGAGCGCCTCGGCCATCAACTGCAGCGATTTGGTTTTACCGGTACCCGTGGCCCCGGCAATCAATCCATGGCGGTTCATGGTGCGCAGGGGTATGTTTACATCGGCCCCCGGTGCCACTTCACCGGCCAGCATGCCGGCGCCTATTTTAAAGAATTCGCCTTTGAATGTATAGCTGTCGTTTATGGTTTTCAGGAATGTAGCTGTGTCTGACATGTTGCAGGAATTAAAACCGGAAGTTAATAGAAATAACTACATGATCATGTTGTTTAATATATAAAGGGGCGCTTTAGTTTCGATGGCAAATCTGACCTCCGAAGACTATGATAGTCAACGGCTATTTTATCACGAAACCACCTTTATGCGTTTATTGAAACCTTGTTGCCTGGCCTTTATGTTCCTGTTCATTTTTAGCGCCTGTAAAAAGGATAAGGATGATCAACCCTCTATTCATGGATTATGGGTAGGGAAATATGGCGATATGACCACTTATCCCACCATGGGTTATGTGGTGCTGTTCAGAACCAATGGAACGGTGAGGGTATACGACGGCAGCGATACCACCACGGCTTTTGCGGCCGAGGGCACTTATTCCGTTACTAATTCAACCGTCAACACCAGCTATGAATATCCGGGTGGTGATAAATTCTCCACCACCGCCGTGATCAATGCCCATAAAACTTTCCTGGAAGGTACCTATGGCGATGGCGACAATACAACGGGTTCCGGCAGGTTTTTTTTGGTTAAGCAATGAAAAAAGCGGGGCCCCGGGCCTCGCTTTTTCTATATCTCTTCTTCCCTTTCCAGCATTAATATGGCGCTTTGCGGTACGATATAATACTTCTCACTTTCGTACAACACCTCGGTAGCGCCGCTTAACAGGAATATGGCCAGGTCGCCCTCCTTGGCTTGCAGCGGCACATATTTTACCTGCTCCTCGGTTCCCTTCCAGGCCTCATCTTCTACCGGCAATGGGATAGCATAACCGGGTCCGGTTTTTATTACATAACCTTGTTGTACCTTTTCCTTGTCCTGCACGCCCGGCGGCAGGTACAGCCCGCTTTCGGTGCGTTCGTTGGGTTTGGCGGGGCGTATCAAAACGCGGTCCCCGATCACGATCAGCTTTTTGAATTTGTTGTCGGTCGTCAGTCGCATAACTGTCCTGTTTTATGGCAAAATTACAATGCGGCGCGCATTTGCAGCGCGTTCAGTTTCAATACCTGGCGTCATTATTAACAAAAAATTACGCGCCTATTGCCGGTTATGGCAAATGAATTAACTTTATTTACATCATTGAACTAAATCTACATCACAATGGAAGGAAGAAAACCTAAAATTTTATTATGCGAGGACGATCAGAACCTGGGGATGGTGTTGAAGAATTACCTGGAGCTGAATGATTTTGATGTAACACTGGAAAGGGATGGCCGTCTTGGCCTCGCAGCTTTTCAACGCGAAAAGTTCGATCTCTGCCTGCTCGATATCATGATGCCTCATATGGATGGATTTACCCTGGCGGAAGAGATCCGTGATGTGGACCCGGATATTCCTCTTTTCTTCCTGAGTGCAAAAACCATGAAGGAAGATATCATACAGGGATATAAACTGGGCGCCGATGATTATATCACCAAACCCTTCGACAGTGAAGTTCTGCTGTTAAAAATAAAAGCCATTCTCAAACGCAACGAAGAAACCAACAAAGAGCAGGAGAATAAAGAATACGACCTGGGCGATTATCATTTTAATCCCAAGCTGCGCGAACTGAGCCATGGCGGCAAAACACAAACCCTTTCTCCCAAGGAGAATGAGTTGTTGAAAATGTTATGCGAGCATATGAACGATCTGTTGCCGCGTGAGCAGGCTTTGAAGAAGATCTGGGGCAGCGATACCTATTTTAACGGGCGCAGTATGGATGTGTATATTGCCAAGCTGCGCAAGTATTTGAAAGATGATGATAGTATTGAGATTGTGAACATACATGGAAATGGATTCAGGCTGGTGGTGCCGGTGGCGTAACGAGTTAGTAACTGGCCTACGACGCAAAAAACGGGTTCCCTTTTGGGACCCGTTTTTTGCGTTTTGCCGCTTAAAACAACAAACTATCTGTGCCTGGTGATTTACGCCCTAAATGCTCATAGGCCTTATGCGTTACCTCCCTTCCACGAGGTGTTCTTTTAATAAATCCCTCCTGTATCAAAAACGGCTCATACACCTCCTCTAGTGTACCCGTCTCCTCACCCACTGCCGTGGCAATGGTAGTGATACCTACCGGCCCGCCTTTAAACTTGTCGATGATCGTAAGCAGTATACGGTTATCCATTTCATCCAACCCATGCTCATCAACATTTAACGCCCGCAGCGCATGCTGTGTAATCCCGAGATCGATCACCCCATTGCTCAGCACCTGCGCAAAGTCGCGCACGCGGCGCAACAGACCATTGGCGATACGCGGCGTACCACGGCTGCGGCGCGCAATTTCTGCAGCCGCCTCAGAGGTGATCCTGGTGGATAGTATACCGGCAGATCGTGTTACAATATGTTGCAGGGTATCGGCGGTATAATATTCCAGTCTTGATTTGATAGCAAACCGCGAAAGCAGCGGCGCCGTCAACAAACCGCTGCGTGTAGTGGCGCCTATCAGTGTAAACGGATTGAGATTGATTTGAATGCTGCGCGCATTGGGACCGGTATCGATCATGATATCGATGCGGTAATCTTCCATGGCGGCATACAGGTATTCTTCCACCACCGTACTCAGCCGGTGTATTTCATCGATGAACAATACATCGCGCGGCTCCAGGTTGGTGAGTAAACCGGCCAGGTCGCCGGGTTTTTCAATAACAGGGCCGCTGGTTTCTTTGATATTAACGCCCAGTTCATTCGCCACAATACGGCTCAACGTGGTTTTGCCCAAACCGGGCGGGCCATGAAAAAGAATATGGTCCAGCGCTTCGCCGCGCATGGTGGCGGCTTTGATGAATATTTTGAGGTTGTCGATGATCTGCGCCTGGCCGTTGAAATCGGTGATTTCCCGGGGACGTATATTGTTCTCGAATTCCTTATCGGCTGCGGTAAGGGAACCCTTTTCGGTATTTAGATTTGGATTGGCCATTGTTGGGCGTAAATTACATAAAATGCGGCTACCGATATGCCGCCGCTAACGCGGCGGGTTTATTGGCGGGATCGTTTTTTTTGCTACCGGTATGCTGCCGCTAACGCGGCAGGTTTATTGGCGGGATCGTTTTTTTGCTACCGATATGCTGCCGCTAACGCGGCAGGTTTATTGGCGGGATGGTTTTTTTTGCTACCGATATGCTGCCGCTAACGCGGCAGGTTTATTGGCGGGATCGTTTTTTTTGCTACCGATATGCTGCCGCTAACGCGGCAGGTTTATTGGCGGGATCGTTTTTTTTTGCTACCGGTATGCTGCCGCTAACGCGGCAGGTTTATTGGCAGAATCGTTTTTTTTGCTACCGATATGCCGCCGCTAACGCGGCGGGCTTATTGGCGGGATCGTTTTTTTGCTACCGGTATGCTGCCGCTAACGCGGCGGGGTTATTGGCGGGATCGTTTTTTTTTGCTACCGATATGCAGCCGCTAACGCGGCAGGTTTATTGGCGGGATCGTTTTTTTTGCTACCGGTATGCTGCCGCTAACGCGGCAGGTTTATTGCGGGATCGTTTTTTTTGCTACCGATATGCTGCCGCTAACGCGGCAGGTTTATTTGCGGGATCGTTTTTTTTGCTACCGGTATGCTGCCGCTAACGCGGCAGGTTTATTGGCGGGATCGTTTTTTTTGCTACCGGTATGCTGCC
>Ga0065721_10051371_pt1 | contig 15083 bp, 17 predicted proteins | sample Mesricmetagenome_FD_59108 | JGI IMG/M metagenome (GOLD analysis project Ga0065721, IMG submission 59108) | Mesophilic microbial community from rice straw/compost enrichment Sample: eDNA_1 v2 (version 2) | ecosystem: Engineered > Solid waste > Grass > Composting > Bioreactor | place: USA: Davis... | reverse complement strand
TTTTTTTGCTACCGGTATGCTGCCGCTAACGCGGCAGGTTTATTGGCGGGATCGTTTTTTTTTGCTACCGATATGCTGCCGCTAACGCGGCAGGTATTGCAAATTATTTAAGATGCCGAAAACCTGGCCCCGTTAGGGGCCACATATTGGTAGCTAATTTCGAATTGGGGGGTTCGCCCCTTTAGGGGCGAAATATTGGTATCTTTAGCTTATGAATTTCGAAACCTTTCAGCAAAGCCTCGCCAACGCCGCACCACCCGAGGGCGCCAGCATCTACATACAATCACTCTGGTACGATGGCAAGGGCAACTGGGACCATGCCCATACCCTTATCAACGACCTTACCGACAAAACCGGCGCCTGGGTACATGCTTACCTGCACCGCAAAGAAGGCGATGTATGGAATGCCAATTACTGGTATACAAAAGCCGGCCAGCGCATGCCGGGTTATTCGCTGCAGCAGGAATGGGAAGAGCTGGTGAAAGCACTGCTATAAAAACCGGTTCAACTGCAGTATCCCGTCGGGGTCGGGTGAATTGGCCAGGTATTGTTCCCGCTCGGAATATTTACATACACCGGGATAATCACCTTCCCTTAATTGCATATCCAGTATTACCTGGAAATGCAGGTGCGGCGGCCAGTGGCCATTCTCTTCCGGCTCGCCAAAATGCCCGATGGTTTCCCCGATAGTAATGTATTGCCCCGAAGACAGTTTTTGAATATCACCCAACGACAGGTGGCCGTATAGGGTATAAAACGACATCCCCTCTAACTGGTGCAATAAAATAATGGTAGCTCCATAATCGCCATACTGATCGTTAAAGGCAAAGCTGTGCACCATGCCGCCCATAAAAGCATACACCTTCGTTCCTGCAGGTCCCCATATGTCCACACCCAGGTGCAGGCGGCGAGTTTCTTCACCGGGCCGTGCGCCATCAAACACGCGGCTGCGGTTGTAAATGGTACGATGCTCGGCATAACCACCAATACCATACCGTGCAGATGCTTTTTTCAATACACTATCGATATAAGCGCTGAAGGCAGCGGTGTTGTCCAGCACATCCACAGTGAGCGCGGTATTGGCTTCGGTAAAATCCATGGCCAGCAGCTTGTCTTTGCCGGCCTCAAAATCCACTACCCTGTGAAAACCGGGTTGGTTTTTGCGGATGATATTGTCAAAAGGCATTTCGTACATGCCTATAAAATTATGCGTGTATATACCGGGAAATGATCCGATGAAAAACGGCCGCCCCAGGTTTGTGAAAGGGTGGCATGCTGTAATACCTTACCGCCGTTTTTGATAAAGATATAATCGATGGGCTGATCATCTACCTCTTTCGATCGGAAACCGTTGAATGTACCGGTGGGCCCGTAATGCGGTTGCGCGCTTAGTTCCTTACTATCGGTGAGGCGTAAAGGATTATTGGCATCTACGATCACTTTGATGGGTTCATCGGCAGGCTTGGCGTTAAAATCACCGGTGGTGATGCTAACGGTTTTGCCGGCTATTTTTTGTACCTGGTTGAGGAGCAGGCTGGCGCTTTCGCGGCGGGCATTGGGACCGCGGTGATCGAAATGGGTATTAAAATGATAGAATATCTTTTTGGTTTTACGATCCCTGAATTTGGCCCAGGTAACCACGCGGGTAAGCGCCGCATCCCAACCTACGCTGGCCACTACGCCGGGTGTTTGCGATAACCAGAAGGTCTGGCCTTCGATCAATTGCAACCTGGTGGTATCGTAAAATATGGCGGAGTATTCGCCTTTTTCGCCCCCGTCGCGGCCTATCCCCAGGTGTTTGTACTGGGGCAGCCTTTGCTGTAAATCGGCTATCTGGCCATGTAAGGCTTCCTGCATGCCAACAATATGCGCCTGGTGAAAGAGGATCTGGGAGGCCACCAGGTCTTTCCGGTGCGGCCAGGCATTGGCGCTGTCGCCGGGGTTGTTGTACCTGATATTAAAGGTCATCACATTCAGATAATCCTGGGCAACCACTAAACCGCTAATTATCAAGGCTGTTACCAGGGCGAAACATTTTTTCATATTTATCAGTCTGTTTTTGGCCGTTCTATCACCCATGCACAAGTCAAAAAAAGGGTGAAAAACAGCATAAATTTCCGATTAAAAATAAGTTTTACAGTGGGTTTACAAAGCCCGTTTGCGGGTTACCAATTTACGATTACCCCGTTAATAATCAACCAGTAACATGTAAAAATCCCACTAAAATAGTCGTTTAGCAGCATAATAGTTTTCAACATTAATCCCTTTTAGACCCGTAACTGTGAATCAAATTATAAAATGGCATAATTTTTCTGGTATAGGGGGGTAAAAATAGCAGCGTATGGACACGTGGATGATCATATTTTATATTGTGCTGGCTGCGACTATTGTTTCATATGCCATCCTGATGAACTATAAAAAAGGGAAGGATGAGTTTATTGAAACAGGGGATCAGGCAGATAAGAAAAGTGAAAATTAAGCTTCGGACATTTCAGCATATTGCGTGACCTTATGCTGCGTCATTTTCTCTTCTAAACAATCGGCCATGGTTTCAAAGTAAGCCACCACATCCTGGCGCGCATTGCGTTTTAGCCATCTGAATCCACCCGGCAAGCGGTTCAGCACTTCGCGGTCTTCGAGGTATTCGATATTATGTACATCGGTAGGTGTCAATCCCAGCTGCTGCAATTTGGTGAGCAGCAGGTTCAGGGGCGCCTCGGTCACCGAACAGCTTTCTTCTGCCAGTTCGGTCCATTCACCGGCGCCGGTATGCGCATAATTCAAAATTTCTTCCTTGCTCAGCTCGGTAGTGGCCTGCAGCAGGTGGCCGCAATTGCAGGCGCCATGATGGCCCCATGCATAAAAGCCGCCATTGCGCAGGTTGCCGGCTGCCGTGCGCAGCCCATCGATCAGTTCAGTGGTAGGATGTGCCATGGGATGAATTTCGGTTATTTAACAATTTGAGGCAAGGGTTTGTTTGGGAAATAAGGCACAAGGCATAAGGCAAAAGAAATACAACGACCAACTTGTGCCTTATGCCTTGTGCCTTATGCCTTGTTTTAAATATCCACCAACAAAATAAAGCCCCCAGCCCCGCGTTACCCAATATCACCCAAAAATCAATCGCCTTGAAAACACTGTTCGGCCTGGTGCTTTTCATTTTATTTGTTCATGCTGCCCATGCACAAACCATTACCGGCGCCTGGAGGGGCAAAATAGGATCGGTAAATGCCGAATTGAAGCTCATCAAAAAAGGCGATAGTTTACTGGGCACTTCCTACTATTATACCTCGCACAACAAATACAGGCGTTATGCCGTACGCGGCTATTTTGATGCGCTTACCAATGCCGTGGTGATCTGGGACGATGAAATACTTGAAGACCGTTTGTCGGGCCGGGGCGAAAAAGAAGCCCTGTTGTCGGTAGCCGATTTCAACTGCCCGGGTGAAGACAAGATGCGGCTGGATGGGGAAAGTTCTCAACGCGATGATAAAGACAAACCAAAGGGCACGGTGCAGTTAGAAAAGGTGAAACGTTCGGGGTTTTCAGATGAATGGGATTTTGTGCTGGAGAATTATATCTATGGCGCCAACGATCCTTATATCATAGACAGTATCGATAACCTGCGGCGGGCGCCCAAAGTGTTACCGGAAATTAAGGAACGTGAGCTGGCGAGTGCTACAGTAAAAACGGTGGAAACAACCCAACCAGCCATTACGGTGAACGCACCCGTTTCTTCGAACTATCAAAGATATACCAGCCGCGAAAAGAAACTGGCAACGGTAATTCCTGTTAGCGGTGATAGTATAGAACTGCGTTTTTATGATAATGCCGTGGTGGATGGAGATTCTATAGCGGTATTTTTGAATGATAAGATGTTGTTTGAGCATGTGCGGTTGAATAACAAACCGTTTAAGTTTAAGCTGAGTGTAAAGGATTTGATGGAGGATAATGAGATGGTGATGGTGGCGGAGAACCTGGGAACGATTCCGCCGAATACTTCGTTGATGGTGGTGGAGATTGATGGGAACAGGTATGAGGCGAGGCTGGAAAGCACCGCCAACACAAGCGCACTAATAAGGTTTATAAAACAAAAGCCCAAAAAACGCTAAAAAGCCGGGGCGTTTTGTGCCCCGGCCTATATTTTATACAACTACATTCACCATCTTACCCTTTACATACACAATCCGCTTGTACGTTTTCCCCTCCATCCACTTCTGCACCACATCGTTCGCCAACACAATCTTCTCCACATCATCCTGCCCGGCATCCAATGCAATATTGATGGTAGTACGCAATTTGCCATTGATGGAAATAGGATACTCCTTACTGCTTTCCACCAGGTATTGTTCATTCAGTTTGGGGAAACCGGCATCCAGTACGGAACTGGTATTGCCCAGCAAATGCCATAACTCCTCGCTGATATGCGGTGCATACGGCGTCAGCAAAACCAGCAATGGTTCCAGTATTTCTTTTTTGGTACACTTCAAATCACTGAGCTCATTCACACAAACCATAAAGGCGCTCACGGCTGTATTAAAAGAAAAACGTTCGGTGTCTTCTTCAATCTTTTTGATGGTGCGGTGTAAAACCTTCAATTCGGCGGGTGTGGCTTTTTCATTGTTCCATACCTGCCCTTTTACCTCGTCGTAAAACAAACGCCATAGTTTTTTCAGGAAACGATGCACCCCTTCAATGCCCTTGGTTTCCCAGGGTTTACTTTGTTCAACGGGCCCCAGGAACATCTCGTACATACGGAAGGTATCGGCGCCGTATTTCTGCACAATATCATCCGGGTTCACGGTATTGTACAGGCGCTTACTCATTTTCTCCACTTCCATACCACATATATACACGCCATCGCTTCCTTCGCCATTGGGCAACGATTCCAATCCATCTTCACAAATAAATACAGCGTCTTTGTATTCTGCCCGCCAGTTTCTGAACGCTTCCTTATCCAGCTCCAGGCCGTCTACGATGTTTACGTCTACATGCAGCGCATCTGTTTCGTGGCGGTCTTTTAATCCGGCCGATACAAATTTATTGGTGCCGTGTATACGGTATACAAAACGGCTGCTGCCCTGTATCATACCCTGGTTCACCAGTTTTTTATAGGGCTCGTCGTGGCCGATGTATCCCAGGTCGTACAGGGCCTTGGTCCACATACGGCTGTACAACAAATGCCCTACGGCATGTTCGGTACCGCCGATATAAATATCCACCTGGCCCCAGTAATCGCTGGCCTGGCGGCTGCAAAATTCGGCATCGTTGTGTGGGTCCATGTACCGTAAAAAATACCAGCTGCTGCCGGCATAACCGGGCATGGTATTGGTCTCCAGTTCACGGGCTACCCACTCGGGGATATTGGCCAGCGGCCCCTCTCCTTCCGCACCGGGTTTATAACTATCCACATGCGGCAGTTCCAGCGGCAGCTCGCTTTCGGGCAGCGGCTGCGCTACGCCATCCTTCCATTGAATGGGGAACGGTTCGCCCCAATAACGCTGGCGGCTGAAGGCGGCATCACGCATTTTGTAATTCACCTTGCGAATGCCGATGCCCATTTCTTCTATCTTATCGTTTACTACATTAATGGCATCGCGCATCACCATACCGTTCAGGAAATCGCTGTTCTCCAGTTTGGCGTCCTTGGTAGGGTTGGCTTCTGTACCATTGAAATGCGAACCGATGATATTGGTTATGGGAATATTAAAATGCTGCGCAAATTTAAAATCGCGTTCATCGCCACAGGGCACGGCCATGATGGCGCCGGTGCCATACCCGGCCAGTACATATTCGCTGATCCAGATGGGTATCTTTTTTTGATTGAAGGGGTTGATGGCATAGGCGCCGGTAAACACACCGGTGATCTTTTTCTCGGCCATGCGTTCCCGTTCGCTGCGGCTTTTTACATAGGCGATGTATTCCTCTACGGCCTGTTTTTGATCGGGCGTGGTGATGGTTTCCACCAGCTCATGTTCGGGTGCAATCACCATAAAGTCTACCCCGAATATGGTATCGGGGCGCGTGGTATATACCCGCAGCTTACCCGAGGAAGCCCAGTGACCGGCTATTTCGAAATCCATTTCGGCGCCATAGCTTTTCCCGATCCAGTTGGTTTGCATTTCCTTCATGGCATCGCTGTACTCGACCTGCTCCAGTCCTTCCAGCAGGCGGTCGGCATATTCGGTGATGCGCAGGTACCACTGGCGCAGTTTCTTTTTCACCACGGGATAACCACCGCGTTCGCTTACGCCATTCACCACCTCGTCGTTGGCCAGTACGGTGCCCAGGGCCTCGCACCAGTTTACTTCACCATAACCGCAATAGGCCAGGCGGTATTCCATGAGAATGTCCTGCTGCTCTTTATGCGAAAAGTTTTTCCATTCGGCATCGGTAAAAACACGTTTGCCGGTGGCGGCAATTTGATATTTGTCGTTGGGTATTTCGTTATTTATGTTGCCTTCCTGCCCGAATATCTTTATCAGGCCTTCGATGGGTTCGGCTTTTTTGGTTTTCCGGTTGAACCAGCTATTGAACAGTTGCAGGAAGATCCATTGGGTCCATTTGTAATACTTCGGGTCGCTGGTGCGCAGTTCGCGGCTCCAATCGAAACAAAAACCGATATTATCCAGCTGCCGGCGAAAGTTCCGGATGTTCTCTTCTGTGCTCACGGCAGGATGCACGCCATGCTCGATGGCATATTGTTCGGCCGGCAGCCCAAAGGCGTCATAACCCATGGGATGCAGCACGTTGAAGCCTTTTAATCTTTTATAGCGGCTGAAAATATCGCTGGCAATATAACCCAGCGGGTGCCCTACATGCAGCCCGGCGCCACTGGGATAGGGAAACATATCCAATATATAACACTTGGGCTTGTTCGTATCGTTGCTCACCTGGTAGGCTTTTGATGCCACCCATTGTGCCTGCCATTTTTTTTCTATGTCCCTGAAATTATACTCCATGATTGCGCTTCGTACTAATTTTTTATATTTTGTGAAAAGTTGCGAAAAAGTTAAAGAACACCTGCCCCTAAAATTTTATACCTAAAGATTTCGTTTAGGAGGATGTCAAAAATACGGATTCCCACCGTTTTACAGGGATAAAACCGTTATTTTTGCCCCACCCGGGACCGTTTAAAACCCTTTTACAAAAAACTAAATATTACATGGCGCAATTCGGAAAAGCATCGGCCAAGCGTTCCAAACCTTCGTACTTTATGGCCATTTTAGGGGTTACCATTGTTTTGTTCTTTGTAGGCGTTTTTGGATGGTTGCTGCTCAACGCCAGCCGGTACACCGAGGAGCTGAAAGAAGACATCAAGATCCAGGTATACCTGCGCCGGAGCGTGACCCAGCAGGATGTGGATTCGCTGCGAAACTATATTCAAAGCCAGCCTTATACCAAATCGCTGGAATACATCGACAAAGAAACTGCCAAAAAACAATGGATGGACAAGGGTGAAACCGATTTCACCGAATTGCTGGATGAGAACCCCCTGCCGGCATCCATCGATTTTAATCTCAAAAACCAGTATGTAAGCAAGGATACCATTGCCGCCATCAAGGCCGACCTGGAAAGCCGCACCATGATAGTGGAAAGCGTGAAATATCCCACCTTTGTGGTGGAGAAAATGGGCTCTTCGGTACGCGCGGGGCTGATCGTATTTGCCGCCCTGGCCGCCCTCTTCTGTTTGCTATCTATTATTCTTATCGATAATACCATACGCCTGGCCATGTACAGCAACCGTTTCCTTATCAAAACCATGCAAATGGTGGGCGCCACCCGGGGTTTTATAGCCCGGCCGCTGAACATGCGCGCCATTTTGAACGGTTTGCTGAGCGCCCTTATCGCCATTGGCCTTATTTACGGTCTGATGATGTTATCGGAATATTTCCTGCCTTACCTGAGCGATCTCAGGGACAATAGCAAGGTGGCCATCCTGTTTGTATTCCTCATTTTGCTGGGTATCAGCATTACCCTGTTCAGTACCTACCGCAGCGTGCTGAAGTACCTGAAGATGAAACTGGATGAATTGTATTGAGGTAGGAAGCAGGAGGTAAGAAGTAGGAAAAAACTGGTATTTCTTACCTCCTGCATCATACTTCTTACTTCAAAAAAACATATATTGCGCCACTAATTCCGCAGCAATGAAGGAGAAAAAACCAGTCGCCAATCCTGTCAACCTATTCGGCAAAGACAATTATATGTGGATGATTGCCGGTATTGTGCTAGTGGCTATCGGCATCCTATTGATGGCCGGCGGTAAAAGCGATGATCCGAATGTTTTCAAAGAAAACGAAGTGTACAGTGTCAGGCGCATTACCATTGCCCCCATCCTCATTTTGCTGGGCCTGGGCATAGAGGTATATGCCATCTTTAAAAAACCTAAAGCCAGCTAAATACTGGCTACATGATACATATTTCGAGGCGATGCTGATGAAGTATCGCTTTCTTTGTTTTAACACCGTATCCAAAACGCACCAACATCACATCAATGAGCATTTTAGAAGCCATTATCATTGCAATTATAGAAGGTATCACCGAATTTCTGCCCATTTCATCTACCGGGCATATGGCCATTACCTCGGCCATCATGGGAATACATAAAGAAGAATTCACCAAACTATTTGAGGTGGTGATCCAGTTGGGCGCCATCTTATCGGTGGTGGTTTTGTACTGGCGCAAGTTTTTCGATTTTACCAAACTGTCGTTTTATATCAAACTGTTTATCGCCATTTTACCCGCCCTGGTATTTGGCGCGCTGTTGAAAAAACACATCGATGCCGCGTTGGAAAAACCCATTGTGATTGCCGTGATCCTGTTGCTCGGAGGCGTTGTATTGTTGTTTGTAGATAAATGGTTCCAGAAAGCCGATACCGATAAGGAGCAGGAAATTACCAATAAACAAGCCCTGATCATTGGCTGCTACCAGGTGCTGGCCGTTGTGTTCCCCGGTTTGAGCCGCAGCGCCGCCACCATAATTGGCGGCATGCAACAGAAACTCACCAGGAGGCTGGCCGCCGAGTTCTCGTTTTTCCTGGCCGTGCCCACCATGCTGGCTGCTACCGTAAAGAGTTTGTACGATATCTATAAGGAGTCGCCCGAGGTACTGAATACCGATAACCTGAACCTGTTGTTGCTGGGAAGCGGTGTAGCCTTTGTTGTGGCCATACTGGCCATCCGCTTTTTTATTGGCTTTTTGCAGAAATACGGTTTCCGGCTGTTTGGCTGGTACCGCATTATTATAGGCATATTGCTGCTGATATTGTTCTTTACCGGCGCCATCGGCAGCGAGAGCTGATAACATCACCCCAATTGCACGCTCATGCAAATACCACGCAGAAAACTGATCAATGCCTGGTGTATGTACGACTGGGCCAATTCGGCCTATAATCTCGTTATTACATCCACCATATTCCCGGCTTATTTTGAAGGCATTACCAGGAACCGTCTTCCCGATAACGAGGTGGAGTTTTTAGGCCGCCGTTTTGTAAATACCGCTTTATACAACTATGCGCTGGCCGCTGCTTTTGTGATCGTGGCCGTCATATCGCCCATATTGACCTCGATAGCCGACTATAAAGGCAATAAGAAAAACTTCATGCGCTTTTTTTGTACGCTGGGCGCTGCCGCCTGTGCCGGGTTGTATTTTTTTGCACCCGACCCGGTAACCGACACCACCACGTCGTTATCGGCCGGCTCGCTGAATTGGGGCATTGCGTGTATGGTGCTGGCTACGATCGGTTTTTGGGCCAGTTTGGTTTTTTATAATTCTTACCTGCCCGACCTGGTGCCTGAGCGCCTGCGCGACCGCATCAGCGCCCGGGGTTATACCTGGGGTTATATCGGGAGTGTGATACTGCAGGTATTGTGTTTTGTGGTGGTGTTCCTGCCCGGGACCTTTGGCTTTACAACGCCTTATGAAAAAGACTTTATGCCGGCCCGTGTATCGTTTATCATGGTGGCCATCTGGTGGTTTGGGTTTGCACAGATCCCTTTTAAATACCTGCCCATCAGCAGCGCCAAAGAACGCCATGAAAGGAAGAATGTATTCAGCAATGGTTTCCTGGAGCTGAAAAAGGTATGGAGCCAGGTGAAGGTGCTGCCCGTATTGAAACGTTTCCTGTTTTCCTTTTTCTGGTTCAGCGCCGGTATTCAAACTGTTTTCCTGGCGGCTACCCAGTTTGGGGCCAAGGAGCTGCACCTGGCAACCGATAAGCTCATCATCACCATTATGATCATCCAGTTGGTGGCTATACCCGGTGCGATATTGATATCACGGCTATCGGAACGGTTTGGCAACCTGCAAACCCTCATGGCCGTGGTGCTGGTGTGGGTAGGCATATGTATTGCGGCTTATTTTATTCAAACCGATATTCAGTTTTATATTTTGGGCGCCGTGGTAGGGTTGGTGATGGGCGGCATTCAGTCGCTGAGCCGCAGTACCTATGCCAACCTGATGCCGGAGACAAAGGATACCGCCAGCTTTTTTAGTTTTTATGATGTAACGGAGAAGATTGCGTTGGTGATTGGGATGTTTTCGTTTGCGTATATCGAGGAACTGACCATTGGACATGGCGGTATGCGGAATTCTGTGCTGGCGTTGATGGTGTTTTTTATGGTGGGGTTTTTGTGGTTGGGGTTAACGTTGCGGGCGCAAAGGAAGATGAAGGTGGCGAAGGCAACTGTGGAAGCGGGCGTACAATAGACAAGCATGGAACTATACTCAATAAACACCGGCTACTTCAAACTCGATGGCGGCGCCATGTTCGGCGTGGTCCCTAAATCGATATGGAACAAATTGAACCCTGCAGATGAGAACAACCTCTGCTCCTGGGCCATGCGCAGCCTCCTGGTACAGGACGGAAACCGCCTGATACTCATCGATAACGGCATGGGCGACAAACAAGACGAAAAATTCCTGCGCCACTACTACCTCCATGGCGACGACAGCCTGGAAAAATCCCTGGCCCGCCACGGCTTCCACGCCAACGACATCACCGATGTATTCCTCACCCACCTGCATTTCGATCATTGCGGCGGCAGCATCGTACGCGAGGGCGATAAACTGGTGCCCGCCTTTAAAAATGCCACCTACTGGAGCAACCTGCGTCACTGGCAAACCGCTACCCAACCCAACGACCGCGAAAAAGCTTCTTTCCTGAAAGAAAATATCCTGCCCATAGAAGAAAGCGGACAGTTGAAATTTGTAGAACCCACAGACGGCGTAGCCTTCTCAGAAAATATGACCGTGCGTTTTGCCCACGGCCATACCGAAGCCATGATGCTGCCCCAACTGCAATACAAGGGCCGCACGCTGGTATACATGGCCGACCTGTTACCCGCCACGGCCCATATACCCATTCCCTATGTAATGGCCTACGACATGTTCCCGCTGACCACCATGCAGGAGAAAAAAGCATTTTTGAACGAAGCGCTGGAAAACGATTATGTGCTGTTCTTTGAACACGATCCGCAAAACGAATGTTGCACCCTGCAGCAAACCGAAAAAGGTGTGCGCCATAAAGAGGTGTTCAAACTGGCCGATCTATAAACTGATAAGCGAACTGAGCGGGTGGCGCAGGTTGCGGTAACTGATCATATCGATCTTTACACTGCCTACCGAAATGGGGCTCTCGATGCGGATGGGCACATGATTTTTGTCATCACTTACCCAAACAGTCATTTTTTCGCCACCTTCGAAAATGGTTCCCTTGATAAGCAGGGGCTTGAATTTGATGGCCCTGAACTTACCATACTTGGTGCGGATGGTTTCCTTGCCCAGGTAACGGATATACATTTCGTATACTTCGTTGTCGAGGAACATGGAAAAATTGATCTTATCGTTGGGTTTGAGTTTATTGAAATCTATGTTGCGGGAATAATACACGGCGCTCAACACATCCTGCACACATTCAGGAACACGGTATACGCCCTTGTTGGTGATGGCTGTGTTGGTGGAGGTATTGAAGGTCACATTCTCATACTTTTTGTATCCGCCTTCATACACATTCCTGATAAAACGATAGGGTTGCAGGGTGGCGGTATCGATATAGGTTTCGTATTTATCGCGCACCTTAAAGAAGTTATCGTAGAAATTATAGGTCTTTCCTTCACCTACGATATGGTATACCGGTTTACCGTTCAGCCTTTCGATGGTGGTGTTAAAAGTAGCCTCGCCTGCTCCGAAATAGGCGCCTACCACAGTGTAAAACACTTTCAGGGTAATAGATTCACCATTGCTAAAAGCAGAATTCCTGATCTCACAAAAACCGTTGCCGGCCTTCAGCGGAAAACTAATTACAACAAGCAATAAAACAATGAGTGGTCGGTATACTTTCATGGAACACTTCGATTAATCCATTAATAAGGTTGACGTCCGGTGTGGCAACTTATTTTCTATTATTAAAAATCCTTATGCTCAAAATTAACAAACTCCCCAGCAAAGCCGGTATCACCAGGTTAATCATCCATATTGCCAGGGATGTGGCCAGTATGCCGGTTATATTACTGTTAAAAAGTTGTACCACTTCAATGCCTACTTTCCATCGCACACCCAGTTCGGTAATTACAGCAATAGTTGGAACAATAGACAATACCAGGAAAACGACACTAACAGAACCGGCAACCTGTGCGGCGGTGAGGGATACATTAAAAACATCAAACAGTAAATAATATTGCCCGATAAACACACTGTACCGCACTATAGATAATGACAAAATACGAAATAGTATGGTTGCGTTAAAGCTATCCAAAACCCGTACATAGGCCATGGCCTTTTGTATGCGCGGTAATTTTTCCAACCACCTGACCAGCCAACCCAGCCGGAAATAAAATAATGTTAAAATTACCGCTCCGGCCAGGGTCAGATACAGCACCAGCTTTATCCACGGACCCGATTGTACATAGGGGTCTACGGCAGGGCTGGTGCAGAGAAATATCAATCCGGCAATTCCCGCCCACCAGGTAACCAGCAGCTGTGCTATACTGCATACAATAGTAAGCGAAATAGCCTGAATTCGTTTCCCTTCCTGGATATATAATATACGGCCCATGTAATCGCCTATGCGGTTGGGTGTAAAAAAGGCCAGCGTGGTGCCGGTAAATATGGCCTTCAGGGATTGAACAAATGAAAGCGCTTGCATTTGGTGGATAGCCAGCTGCCATTTACGGGCTTCGAGCGCCCAGTTTACCAGCATCAGGCCCAGGGCCAGCAGCAGTTTCCAGGCTCCCGCCCCCTTTATGGCATCCCAGGCCTGGTATAAAGAGGATTGCCAGTTAGGCTGACGTATCAACTGCCGGTAAATAGACCAGGCCAGGAGGGCAAACACCACAGGACCGATCACATAGTTGAGCCAAATTTTTATATTTTTGTTCAGCGTCAGCAAATTAAGTACACAAAATAATTCAATCCCCCTTTCTCATTGCAAACACCTGCCAAAATAATTCTAGGAATCGATCCCGGCACCCTGTTTATGGGTTATGGTATTATTGTAGTGCAGGGACAACAATTGCAACTGCTGGAAATGAGTGTATTGAAGCTGAGCGCTAAAAAAGACAATTATCAAAGGCTGCAGTTAATTCACGGTAAGGTCAGCGAGCTGATCCGTAGTTTCCAGCCTACGCATTGCGCCATCGAGGCGCCTTTTTTTGGGAAGAATGTACAGAGTATGTTGAAGCTGGGCAGGGCCCAGGGTGTGGCGATCGCGGCGGCGATGAGCGCCGGGCTGGAGGTGTTTGAGTACAGCCCGAAAAAAGTAAAGCAGTCTATCACCGGCAATGGAAATGCCGATAAGGACCAGGTGTGGCAGATGCTGCAGCGGATAGTGGCGGTGAAACATAAGGATATTGAGTATCTGGATGCATCGGATGCGTTGGCAGTGGCCGTATGTCATCATTTCCAGGATAACCGGGTGTTGAAGGCGGGCGGGCCGAAGTTGAAGGGATGGGAGGATTTTATTGCGAAGAACCCGGAGAAAATTCGTCAGTGATCGCCTCCATACCCGGAAAACGCATGGCCCGACGAGCTTTATAAATTCGCTAATATTTTCTCCTGCGCCCTCTTCAACTGCTCCTGCGTCACCTTCAACTTCCCCCTCGTAAAATTCAGATCATCCATCCCATTGATCGGCACCAAATGCAAATGCGCATGCGGCACCTCCAACCCCACCACCGACAGCCCTACCCTGTCACAGGGAAAAGCCTTCTCCATAGCCTTCGCAATCGGCTTCGCAAACACCAGCATCCTGCTGAGATATTCATCAGGCACATCAAAAAATTTATCCACTTCTATCTTCGGTATCACCAACACATGCCCCTCCACCAACGGATGAATATCCAAAAATGCAAAAAACTGTTCGTCTTCAGCGATCTTGTAAGACGGTATTTCACCGGCAATGATCTTTGAAAAAATAGTCATGACAAAACGATTTTCCTGTAATGATATTCATTACAAGGCAATTTGGTTGATAAATGTTAAATCGGGAAATAAAACCGGTGGTACGGCTATACCGTAATGTCTTCGATCTTGAATTTTATGAGCCCGGCAGGCACCTGCACTTCGGCTACATCGCCAACCGTTTTGCCAAGCAAGCCCTGGCCAATGGGAGAGGTAACAGATATCTTATTCTGTTTCAGATCGGCTTCTTTTTCAGAAACAATCGTGTAAGTAAGTTTCTTCTTCGTGTTCAGGTTGGTAATGGTTACTTTAGTGAGAATAGACACCTTGCTGGTATCCACACTTTCGGTGTCGACTATACGCACACTGGCTATGTCATTTTCCAGCTTTTTGATCTTGGCTTCCAGGATGCCCTGGGCCTCTTTGGCAGCATCGTATTCTGCATTTTCCTTCAGGTCGCCTTTTTCACGTGCTTCAGCAATAGCCCTGGCGGCCGCAGGACGGTCAACAGTGCGCAGCCTAACCAACTCCTCCTTCATTTGCTCGAGCGTTTCTTTGGTAATATATAGAACACTGCTCATAAAAACCTCCTTTTTTTAACCAGATATAGGTTGGTATGTTTGGTAAACAGAAAAAAAGAACAACGCCTCAGGGCTTGAAGCGTTGCACTAATTGTTATATCTGC
>Ga0065721_10006521_pt1 | contig 15084 bp, 7 predicted proteins | sample Mesricmetagenome_FD_59108 | JGI IMG/M metagenome (GOLD analysis project Ga0065721, IMG submission 59108) | Mesophilic microbial community from rice straw/compost enrichment Sample: eDNA_1 v2 (version 2) | ecosystem: Engineered > Solid waste > Grass > Composting > Bioreactor | place: USA: Davis... | reverse complement strand
CTGTCTCCCTTAATCTTTGTTGCATCAAAATTTCTTCCCGCAATCAGTTCGATACCGAGCGTTGACAAATAGTTTTGATCACCGGCAATGCCACCTACCACGTGCCAGTCGTCACCATCAGCCGGATTGGGATTAAGAGAAAATCCATTCCCTACCACAGTTCGGAATGGCGACCGCCAGGTCATGGAGACATCCTGTACCCCTATAATTTTTTTTAACTCTCCACCAAAAGCTGCCAGGTTCTTATTAAGATCAGCATTGCCCCTGATCACTAACACCTGATCCTTATCAAGTCCGAGTTTTTCAGACTGCATGTACTCCAGCTGATTCCTGACTATGATCGTTCCCAATATCAAAACAATAGATATTGTAAACTGAAATACAACCAGCACTTTTCGTAATGAAAATGCCGGTTTGCCACCAATAGCTGTTAACGGGTTAATTATCCTCAGCGGCTTCATCCGTGAGAGTGTCATGGAAGGATAAAAACCAGCCAGCAATGACAGCACGATCGACCCGGCTATGATACACAGTAAAAAACCAGTATCGAAAATATAAAACGGGATTTCCTTACCCAGGAGTTGATTCAAATATGGCAGTAACTGGTAAACGGCAAAACCAGAAATGGAAACGGCTGTAATCACCAGTAAGAACGATTCAGAAATATACTGCACAAACAAATGCCAGAAACCCGCACCGATTGTTTTTCTTACACCCACCTCTTTTGCCCTCACGGTATTTTTTGCCGTTGCGAGGTTGATATAATTGGCACAGGCAATTAATAACACCAGGATCGCAATGGTGACAAATATCCGGATGTACTTTATATCAGCGATGACTAACAGGTTTCCGAAATTATAAACCTGTGTATTGAAATGTACCTGGTTAAGCGGCTCCAGTCTTAAATGCAATTCGTTTCCGGAACTCACCTGTGAAGTTTCAGCTGGCGGATTTACCCAGTGTTCAATTTTTTGTGACAGGGCATCCGGGTTTGAGCCCGGTTTTAATAAAAGATAGGTTGAGTAATTCGGATTGTTCCAGGAAATTTTCGTTTCCTCGTCCTTAACACCAGCGAGATTATAAATAGAAGTAAGAAAATCAAAATGAAAATGGGAATTAGCCGGGACATTTTCGATCACAGCACTAATTGTATACTCATTTTTATTGTTGAAAAGCAAATGTTCACCAATCGGATTTTCTTTCCCAAAATATTTACCGGCCATATCCCTTGTAATGACCAGTGTATTGGGTCTTTCGAGTGCCGTACTTAAGTCACCGTAAATTGCTGTGAAGTCAAAGATTTTGAAGAAGTTCGGGTCGGCATAAGCAAATCCTTTTTCATCAAACAATAGATCACCCGTTTTGATGGTAGCCGCCGACCATTCGGGCATAAAGCGTGTGGCATCTTCCACCTCAGGAAACCTTTTCTTCAATTCACCTGAAACAAACAGGGGAACAGAAGGAGAGACGGTTTGATTGCCCCCCATCAGCACATCATAGTTGACACGATAAATCCGATCCCTTTTTTTATGAAACTCGTCAAAACTCAATTCATATTTCACAAAAGAAAGTATCAGCAGGCAACAGGTAATGCCTATTGTTAATCCCACCAGGTTTGATAAGGCGTAGAAGGGGCTTTTCTTCAATGAGCGAAAAGCAATAATAAGATTCTTCCAAAACATATAAGGCTATGATACAGGTTTTGCGATATGGTAAAAACAGACACTTTCCCGAACCACGCGACCACTTATTCGTTCCTCAGTGATCTGACCGGATTAGCTATTGCGGCCTTGATCGACTGGTAACTTACTGTCAAAATTGAAATCACGAAGGACAATAATCCCGCGAATACAAATACCTGCCAACGCACCGATACACGGTAGGGATAATCCTGCAACCAGTTATACATCATCCACCAGGCAACGGGGCAAGCAATTACAAAAGAGATCATTACCAGTTTTAAAAAATCTTTTGACAAAAGCGCTGTAATGCTCGAAACAGATGCACCCAAAACTTTCCTGACACCAATTTCCTTTATCCTGTTTTCAGCCATATAGGTCGCGAGCCCGAATAAGCCGAGACAGGAGATGAAAATGGTGAGTGCTGCAAATATGGCTGCAAGAGTACCGGTAGTTTGTTCACCCTTGAATTTATTTGCATATTCTTCATCAATAAACTTGTATTCGAATGGATACTCAGGATTATACTTTCTAAAAATGGTTTCGGCCTTTTTGAGATTATCGGCTGTACTGTTTGCGGGATTTAACTTGAAATGAATAACATTAAACCATCCGTTTGCACCTTCGATTATCATTGGCTTGGTTGGGTAAAATGGCGACTGCAGGATAAAATCCTTTATCACCCCGACAATATGAAAAGGCTGATCACCGTCTTTCACAATTTGCCCGATTGGATCTTTAAATTTCATCACCTTGAGGGCGCTTTCATTGATGATCATTCCATTGGAATCGGTAGGGAATTTCTGCAGGTCGAAATCACGTCCATGAATGAACTGCATGCCGGCTGTGGTTGCCAGGTCTTCATCGGCGCAGAAACGGTCGAAATCTGTTTTGTCATTGGGATCTTTACCTTCCCATTGAAAACCCCAGCTGTCACTCCATCCCTGCGTAAGTGGTGCACTGGTCTTGGTCACCGAGGAAGCGATGCCCGATGACAGAAGTTCATTCTTTACCAGCATATAATTCTTCTCCAGGTCACCTGTCAGGAAATGATATACCAGGTTTTCCCTCTCATAACCTGATTCCCGGCTACGCGCATGATCAATTTGTTGTTTGACGATGCTTGTGCAAATGATCAATATGATCGCAAATGTAAATTGCAGAACGACCAGCAGCTTTCTCGGTGTGATGAGTGCATTTGCAGCTTTATAAGTTCCTTTCAATACCCTGGAAGGATTGAAGGAAGACATGAAAAACGCGGGATAACTGCCTGCAATCACTCCTGTAAGGATGATAAATCCGAAGAATCTCAACCAAAATCCGCCATCACCATAATCCACCGACAACTTCTTACTGGTTAATTCGTTGAATGCAGGTAAGGCAAATTCCACCACAGCGAGCGAAAACAGTCCGGCTATAAAGGCAAGCAGTATGGATTCTCCAATAAACTGACCGACCAATGCACGTCTTTGCGCTCCCACCACTTTGCGGATACCGACTTCCTTGGCCCGCTTCTCACTCCGGGCCGTACTCAAATTCATGAAATTGATACAGGCGATCAATAAAATGAAAATGGCAATGATCGCAAACATTTTTACAAAGTCAATCAAGCCGCCGTCTTCATATCCTTCTTTGAAATTTGAATACAACCTCCAGCGACTGACAGGGTACAAAAACATTTCCCACTTTGGATCTTCGTCATGATAGCGTGGCTTGAGTACTTTCATCTTCTTATTGGCACTTTCAATACTTGCACGTTCCTTCAATAAGACATATGTCTTGGTTGAATTATTCCCCCAATTGCTGTCGTCCCAATCCTTTTGAATAGCATATTGCCAGGGTATCAAATATTCAAAGTTGAAACGGGTATTTTTGGGCAGATCTTTCAGGACACCGGTAATTGTAAAATTATCCTGGTTGTCAATTTTCACCACTTTGCCCATCGGATCTTCGCCATCAAAAAGTTTATTGGCAAGCTTTTCTGTAACCACAATAGACGAAACTCCATTTAATGCAGTTTCCGGATTTCCTTTTATCAATGGGAACGAAAACATCTGAAGGAACCCTGTGTCAACAATATTACCTGCCGACATCAGTCTTTTGTCTCCAACAGAAAAAAGAAAATTGTTCTGCCAGTTAACCCTCACAGCCCTTTCAACTTCAGGCAAATCTTTCTCCACTGTTCGCGCGAGTATTTTGGGTGTGGTATTCCAGCTATGCAGTTTACCACTGAAATGTGCCTGGTTCCAGGCTTCGTAGATGCGGTCTTCCTTTTCGTGGAAACGGTCATAAGTTACTTCACTCTGAATCCAGAGGAAGATCAGGATCGCACTTGCCATACCGATCGCAAGACCCGAAATATTAATAAAGGAAAATCCCTTATTGCGAAGCAGGTTTCGGAATGCGACCTTGAAATAATTCTTAATCATGATATTTTCAGGTTAATGATACAAACTTGTCCTGTGTAAAGCACCAGGTAACTCTTTCCAGTACATTACTCAGCCCGCAATGACGTTACCGGGTTGGCAATCGCAGCTTTGATCGCCTGGTAACTCACCGTTATGATGGCAATCAGTATCGCGACAAGCCCTGCAACAACAAATACCCACCAGCCGACATTAATGCGGTAAGCAAAATCCCGAAGCCACAGATCCATTACATACCAGGCAACAGGAAAGGCAAGCACGGATGCAATCAATACCAGCCTTACAAAATCCCCCGATAACATAGTCACAATATTTGGCACGGATGCACCTAATACCTTTCGTACGCCAATTTCTTTTGTTCTTTGTTCGGCCATATATGTGGCCAGGCCAAACAAACCGAGGCAGGCAATTAAAACGGCCAGCACGGCAAAAGAGAGCGCAACTTTACCTACCCTTTGTTCTGCCCGGTACATGGAGTCGAAAGACTCGTCCAGGAACTGGTAGCTGAAGGGCATCGCGGGTGACAACGATTTCCATTTATTTTCAATTTGCGCGATCAGGTTGCTGGTGTGTGCCGGGTCAATCCGGTAAGCAGCCGTCCACTTGTTATATCCCAAACGCATACAAAGAGGTCCGACATTTCGGCGAAGAGATTCGAAATTGAAATTCTTTACCACACCAATTATGGTATAGTCCACAGTGGTACCCGGCGTACCATTGGATGTATATATTTTTTTCCCGATCGGATCTTTAAAACCAATTAATGCCGCAGCAGATTCGTTAATGATGACAGCTGATGAATCTGCCCCGAAAGATTTGGAGAAATTTCTCCCTTCAACCAGTTCCATAGCCAATGTGGGAATGTAGTCATAGTCCACATTCCAAACCTGCATATTCAATCCGTTATCATTAGTCATTACTGCTTCGGAAAAAAAGGTATTGTCGTTGCGTGCGGAATTGCTTACCGGCAGATAGCCGGCAAAAGCTGCCTTCTTTACACCGGTCAATGCGGCTACCTGTTGATGAAACGCATCCGTATTATTTCCAAGGGCGTTAGTGCCGTTGACCACAAGCACCTGGTCTTTGTTAAAACCAATTTTTTTATTCCTGATAAAATTCAATTGGCGATATACCACCAGCGTACCTACGATCAATACAATGGAGGTAAAAAACTGGAATACCACCAATCCGCTTCGCAGGTAACTTCTCTTCAAGCCCTGATTGATTTTTCCTTTTAAAACATTGACCGGTTTAAATGAAGAGAGGAATGCTGCCGGATAGCTGCCCGCCAGTGCCCCAACAACCAAAGGAAGAAGCACCAAAAACGCCAGGTACTTTGGTGAAAACAGTACTGACATTGTAAGCTCCTTTCCGGCTATTCCGTTGAAATACCCAATAGCCAGCGATACAAGAGCTAGTGCCAATAACATACTAATCACGGCTGTGAAAATGGATTCCAGCAGAAACTGGCTGACCAGAGATTTCTTCGCAGTGCCCAATACTTTCCGGATACCTACTTCCCTGGCCCTGTTGGCAGACCTTGCTGTCGACAGATTCATGAAGTTCACGCAGGCGATTAACAGGATAAATAAAGCAACAGCTGAAAAAATATAGACATACTGCACATCACTGTTTACACCCAGTTCAGGAAAGCGGTCGCTCTTAAGATGAATATCTGTCAATGGCATCAGAGAATACTCAAGTTTGTTACCCGAGCGCCTGAATTCGTCCATTGATTTTATCTCCATAAACTGCTGAGCCTGGGGAAGTACATAGCGATCGATAACATCCGGGAACTTACTTTCTATTTCATTTGGATCAGCGCCTTCCCGGAGCAGCAGGTAGGTTTGAAAATTATGACTCAAAAAATTTCCCCAGCCATACTCCACATTATCCATTGAAAAAAAGAAATCGAAATTGAAATGTGAATTCCGGGGCAAATCTTTTATGACTGCTGTAATCTTATAAAGGGTGCTGTTGTCTTCGTTGGTTTCGATTGTCTTACCCAACACATCGGTTGTTCCGAAATACTTTAAAGCAGCCGACTCGGTCAGGACCACAGTGTTAGGATCATTAAGGGCTTTTCGCGTATCACCTGCAATGGCAGGAAAAGTAAACACATCAAAAAGCGTCGAATCCGCGTGAGCCACTGCAGACTCGTCGATAAACTCATTTCCTTTCTTAATTAATTTGGAGCCGGAAGAATTATAAATCCTTACAAATTGCTCCACCTGGGGAAAATCATTTTTCAGGGTTGGCCCCATCATGTCGCTGCTCACTGCCAGTCGTAAATCATTGCCACCAAATCTTACATCCCCGTTGATCCGGTAAATCCGTGATGCTTTTTCGTTAAAACGGTCATAACTCAATTCGTCTGCGACAAATAAGGCTATGAGGATAAAACTTGCCAGGCCGATGGCCAGCCCCAAAATATTAATCAGCGAGAAAGTCTTGTTTCGTAACAGATTTCTCCAGGCGACTTTGAAGTAGTTCTTGAGCATAAATTATCTTTTTATTATGCCTACTCAGTTCTTAAAGATTGTACGGGGCGGGTCATTGCTGCCCTGATGGCCTGCACACTGATCGTCAACATGGCAATGCAAATCGCCAGGCAGGTGGTAATCACAAAAACGGTCCAGCCAATTTCAGTTCTGTAAGCAAAATCCCTGAGCCATTGATTCATTACATACCATGCAATCGGTGACGCAATAACCACAGCGATGATTACGAGCCTCAGAAACTCTTTTGACAGAAGCCCGACAATACTCCCGACACCGGCCCCCAACACTTTGCGGATGCCGATTTCCTTTGTGCGCTGCTCCGCGCTGAATGCTGCCAGTCCAAACAATCCAAGACAGGATATCAGAATTGCAACGAGGGTAAAATATCTCACCATGGCACTTAAACGATCCTCAGCCTCGTAGTTCTTTTGAAAATCCTCATCCAGAAAGCTATACTCAAAAGGCTCATTGGGATTCAACTTTTTCCAGCTTGCACCGATCGATGCCAATGCCTTGCCGGGATCGCCATTCACATGTGCAATCATGTAATTGAATTCATTGCGGTTATTCAGCTGGAAAGCGTAAGGTTCAATCGGCTGATGCAGCTTCTGGAAATGAAAATTCTTTACGATGCCAATCACGTCAAAAGTGTAAGTTTCTCCCTGCCAGTCAATCTTCACTCTTTTCCCCTCCACAGAATTTAAATCTTCAAAGCCCAACTGTCTGACAGCTGCTTCATTCAGGATTACACGGAAACTGGTATCTCCGGGAAAATCTTTTGAAAACAAGCGGCCGGCCACTGGTTTAATACCGAGGGTCTGAAGAAACTGATCATCCACCCAATTAGTAAAAGTTCTTTTAGCATCATCCATGGATTTGCCTTCGCGGTATAATGGCATATCACTGGGATTGAAAATACCAGGATAATAAAGTGAAGCACCAACCGACTGCACAGCCGGGTTTCGCATCAGTTCATTTCTGAACGAAGCATACATCTGTTTCGCCGGCTGACTTCTGAGCGGAATAACCACCTGCTGATCTTTTTCAAAACCCAAATCCTTATTCCGCATAAAACTCATCTGGTCATTGATAATGACGGAAGCGATAATCAAAATAACTGAAATCACAAACTGAACAACTACCAATGCCCTTCGTAATGAAACCGCTGCCAGGGAATTGGAAATCTTTCCCTTCAATACCCTGACAGGCTTGAATGACGACAAGTAAAATGCGGGATAGGTTCCGGCCAGTATGCCCGTGAGAATAGCCAGTATGAAAAAGCCTCCCAGTATCAGGGCATGCTCGGAAAAATCCAGATAAATTTCCTTTCCACAGATGTATGAAAATGCCGGAAGAAGTAAAATCGCGAATACGATGGCAAATACGAAAGCAATAAGTGCCAGCATCAGGGACTCTCCAAGGAATTGTTTGATCAAAGAAGACTTCTCCGCACCTAAAACCTTCCTGACGCCAACTTCTGCCGAGCGTTTTGATGAACGTGCCGTGGACAGGTTCATAAAATTGATGCAGGCAATCAAAAGAGTGAATACCGCGATGGATACAAGAATGTACAGGTAAGTCAGGCTGCCACTCGCAGTGACATTGGTTTTCATGTTCGACCTCAGGTGTATGTCTTTAAGAGGAACCAGGAACTGTTCCTTATAAAACCCCATTGCTTTCAAATCCTTGCCTGCATGCTTTTCGATAAATGCCGGAAACTTCGATTCAAGCTGACCGGGATCCGTACCCGGGCTTAAGAGGAAATAGGTGTAAAACATGTTATTCGAAGCCAGGTCGGTCCTTGCGGCAATATATTGTTGCATATCCCCGCCATTAATGGACATAAAAAAACGGGCGTCTATATGTGAAGGTTTCTTTGAGGGTTTAAACACACCTGCCACCCTGAAATCATGATCACCATTTGTGCTGCTGCTGATGCGGATCACTTTATCCAATGCCGGTTCGTTTCCAAAAAATTTACGTGCTATCTGGGAAGAGATCACCAATGTATTAGGCTGGTTAAGGGATGTCGCCGGGTTGCCCTCTATGAAATCATAGGTAAATACTTTGAAGAAATTTGAATCGGCCAGGTAGCCTTGTGTTTCATAAAATGAAAGGACTTCCCCCTGGTCAGGTTTATATTGTAAAAGGGTTTTATCATCAGCAAAGGTTCTGAGCAGGCGCGTTGCTTCTTCGATACCGGGAAATTCCATCTGCATAGCACTTGCCATCGGGGCGGGTGTATTTGCAGAACGCTCTCCTTTTCCTTCGCGAATAAAATTGGTTCCTAATTGATATATGCGGTCACCATTGAGGTGATAATTGTCGTAACTGAGTTCATGATGCAGATACAAGCCCACAAGCAGGCAGCATGTCANTCCTATTGAAAGCCCAAAAACATTGATGAAAGAAAANGTTTTATTCTTCATCAAATTTCTCCAGGCAACTATAAAATAGTTCCTAATCATAAAATTCGTTTTACTCAGACCTGAGACTTCTGACAGGGTTCACCAACGCAGCACGAATGGCTTTATACCCCACCGTCATCCAGGCAATGACAAGTGATATGACTATCGCAAGAATAAATACACCAACTCCTAAATTGATCCGGTAAGCAAAATCCTGCAGCCAGTTAGTCATCATCCAGTATGCCAATGGAGCAGCTACCAGGAAAGAAATGGCGATCAATAAAGTAAATTCTTTTGAAAACAGGTATACAATATTTCCCGCCGACGCACCGAGCACTTTCCGAATACCAACTTCCTTCACTTTTTGCACGGCCATAAAGGATACCAGTCCATACAAACCAAGACTTGAAATCACAATGGCTATTACGGCAAATATTTTATACAGCAGTGACAACTGATTCTCCTGCTCATAAAAACGATTGATGCTGTCTTCAAAGAAACGTGCCGAATATGCATACTCCGGGAAATGACGATTCCAGGCCGATTGTATTGCTTCCTGCGTTTTGGGAATATTCGAAGAGCGAAGTTTAACCGAACTGACCGAATAAAAATTACTAAGGGTTGTGATGACGAGCGGCTTTACGCTTTCACGCAGGGAATTTGTCTTGAAATCTTTTACAACACCGGTAACAGGTTTCCACTGATTTCGGCCAATACGCAGATCTTTACCGATTGCATCCTGGGGATCTTTCAAACCCAGTTTATTAAGCAATGTTTCATTAATGACAATTTCCCTGATGGAGTCACTTTTTTCATAGGGGCGGCCTGCCAGCAACTCGAGTCCGAAAGTGTTGAAGTAATCTTCGTCCGCAAACTTCATTGTCACCTGGAAAGTTTCATCATCCTTATGATCAAAAGCAAAATTGCTGCTCCAGGTATTTTCGGATGAAGGCACATCGCTGCTGAAGCTCACAGCCTGAACGCCTGTTATATTTAGTAACTCCTGTTTGAATGCGGGAAGGCGTGGAATGACACTGCTGTCAGCATTTGCAGACATTGTAAGCACAGCTTCCTTGTCGAATCCAAGATCAGCCTTACTGACATAATTCATTTGGCTGACGGCCACGATGGTGCCGATGATAAGAACTTGTGATATGGTAAACTGTGTAATTACCAGGCCCCGGCGAAGAGAGATGCCTGCAATATTTGCAGAGCTCATCTTATTCTTGAGTGCCAGTACCGGTTTGTATCCTGAAACGATAAGTGCCGGGTAGATACCTGCCAGTAATGTCACAATTATCATCAGTAAAATCAGGAATACTATTACCTCGGGTGTTAACAGGGAAAGTCGTTCGTTGATGGATGCAATATGTTTGATGAAGGGAAGGCAAAGAGTGGCAATACCATATGCAGCCAGTCCGGCAGCAAATACCAGTAGTCCTGTTTCCCCCATCACCTGCATAAACAGTTGCAGCCGGCTGCCGCCAAGTACTTTACGTACACCCACTTCTCTGGAACGTCCGACTGCCTGCGCAGTTGCAAGGTTTACGAAGTTGATACAGGCCATGACGATGATAAAAATTCCCACCAGCGTTAATACCTTGAGCGAAGAGCGGCTAATAACATGATTGCCGAATATTTCAAAACGGCGGTCGAAATGTATTTCACTCAAAGGCTGCAGGTAATGTGTTTTGATGGAATTGCTCCAGCCTTTGTATGTTGATTCTGAAATCTGTGCCAGTTGTTTGTTCACTGCTGCCTCCCTCGACTTATCCGGCAATAATGCATACAATTGGAAATTACTCGATGTGCTGTTCCAGGTCGGATAGTAATTATAATTAAAGCTGTTGTTCTTCAGTGATTCAATGGAAGCGATAACCCCAAGTGGAAAATCAGTATTGCCTGGCACGTCCTGCAGGATCCCGGCAACTTTCATTGTAAGCACGTTGTCGAGAACCAGGGTTGCATCCATAGCATTTTGCCAGTTGCCAAAATATTTCCCGGCAAGCTTACGGGTAATTACCACCGTATTGGGTTGTGCAAGTGCCTGTTCACTTCCTGCCAGCCACTTGTATGAGAATATTTTAAAGAATTGGGGATCCGAAAAGAAAATCCCACTCTCTTCAATAAATTTTTTGCTGTCTGCCGGCGTTTTACCCTGGGGAATCGTCACCTGGCTGTTGGGTGCTGACATCATGCAACCGAATTCTGTATCAGGCATGCGGGTACGCAATACTTCCAGGAGTGGTACGGGAACGCCCGAGTTGTGAGTTGTACCATCGGAAAACTGGTCCTGGGTTACGACCCTGGTGATGCGATCATAATCCGGTTGGAATTTATCATAACTCAACTCATACCGGATGATCAGGAACAACAGCAACGAAGCAGCCATCCCGATAGCAAGCCCGGTGATATTAAGAGCAGCATAGGCTTTATGCCGCAGCAGGTTTCTATATGCGGTTACCAGATAATTGCGAAACATGTCAGTCACTTTTGCACGGGAACTTCTTCCCGATTCTAAAAAAGGTTCTATACCATGATGTTTTCCATTACAGCCTGCCCGTCGAGCATTCTTACAATGCGGTGGCTGTAGCGTGCATCATGTTCAGAGTGTGTTACCATGATCACGGTTGTACCCTGTTCATTAAGATCAGTGAGCAACTGCATCACTTCATTACCATTGGAGGAGTCAAGGTTTCCTGTAGGCTCATCGGCCAGGATCAGCTTGGGACTGTTCACCACCGCACGGGCTACAGCCACACGCTGTTGCTGACCACCGGAAAGTTGTTGTGGATAGTGATTGCGACGATGCATGATCTGCATTTTGTCCAGCACTTCTTCAACACGTTTTTTCCGATCACCGGATTTTACGCCAGTGTAGATCAGGGGCAACTCCACGTTCTCAAATACGGTAAGCTCATCAATCAGGTTGAAGCTCTGGAATACGAAACCAATATTGCGTTTCCGGAGATCTGCCCTTTTGCGTTCATTGAACTTTGACACCTCGATACCATTAAAGAGGAAACTTCCGGAATCCGGATCATCCAGCAGGCCTACAATATTCAACAGTGTGGACTTGCCGCAACCCGAAGGTCCCATGACGGCTACAAATTCACCTTCCTTTACTTCAAAGGATAACTTGTTCAAAGCAACGGTCTCGACTTCTTCCGTACGATAGATTTTTTCGAGGTTGGTAATGCTGATCATGTTGTTTAAATGATTCGTTTAAATATTAAAGAGATAAAAGTTGAACGGCCTGATGCTCGCAACTTTCCCGGTTTTACTTTTTTCTTTACCGGCAGATTTTTTTTGACCGGACTTTTTGCAAATCTCACAGCACTCTTTGGAAGCACTTGTATACACTTGTTTTGCTGAAGAAAAAGTTCCCACGCAACAAAAGATCACTACAAGGTATAGGAGTTTTCTTTTCATGGTAATCAATAAGTTTAAGGTTAAAGGTTTCTGATTCTTATGGTTAATGGTTTTTGATTCTGCTCTATTTCTTTAATACGAGTTCCTGCATATCACCATAGTTCTCGTAGCTGGATGTAACCACTCTATCACCGGGTTTAAGCCCTTCGAGCACTTCATAATAATCCGGATTTTGACGGCCAAACCTGACGGGGGCACGATAAGCAGACTTTCCATCCTCACTCAATTTGAAGATCCAGTTGCCACCAGTTTGCTGGAAGAATCCGCCTTTGGCTACCTGCACAGCCTCCACTTCATCGCTAAAGGCGATACGGATCTGCAGCGTCTGACCGCGACGAATACCTTTTGGCACTTCGCCTTCAAACTCCATATCCACCTGGAATCTTCCGTTTGTAACCTGGGTATAAACTTTTGTAATCTTTAATTTGTATTCCTTGCCCGCAAAACTGAAGGTACCAGGCAGGCCCGCATATATCCGGGAGATATAATGCTCATCTATATCCACGCGTACCTTAAATCCACTCAACACATCTATTTGTCCAAGACGCTCACCCTTATTTTTTGACTGACCAATTTCCGCATCCAAAGATGTCAGTTGACCATCCACCGGCGCACGAACCACAAGGTCTCCCACTTTTTTCCGCATTACCTGTAATGCATTCTGCGTTCTTGCATAAGACTGGCGGGCCTGGTCAAGTTCCTGTCTTACAGACATGGAATCCTGGCGAAGAATCTGGTCGGAAAGTTTTTTCTTCTCAAGCTGGTAATTGTAATTGTTCTCTGATTCTTTAAACTCCTGGTAACCGATGGCCTTTTGCTCGTACAGTTTTTTATTTAAAAGATAAACCCGCTCTGCTTCTTTCAACTGATTCTCCACGTCAGTGCTCTGGTTCAGTTTACCAATTGTGTTCTGCCTGGCAGCATTTTGAGAAATCTGCATTTGGGTAAGGAGGTTGTAAACCGAAGTCTCCTGGTTCACAAGGCTCAACTCCAGGTCAGTATTGGACAGGCGAAGAATGGGTTCGCCTTTTTTTACAATTACACCATCATCTACATACTTCTCCTCCACTCGACCACCTTCCACCGCATCGAGATAAATGGAAGTGATAGGCATCACCACGCCATTGACAGGTATTGTTTCCTGGAAAGGCCCCAGTTTTACTTCACTAACAGTTATTCGTTCCATGTCGACATTCAGCCGGCTTTTCCCGGAAGTAAAGTAATAGCTGGCGGATGCCAACGCGACGATGCCAACCACAGCAGCGATTGTGAGAATCTTCTTTTTATTCCATCTTTTTTTCTGAATGACCCTGTCCACTTCTAATTTGTTTTATGGTTCTTTAGCTGCACATGGTATACGTGAGCTATATGGTTTTGGTTACAGTTGTCGGTAATTTTATTTGACCGTACACCACTAAAGTGAACAGCATGCCAGTTGCAAAAACATTTGATACAGAACTTTTTACCGTTTGAACCCGCTACGAAGCCGTTCGTTAACGATACACCTGCTGTCCGGTTTTGATACAATAACTGTCCGGCGTTTGTATGGTAAAAATTTAGTTGCCAGCGCTTTGTATTTATGGTATACTTGCAGCATGCAGGCGGCAGATTAGTTCTCCAGGCAATAAANACCAGGCAAAAAATTTTAGAGTTGAATGAACATTAAGAACGCGTCNATACTGATTATTGACGATGATCCCGACGTGCTCNCAGCGGTGCGTCTGTTANTAAAGACAGAAGCCAAAGAAGTTGTAACCGAAAAAAACCCGGAAAATATCCGGTGGCATCTGTCGAAAGACGATTATGATGTGATCCTGCTCGATATGAACTTTACCAGTTCCATCAACACGGGCAACGAAGGACTTTTCTGGCTCAGGGAAATCCGGAAGCTGCGCCCGGATGCGACCGTTATCATGATCACCGCATATGGCGATATTGATCTTGCCGTACGTTCTTTAAAAGAAGGTGCTTCAGATTTTGTCGTGAAGCCCTGGCACAATGAGAAACTGATGGGCACGATCAGGGATCTGCTGAAAAGAAAAAGTTCTAAATCCGGACCTTATGCGCTCTCCAATTCCGATTCAATTGTAGGCAAGGAATTGCTGGGTGAATCGGAGGCCATGCAACAAATCTTCTATAAGATTGAAAAAATAGCTCCTACTGATGCCAATATCCTGATACTTGGTGAAAATGGTACCGGCAAGGATCTGATTGCAAAAGCCATACACCAGCAATCACTCCGCGCGGGTCAGCAGTTTGTGAAAGTAGATGTGGGTGCATTGACTGAAACACTTTTTGAGAGCGAACTGTTCGGTCACAAGAAAGGAGCCTTCACTGATGCCCGCGAAGACCGGATGGGACGTTTTGAAGCCGCCAATAAGGGCACGCTGTTTCTTGATGAAATTGGTAATATTCCATTGCATCTGCAAGCCAAACTGTTGAGTGTTCTGCAAAACCGGCAGGTAATCCGTCTAGGAAGCAATGAACCTGTACCTATTGACATCCGTCTAATATGTGCCACCAATGTACCACTTACTGAACTGGCCAATGAAGCAAGGTTCAGAAAGGACCTGATCTACCGGATTAACACGGTAGAAATAACCGTTCCGCCACTTCGGAAAAGAGATAATGATATCAT
>Ga0065721_10005726_pt1 | contig 15084 bp, 11 predicted proteins | sample Mesricmetagenome_FD_59108 | JGI IMG/M metagenome (GOLD analysis project Ga0065721, IMG submission 59108) | Mesophilic microbial community from rice straw/compost enrichment Sample: eDNA_1 v2 (version 2) | ecosystem: Engineered > Solid waste > Grass > Composting > Bioreactor | place: USA: Davis... | reverse complement strand
TCTCAAATACCGAGTTCGACGCCCTCCTGTTAGAGAACAATTTCATCAAGCAGAATCAGCCGAAGTACAACATCCTTCTGAAGGATGACAAGACGTTCCCATATATCTGCATATTAAAGGAGCGCTTTCCNCGGATCATCTATACGCGCAAGTACCTTCCTGAACAGGGCGAATATTTCGGTCCGTACAGTAGCGTCGTCGCGATGAAGAATGTCCTCGACCTGGTACGTAAACTTTACACCGTCCGAACGTGCAACCTCCTTCTCAGCGAGGAGAATATCGCACAAGGCAAGTTTAAGGTTTGCCTTGAATATCATATCGGCAACTGCAAGGGTCCTTGTGAAGGACTTTATGACGAAGAATCCTATCAGAAAGAAATTGAACAGGCTCGGTTCATACTCAAGGGAAACGTAAGCATCGTTTACGACTACTTCACGACTCAGATGCGGGAAGCTGCGGCCGCTCTTGAATTTGAACGCGCACAGTTCTACAAGGAAAAGCTCGACACACTCGAAAGATTCCAGTCAAAATCGCTTGTCGTTAACCGTTCACTCACGGATATCGATGTATTTACTATCGCAAGCCAGGAGGCGTATGCCTACATCAATTACCTTCAGATCAAGGAGGGCGCCATCGTCTTTTCGAAGACTGTAGAACTGAAAAAGAAACTGGATGAGCCGGACGAAGAACTGCTCAGTTTCGCCGCAGCGGAAATGCGGCAGCAAGCCAGGAGTACAAACCGCGCAATCTATTCCAACGTTCCGCTGATTGTATTGGAGGATAACGTAGAGAACGTATTGCCAAAAATCGGTGACAAGAAAAAACTTGTAGACCTGTCGTTGAAGAACGCCATGGAACTCCAGCGGGAACGGCTTCTCCTGCGCGAAGGGAAGAAGTCACGGCAGAAGGAAGTACTGACTATACTTCAAAAAGATCTGCAGCTCCCGCACCTGCCATCAGTGATCGAATGTTTCGATAATTCCAACTTCCAGGGCACCGTACCTGTAGCTTCAATGGTACGCTTTGTAGATGGGAAGCCGGACAAGAAAGGGTACCGGCACTACAACATCAAAACCGTTGAGGGCCCGAACGATTTCGCGTCGATGAAAGAGATCGTGGGCCGGAGGTATAAGCGCCTGATAGAGGAACAGACTCCCCTTCCAGATTTGATACTCGTCGATGGTGGAAAGGGGCAGCTTAGCAGTGCCTGCGAAGCGCTGAAAGAACTGAATATTTATGGAAAGGTGCCTATTGCCGGAATTGCAAAGAGGCTGGAAGAGATCTATTATCCTGAGGATCCATTCCCGCTGTTGATTAGCAAGAAGTCGCCCGGGCTACTGCTGATCCAGCAAATTCGCGACGAGGCACACCGTTTTGCCATCACGTTCCATCGTCAGAAGCGGAATAAGCGTACGCTCACTACTGCACTGGAAGGTATGGAGGGAATTGGGAAGAAGACTTCGGAGAAATTACTTAGGGAGTTCAAATCGCTGAAGAAGATACTAGAAGCGCCGATTGAGGAACTGGAGCGGGTCGTAGGGCGGAAGAAGGCTGAGCAGATAAAGGGTATAAAAAACGAAAAGGAGGCGTGAACCTCCTTTTCAAATCAAATATCAAAGGCGAAATCTAGAATTCCCACAGGTTGTGTTCCTTTTCCATTAGCTTCATTTCCTCCCACTCACGAGCCCAGACACCTTCGCGATAAGGTCTTCCGTTGTTACGGTAAGTATCATCAAGTGTCTCATTGTCGGGATTCTGTCTCTGATAGATCGTTCCGTGGAACAATCTCAGGAGGAACGCATCTGCAAAGTTTTTATGCTGAGCAGAGTTTTGCGGATTGAACCACACTGCTTTCGGAATGTTATTGCGGAACAATTTTTCCAGATCCTTGTACTTGAACCAACCAAGGTTTACATCAAGACCGGTGTTGGTTTTGTCACCGGGAATGAGGATCTGGAGTCCCTGGATGTCATAATACAGACGTGACCTTCTGCGGTCGAAGATGATATCTTCAACCATATTGATCTTGGTCATATCGGTTACCAGGTATTCAAGACCGCTACCCATTGTTGTTTCAGCCCACGCATCTGAGCCCTGGTCGGAACCAGGAGCTTCGCCGCGGGTGTCACGCAGGGCGCGGAAGTTCTTTCCATTGTACGAGATGATGTCCTCAGCGTAATAGTCGGATGACGGATCCCACTGTGCATAAGACACGGCCTGTTCGGCTACGAGTCTGCTCAGGAAATCTGCTTTCGACATTCTTCTGTTGAGGGAATCACTTTCATAGATATCAGTGAGTTCACCTGATTTAACTGCCTCAACGATAAGCCTGCTAAGCTCACCATTTCTTGCGAAGAATCCTTTGTTCTGCTTCTCGCGAAGGTCCAACGTCCGCCATACCCGCACTTTATACAATTGCTCGTACAGGGGAATTGGATTCAGCGAGTTTGGGTTATACTGGACCTCGAGGTCCTGTACTTCCTGCGCGAACGCGGTGCTTGCTGCAGCCAATAATACAATGGAAACTAATTTTTTCATTTGCTACTGAATAGGAATCTGAATAATACCATTTGATCCTTTTATGTCAACGCGTTCTTCTTCATCGGTAAAGGTACGTCTGCTGACATCCTTGATATCTACGATGATCCGGTCGCCGGGTCTTGCCTGGCCAACCCATGCACGAAGGTCTGGAGTTTCGTTGGTTGCGTTAAGCTGAGCAACAGCTGTTGTTCCACGACCAAGACTCACCTGCGCCCGTTTCACGCGGTAACGTGCATCCTTAGGAACTTCCTGCTTGAAGTTTTCATCCGGCTCAGCAACGAAGCGAAGGTTCGGAATCTGGTTTGCACGGATACCTTGACGAAGATCCACCGGCTGATTACCAACATAGGCAATGTAGCGCGGATCAGGAATGTTTTTCACGTCGAACGAAGTAGCTCCCACAGGGGTACCACCGTTGCTTACGTTAACGTTAACTTTCCTTTGCTTAGGTATGATGGTCACGCGACCAGGCTTGTCACCAGGGATGATTTGTGCAGCACCACCGGCATTGAAGGAAGGCTTATAGCTTGTTCCAAGCGCGGGCACTTCAATCAACACGTTGTTACCACAGTTGAGATACAGTGTAGGAGCGTTACCTGTTGTCACCTTAATAGTAGGCTGAGCAACGAGGTATTCCACCACTTCATCAAACTCCTGATCGTTCATTTTAATTTTTGCTACAAACGTCTTTTTGGCAAAGCCCTGAGCATCGTAGTTTCCAGCTGTTGCTGTGAACTCGATTTTACCCATCTTCACGTTTGTCTTGGGATCCTGTTCAACAGGCAGCGCACCGTCGTTCATGAAGAACTCAGGGTTGATGGAACTCGAAGAACCTGTAAGGAAGAGGTCAGCTTCGTATTTCGCACCTGCTGCAACCACAGAGGCTTTCGGGCGAACCATAGGCACGAACTGGTCGAGTTTAATCGCACCGATATCGGCCTTTCTTTGAAGTTCATCCAAGGCTCTGGATTCGTATTCAAGGATCTCTGTCTGCACCTGAGTTACTGAAGCGAGTGCCGCAATAACCGGAGTGTTTTCGAATGTAAACGTCAGGAAGTCTTTTCTAACGTGGTCTTTATCTGAGGCGAAGAGCGGCATCTCCTTGGGAGCTTTCGCTATCTTTTCAAACTTAAGACCTGTCAATTCGCTCAGCTCCTTTACATAGTTATTGAGGAGTTGCTCGTATTTCTTTCCTTCCTGTTCGGGAGAATTCGGATCGATCATCATCGTTGCCACTGCTGAACCATGGTTGTTAATAACCTTTTCGTTAACAGCATCAGCACCGACTTTTTTCACCATCCGGTCTTTCAGATCGTCGATGTACTTGATTGTCGATTTTGTGAGATCGCGTACTTTCTGTGCATTTTGAGTTGCCTGAAGTACGTTTTCCCGTTGACTTTTACCGGCCTCTTTTACGAGGGCGTCGAGGGTCTGCTGGTTTTTCATGTCGCTTTCGCGAATCATGACTCCCAGTGTCTCACTGATAATCGCAAATTTTTCAAGCACAGCGTTACTTACGTTCAGCGCCAGAAGTGCGGTTAGCACCAGGTACATCATACCGATCATCTTCTGACGCGGAGTTTCTTTTCCACCTGCCATGTTTAATCTTTTATATTGTTAAACGGTTATATCTTACTAAAATTACGCTTGTCCTCCACCCTTCATTGCGGTAAGCATGCTTCCGTAAACTTTGTTCAGGGAAGTCAGGTTGTCGGTCAGCTTACCGAGCTCGGTCGTGAACTTCGCGGTGTTATCACCAACTTTAGAAAGACCGTTCATGGCGCCTGTCAGGCTTTCATAGAACTTGTTCATATTCTTCACGTGGCTGTCTGCGTCTTTAAGTTCCATTTCATAGACTGCGTTCAGCGACTGAAGATTCTTTGTTACTTTTTGAACCTGAGCGTGGTATTCACCTGCATCTTTTGATGCTTCTGACATGCTTGATACAGCTTTGATGGCAACGTCATACGACTTGTTCATTTCGAGAAGCTGTGTAGATGCTTTCTTCACATTCACTGCGTAGTCGTTGGTAGCAACGGCTGCATCAGAAATGTTGGCCATCTTCTTGGCAGAGTCAGCCAGGTTAGTAAGACCTTTGCCAAGGCTATCGAGCAGTTCAGGACCGATCTTCGCTTTTTCGAGCGATACGTCGAGCTGCTGCGTCAATGAAGCGCCTGCGGCAGGTTTGTTTGAGATTCTTGCAGTACCAGCGGGTGCTTCGTAGTCTTCTGAAAGCTCAGGGTAAACCTTAGACCAATCAACTTCCGGGTGAGGGGGTTCGAAAGCACTTAGAAAGAATATCACCGCTTCAGTCAACAGACCGACCATAAGCATTAGGTCTGCACCTTCAATGTGAAGGATTTTAAACAAAGCACCGACGATAACGACTGCTGCACCGATACCATAAACCTTTGGCATTATGGTTTTGTACATCAGTTCTACAAATCCGCCTTTTTTCTTACTCATTGTAGTAATGGTTTAAATTTTGCCTTTTGATATATAAAAAATTACAAGAGAGTTTTCAATCCTAAAATTCCTGACCGGAAGAGCGTCCGAGGTGCGTAAGTGCACAACGGAAACCGATATAAGCACGTGTTGAGTCTCTGAATTCAAATGTTCTCGTTCCTGTTTCCAGGTAGTAAGCAACATCCTTCCATGATCCACCGCGAACTACTTTCTTGGGAGGTACGCGATCATCGTAGCGAGAGCTCTCCGGATTAGTACGTTCATCGATGTACTGGGGGTTAAGATCCCACACCGTAGGTACTGACGCAGGGTTGAAGTCGTCAAGACACCACTCCGCTACGTTACCGGCCATATCATAAAGTCCGTAATCGTTCGGGAAGTAAGACTGAACCGGAGACGTATAAGCGAAACCGTCATCGTAGAAGTTTCCACGTCCTGGTTTGAAGTTCGCGAGCATACATCCTTTTGAATTCCTGATGTACGGGTTACCCCAGGGATACTTTGCAAGGTCGCGTCCACCGCGTGCTGCGTATTCCCACTCCGCTTCAGAAGGGAGGCGGAAAGCAGGCATCGGGAAGTCACCAACACTCTTGCGGTAGTCGTTGAGATATGCAGTTCTCCACTGACCGAAGTATACAGCTGCATCCCAGTCGATACCCACTACTGGGTAGTCGTCATAACCGGGGTGCCAGTAATAGTAGTCCTGGATAGGATCACCCATGTGGTGGGCAAAGTCGCGTACCCAAGCCGTTGTATCAGGATAATACTGCTGGCGGAAGGTTTCCGGATCAAGCGTTTCAAATCCTTCAATGGTACCATTGTCTACCAGGAAGAAATTGGTAAACTGGCGGTATTCATTATTGGTGATTTCGGTATCATCCATGAAGAATGAACCAATCGTTACCTGTTTGTTAAAGTTGATCTGAGTCGAAGCAGGGTCTTCGTCGGCTTGTCCCATATGGAACGTACCGGCAGGAATAGGCACCATACCAAAGGGAACTGTCATCACCCAGCCTTCACGGCCTGGTACACCAACAAGTTCACCGCGGTCGTTACCTCCGCCACCGCCGAGGCCAAGAAGGCCGCAACTGCTGGCAAAAGCGCCTGCAACGATTAAAACTACTTTAGAAAGAACCGATTTATTCATACTTCTTCAGTTTGTCAAAATGCTTATACGTCTGAGCCGCGAAAGTTAGTTGTTTCTCCGCTTTAATTTTTTTAGAAACTACGTTCAAATTCTACATTAAATATAAAAATTGGAATTCCCGGTCGATTAATGACGGTATCTGGGCGTCCGAATGACTTTTTTACCCGGGCCGACGACCACCGGCAAATCATAGGTCAGCATGAATTCCAGTGAAAAATTCTCCTTCGCCTGAGTGTCAATCATAACTAAATCCACCCCAGAGCCTAATTTCAGCGATTTGTCCTTCAATAGGGCATATCCAACAATAAGACTCAATGCTTCACCCTGTCTAAACGCAAGACCGCCCCACATAGTATCTTTGTGGTATGCGATGGCCGCAAAATCGAGCTGCGAGGTGTTGAGGTCTGATCTAAGAGCACCACTAAGCTGCAATTTTAGATCAAAACTGACTTCATAAAAGTAGCCGCCGGTTAAATTAAGATGATTTGTAAGAGCAGTTTTTGACGGATCGGTTCCGTAATCGAACTCTGATCTGAGCAGGTGATTGAACCCAATACCTGCATAATATTTTTCCGAACGATAGAAAACACCTACACCAAGGTCGGGTCTGATCTGCGATTCTTTACCCGCAATGATCAGGGGATCGTCCTTTTGAATCGGGCGATAACGATCTCCGTTAATCGACTGGGAGTAAATCCCGGCCTTTACTCCGAAGCTAAGTTTGGAGTCTTTAATACCCAGGTGGTACGCATAACTCACCTGTGCCTCCAGATTGTTCACTGGTCCAAGCCTGTCATTCAAAACATACAGACCTGCACCACTCTTAAGTTTATGTATAGGTGTATTGAATGAGACCATTTGAGTGGAAGGAGCGCCACCATCACCAAAGCTTGATTGATAGCCAAGCCATTGACTCCGATGAATCGCTGAAAAACGAGTAACCCCATCTACGCCAGCATAGGCCGGTGTCAGATACAAATTATTAAACATGTACTGAGTGAAGATCGGATCTTGCTGAGCATACAGACCTGTTCCAACGAGGGAAAGGAGAACGGTATAAAAAGTCTTTTTCAGCATTTAAAGATTAAAAAGTAGGATTTAAAGTAAACGCTTTTTTGGGACACTGTCAACAAATGCGTTTAAAGTGTAATAAAAAAGCCCACTTTCTAAAATTCAATGAATGAAGCAGTTATTTGACCCAAAAACCGGCCCTTTGCTTCGTTCAACGCCTCTTCAATATGTACTGAAATGAAGACTGAGAAACGCTTACTTGATTCCGTTTGCCTTCTTGATATACAACTCCAGCGCTCCGGTCATCGACGGTGCATTGGGTAGCGGAGCCTCGATATCCAGAATAAATCCTGCATCGCGAACAGCCTGGGCCGTGGTTGGTCCAAACGCTGCAATACGCGTGTTATTCTGTTTGAAGTCCGGGAAATTAACCAACAACGAGTTGATGCCCGACGGGCTGAAAAAGGCAAGGATGTCGTAAAACACTTCCTTCAGGTCTGACAGGTCTGAGGCCACGGTATGATAGATTACAGCCTCCGTGTATTGGTAACCATTATTCTTAAGGAAGTCAGGTATGTCGTTCTTCCGGATATCAGAGCACGGGAAGAGATACTTCTCGTTCTTGTGTTTCTTCAGAATTTCAAGAAGGTCCTGTGCGGTCTTCAGACCTGTGAAGATCTTCCGCTTCCGGATGACAATATATTTCTGAAGGTAGTTAGAAGTCTGCTCGGAAATACAGAAGTATTTCATCTCCGGGGGCATTTCGACTTTCAACTCCTGGCAGATTGCGAAGAAGTGATCGACGGCATTACGGCTGGTGAAAATAATTGCCGTGTGATTCAGAATGTCAATTTTCTGTTTACGGAACTCCTTTACGGGCACCGGTTCAACCTGTATAAATGGTCTGAAGTCTATTTTCAGGTTAAACTTTTCGGCCAGCTTAAGGTAGGGGGAGTTAGCGTCTGACGGCGCTTCTTGGGTTACCAGAATACTTTTTACTTTTCGCATTCTGTCAGTAGCAATTTCACTCATATCAACACGTAAACAATTCAAGCTAATTGTACAGCACCTTTACAATAAATAGAAAGGGTATTACTTCAGTTGCACAAATGTACGAAAATAAATGAAACATCGAGGCATTGGCCCTTCCGGTGAGTTTCAAAAATATCAGCACCATCCATCCGCCCGCAAGCCAGACAACCAGTTTTAGGAATGTTCCGTGCGTGTATTCATCATATCCATGACTGATAAAATACACGAACACAACGATAGTCAGTACGCCGAAGAATACGACAATCATCCGTATCCAATTGAAGAAATGAATGCCTCCCACTTCCGTAATTCCGAACAAATAGGAGAGATACAATACCAGAATAATCTTGGTCAGAAGCACGAGAAGGATGATTGCACTCAACTTAACCCACTGAAGCATGGCATCTGTGAATGATTCCGCCTGGAAGAATGCTGACACCCGATAATCGTCCGGAAGGAAACGGAAGACGATCATGAAGAAGTACCCAAGTAACAAGCTGCAGTAGATGTAAAACAGGATATTGGTGCTGTTACCGATTCGCGTCAGCACTTGAGATTCATCTTCCCGAAGTGAAATTATTTTTGGAATCGAAAAGTAATCGCCGGCTAGCTTAGGATTGAGACGAATGATGATGGCCACCATCGCGATCAAAAACAATCCAACGAGTATAACGAAGTCGCGAAAGAAAAATGCCGGACGCAAATCATTGGCCATTCCTGAAGCATCGGCGTGTACCGATACCAGATACGTATTCAGCGTCTTCTCACTTAGCCTGTCCTGATGAATGGCCACCTGAATGTCGTCTGAATAAAAAGCGCGCGACAGACTGTCAATATTCAGCATGAGGTAATCTCCTGTTGCTGCAAGCTTGTTATTCACGAAAAGGTTGACCGGCGTGACACCGTTGACCACAAGATAGTCGCCACCATAACGCGACGACCCGAGCCTGAAATACACGACGTCGGTTGCGTCCTGGTGGTCGCGATACGGAATAAACTTTCCCTCCTGATAGACCGACCATTCTTTCTTAAGGTCATGCCTAATTGTCTGTGCATATCCGAAACCACTTTGGATAAAGGTCAGGACAAGAATCAAGATGACCGGAAGATTGTTCATAAGGAACGGCAAAAATATCAGAATCTGGCCGTATATCCGAAATACTGTAAGTTTGTTCCCCAAATGGCTGGAATTTATTTTCACATACCTTTCTGTAAGCAGGCGTGTCACTATTGCGATTTCCACTTTTCCACCAACCTGACTTACCGGAAGGAGATGGTCNACGCGCTGAACAANGAGCTTGAGCTTCGGGCCGGCTACGTCGATGANCCTATCGATACCATCTACTTTGGCGGAGGNACCCCTTCGCTGTTATTGCCTGATGAGATCGCGGGACTACTCGCAACACTAACCGCCCTCTTTACGGTTCGACCAGATGCCGAAGTGACCCTCGAAGCCAATCCTGACGACTTATCGCCGCAAAAGCTGCTCGACCTTCGGTCAACAGGAATTAACCGGCTCAGCATCGGAATCCAGTCTTTCGACGACACAATACTCCGGTTCCTGAACCGCGCGCACGACCGGGAAGCTGCGTTGGGATGCATCCCCGACGCCCGAAACGCCGGATTCGACAATGTAAGTCTTGACTTGATTTATGCAATCCCCGGGCAAACCGACCTGATACTTGCCAGCGATATCCGCACAGCCCTTGGGCTTCAGCCTGAACATATCTCGGCTTACTCGCTGACGATCGAAGAGAAGACCGTCTTCGGCAAGTGGGCCACGCGTGGAAAAATCGTTCCGACTCCGGATGACTACGCAGCACAGCATCTGACACAACTGATCGACGCGCTTGAGTCCGACGGCTACGAACGATACGAAGTATCAAACTTCGCGAAGCCTGGCTTCTACTCGAAACACAACAGCTCTTACTGGCGGGGAATACCTTACCTGGGAATCGGGCCGGGGGCACATTCGTACAATTTGAATTCACGTCAGGCTAATATCAGTAACAACGCCATCTACCTTAAAGAGCTCGCGGTGGACAGAGTGCCCGCAACGGTAGAGGTACTGTCGGAGACCGACAAAATCAACGACTACCTGCTGACAACGCTGCGTACATGCTGGGGAACGAGCCTGACAAAGCTCAGGAATGATTTTGGATTTGACCTTGAAGCATTTCATGGACTTTACCTACGCCAACTGGTGGATGAACAATTGGCAGAAATCTCTGATGGTCATCTGACGCTTACGCGAAAAGGCATGATGGTGGCAGACAAAATTTCTTCAGACCTGTTTGTCACCGCTCACAACTGAGTGAAGTTTTGTAATTTAGGCGCCATACCGTACCAGGCTGTCAACGATACTATTATACCCTTGCTGTGAAATCAGAAGAAGAGAAACGCGTATACATGCTTCTAAAGGCCGTGATCTATCACTATCACGGGCTTGATGACGACGAGAAACAAGACCTCGATAACACCGCCAGAGATCTTCAGGCGGAAGAAGAATACCAGTGGGCGCTGGACTTCATCTCGTCGGACTATATCACCGCNTTTGATCGNGCGCGCGTCTANCTGAATGAAATCATTGGCGATTACCCTAAAGAAAAACGGNTCGANTTGATCAACATGGTATGGCAATCCAATAACCTCAAAGGTTATGTCACCGAAATGGAAGCTACGGCGATGCTAAAGCTTGCAAAGGACTGGAATGTCCAGCAGGAGTTGATAAATCTGGTCCTGAAATAGTCTGTAAACGGTTGGAGCGCGCCTTACAGGCTCATCATATCCTTGAACTTCGCGGCCTGTCTACGGCTTACCTCAACCTTGTCGCCACCCTTCAGCCTCACCATAAGCCCTCCGTTAAACCACGGTTCGATGCCCTCTACCCAGCTAAGGTTTACAATGTGCTTACGGCTCGCACGGAAGAACGCCCGCTCATCGAGTTTCTCATCCAAAGCATTGAGAGACTTGTGAATCATTGGCCGGTTATTATCAAAATACACCTTGATGTAATTCCCGTCAGACTCAAAAAGGCGCACATTCGAAAGGCTCACAAACCAACATCGGTCGCCGTCTTTAACAAAGACCTGATCGTTAAGGCCAAGTTTCTTTTCAGGCCCGCGAATCGCAGCCGTTTTTGCCCGTTCTTTTTCCGAGAGCTTACTGATGGTTTCCACCAGGCGTTCCGGCTGAATTGGCTTGAGCAGGTAGTCAAGGGCGTTGACCTCAAACGCCTTCAATGCAAATTCATCGTACGCGGTGGTAAAGACTACCAGGGGCACTGAATCAAGTTCCTCAAGAAGTTGAAACCCTGTCTTTCCGGGCATCTGGATATCCAGAAATAGCAGATCAGGATTCAGGTCGTTGATCATCTGGATAGCCTCGTCGGCGTTCATTGCCTCACCCACGACCTCGATCATTGGGTGGTCCTCCAGCAATTTGATTAGTTCTTTGCGCGCCAGGCGCTCATCATCCACGATTAATGCTCTCATTGTTCTTGTTTTGAGGAATTGCTAATTCAGTTAACACAAAGTTATCTTTTTCGTTCACAATACGGAAGGACGCGTGATCCCCATAGATAAGTTTCAGCCGTTGAATGGTGTTTTTGATTCCCAACCCGCCTGACTTCCCCCGTTTCTGTGGCTGTGTTAACTGTCCGCTATTCCGGATCTGAATATAAAGCCTTTCTTTGTCNACAAAAGTCTTCACCTGAACTGTTCCNCCGCGGGTCAGCTTCGAAATACCGTGCTTGATNCCGTTCTCCACAAGNGTCTGTATCATCAGGGGCGGNACNAGAAACTGCGACGACCTCGGGTCNATATCAAACTCCGTTTTCAATCGTTCTTCGAATCGAATCGTTTCCAAACCCAGGTAGTCGCGCACGATCTTCAACTCCGAGTCAAAACTTGTGAGCCCCTTCTTGTCCGTAGCCAGCGAATTCCGGAGAATATTAGACAATTGATTGATCGCCTGTTTTGACTTTATCGGATTTTCATCTACCAATGCCCGGATACTGTTCAACGCATTGAATATGAAGTGCGGGTTCAGCTGCGACTTGAGATTATTCAGTTCGATTTCAATCATGGTGGCCTCGTACTTCAACGATTTGTTGTATCGCTCGATATAATGATAGGTGAAATAGAAGACGGTCCAGAAGAAGAAGAGGATCATATAAAACGAAGATTGTCCCAGTATCGTGGCTGGATCCAGTGCGGCCAGCGGATCGAACAATCTTCCCAGCATCAGATTGACGGGGATGCGAACAAAGTACAGAACAATGCTCATCAGAAAGATGGCAACAAGAACCAATGGAAGCAGCTTGGGGACCGGAAAGTCCAGCCACTTATACCGGTTAAGAAACGTGCGAAACAAATGTGTTACCAGCAAACACAGCAACGCTTCCGTCAGCAGGAACACTGCTCTCTTAACGGTTAGAATATCCGATGCCAGGAAACTCGATACGATCTGGATGCCTGCGTAAAACATCCATCCGCTGATTTGCATCATCCAGTAAAGCCGATGCTTATTGACCATATCCTGCGCTTATGGTTATCGGGTGAGCACTATCAAAAAAAGCGGGATTGCAGTAAGTACAGAAACAGGATACACGTGGAAATAATCAGTACCCACGACACAATGACCAGAATTTTCTTGTACTCATACAACTTTGGTTCTGAAGTGAGTGTATTGACAACAAATGCAAGCCCGGCAATACAATACAGCGACGCCTCGAGATACTCCTTTATCCAAAGGTGATAAATTCCAACTGCAAAGAAGATTGTGCCAAACAAATATTGTCGTGTAAGTGAACTCATAGGCGCAAAGGTATCGCTTTTGCCGTTGTTAATTCAGCTCAGCCTTAAGAAACTTTCCCGTATAGCTTTTAGCACTCCGGCACACCTGTTCCGGCGTTCCCGAGGCTATGATCATCCCACCCTTTGCACCTCCTTCAGGTCCCAAGTCGACAATGTAATCGGCGCATTTGATCACATCGAGGTTGTGCTCAATAACAAGCACCGTGTTGCCCTTGTCCACGAGTTTCTGAAGCACATCGAGCAAATGCGCGATGTCCTGGAAGTGTAACCCTGTGGTTGGTTCATCGAGGATGTAAAAGGTACGGCCCGTATCGCGCTTCGATAACTCGGTAGCGAGTTTTACGCGCTGGGCTTCGCCACCTGAAAGCGTCGTAGCGTGCTGGCCTAGCGATATGTAACCCAACCCTACATCTAACAGCGTTTGAATCTTACGAAGAATTTTGGGTTGGTTTTCAAAGAATGGAACGGCCTCCTCAACCGTCATATCCAGTACATCGCTTATCGATTTTCCTTTGAACCTTACCTCAAGCGTTTCTCTGTTGTAGCGCTTGCCCTTACATGTTTCGCAGGGCACGTGAACATCGGGCAGGAACTCCATCTCAATAAGACGTAACCCTGCGCCTTCACATGTTTCACAACGCCCACCCTTCACGTTAAAGGAGAAACGTCCTGTTTTGTAACCGCGTATTTTTGCTTCAGGAAGCTGCGAAAACAAATCCCTGATGTCTGTAAACACGCCAGTATATGTTGCAGGGTTCGAACGTGGAGTTCTTCCGATCGGCGACTGATCCACTTCAATTACTTTGTCGATGTGTTCGAGACCTGATACTTTGTCGAAAGCCAGAGGTTCGGTCCGCGAATTATAGAAATGGCGGTTGAGAATAGGAAACAGGGTCTCGTGAATCAGCGTTGATTTTCCGCTTCCCGACACACCGGTAATGCAGGTTAGCGTACCCAGTGGTATTTCCAGCGTGACGTTCTTCAGATTGTTCCCTTTCGCTCCACTCAACACAATTTTCTCACCCGATCCTTTGCGCCGCTCTTTCCGGAAGGGAATGCTGATTTCGCCGCTAAGAAACTTCGCGGTGGTACTTTTGTTTGCAAGGAACGTTTTTGGATCTCCCTGCGCAACGACGTTACCGCCATGTCGTCCGGCCCCGGGCCCTATGTCAAGAATGTAATCCGACTCGAGCATCATGTCCTTGTCGTGCTCAACCACAACAACAGAGTTGCCGATGTCGCGGAGGTCCTTCAGCGCCTTGATGAGTTTGACATTGTCACGCGCATGCAGCCCAATGCTGGGTTCGTCAAGAATGTACAGCACGCCCACAAGCTGGGTACCGATCTGCGTGGCAAGCCTGATACGTTGCGACTCACCACCACTTAGCGTGCGGATGGGCCGGTTCAAATTCAGGTATTCCAACCCTACGTCGAGCAGGAATCCTATCCGCTTCCGGATTTCCTTCAACACTTCGGCAGCGATGATCCGCTGCTTTTCGCTGATTCGTTTTTCAAGGCCGTCAAACCACTTTTGAAGCGAAACTATGTCCAGCATAGCAAGCTCCGCGATGTTCTTGCCGTCAATAAGAAAGTTAAGTGATTCCTTTTTCAGACGCTGGCCCTGGCATTCGGGACATACCCTTGACACGGTAAAATCTTCCACCCACTTTTTAATGGCTTCTGAACCTTCTTCTTTTTGTTTTTGAAGGAAGTTGATTATCCCTTCAAACCTCGTGTTCCATTCTGTGCCCGGGTACTTAACCGACGCCACCGCTACCGTTTCATCATCTCCGTAGAGGAGGATCTTCATTACATCTTTAGGAATATCCTTGATGGGTGTCGACAGCGTGATCTTCCGCTTCTTCAGGAGGGCTTCAATTTTCTTGAATATCCAGATGTCGCGATACTCACCTAATGGGAGAATTCCTCCTCTGCTGATGCTGAGTTTTTTGTCGGGAATGACAGACTCTTCTGTGATTTCTTCGATAACTCCAAGTCCATTGCACGTAGGGCATGCGCCATAAGGAGAGTTGAACGAGAAGTTATTCGGCGCCGGTTCATCATAAGACA
>Ga0065721_10007032_pt1 | contig 15086 bp, 16 predicted proteins | sample Mesricmetagenome_FD_59108 | JGI IMG/M metagenome (GOLD analysis project Ga0065721, IMG submission 59108) | Mesophilic microbial community from rice straw/compost enrichment Sample: eDNA_1 v2 (version 2) | ecosystem: Engineered > Solid waste > Grass > Composting > Bioreactor | place: USA: Davis... | reverse complement strand
TGCCGCTGGTCGTGCTGGTGCTGATTTTCCAACGCAAGATTGTGTCCGGCCTGACCGCCGGCGGTGTGAAGGGCTAGGGAGAAACAAGAATGGCAAGCATCGAGCTTCGCAATGTCCGCAAGGCCTTCGGCGCCGTGGAAGTCATCAAGGGCGTGGACCTGGATGTCCGCAAGGGCGAGTTCATGGTCTTTGTCGGCCCGTCGGGCTGCGGCAAATCCACTCTGCTGCGGCTGATTTCGGGCCTGGAGGACATCACGTCGGGCGAAATGCTGTTCGACGGCAAGGTGGTCAATGCACTGGCGCCGTCCAAGCGGGGCATCGCCATGGTGTTCCAGAGCTATGCGCTCTACCCGCATATGACGGTCTATGAAAACATGGCTTTCGGCCTGACCCTGGAGAAGGGCCACGGCAAGGAGGAAATCCAGCGTCGCGTGGAAAAGGCTGCCGACATGCTCCAGATCCGGCAGTATCTCGACCGGCTGCCCAAGCAGCTTTCCGGCGGCCAGCGCCAGCGCGTCGCCATCGGCCGGGCCATCACCCGCGACCCCAAGGTGTTCCTGTTCGACGAGCCGCTATCAAACCTCGACGCGGCCCTGCGCGTGGCGACCCGTATCGAGATCGCCAAGCTGCATGAGGAAATGAACAACGTCACGATGATCTATGTGACGCATGACCAGGTGGAGGCCATGACCCTGGCCGACCGCATCTGCGTGCTGCGCGATGGACTGGTGGAGCAGGTGGGCACGCCCATGGAGCTCTATGAAAAGCCCAATTCGGTCTTCGTGGCCGGCTTTATTGGCAGCCCCAAGATGAATTTCATCGGCGGGGACAAGGCCAAGGCCTTCAATGCCGAGACGGTGGGCGTCCGCGGCGAGCACATCACCATCGTGCCTGACAATGGTACCTGGAGCGGCACGGTGATCCATACCGAAAACCTGGGCGCCGATTCCTACGTCTATCTCGAGATGGGCACCGAGGAGCCGGTCGTGGTGCGCCTGGACGGCGCCAATGACTACAAGAGCGGCGATGTGGTGCATATCGCCCCGATGGCAGACAAGATTCACCGCTTCGACGGAGCCGGCAAACCGATCCGCTAGGCGGTCAATTCAGCGTGGCGGCCACATGGCCGCCGCCGATATCACCCACCGTGTCATTCCCGCGAAAGCAGGAAGCCTCTGTTGTTGCAACCGGGGTTTCCGCTTTTGCGGGAATGACGCGGAGACTTACCGAATGGTCGGCGCCTCCCCGCCGGCCTTACTCTAGGAGACTATCCATGCCGATCCGTACCCTGATCTGGGGCGAGAACGTCCACGAACAGAAGAACAAGATCGTTGCCGACAACTATCCCACCGGCATGCACAATCAGATTGCCAAGCTGCTGAGCCATGACAGCAATATCGTGACCAAGACCACGACCCTGCAGGAGCCTGAGCATGGCTGCACGGTCGAAGCGCTGGCCAATACCGACGTGCTGGTGTGGTGGGGCCATGCCGCCCATGGCGAGGTGAAGGACGAAATCGTCGAGCGTATCGCCAAGCGTGTCTGGGAAGGCATGGGCCTGATCGTACTGCATTCGGGGCACTTCTCGAAGATATTCAAGCGGCTGATGGGCAGCCCCTGCGCGCTGCACTGGCGCGAGGCGGGGGAACGCGAGCGCCTGTGGGTGACCAATCCGGGCCATCCGATCGCCAAGGGCCTGCCGGCCTATTTCGAACTCGAAATGGAAGAGATGTATGGCGAGCCCTTCAGCGTGCCCGAGCCGCTGGAAACGGTATTCGTGAGCTGGTTCCAGGGCGGCGAAGTGTTCCGCTCGGGCCTGACCTATCGGCGCGGCGCGGGCAATATCTTCTATTTCCGCCCGGGCCACGAAACCTATCCGACCTATCACGACGACACGGTCGGGCTGGTGCTGCGCAATGCGGTCAACTGGGCGTACAACGCCAACCAGCATCCCGAACTGCTCGACGCGCCGAATACGCCGGTGGACGAGGCACTGGAAAAGCTCGTGGAACGCGGGCCGAAACTGCATCACGGCCGCGAAGAGGGGTTCCGGTAGCGGACGAGACGCGCCACGCGCTTGGTGTCACCCCGGCCTTGAGCCGGGGTCCATCACCAGATGAGCGGGCGTGACGAAATCTCAGGATGAAATCCCGGCTCAAGGCTGGGATGACATCGAATGTGAAACAATCGTGGCCATTGCTGCCGCATAGGGAAATACGAATATGCGTATCCTCATTCTGGGTACTGGCGGCATGGCCAATCAGCATGCCAAGCATTTTGCGGCCATCGAAGGCGTGACCCTGGCGGGTGGCGTGGACGTCGATCCGGCGCGGGTCGAAGCGTTCTGCACGACGCACAATATCGAGCGCGGCTTCGGCTCTCTCGATGCGGCTTTGGCCTGGGGCGAGTTCGATGCGGTGGCCAATGTGACGCCTGACAGCGTGCATTATCCCACGACCATGGCGGCGTTGGCGGCGGGCAAGCACGTCTTCTGCGAAAAGCCGCTGGCAACCGACCATGCCAAGGCCATGGAAATGACCGAGGCGGCCGAGCGCCTGGGCCTGGTCAACATGGTCAACCTCACCTATCGCAATGTGAGCCAGCTGCAGAAGGCGCGCGAGATCGTGCAGTCGGGCGCGGTCGGCAAGGTGAAGCACTTCGAGGCGAGCTATCTGCAGTCCTGGCTGGTTTCCAAGGCCTGGGGCGATTGGCGCACGGAAAGCCAGTGGCTGTGGCGGCTTTCCAAAAAGCACGGTTCCAATGGCGTGCTGGGCGATATCGGCGTGCATATCCTGGACTTCGCCGCCTATGGCGCGGGCAGCGATTTCTCCAAGGTCTTCTGCCGGCTGGAAACCTTCGACAAGGCCGAGAACAACAGAATTGGCGAATATGACCTCGATGCCAATGACAGCTTCGCCATGACAGCGCAGCTCGAAAATGGCGCGCTGGGCGTGATCCACGCCACGCGCTGGGCAACGGGGCATTTCAACGAGCTGCGGCTGCGCGTCTATGGCGAGCTGGGCTCGGTGGAAGTGCAGCACCGGCATGACTGGAGCAAGCTCTTCACCTGCCTGGGGCCTGATGCGGAAACCGGCACCTGGACGGAAGTGGCCGTGGATGCCGTGCCGACCAATTATATGCGCTTTGTCGATGCGGTGCGCGCCGGCAAGACGCTGGAACCCAGCTTCCGCCACGCCACCAATATCCAGAAAGTGCTGGATCTGGCGACGGTGACGGACCGGGACCGGACGGAACATACGGTCTAGGGTAAACAGCTCGGACAAGGAAAAACCCCGGCCGTTCGGCCGGGGTTTTCGCTATGCGTCAGATATTAGGCGCGATCGTCCACATAGACGATGACGGAACCGTCGGCATTGCTCTTGACCGCGACGACGTCGCTGGAGGCATAGCCTTCGGCCTCGAGCTTGGCCTTGATCGTGGCATTGCCGTCGATGTTGGCATGCAGGGTCGTCATGCCGTCGGCATTGGCCGAGATGGCCTCATCAAGCGCAGCCGCTTCGGTGGCGGCATTGCCCTGCAGCGAGGACAGCAGCACGATTGTGACCTTGGATTCGTCGGTCACAGTGGACAGGTCCACATCGGCCGAGCCCGAGACAGACGAAACTACCGAACCATAGGTGTTGTCGGACATGCCGCCAGCATTGGCATTGGCGTTGGCATCGGCACCAACTTCGGCATCGACGGCCGGGGTATCGACGGTCACGCCCGCACCCACGCCGGCACCCGCATCCTGCGCCAGGGCAGGCAGGGCGGTGGCGGCCAGAAGAGCGGCAATGGCGGTGGTAGCAATGGTCTTTTTCATTCTGAAACTCCTTGGTGGGTGTGCCCCCCACTTGAACAGCCACCCAACGGCTGGGGCGGCGAGGAGTTGCCTGCAATCCGATCACAAATCGGAACTTAATCCCTCACAGCTCCGCGAGTGATGCAGTCTTGCAACCGGGCGGGCCGCTACCGATTTATCCGGTGACGATCATAATGGAGCGCCATAATGGGTATCATCTGGGCCATCATCATCGGATTTTTCGCTGGGCTAATCGCCAAGTGGATCACGCCTGGCGACCGGAAGCCGAGCGGGTTCATCCTCACCACGGTGCTGGGCATTATCGGCTCGGTGCTGGCGACGTGGCTGGGCCAGGCCATCGGCTGGTACGGGCCGGGTGACGGGGCCAATTTCATCGGCGCCATCGTGGGCGCGGTGATTATCCTGCTGGCCTGGGGGCAGATTGCGAAGAGGGCCTAGGTTTCCCCCTCTCCAAGGAGAAGGAACAAAAAGGGCGCCCGGTGGGGCGCCCTTCGTGTTTCGTGACTGACAGGATCACTTGATCTCGGTAATGCGCCCGTCGGTATAGGGGGTGTAGGTGCCGCCCTGCTTGGCGATGTAGTCGGCCACCACTTCTTCCAGCGGCGGGCCAAAATCGTAGGGGTTGGAGCCTTCGGCGAAGGTGCCATAGCCATCGCCGCCGCCACGCACATAATTGTTGGTGACGATGATGTAGGTGGCTTCTTCGTTGATCGGAACCCAGGTGTCGCCCTCGCCCTTGACCAGCACGTCGCTGACGCGGCTGCCGGAAGGCTTGGACAGATCGAAGGAAAATTTGAGCCCGGCGACCTGCGGGAAGCGGCCGGCGCCATTCTCGACATCGCTGACGCCGTTCTCGAGCGCTTCGATCACGTCGGCGCCGCTGATCTCAACGGTGGCGAGCGTGTTGGAGAAGGGCAGCACGGTCAGCACGTCACCCTTGGTGATATCGCCCGCATCGATGGAGGCACGGATGCCGCCGCCGTTCTGGAAGGCGATGGTGGCGCCCTGGTCGGCGACGCGATCAAGAATGGCGTCGGCGAGCAGGTTGCCCATCGAGCATTCCATGGCGCGGCAGACTTCGCGCGAGCCCTCGATGGCCTCGGTGGTGGTGCCGATCACCACGCCCATGGCTTCTTCGATCGGGCCAGCGAGTTCGGCGAGCTGGCTCTTGAAGTCCTCATTGCCCTTGACGGAAGCGTCGATCAGGTAGGGTTCGCCTTCGGCCTTGGTAACGACGCCATTGTCATCCCAGGTGATGGCGATATCGCCGAGATATTTGCCGTACTGGTTGGCCTGCACGACCGGCACTTCGACGCCTTCGGGATTGGTCACCATGGTCGGGTAGGGCCCGGCGGCGCCTTCGGCGGTGTTGGAGAGCAGGGTGTGGCTGTGGCCACCGACGATAACGTCGACCAGCGGCAGGGCCGCGGCCACATCCATATCGACCGTATAGCCGATATGGCTCAGCAGGATGATCTTGTTGACACCGGCCGCGTCAAGCGCTTCGGACGCACCGCGGACATACTGGATGACATCGTGGAACTCGACATCATCGCCGGGCGAGGCGATTTCGGGTGTATCCTCGGTAGTGGCGCCGATAATGCCGATCTTTTCACCGCCCACTTCGACGACGATGGAGCCCTTGATCTTGCCGCGCAGGTTCTCGTCGCGGGTGACGTCGAAATTGCCGCCGATGATTGGGAATTCGGCCGCTTCGATGAATTTCATGAATTCTTCCGGGCCGTCATCGAATTCGTGGTTGCCGGTGGCGACCACGTCGAAGCCCATCTGGTTGAAGAAGTCGGACACGACCTTGGACTTGTAGGTCGTATAGTAAAGCGAGCCCTGGAAATTGTCGCCGGCCGAGAGCAGCAGCGTATTGCCGTCGGCATGGCTGGCGCGGGTGTCGTCGATGATGGTCTTGAGGCGGGCAATGCCGCCGAAGCATTCGCCGGCCGCGTCGGTTTCGGCATCGCAGTTGGAATCGGTGCCGGTGATCGGATCGAAGCGGGAGTGGAAGTCGTTGATATGCAGGATGTTCAGTGTGAAATCTGCGTAGGCGGCGCCGGAAAAGCCGGCGCAGAGGGTGAGCGCCGTGGCGCCGAGAAGTAATCTTTTCATCCCTATATCCTTTTGATTGCTTGACTTCAGACCAGTTCCCGCAGCTCGGGCGATGCCAAACGGAGCCCTCCATCCGGCCACGGCGATAGGGATGAGTTAACCAGTCTTTTGTGACAGTGAAAAGTGGACCTTTTGGTCAATTTTCGAACGCCAAAGGCGCGCTCATGGGGGCCATGCGCGAACGGGGGTTCAACATCGGTCAACCATGGCGCAAAACAGTGCGGCGTGGCGGCACGGGTAAACCGGCAGGAAAGGCCAGCGGGGCTATAGTCCCGGAACCAGACCTGCCCGACAAGGATTGAACCGGTCATGAGTGCCGCCCTGGAAAGCCTGATGCGCGACGTGTCGCCAATGCGGCCTGATGCGCCGGTCTTCGGCGGACTCATTGCCTTCATCGTCATCGGGACGGGCGGCGCAGCAGCCTTCGTTATGCTGTCGACCGCGATGATCTGGCTCGATACCGGCTTTGCCGACTGGGTGGTCAACACGGCCTGCTATGCCAGCCTGATCGTGCCGGTTTATCTGCTGCACCGGCGCTATTCCTTCGATTCCGATGCGCCGCACCGGCAGGCGCTGCCCCGCTATATGGCGGTGCAGGCCATGGCGCTGGTGCTGGCGGCGGTATTTTCCTTCCTCGTGCATGGGGTTTTGGCCATGCCCACATTGCCGGCTTCCATGCTGGTCATTGCCCTGACATCGGGAGTGAATTTCATGGTGCTGCGGAGCTGGGCCTTTGCCCGCGCCCAATGGGGCATGACCGTTCCGGCGTGACGCCGGGGTTTCAATACTGAAGCAGTCGGGTATTCTCCGCGCCAATCGATTTGCGGAGTCTGCGGCATGAAAAGTGCATTGATCGTCTATGGCGGCTGGTCCGGGCATGACCCGGAGGAATGCGCCGCCATCTATCGCCGATGGTTGCACGAGGATGGATTTTCGGTGCGCACGGCCACCGAGACCAAGGCCTTCGCCGATCCGGCCATTCACGACCTGAGCCTCATCATCCCGATCTTCACCATGAGCAAGATCGAGAAGGACGAGGTGGAGAACCTGACCAAGGCGGTCGAAGGCGGGGTGGGGCTGGCCGGCCACCATGGCGGCATGAGCGACGCTTTCCGCGAAGCGGTGGACTACCAGTTCATGGTGGGCGGGCAATGGGTGGCCCATCCGGGCGGGATCATCGACTATACCGTGGACGTGGTCGATCCGCTCGACCCCATCATGGCGGGGATCAAGTCATTCCCCTATACGTCCGAGCAATATTACATGCATGTCGACCCCTCCAATCACGTGCTGGCGACCACGACCTTCAGCGGCGAACATGCGCCCTGGATCGAGGGCGTGAAAATGCCGGTGGCCTGGAAGCGGATGCATGGCAAGGGCCGCGTGTTCCACTCCACGCTGGGGCACCAGGCCAAGGAATTCGACGTGCTGGAAATGGCCACGATCATGCGGCGCGGGATGAACTGGGCGGCAAGAGAGGAATAGGACGAAGACGAGTAAGGGGATACTCCCTCCTGGCCTCTCCTACCACCGCAGCAGGAACCGCCCCAGCACCGAACCCACGCCTCCGACGATGGCGATCCCCAGTGTGTACCACAGTGCCAGGAACATCATGCCGGCTTCGTCGCAGGCGAANGTGTAAATCCAGGCGNCGGTGCCGCCAGCCATGATGCCGGCGGCGAGGCCGGCCANGGTGGGGTTGGCGGGGGCCATGCGGCGCAGCGCNAGCAANGCGGCGAGCAGGACCGGCAGGGCCAGGATCGGGATATAGGTCAGTGCCCGCAGGATGGACGAGCCCATGATGAGCGGCATCATGTCGTCGGCGCGTGCAAGCTGGACCACAGACAGCACGACCAGGGCGGCGAGCAAGCCAAGGCCGGCCAGCCAGGGCCAGCGCGTGCGGCCTTCGGGCCGGGCCAGGACCAGCGTTGCGGCAAGGCCCAGCACGGCGAGTGCGAGCGTGTAGCCGAACTTGGTCCAATAGGCCATGGTGGTCGTGGCCACCTCCATATCGGGCCGCATGCCGAGCAGCATCAGCATTGCAATGACGGCGATGATCCCGCTGAGCAACAGTGCGCCGATCAGCAGGCGCTGCATGGCCATGGGGCGCACGGGCTTGAGATCGGCGGAAAGGCGGGCGATCAGGTCGTCGGTCATCTGGACCCTCCCGCAAAGCGTGCGGCCAGCGATTTGAGCCCGCGATGGATGGAAACCTTGGCCGCTGTCTCGCTGATGCCATGGGCCGCGGCGGCTTCGGCTACCGAGGCGCCGTCGATCTTCGTGCGACGGATCAGGTCGCCGGTGCGAGCGGGTACCGAGTCCAGCACCGCATCGAGGTCGCGCCGGGCCAGGGCATCGGCAGTGTCGTCATGGGCGAAAATGGGGGCGTCGTCTTCGAGCGGCACCGTCAGGCGGATGGACTGACGGCGGACATGATCGACGAATTTGTGATGCGCCACGGCATGCAGCCAGGCGGTGAAGGGGCGATTGCGATCATAGGTCATGCGCCTGGTATGGATGGCCAGCAGGGTCTCCTGCACGAGGTCCTCCGCGTGCGAAGCAAAGGCGGGGGTGAGCCGCCGGGTGAAATAGGCGCGCAGGTGGCGGCCGAGCTCGGCAAGCAGCGTACGATAGGCCGCCGCATCGCCGTCGAGCGAGGCGAGCATCAATCCCCGCAATCGCGTCTCGGTCGGATCCGTCTGCATTACCCTGTCCATTCGTCGTCGATGGCCGCATGGTTACATGCGTGGGGCGAGCGAGGGAATGGCCAAAGCGGCATCACGTCCGCGTGATCGCGTAACGCATCGGGCGGGACCGGCGAATGGCAGGACATGATCCGCGCCGACCGGGCGGGATCGACCAGGGAGTATCATCATGACCAATGGAATGCGCGGCATTGCGCTTGCCGCCACAATCTCGCTCGCCCTTGTTCCCGCTGCCTTCGCCCAGGATGCGATGGCGCCTGCTCCGGACGCCATGGCGCCGGCCAGCGCCATGATGGCGGGCGAACCGACCATGCCGCCGATCAGCGACGAAGACTTCGCACTGTGTATGGAACAGGCCGGAGCCATCACCTTCCCCGCTGCCATGCAGGCCGCCGCAGCCGCCTGCCATGGCCTGCATGAGGGCATGGACGTGATGGGTGCCATGGAGGCCATGGGCGTGGGCACTGACGCGATGGGTGGTGGCGCGATGGGCGGCGACGCGATGGCCACCGATGCCATGGCGCCCGCCACCAAATAAATATCCGTGCTATGAAACATTTGCTTCGCGCCGCATCGTTACTGCCGGCGCGAGGCAGATGGCCTCGACACTCGGGGGAGACGATGAGCCAAGCCAGTGAATTGCCGGTCACCAGGGGACCGCTGATCTATCGCCAGTCGATCTGGACGCGCGTGGCGCACTGGGTCTGGGCGATCTGCCTGTTCTTCCTGTTGCTGACCGGGCTGCAGATATTCAACGCGCATCCGGCGCTCTATATCGGCCAGGAATCGGGCTTCGAATACGAGAATGCCATCCTCGAAATCGGGGCGATCAATACGCCGGAGGGGCCGCGCGGGCAAACGACGCTGTTTGGCAACAGCTTCGATACAACTGGCGTCCTGGGCATGAGCGGGAATGCAGCACAGCCCACATTCACAGCCTTTCCGGGNGCNGTGACCATTCCCTCCTATCGGGATCTCGCCACTGGNCGTGTGGTGCATTTCTTCTTCGGNTGGGTNTTCGTGGCGACCATGCTGATCTGGTTCGTAGCCAGCTTCATCAACGGGCATATCAGGCGGGATATCGTGCCGAAGCGCGCGGACCTGGCGGGTATTCCAGGGGATGTGGCCGACCATGCGCGGTTCCGCTTCAAGCATGGCCGCAGCTATGGACCACTGCAGAAGCTCAGCTATTTCACCGTGTTCTTCATACTCTTTCCGCTGATCGTGGCCACCGGGCTGACGATGAGCCCAGGCATGGACGCGGCATGGCCCTGGCTGCTCGATATTTTCGGCGGGCGGCAGACGGCGCGGACCATCCATTTCATCACCATGCTGCTGCTGGTGGCGTTCTTCATCATCCACATCATCATGGTTTTCGCTGCCGGGCCGATCAATGAACTGCGTTCCATGGTGACCGGCTGGTATCGCGCCAGCCCGGGCACGCCGGAAGCCGAAGGAGACAGGCCATGAGCCGATTGATTACGCGGCGCAATTTCCTGCGCAGTTCGGCCCTGGCCGGTTCGGGGCTGATCCTGGCCGGCTGCGACCAGTTCGATTTTCTCGGGCAACGCGACAATCCGGTGCGCGGGGTGCTGGAGCAAGCCAATGTACTGACCTATCAGGCGCAGCGCGCGCTGATCGGCGATCAGGCCCTGGCGCGGGAATATTCGAGCAGCGAAATCCGTCAGGGCATGAAGCCCAATGGCTCGGTGGAGCCGAGTACGCCGGAATATATGTTCCTCAGGATGCAGGATTTCGCGCCCTACCGGCTGACGGTAAAGGGCATGGTGGAGCGCGAGGTGAGCTTTTCGCTCGACGAATTGCGCAACATGCCCGCGCGGAGCCAGATCACGCGGCACGACTGTGTCGAGGGCTGGAGCTGCATCGCCAAATGGACCGGCACCCAGCTCGGTCCGATCCTCGATATGGCCGGGGTGAAGCCGCAGGCACGGTTCTGCGTCTATCATTGCTACGATAATATCCAGCGGACGCTGACCGGGGACATCCTCTATTACGAGAGCAGCGACCTGGTGGATGCCTATCATCCCCAGACGATCCTGAGCTACGGCCTCAATGACCAGGTGCTGCCGGTGGCCAATGGCGCACCGATCCGGCTCAGGATCGAACGGGCTTTGGGCTACAAGCAGCCGAAGTACCTGCATACGATCGAGCTGGTGGATGACCTCAGTCCGTTCGGGAGGGGTAAGGGCGGCTATTGGCCGGATAATGGCTATGACTGGTATGGGGGGATTTAGGCGGCCGACCACGGATATGATCCCGGCCTGCGCCGGAATGAAATCGTGGGTGGCATGGTTCGTCGCAACCCCGCCATGCGTGGCGCAATCCCGAATTTCCTTGCTATTTCAGGCGCTCTCCCCCATATCATGGCCATCGTCGCGGCCGGGACACTGTCCGGCATAATTCTTGCGACGGACTTCTCTTCTTATCCCAAGCGGTGAGCGGCGAAGTCAGCCCGGAAACCAGATTGGCATTGCCAGTTCCGTCCGGGTTCGAGCCAGCACCCGCGCGATATTCCTTTATCGCCCGATTGCGACTGTTTTGACCCGCCGGCGCAGTGCGCCCGGCGATTGATGCGCTGGAAACGTCCTGCGCGTCGCAAGCGCCATCGCGGCGCAGAAAGATATGTTCCCTTTGAACGACTTCATTTCCCTCGGCCTGCCGACCCTTCTCACCGACAGCCTGACGGCGGGCGGCTTTACCGAGCCGACCAAGATCCAGGCGCAGGCCATCCCCAAGCTCCTCGAGGGCAAGGACATGATGGGCATTGCCCAGACCGGTTCGGGCAAGACGGCGGCTTTCGGCCTGCCGATCCTGGCCGGCATCCTGACCCTCAATGGCCGTCCGCGGCCGCTGACCACGCGCGCGCTGATCCTGGCGCCGACGCGCGAGCTGGCCGTGCAGATCGACGAGAATATCCGCAAGTTCGCCGGCTTCAAGATGAAGCTCGATACCGTGCTGCTGCTGGGCGGCGTATCGCGCTATCACCAGGTCAAGAAGCTGGAGCGGGGCGTCGACATCACCGTCGCCACTCCGGGCCGCCTCAAGGACCTGATGGATGACGGCAAGATTCGCCTCAATGAGACGCGCTGGTTCGTGCTCGATGAAGCCGACAGGATGCTGGACATGGGCTTCATCGCTCCGGTGCGCGCCATTGCCAAGGCCATCGGCATCAAGCGCCATACGATGATGTTCTCGGCCACGATGGCCCCCGAAGTGGCGGATCTGGCCAAGAGCCTGTTGCAGGATCCGGTGCGGGTCGATGCATCGGTGGCCGGTTCCACCGTGGTCAAGATCGACCAGCGGGTGATTCTTTCCGGCGCCAAGGCCAAGCGCGGCGTGCTCAATGAGCTGCTGGCCAGCGAGACCGAGAATATGGAGCGCGTCATCATTTTCTCGCGCACCAAGCATGGTGCTGATCGCGTGGCCAAGAATCTCGAGATCGATGGCCACAAGGCCGCGGCCATCCATGGCAACAAGAGTCAGAATGCCCGCCAGGCGGCGCTCAAGGGCTTTGCCACGGGCGAGGTGCGGATTCTGGTCGCCACCGATATCGCGGCGCGCGGCATCGACGTGCCCGGTATTACCCATGTGGTGAATTACGAACTGCCGGACGATCCGGAAAACTATGTGCACCGTATCGGCCGCACCGGCCGTAACGGGGCTTCGGGCATTGCCATCACGCTGTGCGACGGCACCGAACGCGGCAAGCTGCGCGATGTGGAACGGCTGATCCGCCGCACGCTGCCGGTGTCCGGTGACCTGCATACCGGCAATGAAACGGGCGTTGTGGAAGCGCCCCGTTCGGCCTACAAGAAGCCCAATGGCGGCCGGCCCGGTCCGCGTTCGGCCAGGAATCCGCGCAAGGAACAGGCCGATCGCCGGTCGCCGGCCGAGCGCCGGCCCTTTGCTGAATTCGCCAAGGAGCTGGGCGGCAAGGGTCAGCCGCAGCCGCATCATCAGCCTTCCGACGCGCCGCGGGCCAACAAGCCGGCCGGTGGCAAGCGAGTCGATGGCAAGCCGGTCGCTGCAGCCAACAACAAGCAGCGCTGGGGCAAGGCCCGCAAGGAAGCCGGCAAGGTAAGGCGCACAGCGAACGCCTGAGACGGGAATCAGATAGAAAAGGGCGGTCCTGGTGGCCGCCCTTTTGTTTTGGAGTTTACAGCATGACGACAATCGCGGTTATCGGGCCGGGCGCAATCGGCGGCACGGTTGCCGCCTGGCTGGCGCAGAATCCGGATTTTGCCATCACACTCTGCGCGCGGACGCCGCTGGATGACCTGCGCGTGGAGACGCCGCGGGGCGTGATCACGGCCACGCCCGAAGTGCTGACCGATCCAGCGCTGGCCCGCCCGGTGGACTGGGTGCTGGTGGCGACCAAGACTTATGACGTGGACTCGACCAGGCTCTGGCTTGAACGGCTGCTGGGCGGCAATACACGCGTTGCCATCATCCAGAATGGCGTCGAGCATGTGCGGCTGTTTTCCCATCTCGTGCCAGCGGAGCGGCTCGTGCCTGTCATGATCAACCTGCCGGCGGTGCGTAGTGCGCCGGGGCGGATCGCGCAGCATCGGCACGGCATCATTGCCGTGCCGGCGGGTCGCAACGGCTCGGATTTCGTCGAGCTGTTCGCGCAGACGGAAATCGAGGCGGCGGCGCATGAGGATTTCCTGTCGCAGCTCTGGATCAAGCTGACAGGAAACAGCATCGCCATCGTGCCGGCGCTGACGCTGCGGGCCACGGGTCCGGTCTGGAGCGCGGATATGGAAGCCATTATTCGCGGGCTGGTGGAGGAATGCGCCGCGGTAGGACGGGCCGAAGGGGCCGATATTCCGCAGGACGTGGTGGAGCAGGCGGTGGCCAATGCCCGCAATTCGCAGGAGGGTGCGATTGCCGGTTCCATCCATGCTGACCGGCTGGCCGGTCATCCAATGGAGGTGGACGCCCGTAATGGCGTCATCGTGCGGCTGGGCGAGAAGCATGGGATCGCGACGCCCATGAACCGCGTGCTGGTGACGCTGCTGGCCGGGTCAGGGAGCCCCTGGGTGGAGAAGTAGCGGCGGAGCCACCTCTCCCCCAAAGGGAGAGGTGAAGCTGGTGGCTATAGCCCCTTGACCGCTGGCGTCATGGTCGTGCGGTCGGCCGAGCCGGTAGGCCCCCCGACGGGGCCGCCTTCGGGCGGTTCGGGGCGGTCGCCATCGGGTGTGTCCATCGGGAAGCCGACAGCCGATTGCGCCGTGGGATCGACGCCCACGATCATGGCGACGAGATATTCCTCGTCCAGCTCCTTGATGAAGGCGAAGGCGGTGCGGGTCGACTGCCTGGCGATGCCGTCATTCGCGTTGAGGGTATCGCGCTGGCTGGCACGGTCATTATAGGGCGCCACATTGAGGTAGATGTATTCGCTCAGGGCATCGGGGAAGAAGATCTGGCCGGTGAGGATATTGGTCTCATCGAGGAAGACCTTGAAATGCACATGGGTGGTGCGGCCACGATACCAGCTTGGATAGACGCTTTCGAATTCGACGATGCCATTGTCGTCGGCAAACTGGGTGCCGCGCATGAAGGTTTCGCCCGTGGTGTCCACCGTGCCGTCATCGCCCTGGCCGGCATAGCCCGAATAGATGCCGGTCGCGTCGCAATGCCAGATATCGACTCGGGCGCCCGGCATGGGCAAGCAGCTCGCATCGACCACCTGCAGGCGGACGCGCATGGGAATGCCGGGGCGGCCTTCGGTGATATCAACGCGCTCCATGGCCGGATCGAAATAATAGGGGCCCTCGGTCACTTCCGGGATGATGGCGCAGACATCGGCGCCCTGCAGCAAGGCGGAGGTCTGGCTGGCTCCGGCTTCCTGGGCGAAAGCCTGCTGGCTCATCAGCAACCCGCCCGAGGCGGTGACGGCGACGGCCTTGAAGGCGTCACGGCGGTTCATTTTCATCTCGTATCCCTTTCGGCTTGCCGGTTCGGACAAGTCCACTCAACGCCGGCGGCGTGATCGTGTGATAACGCGCGGTTCGGGGAAATGGGCGTTACAAGGCGGAGAGGTGGATGACGATCTGGTAAGGGGGTATCAAGAGCTCAGGCCACCGACGCCAGGTACAATATGTCCCGCGTGCCCGTGCCTGCCGTTGAGGCCGGGGCCAGGCGGTCGAGGAAGCTCTTGGACCAGTTCTCGACATTGTGCCGGCGGGCCGCTTCCATGAGACTCTGCCAACGGCGCTGGCGCTGCTTGAGCGGCATGTCCAGTGCCATGCGCAGGGCTTCGGCGGTTTCGTCAGTATCGAACGGATTGACCAGGATGGCATCCTCGAAAATCTCGGCGGCACCGGCGAAGCGCGACAGCACCAGCACGCCGGGATTCTCGGGGTCCTGCGCGCCGACATATTCGTGGGCAACCAGGTTCATGCCGTCGCGCA
>Ga0065721_10051369_pt1 | contig 15089 bp, 8 predicted proteins | sample Mesricmetagenome_FD_59108 | JGI IMG/M metagenome (GOLD analysis project Ga0065721, IMG submission 59108) | Mesophilic microbial community from rice straw/compost enrichment Sample: eDNA_1 v2 (version 2) | ecosystem: Engineered > Solid waste > Grass > Composting > Bioreactor | place: USA: Davis... | reverse complement strand
CCCTCGGCGCCTGCCTGCCCGCGGGTTCCCCCGGATACTGGCGGGCTTCGTCAACCCTGTCGTCGACATCAGGCGGATCGGACACGCCCGCGTCCGGGGCCTCCGCCCCGGGCGGCGGATCGTCAGGGGGGACCTCGGCCTGCCGCGTCTCCGGTTGCGGTGGGGCGGGAGGTTCAACGGGGCTCCCGGCGGGTGTCTCGACAGCCCCGCCGTCCCCTGCCTCCGGCTCCTCGCCGCCTCCCGACAAGGTCTCCCGGAAATCCTTGTAGGCCGCCTCGAACAGCTTCTTGCGCCAGGCGTTGCTGCCGACGAACCGGCTGTAGCGTCCGTCGTTCTTCGACAAGCCTTCACGCGCCGCGCGCCGCGCGTCGGCAAGGATCTCGTCGACCCAACCCAGGTTGGTCTCGAGCACCATCACGCCATGGATGAGCCTGCCAGGCTTCTCGTCGCCGGCGACGGGCTCCGCCGGCGCCGCGGGAGGGACTTCCCTGGCCGGGGCGGACTGCGCCGCACGTGCGGGAGCGGGAGCCGCGGCGGACGGGGCGGGAGCGGGGGCGACGGACGCGGGAACGACGGCGGCGGGAGCCGGTCGTCCGGCGACGATGGCGGCGACGGCGACGTCGACCTGCGGACGCACGGCTTCCGCCGTTCCCTCCGCCCTGGCGTGATCCAGGAAATGGGGGGCCAGGGACCGGAACACGTCTTCCGCCTGCCGTTCGGCAAGCTTCTCCTGCTCCACCGCGGCGGCCTCCAGCCGCTTGATCTCCTCGCGCAAGGCCGAGGCCGTCGCGAGGTGGACCGTAATCTCGTCCAGCGCCGTGCCGGAACTTTTCACTCCCGCCATCTGCCCGTGCCTATTTCAGGGCGGCCAGGAAGGCGTTCATGTCGGGCGGCAGGCCACGGGAGGCGTATACCTTGGAATCGCCGGTCACATAGGCGAGGAACGGCGTGCTGGTGACCGCGTACTTGCGCAGGAACTCGGCATTGATCTGAAGGTAGTTGCCGGCCTGCAGCCACTCGGGTGACCCTTCCGCGGGGCCGTCGCGGACCTCGACCCCACGGACGCTGCCCTGGCCGTTCAGCCAGGCGGCGGACGGGTCGCTGCGGGACAGGATCGTACGCGCGATCGGGTCGGACCCAGCAAGGCCGGCGATCATGATGATGCGGAGCTGGACCTTGCCGTTGAACACCAGGGGCCTCAGTTGCCGCCACGTCTCGTGGCAGAACGGACACTGCGGGTCCGCCACCATGTAGATGGCGGGGGCTCCGGGCACGCCCACCGTGAAGAACACGGTGTTGTTGGCGTCAGCCAGCAGCCTCTCGGGCTCGATGTCGACGGCCAGGAACGCCTCCGCGGCCTCGACCGGCGCGGTCGAGATCGGGATGTCCTGCATGACCGGCGCGGGGACGGCGGCAGTCGGCGCAGCGGGACCTGACGGGGCCGTCGCGGGCGCCTGTGCCGGTGGCGGCACGGGCGGAGACTGCTGCCGCAGGCCCTCGAGGAGCGTGAGGGCGTCGCGGATCACCGGCGTGTCGTCATCGCGCGGCTCCGGCACGTTCAGGTCGGAGAAGGGCGTTGCCGGCGGCGCCGCCCCGTCTGTCTGCCCCGGGGCCGGGACCGCGCCGGAGGCCGGAGCCGAGGCTTGCGGCGCGGGAGTGTCCTGTGGAGATGCCTGGGATGCTTCCGCGGGCTCGATACCGGCGGCCTCGGCGGCGGCACGCGCCTCCGCGAGGTAGCGCTCCTGGAGCTTGCCGATCTGCAGGCCGGTCACGTTGACGCCGCCGCGGCGGAGCATGAGCCCCGCGATCGCGTAGCGCTTGTCCGGCATCTCGTAGAACACCTGCATCTTGCCGGCGACGCCGGGAGTGCCCGAGGCCGCCTCGACCAGGTAGGCGTCGACGCCGCCGTCGCGGGCGCCGAGCGAGGTCACCTTCAGCCCCCGCTCACGGAACCAGTCCATGATCGGCTTCTCGGCGTCGCCGCCCGTCTCCTCGACGATCTCTTCCGGGATCTCCGACAAGGCGGCAAGGTCAATGTCCGGAACGGAGGCCGCGGCGTCGCCGAAGCGGCGCACCATGTCCATGACCTGCTTCTTGGTGATCTGCTGCCCGCCGCTGCGGAACATCAGGCCGGCCACGACATGCTCGCCGTCCGGCATGGGGTAGAGCACCTGGTTGCGCCCGTTCGCGGACTCGCCGAGATAGCCCTTCACCCCGCCGGCCTCGCCGACGAAGACCAGGGGGATGCTCTCGGCCTGGAGATACCGCATGACCGGCGGCAGGGTCGCGCCCCGCGCCTCGAACGGGTTGGGGCCGACCTCCGCGGGCTCCTCCGCCGGGGCGGGCAAGCCGATCGAGGAGGACATCTCCTGGGCGCCGGAGGCGACGGACCCGAGCAGGAATGCCGCGGTGGCGGCAAGCAGGATTGGTGTCGGCCTCATCGTCGAATCTCCGGAGGGAAAGCGTCTTGATTCGCGATCTAAGAGGAGTGCGCCGCATTGGTCAACGCATTTGGCTGTCCCGCATGGACTTCCCGACCAATCCATTCGCCGGCACGGTAAACGCTCCCCGGCCCGTGGACCGGGTCAGGCGGACCGCCCGGACGGACGGCGCAACCCCTTGCCGAGGCCGCCCGACATCCCGCGCCCGGCGCCGCCCGCAGGCGACGCCCGGCGCGGCCCGCCGTCATCCGGCCAGATCGCGTGCTGGCAGGTGGTGGAGTCGCCGAACCGCCCCTGGTCGCAGGCGAGGAAACGCTTGCCCTGGTTCGGCCCGGCCTTGCGCACGACCCTGGTCACCATCTTGCCCTTGCCGCAGGCGGTGCATGGCTCGCCCTCGCCCTTGAGCGGCGGGATGTCGTCCTTGGGCCATTCCATGAAGGAGCAGGACTTGGGGTCGCCGCGCACGTTCGCGTCACAGGCCAGGAACCTCTTGCCCTTGTTGGGGCCGTCCTTGCTCACCATGCGGGTGACCAGTTTCCCCTTGCCGCAGGTCGGGCATGGCTTCCCGTCGCCCGGCAGCGCCTCTACGGGCTTCTGCTCCCGTTGCTCCCACACCACGTGCTTGCAGGCCTTGGGATCGTCCCGCCGGTACTCGGTGCAGCTGAGATACCTCCGGCCCTTGTGGTCGCCGGAATTCAGCATCCTGGTGACCAGCGTCCCCTTGCCGCAGGTCGGGCATTTGTCCCCGTCCCCCGGCAGCTTCGGCACGGGCTTGCCGTCGTCCGGCCACTTCGCGAACCGGCAGGAATCCGGGTCGTCCTTGCGCCAGGCGTCGCAGGACAGGAACCGCTTGCCCTTGTTGGGGCCCCCGCTGGCGGTCCGCGTGACGAGCCGTCCCTTGCCGCAGGACGGGCACGGGTCCCCGGTCCCCGGCAACGGCTCGGCGCCGCCGGCGACCTTGACGGTGGTGCCCTTGAGGGTCTCGACCAGCCGGCGGACCTCCTCGGCGAGGCCCGCCACGAACCGGTCCAGCTGCAGGTCGCCGCGCGCGACGCGCTCGAGCTGTTCCTCCCAGATCGCCGTCAGCGCCGGGTCCTTGACGGAATCGTCCACCGCGTCGACCACGTCGCGGCCCTTCTGCGAGGAGATCAGGAACTTGCCCTTTCGCCCGATGAACTCGCGGCGGATGAGGTTCTCGAGGATCGCCGCCCGGGTGGCCTCGGTGCCGATGCCGGAGTTTTCCTTGAGGCGTTTCTTGACCTCGCTGTCCTTGACGAACTTGTGGATGGCGATCATCGCCTCCACCAGCGTACCGTCCGTGAACCTGGCCGGAGGGGTCGTCCGCTTGGAGTCGATCGCCGACCCGCTCACCTTGACGGGATCCCCCTTGGCCATGCGGGGGAGCGCCTGGTCGTCCTCGTTCTCGTCCTCTTCCTTCTCGAGCTTTTCAGACCCGGTCTCGTAGACGGCCTTCCAGCCCTTGTCGGTTATGTTGTTGCCGGTGGCCTTGAAACGCTCCCCCTCGACCGAGACCACGGCCGACAGCGAGTCCCACCGGTAGTCGGGATAGAACTGCGCCATGAAACGCTTGGCGATGATGTCGAAGACCTTGCGCTCCTCGGGCGGCAACGCCGCGATCTTGTCGGGGGTGGCCTCGAGCGTCGGCACGATGGCGTAGTGGTCGGTGACCTTCTTGTCGTCCCACGCCGGGGACTTCAGCGCCATGTTCGCCTTGCCGGCAATGGCGCCGTAGGCGTCCACCCGACCGAGGTTGGCCATGATCGTGGGCGCTTCCTCGCGGAGCAGGGAGGTCGGCAGGTGGGAGCTGTCGGTACGGGGGTAGCTGGTCACCTTGTACGTCTCGTACAGGGACTGGGCCATGCTGGCGGATTTCTCCAGCGTGTAGCCGAACTTGGAGGACAGTTCCTTCTGCAGCCCGGACAGCGCGAAGGGCAGCGGCGGGGACTTGGCCTTGGGCTTGACCTCGAAGGTGTCGACCCTGCCGGTCTTGCCGGCCACCTTGTCGGCGATCGACTGGGCCACCGCCTTGTCGACGAGCCGGCCCTCGTGGTCGGTCCCGGGGTGGTCGGGCGGGATGATCCAGCTGGCCTTGAACCTGCCGTTGGCGTGTTCGAAGATGACGCCCGGCAGGTAGTGGTCGACCGGCTTGAACTTCTCGATCTCCCGGTCGCGGTCCACCACGAGGCGGAGGGTGGGGGTCTGCACCCGCCCGACCGAAAGGACGCCCTTCGACATGCCGGAGCGGCGGGCGAGGCCGGTATAGAGCCTCGTCATGTTCATGCCCAGCAGCCAGTCGGCGCGCTGGCGCCCGAGCGCGGCATGGTACAGGAAGCGCTTCTCGGAGTTGGGGAACATGTTCTCCAACGCCTCGATCTTCTTCTTCTCCGTCATGTCCTGCACCCAGAGGCGCAACACGTCCGGAGCGAACGGGTCCCGCCCGCTCTCCACGATGAGCTCGTCGACGAGCAGCTGGCCCTCGCGCTCGGCGTCGCCCAGGTTCACCAGCTTCTTGGATTGCTTTATCAGTCCCTGGATGGCCCGCACGTGCCCGAGCTTGTCCTGGCTCGGGAAGATCGCCCACTTGCCGGGGATGATCGGCAGGTCGTCGATGGACCAGTTCTCGTAGCGGGCGTCGTAGTGCTGCGGGGGCGCCTGCTCGTACATGTGCCCGAACAGCCATGTCACGGCGTCGGGGCCCACCGTCCAGTGCGTCGCGCCCTTGGACGCGGTGACGCCGAGCTGCTGCGCCCGCGACTTGGCGATCTCGCCGGCAAGTTTCGGCTTCTCGGCGATGAACAGATGGTCGATCAAGGATAGTTCCCCGTATTCGGGCGCAAGATTCGACGCATTGTCAGACGCCTCCCGCCCAAATGCAAGGATTCCGGACCAAGAGTGACCGGGCGCCGATCACGGCTGCATGGCCGGGACGCGCTCCTCCTGCTCCGGCGCCTCCAGCGGCACCAGGTCCGAGACAAGGGCGCGGAACCTGCCCATGAAATGGAAGGCATGCCCGCCGGCGGCGAGGGCGCGGCACAGCTCGGCGGCACGGTGGCGCGGGATGCTGGCCTGCTTGCTCCGGTGGTCACCCGAGAACCGCCCGGCCACCGCCAGGATGGCGTCGGTCTCGAACGCCTTCGCCAGCCGCTTGCTGCCCGGCACCGTGACGTGGACCTGGTCGCCGGACATGCGGATCTCGGCGCCTCCCTCGGAATCGTCGGGGTTGGTCCACAGGTCGGCGCCGGCCTCGAGCAGCGACACCGCGATGTCCGGGCTGGTGACACGCCCGGGCAGGGTGTGGAGGCTGTCCTGCTTGCTCTTGGGCACCATGATGGCGCGGTGCGGCAGCCCGTTGTCGTCGGTCCAGGTGACGGCGGATCCCCAGCCGGCGTGGCGCGCGGCGATCACCGCCCGGACCAGGTTGCCGTCGAGGATCTTGCGGCGGACCGGGACGAGCCCGCGCGGGGCGCGGTCGTACTGGTCTAGCTTGGCCTTGGGGATCACGTTGCCCGGATAGGCCTGCACGCTGGCCTGGGAATCGCGGATGATGCTGGCCGCCGAGATCTCCCGCGGCGACTCGTCCCCTGGGACCACGTAGCGGATCGACCACCGTCCGGGCAGGTGCGAGTCCTTGAGGTCGCGCGGCGGACGGACGTCCGTGACCACCCCGATCTCGCGCCCGTCCTCGCCCACGATCTCGATCGCGAGGCCGGGACGCAGGGACTTGAGCAGCATCACGAGGCGGGTGATGCGGTTGTCCGCCTCCTTCACCGCGTTGGGCTTCTGGTCCTGCAGCGCCTGCTTGATGGAGATGTGGTACCTAGACAGCGCCGCCTGCAGGACATTGGTGCGGTTGTCCATGATCGCCTTGACCTGGGGGCCGAACAGGTCGGCGTCCGTGGCGCCGCGCACGGCCAGCAGGCGGCGGAACGATTCGTCCACGGCAGCCAGCACGCGCTCGCCGGTCCACGGCTGCAGCATCTTCCGGCTTTCGATCGTGGTCACGGTGACCGGACGCCCGAACACCGGGCCGTCGCGGCTGTCGCCGGCCTCGAAGACCTCGCGGTCGACCACCCGCCATTCGCCCTCGAGCTCCCGGGCGCCGCGCGGGTGCTGGCCGCGGGCGGCCATGTCGCGCACCGCGTCCTCGTAGGCGGCGAGCGCCTCGTTGTACAGGGCCTCCTGCTCCTCGGAGGACAGCAGCACCAGACGCTGGAGGAACTTGTTGACGTGGTACAGCTCGCCCTCGGCCTTCTCCATGTCCTGCAGCTTGAGGGGGATGAACATCCGGTCGGCCAGCGACGGCTTCTCCTCGAGGATGCGCTTGCACACGGCGTTTCCGACCGCGTCGATCATGTCGGGGACGTCCATCGCCGAGGCGCTTTCGGCGCTGGCGGTGACGTTGGCGCTCAGGTCGGCCACCTTGCGGTTCTGGATCGCCAGCTGCCGGGTCTGCAACGGCAACGCCGTCGACAGGGCGTCGAAGAACGGCAGGTTGACCTGTCCGCGCCGGTTGACGCGGCCCCACATCTGCACCCGCTGGGTGGGGTTGGCGATGATCTGCAGTTCGATCATGCGCCGCGGGCGGCGGTCCTTCACCTTCTCGGACGAGTGCAGCGACAGGCCGGTGGAGGCCGCCGTGGTCAGCACCAGCGCGTCGGAGCGCCCGGAGTTGAACCCGGACACGGCGCCGTTGCGGTCGATCGGCGGGGTCTTGACGTAGCTGCCGTCGACCACCCGCATGCCGCGGGCGGAGATCTCGTCGGCGACCCAGGGGCGCTCGATGGCACCGGCCTCGAACAGGCGGCGGCCCTCGGCCTCGATACGCTCGCGCACGTCGTCGATCGGCGAGAGCGGCAGGTCGGGGAAGCCCGCGATCATGGCCCTGACCTCGTCGGCCAGCGCCACGAGGTCGGGGTCGTCCACCGGGATGCGTTCGGGCTCGTCGGCCCCGGGGCGCTTGACCGACAGCTGCATGGTGCGGTCGACGAGCAGCCGGAGGGCGTCGCGGAAGTCGGGCGGCTTGACGCCCTCGACCACCGCCGCCTCGTCCTCGGCGGTGGGGGTGGACACCACCGGCTGGCCGTCCTCGTCGAGCGCCACCTCGGTATCCGCCTGGCCTTCCCCCGCCAGTTCGCGCATCAGGCTTTCCATGGTGGATTCGATCACGACCACCGGCTTGACGCCGTCCAGCAGCGAGCGGACGGAGCGTTCGACGCAGAAGTCGACCAGCATGGCGGTGATGAACTGGCGGACGATCACGCCAAGGCGGGAGCCGAAATTGCCGGCGTACCAGAACTCCTTGCCCGCCTTCTTGCCCTGCTGGGATCCGTTGCCGGCGCCGGCCGCGTGGCCGAGGCCCTGGTTCTTCTCGTCGGCGACCTCGCTGACCGCGCGCGAGATCTTGGCGACCTTGGCCAGGATCGGGTGCAGCGCGTCCGCATAGGCGCGGTTGCGCGGCAGGCGCTCGGAGTCGTCGAGGACCTCGATCTTGATGCCCGAGAGGTCGTGCTCGCGGCGGAGATAGGCGCCGTCCTCGGCCAGCATCTGCGCCAGCGCCTCCGACATGGCCTGCCCGCCGGACGCCAGCACGCTCATCAGGTCGGAGGACCGCATGGAGACCGGGAACAGCCGCTTGTAGGCGGACAGGTTCTGCGCGTTCTTGGCGAAGGTGGCGGATGAGAAGGTGACGGAATCGGCGATGTCCATGGCCGCGGCCAGGACCTCGGAGGTGGCCGAGTCGCCGACCGCGTTGTGGCTCTCGTCGCACACCATCTCGGCGCCGGCCGCGACCTTGGACAGGAACTCCGCCTTGGGGGAGCCCCTCTTGTTGAACTGGCTGTAGGTGGCCAGCATGATCTTGCAGCCGTCAGGGAGGCGACCGGACCGGACCGCCTCCGCCACCGTCTTCTTGTCCCAGGCCGCGTGGATGACCTGCCGCTCCGCCGAGGACGTGCTGACGATCTCGGCGTCGGCGTTCAGCATGAAGGGACGCCCGAACAGGTCCAGGGACCCGATGTCGATGATGTCGCGGAAGAGGTCGGAGAACAGGTTCTCCTTTTCGGTGATGACGATGGCCACCTTGCCCGAGACCATGATCGCCCTGGCGATGGCCGCCACCACGCGGCCCTTGCCCAGGCCCGTCTGGTCGGCGAGGACGAAGCCCTGCCCGCGGTCCGCGCCGGCGATCGCCAGGGCCACGGCGTCCACCTGTTCGGGCGACAGGTATCCCGCCATCTCCTCGACGGTCCACTTCAGCCGCCCGGCGACGAATTCGTCGATGTCCCCGTATTCGGAAACGACCCGCGCCAGGGCCGATTCCGTGGCGCTGGCGAGGTTGACCGGGATGGTCGCCACGGGCGTGCCCACGCGGCTGGCGGGACGGTATTTCAGCTGGAACCTGTTGACGCGCTCCCCGCTCCATTCCTCGGACCGGACAGGCTGCAGGACCTTGCGCTCCTCGCGCGGCGGCTCCTGTCTCGGGGCAGGGCGGGGGATGCCGGGGCGCGGCAGCACCGGACGCCGGACAGGGGAGGGGGCAGGGGCCTCTTGACCGGTCGTGCCGGCGACAGGCGCCGCCGTCTCCGCGGGTGGCGCCTCGGCGGGTGCGGGTTCATCCCGGCCAGGCGGCGGGGCGGATGGGCGGGCGGCGGGCGGCACGCCGATGCGCCGCAGCATCGGCACCGCCGGACGCGAGGGGCGCGTGAATTCCCTCGTGTCCCTGAACGGCAGCGTCACCCTGGACACGCCCGGGAACACCTGCTCCATCTCGCGATAGGTGAACCTCGGCCCCTGGCGCACGTAGCGGCGCCCCGACACGTCGACGGTGAACCCGATGCGGGCCAGGGCCTCGACGACGTCGTCCGGCAGGGGGGTGGTCGAGCGGATGGCGACGGACTTGTTCGACGCCTCGGGGGCGCCGGTATCCACCACCACCTTGATGTCCACCCCGGCAAGCCCGAGGTCCAGCCAAACGATGTCTTTCATGGCCCCACCGGACAAAAGGAAACGGGCGGACCGGAGTGGCCGCCCGTTTCAAGCTTACGACGATTCGGCCACGCCTACATCTTGTAGGAGTTTTCCGGCTCCGGCTCCTGGCTCGGCTCCGGCGACGGGGCCTGGCGGGCTGCCGCGGCGCGGTCGGCCATCGCCTTGGCGCGGTCGGCGGCGATCTTGCTGAACTGCTCGACCACGTGCTCGGGCAGGTTCGGCGTGATCAGCTCGTCAGCCGCGAAAAGCGGGGCACGGCCCTGGGTCGGACGGGTCCCGGTCGACACCCACCTGGTGAAGCCTTCCTCGCCCGGCTCGGTCTTGCGGGACCGCTGGATCTCGAGATCCGAGAGCGCGTACATGGCCTGGGTGCGTTCCTCGCCCTCGGCGGTGTACAGGTAGCGCGAGGAGTCGTCCACGTTCGCTCCCACGCGCTTGCCTTCGCGCAGCGCCGTCTCGCGCTTCTTGGAAGGCAGGGAGAACGACCCGGTGTCGATGCGCAGCTGCGGGATCACCTCGAGGACGAAGTTGGTGCCGGCGACCTGCTCGAGCACGCCGGCCCATTCCTGGCCCGCCTCGCTGGCGATCCACTGGTCGACGGCCTTCTCCGCGCTCATCGGCGCCGTGGCTTCCTTGTCCCACGGGACGAAGAACTCGGTGGCGTTGCGGCCCAGGTCGTCGAGGTCCACGCCGCGGACGATGAAGCCGTGGTCGCCCGGGACTTCCGTCTCGGCGAGGCTGTTCAGCAGCACGATGGCCTCGTTGCGCAGCTCGTCCATGGTGCGGACGGAGGCGGCGTTGTCGGTCAGCGGCACCAGGCGGTTCTGGTACGCGCGCTTGGTGCCGTCGGCGCGGTTGAACTCGCCTTCCGGACGCACGGACGCCATCACGCCGAACATCGGGTAGTTCAGCTCGGGGTTGAACTCGGGGTAGATGCGGTTCAGCCAGCGACCGGAGATGTTGCCGGTCTTCTGGTCGAGCCAGCAACCTTCGGCATAGCCGATGGAGTGCTCGCCCATGCCCTTGCCCATGTGGTTGCCCTTGCGGAACTCACCGATGCTGGGGCGGGCGAAGGTCGGGTTCTGGCGGTCGTCCGGGCGAAGCGAGATCTTCACCTTGGTGATCGGGTTGTTGTTCTCGTCGAACTCGGCCTTGATGCCGCAGGCGTCGCGGAACAGGTACGCCTCGATGTAGTCCTCGGGCGAGTAGGTGTTCCCGCGGGTGTCCTTGACGTGGTAGCCGATGACCTGGAAGACCACGTTCTCCTGGGGGCCACCGCCGCCACCGCCGCGACCGCCCTTAGACATCTGTCCAAAACCTGCCATTTCACTCTCCTGTTTGTCTCAACCCGCCGACTTGCTCAGTCCGGGCCATGTCGTTCCAACGGGCTCGCAAAGGATAGGACATGGGCCCCGGCCCCTTCACGTCGACTGCCGCCCCAATCCTTGGGGCCTGTCTGTGCACACCATGACCGCTTTCCTTGCAAGAGACCATAGCGTGTCAATCCACAAAATGCGTCCGGGCCGAAATTACGCTCCCGGCACCGGGGACATGTCGCGCGATTCGACCTCGAGCACCAGGTCTTCCTTGAACCCCAGGTCCTCGTCCGCGTACCCGAGCGGGTTCGAGACCACCCGCGTGCGCCCGACCGTGTAGTCCACGGGGTGGTGGGTGGCGCCATGCAGCCAGGCGACCGGCGCCCTGTCACCCTCCATCAGGTGGCCGAGATCGCTGGCGAAGGCCGCGGACAGCGGATCGCCGGCATGCGAGGGGCGGATGGAGGAGGGGTGCGGTGCGTGGTGGCTCACCACCATGACGGGTTCCTCCGAACGCGCCAGCACCTCCGAGATCCGGGCGACGCTCGCCTTGTGCAGGCCAAGGGCATCTCCGGTGGTGAAGCCGCGGAGGCTCTTGCCGTCAATCCAACGGATCATTTGGTGGTCCGCCAGGAGCGCGCCCGCCGCGTCCACGCCCCCGAACCCCGGACCGGCCAGCCCGTAGTCGGTCCAGAGGGTGCAACCGAAGATCCTGGTTCCGGCGATGACCACCTCGTCGTTCTCGAGGAAGTGGACGCCCAGCTCCTTCGCCCGCTCGCGCCCGTGCCCGAGCACCTCATGGTACTCGCCGCCGTAGAAGTCCCGGTTCCCCGCCACGTAGACGGAGGGGACGTCTCCGCAGGCGTTCGCCAGGGTCTCGAGCGAGCGGGCGAGGCCGGGATACAGGTCTCCCGCGACGACGACGACGTCGACGTCGCCGACCGGCGGGAAATCCTTGCCCTTCCGGGGGTCGTCGAACTGCAGGTCGGACATCACCAAGGCGCGCACGGGGGATTCTCCTTTAGCGGGAGGAAACCATGCCTGGACGAATGGCACAACGGGCGGTCGCGGTGCTCTGGCCGACGATGCCCCGACCCCGTAGGATGGCGGAAAACGAATCGCGAGGACCGCCGTGAGCCACCTGAACGAGGCGCCGCCCGTCGTCGAGGGCAACCCCGCCCCAATCTACGCGCTGGTGCCGCCGGCGCACCGGGACCTCGTGCGCGCCGTCTGGGAACAGGACCGCGTCCCACTCGCCTCCATGAAGATGGAGAACGACCTCTCCGCCGCGGTGGGGATCACCTTCACCATGGCCGGATTCCGCTACGACCGGCGCCGGCGCCGCGAGGCCGTCAGGGCCGTCTGCACGAGGGCCGGCAACCCCGGCGCGGCCGATACCGTTCTGGCCGCCTCCGCGCACGTGGAGCGTGTCCTGGGACTGCTGTGCCTGCCCGTGGAGGTGATGGGGTTCGATGTCGGGCCACGCGAGATCCGGCAGGTCAAGGCCTATATCCGCACCAACATCTGCAACGAGCGGTTCGAGGACAAGGTGATCGCCTGCGACGGCACGTCCCGGGAGCTGGAGCTTGAAGCCGTGTCCGGGGTCCTCGACATCGTCGCCCCGCACCGCCGCGAATCGGTCCTCGGCATCCTGTCCCGGCTCCAGTCCACCAAGGGCGCCCTCGAGGGCATCGCCGTCGACCTCCACGGCGACGAGGCCGACGTGAAGCTCTATTTCCTGCCCCGGCGCACCGGCGACGAGGGCGAGACCTATACCGACGCCCAGGTGATCGAGTTCATCGACACCTCCCTCGACATGTTCGGCCTGGAGCGCCACCGCGGACGCGCCCACGCGATGGTGCGTGACATGCGCGGCGTCGGCCTCGCCTGCAGCTTCCTCGCGGTCGAGGAGAAGCCGGACGGCGGCAACGAGCTCAAGGTGGACTTCAACACGGCCCGCACCGGAGACACTTTCCCGGGCCGGCGCGTCCCTCCCGCCGTCGCGGCAGCCGCGATCCGGGCTGCCTTCGCAGCGGCGGGGACGGTCCCGGACGAGACCGCCCTGGCGAACCTCGTCGGGCTGGTCGGGGAGGACGGCATCCTGCTGGACGACTTCACCACCGACTTCGGCGCCGTCGCCTCGAGCGGCAAGGTCTACCTGCGCTCGGCCTCGGACCTGGGATGCGGGGTATTCGCGCGGAGCTAGGGCCCGGCGCGCCTGGCCGACACGAAGTCCGCCACCTGGTGCCCGGCGTTCTCGTAGACGCCGGCGACATGCAGGTCGATATAGCGGTCCAGGTCCCCGGGGCCGCCCAGCGCCTCCTCGAGACCTTCCATGACGGCGCGTTCCAGCGCCTCGGTGCCAGCGGCGAAGGCGGGCGCCAGCAGGTCTTGCCCGGGACCCTCCATGTCGAACGGCTCCCGGGCGACGCCCATGCGGCGCAGGATCGCGGCCTGGAAGCATTCCGACACGGGGTGGATATGGCGGGAGAACCCGGGGTTGCGGACCAGCGCGCCGGCGTAGTCCCGCACCCGCGCGAGATAGGCCTCCATGTCATCGCCAGGGAGGAGGACGAGACCGACCCCGAGCGGCGTGGCCACGGCCATCACCCGCTGCACCGGGACGTCGAGGTCCGGACCCAGCTCCAGCGCCACGTCGACGCCGGCGGTCTTGTAGGCGATGACCACGTCGAGGACGTCCTCGTCGAGCGCGCCGTCACGCCCCCGGGCGACGAAGGAAGCGGACAATATCCCCTTGGGCACCGAGAAGTCGGGAATGTCGCACACGATGCCGCGCGCGACCGGTTCCGCCGCGTCAGCGGCCAGCAGGGTGCTCAGGAGCATGCGACCGCCCTCAGCAATAGCCGCCGCTGTCCTGGTGGCAGGCGCTGTGGCAGGCCGTCTCGTTGACGCCGGGGCTGGGGTTGCCGATGCCGCCGTCATGGACAAAGTCGCTCTGGGCGACGTGGTAGCGTTCGAGGATCGTCACCCCGTCGCGGCGGAAGGAGGCGGCGATCTCCGGGACGGCCTTGCCCACCGCGTTGCGCACGTCGAGCTTGGAGAAGGCGTCGAGGCCGCCGACATGGGCGATGTCGCCCACTTCCGGCACGTCCAGGGGCGCGGGGCTCTCCTTGGCGGCGACGGCCATCGCCTGGGCGGCGATGATGACGACGGAGGCCGACAGGAGGACGGTCTTGCTCGGGTTGTTCATGGTTCGCGGCCCGCGTTTGGATTCGGTGCCAATCCTGCGCCAGCGGGCAATCCTTGTCAACGCGCCGTCAGGCCGCGCAAGCGCTCCCCGCCGAGCGGTCGGTGGCGGCCAGGGCCTGGTCATAGGCGGATCCGGTCTCGTCCCGGGGCCGGCGTTGGCGCAGGTAGGCCTCGAGCGCCGCCCTGCCGCCGTCGCGTGCCGCGACCTCGCGCACATGGGTCAGGAACCGCTTGTAGCCGGAGCACTCGCCGCCCTCGGTCTCGGGCGTGTTGGGGGTGATGGGACACCCGGTCTTGCAGAAATGGAGGTTCTCGCACCCGGCGCAGTAGGGGTTCTGGTGCCCGATCTGCTGGTGCCGCACCCAGTTGCGGCGGAAACGGTCCGCCGCGAACGCCTTGTATCCGCCGCCCACGACGCCGAACGGCGCCTCGACCGAGGCCTTGTCCGGGCAGTTGTTGAGGGACCCGTCCGGCTCGACCACCACGAAGTCCGACATGCAGCTGCCGCCCCAGCGGTCGCCGCCGACACCATGGAGGACCCCGTTTATCCCGCCGGCGATCGCCCCGACATAGGGGGCCTTGCCGGTCTTCTCCATCTGCCCGAGCAGGGCGTCGAGGAGGCCGGAGAGGAAGGCGGAATGCTGGGCGTTGTCGGGACGGTCGGGGAAATGCGCCTCGTAGGCGTTGTAGCGGTCGATGTTGAACGAGGCGAAATCCCGGTCGACGAACCAGCCGACCATCTCGCGCTCCCGTCCGAGGTCGTGCGTCGACGGCACCACGCCGGGGGAGACCCGGATGCCGTTCTCCCGCGCCAGGTCCACCTTGCGCATGAACAGCTCGTGGTAGGCCTCCACGGACCCGCCGAGCCGGCGCTGGGAGAAGTCGACCGAGGAGCCCAGGAACGAGTTGAAGCGGGCCTTGACGAGCTCGACGAACTCCTCGCGGAACGGGATCAGCGAGGTCTGCATGGTCTCGCGGTGTCCCGGGAGCACCTCGTCCAGCACCTCGCCGGCGCGGAAGTACCAGTCCGGGGACATCACCAGCGGCTCGCCCCCGTGCCAGATCACGAAGGTTCCCTCGTGGCGGGCCATCGCCTGCATCTCCGCCAGGAACA
>Ga0065721_10051368_pt1 | contig 15091 bp, 12 predicted proteins | sample Mesricmetagenome_FD_59108 | JGI IMG/M metagenome (GOLD analysis project Ga0065721, IMG submission 59108) | Mesophilic microbial community from rice straw/compost enrichment Sample: eDNA_1 v2 (version 2) | ecosystem: Engineered > Solid waste > Grass > Composting > Bioreactor | place: USA: Davis... | reverse complement strand
CCGCCGCAGCTCCAGATAGGCGGGCTTGAGGTCGGCCAGGCACCTGCGCCCCGCCGCGGTCAGCCGCGCCCCGGACGGGGTGCGTTCGAAAAGCGCCACCCCAAGGCAGGCGGAGAACGCCTGGATCCGCCGCGAGAACGCCGCCGGACTGAGCGCGCATCGCTCCGCGGCCACGCGAAAGCTCGGCGCCTCAGCGGCCTCGATGAACGCCTCGATCTGTTCGAGCGGCGGCAGCCGGCGGCGCATGGGCGGTCTCCAGAGGCGGCGATACCCGTTTGTATGGCGCCCGCATGACAGCGAGGTGTCATGGCGCCCGCCCCCAATCCCTGGTCGGCCGGCATACCGCAGGCTAGATTGAGCTGAACAACAGATACGAATCCTTGGGGGAACGTCCATGTCCATCACGCGAAAGCGTCTGCTCGCCGTCTTGCTCGCCTCAGCCGCCGTTTCGGCTGGACCCAGCTGGGCTGAGGTGAAGATCGCCGCCCCGGAGTCGGTGGGCGTCTCGCAGGCGGGGCTGCAAAAGCTCGACGGCGCCTTTCATGGCCTCGTGGACCAGGGGCGGCTTGCGGGCGTCACCACCCTGCTCGCCCGGCACGGCAAGGTCGTACATTTCGACGCCTATGGCGTGCAGGACGTGAACACGAAGGCGCCTGTTACGCGCGACACCATCTTCCGCATCGCCTCCATGACCAAGCCGGTCACCGGCGTGGCCATGATGATCCTCCTCGAGGAGGGTAAATGGAAACTCGACGATCCGGTCGCCAAACACATCCCCGAATTCGCGGATCTGAAGGTGAAGGGCCCCAACGGAACCCTCGTCGCGCAGGAGCATCCGATGACGATGCGCGAGCTGATGAGCCATACGGCCGGCTTCGACGTTTCGTCGGGCTACCCGCCGGAGGTGACCAATCGCGATCAGCCGCTGCAGGCGATGATCGACAAGCTGGCCAAGCTGCCGCTCGCGACGCAGCCGGGCTCCGACTGGCGGTATGGGCCCAGCGTCAACATCCAGGGCTACATCGTCGAGAAACTGTCCGGGCAGTCGTTGGACGAGTTCTTCCAGCAGCGGATCTTCTCGCCGCTGAAGATGGCCGACACCGGCTTCCATGTGCCCGTATCCAAGCTTTCGCGCCTCAGTGCGGTCCACACCTACGATGCTCAAAAGATGCTGATCGCACCGCCCAATCCGGTCGATCCGACGGTCAAGCCCGCCCTCCTCTCCGGCTCGGGCGGCCTCTTCTCGACGACCGAGGACTATTGGCGCTTCTGCCAGATGCTTCTGAACGACGGCGAGCTCGAGGGCACGCGCATCCTCAAGCCTGAAACGGTCAAGCTCATGCGCCAGAACGTGCTGAAGGAAGGCGTGCTCGTCGACCTCTATGGGCCGAGCCAGCAAGGCGTGGGCTTTGGCATGGACTTCGCGGTCGTGCTGGACCCGGCCAAGGCGCAGACCCCGCAAGGCAAGGACAGCTATTATTGGGGCGGCGCCTACGGCACCTGGTTCTGGATCGATCCCACCAACGACCTGGTTTTCGTCGGCATGATCCAGAACCGCGACGGCTCGATCCCCGGCCGCGATACGCCGGAGGTCCGTTCGATCTCCTATCCGCTGGTCTATGGCGCGATCGCCGACGCGAAGAACTAGGTCGCGAAAAGCAAGAAGGCGGCGCTGCGGTTTCCCACGGCGTCGCCTTCATCCAGGCCGGAGGCCTGATGCCGGAAAGGTCGTCGACGTCTTGGGACGAGATTGCTCTGGCCTTCGTCGTCTTCGTGACCACCTCGATCCGTTACCTTCGGGTCGCCCCTCCGGCCCGTCTCTTCGGAGCCTTCCGCTCGCTTCCGTTCCGGTGTCCCGGTCCGCCGCGCCGCGTTTCCTTTCGACAGGTTCAGGCTCGCTCCGAACGGTCGTGCTGGCAAGCGGCCTCGCACTTCGGAAGAACCGCGTTCGGTGGATAACCGGTGCGCAGGATGGTGGGCGAACGTCGCTACGCCAACTGTCATAAGACGTTCAACTTATCCACAACTTCATGACGCCGACCAGGTCGGGAGCCGCAGGTTCGCCGCCAGATAGTCGATGAAGGCCCGGACCCGCGCCGGCAGCCGCCCTCCTTGGCCGAGGAACACCGCATGCACCTGCAACCGGTCGCCCGGGTTGAATTCCTCCAGCACCGGCACGAGCCGTCCGGCCTTCAGGTCGTCGGCCACGGAAAACACGCTCAGACGGGCCAGGCCCGCGCCTTCCAGCGCCAGACGGCGTAGGCTTTCGCCATCGCCCACCTGCACGCCCCCGACACCAGGCATGTAGACGACCTCTCCGTCCGGGGTTCGGAACGGCCAATTGCGGACGCTTCGGGTGAAGGTGAAGTCCATCTGATGGTGGTTTGCCAAATCCTCCAACTTCATGGGCACGCCACGTCGCGCCAGATAGTCCGGCGAGGCCACGACGACGGTGCGGCTCTCACCGATCTTGCGGGCGGTCAGGTTGGAGGAGCGCAGGTTTCCCACGCGGATCGCCACGTCGGCGCGTTCGTCCAGCAGATCGACCACCTGGTCGGTCAGCACGATGTCCAGCGTCACCTCCGGATGCTTGGCCAGGAAGTCGGGAACCAGGGGCAGCAGCAGGTTGCGGCCGAGATCGACGACGCTGTTCACCCGCACCCGCCCGCGCGGCGCAGCCCCCGCCAGCACCTCGCGCTCAGCCTCGTCGATATCGGCCAGCACCTGAACGCTGCGCGCATAGAACGCTGCACCCTCCGGCGTCAGCTGCAGCTTACGGGTCGAGCGGTTGAGCAGCCGCGCGCCCAGCCTAGCCTCCAGGCGGGCCATCAACTTGCTCACCGCCGAAGGCGTCAGCCGCAACGCCCTGGCCGCGGCGGAGAGGCCGCCGGCCTCCACCACGCGGACGAACACCTCCATCTCGGTCGAGCGGTTGACCTCGGGCCTAGCCATTGAATTCAACTCACAACTGATGTGCCTGCTGGCAATCTACTTCACGCGTGCGAATGGCTCCATCTAGCGCAGGCTCGCCGACCGCTCTTGGAGAAGCCCCTTGCCCATAGCCCTCTACGCCCTCACCGCTGGCGCCTTCGGCATCGGCGTCACCGAATTCGTCATCATGGGCCTGCTGCTGCAGGTCTCCGGAGACCTCGGCGTCTCCATTCCAGCCGCCGGCCTGCTGATCACCGGCTACGCGCTGGGAGTCTTCGCAGGCGCGCCGCTCCTGACCATCGCCACCCGCCGCCTACCGCGGAAGACGACGCTGATCGCGCTTATGGTTATCTTCACCATCGGTAACCTCGCCTGCGCCATGGCGCCGAACTACGAGTTCCTGATGGTGGCGCGCGTGGTCACGGCGCTCGCCCATGGCACCTTCTTCGGGGTCGGCTCCGTGGTCGCCGCCGGGCTCGTCGCCCCCGATCGGCGCGCTTCGGCCATCGCCCTGATGTTCACCGGCCTCACCGCCGCCACCCTGGTGGGCGTGCCCGTCGGCGCTTGGCTGGGCGAAGCCTTCGGCTGGCGCTCGACCTTCTGGGCCGTGGGCGGCATAGGCGTCTTCGCCGCCCTGGTCCTGACGTTGTTCGTCCCCCGCGCCGGCGAAGCGGTGGAGCCCGGTTCGCTCCGCGAAGAACTCTCTGTCCTGCGCCGGCCGCAGGTGCTGCTCGGCCTGCTCATGACCGTGCTGGGCTTTGGAGGCGTCTTTGCGGTCTTCACCTACATCCAGCCGATCCTGACCCAGATCACCGGCTTTTCGATCGCGGCCGTCTCTCCGATCCTGCTGGTCTTCGGAGGCGGGCTGGTGGCGGGGAACTTCCTGGGCGGCAAGTTCGCCGACCGCGCTCTGACCCCCGCCCTGTTCGGAACTCTCGGCGCTCTCACCCTGGTCATGCTGGCCATGACCTTCGTGCTGGAAAGCAAGCTCGCCGCCGTCGTCTTCACCGGCCTTCTGGGGGCCGCCGCCTTCGCCACCGTCGCCCCGCTGCAGCTGCGCCTGATGGAGGCGGCGGGCGGCGCGGGTCAGACCCTGGCCTCCAGCCTCAACATCGCCGCCTTCAATCTCGGCAACGCTTTGGGCGCCTGGCTCGGCGGAGCCGTCATCGACCATGGACCCGGCCTTGCGGCGGTCACCTGGGTCGGCGCCCTGATGCCCGCGGCCGCGATCCTCACGGCCCTGCTCAGCCAGAAGCTGGCGAGCCGCGAAGCGGTGGCGTGCTGACGGCGCGCTCCGTCTCGCTTCGTGCGGCTCCCCGACACGCATAGGCGGTCGGGGATGACGATCTAGGCGCGCGGCGCTGGCCTACTCCGCCGCTTCGGTCGCCTTCTTCGGCGCGCGCCGCACCTCGACGACCCGCACCCGGGTCCCATCGAGCACCAGGGCCAGCTCTCCGCGCTTCAGCCGCAGGGCGTCCTCGCCAAAGGCCTCGCGCCGCCACCCGGTCAGCGCCTGGGTCTTGGCGTTGTCGTCATTGGCGATCTGCTCCAGGTCGGAAACCGTCGCGATCAGCTTCGAGGCGACGCCCGCATCTTCCGAACGCGCCTTGAGCAGCACCTTCAGGAGCTCCACCACGGCGCCAGCCGCCGGCGAAGGCTGTTGTTTCTGGCGCTCGATCACTGGCGCATAGGCCTCAGGATCCTTCAGCGCCTCGCGCACGGCGGCCAGGAGGTCGGGCCCGAAGCGAGAGCCTGAAAAGCCCTTTGGCACGGAACGCAGGCGGTCGAGCGCCTCGGCGTCCGTCGGCGCCTGGGTCGCGATCTCGTCTATGGCGTCGTCCTTCAGGATCCGGCCGCGCGGCTGGTCGCGCTGCTGGGCGGTGCGTTCGCGCCAGGCCGCCACCGCCTTGAAGACGGCCAGGTACTTGGCCGTATGCCGGCGCGGCCGCAGCCGCTTCCAGGCGTTCTCCGGGCTGGTGTCGTACATCGCCGGATCGATAAGACCCTGCATCTCGTCCACCACCCAGGCGAGCCGCCCTTCCTTCTCCAGCCGCGCGCGCAACATTGGATAGAGCTTGGCCAGGTGCGTCACATCGCCCAGGGCGTAGGAAAGCTGCGCATCGGTCAGCGGCCGGCGCGCCCAGTCGGTGAAGCGGGAGGACTTGTCGATCTCCACCTTCAGCATCTGGCGCACCAGGGCGTCATAGGCGATCTGCTCGCCGAAGCCCGCCGCCATCCCGGCCACCTGCGTGTCGAACAGCGGGGTCGGCATGGCGTTGAGGTTATTGAAGATTTCCACATCCTGGCGCGCGGCGTGGAACACCTTTTCGATGCTCGGATCGCGCAGCACTTCAAGGAAGGGCTCGAGGTCGAGTCCGTCAGCCAGGGGGTCGATCACCGCCTCGGCGTTGGGAGCCGCCGCCTGGATCAGGCAGAGCTTGGGCCAGTAGGTCGTCTCGCGCATGAACTCGGTGTCCACGGCGATGAAAGGTTGGCCTTTGACCTTGTCGCAGAACGCCTGGAGGTCTGCGGTAGTTGTAATCGGCGTCATCAAGTAGCTATACGCTCGCGCAAAGCCGAGTCTGCAAGCGCCTGATGCGCGCAGCGGCTAATTTCTTACTCGTCCTGGCACTAAAGGCGTCACAATGACCGAGCGGCCCAATGGCCTCACCTACGCCCAGGCCGGCGTCGACATCGACGCCGGAAATGCCCTGATAGAGCGTATCAAGCCGCTGGCCAAGGCGACGCGTCGTCCCGGCGCCGACGCGGCCCTGGGCGGCTTTGGCGCCCTCTTCGACCTCAAGGCCGCGGGCTATGACGACCCGCTGTTGGTTACGACAACGGACGGCGTCGGCACCAAGCTGAAGATCGCCATCGAGACCGGCATGCACGACACCGTCGGGATCGACCTGGTGGCCATGTGCGTCAACGATCTCCTGGCCCAGGGCGCAGAGCCGCTGATGTTCCTGGACTATTTCGCCACCGGGAAGCTCGACGTGGAGGCCGCCGCCCGCGTCGTGGCCGGGATCGCCGAGGGCTGCTCCCAGGCCGGCGCCGCCCTGGTGGGCGGTGAGACCGCCGAAATGCCAGGCATGTACTCCGAAGGCGACTACGACCTGGCCGGCTTCTGCGTCGGCGCGGTCAACCGCTCCGGCGTCCTGCCCAAATTACAGGCGCAGCAGGCCGGCGACGTGCTCATCGCCATCGGCTCGTCGGGCCCGCATTCCAACGGCTATTCGCTCATCCGCCGCATCATTGAGCGCTCAGGCCTCGCCTGGGATGCGCCCGCGCCCTTCGAAGACGGTAAGACTCTGGCCCAGGCGCTGATGGCGCCCACCCGAATCTACATCAAGAGCGTCCTGCCCCAGATCAAGGCCGGTCGCATCAAGGGTGTCGCCCACATCACCGGCGGCGGCCTGATCGAGAATCCGCCTCGCGCCATCGCCGACGGTCTTGTCGCCAGGTTCGACTGGGACGCCTGGACCCTGCCGCCGGTCTTCCAGTGGCTCGCGCAGGCGGGGGGCGTCGCCGAGCACGAGATGCGGCGGACCTTCAACTGCGGCGTCGGGCTCGTCCTGATCGTCGATCCGCACCACCTGCCCGACGTTCTCGACGGCCTTCTGCACGCCGGTGAAGAAGCCTTCGTCTGCGGCGAGCTCGCCACAGCCGAATAGTTCACCGCCTGATTGAATCCCATCCCACCTCGCCTATCCTACGGAGCGGCTTGGGGGCGGGACCATGGCGAAGAAACCCAGCGCAGACGACGAACCCCGCTCCGGCGTCATTCCGACGACCCTCGTGCCGGCCAGCAGCGATGCCGTCCTGCTCGGCCGCGTGCAGGCAGGAGAGACATGGCGTTTCGCCGCCGAGGGTCGGTGGCGCGACGCCCTCGTTCCCTGCGGCCCGAACGGCTACCGCAACTTCGCCTTCGACATCCTCGACATCCACCCGCGCGAGCCCGAGCACGACTGGTTCTGCCTGATCGGCCAAGTCGAAGGCGGCGAAACCTTCGCCATCGGCGCGGGCTGCGAGCACCAGTTCCAGACCTCCGGCGCGCTCGTCGCCTTCGCCAATGATCGCAGGGATGGCCGCGGCGGCAACGCCGGCGCCGTGGAGGTTCGCGGGGCGCGTCTGGCGGCTGCGACACGGCCGATCGACCCCGAGACCGATCCTCGCCGGTTCAAAGGCCCCATCGGTTGGTGGCGCCTCATCCAGCTGGCCTATCAGCAGAGCCAGGGCTGCGGACTGGTGGCGGCCCTCGTCTTTCTCGTCGCCTTCGCCCTGGCCGGGATCACCCAAGGCCGGGACCTGGTCCGCACCGTCGCCGAGGATGGCTTCTCGGTCAGCGGCGACGCCATCTGGAAGCAGATCGCCTTCTGCCTGGGCCTGCTGCTCTTTGCGACCCAGGCCTGGATCTGGCCCCGCATGATCATCAACAGCAACAGCGGCCTCGATCGCGACAAGTGGGGCCTCGCCAGGCCCTATCTGGAATGGATGCCGCGCCTCCTGGCGGCGGTCCCGTTCCTGGCGGCGGGGGTCGGGCTGATGCTGACCGACGATCCGGACGCCTGGTTCCTGCGCCTGCTCCTGGTGCTGAGCGCGGCGGTGTTCTTCCCGCTCATCATCTGGCGGACCAAGCTCGGCGCGGCGATCACCGACCGGGCGCCCAAGGCGCCGAGGGCTCCGAAGCTTGGTCGCGGCTGGGTGATCTTTTCCGCCTTCCTCGGCGCGGCGGGCATGCTGGCCTTCATCGTCTCGCCGGTCTGGGTCGCCCGCTTCCTTGGAGCGCCCACCGTCGTCTTCCTCGGCGTCGGGCTGATCATCCCTTATCTCATCATCGCCACCCAGTTCGGGCGCATCTTCCAGATCCCGGTCGTGCCGGCCCTGCTGCTGCTCGCCTTCGTGGTCAGCCTCTTTCCGTCGCTGGACAATCACGCCGTCGGCCGCCGCGCCCTCTCCTCGCCTGTCGGCAAGCCGGCGGAACGCACGGTCGCGCCGCGTCTCGACCTCGATCAGGCCTACCGCCTCTGGCGGGCTCAGGCGCCGCGTGACGCCGAGGGCCGGCCCATCATGGTGCTGGTGGCGGCCGAAGGCGGCGCTTCCCGTGCGGGCTTCTGGACGGGCGAGGTCCTGTCGGCCCTTCACGAACGCACCGGCGGGCGCTTCCGCAATGCGCTCTTTGCGATCAGTTCGGTGTCCGGCGGCAGCGTCGGGGCGGTCGGCTACGCCGCGACCCTACAGGAGAACCCCGCGATCGCTCCGCAAGCCGTGGCGCCCGCCATCGAGCAACTGACCGGCGCGGACGCCCTCAGCCCCGCCATCGGAGGCCTGCTCTTCCCCGACCTCTTCCACCGATTCGTGCCTCTGCCCGTGCTTCCCGACCGCGCAGAAGGCCTGGAGCGTTCCTGGGAAGCGGCCTGGGCCCACGGCCGCAAAGGCCGTCCGCTGAGGCTCGACCAGTCCTTTCTCGACCTCCGACCCGTGGCGGGAGAGCCATGGCGGCCCATACTCATGATCAACGGCGCGAGCGAGCAGACCGGCCGGCGCATCCTGACCAGCACCCTGGCGCCGCACCCCCGCCTCGACGCCCACGATTTCCACCAACTCACCGGGCGCGACATCCCCATCTCGTCAGCCATCCACAACGGCGCGCGGTTTCCCTGGGTCAGCCCGGCAGGGACGCTCACGCGGGAAGGCCGGCCCAAGGCGGAGGCGCAAGGCCACATCATCGACGGCGGCTATTTCGACAGCGTCGGGATCGAGGCCCTGCGCGAACTGGCCGACGCCATCGCCCAGGGGCCCGCCAGGGCCGAGCCGCTGCACATCATCTTCGTGGTCGCCGCCTATAGCGGCCAGCCGCAGAAGCTCGCCGATCCCGCAGCGCGGGCCACCACGAGCAGTCCTTCCGCCCCCCTCAACCTCGCCGCATCCGAGATCAAGCCGGTCTGGTGGCTGAACGAGCTGCTCGCGCCAGCCCGCGGCTTCTTCGCCAGCCGCGATGGCCACGGCTACCACATGGCCCGCGAGCTGCGGACCCTGGTCGCCCAGCGCAGCCTGCAGACCCCGCTCGATGCGGCCGGGGGCGGATCCTCGGCCCTCTACGCCCCGATCATGCTGTGCGAGGACAAGAGCTTCCGGAACCCGATGAACTGGGCGCTCTCCAAGCGCTCTCAGGACCACATGCGCTGCGCCGCGGGCCGCTCGCCGGTCGAAGACGCCGCGTGCCGCATCGATTGCCCGCTGACCCGCAGCCAGATCGCCGAGGTCGCGGCCATCATCAACGGCGGGACTACTCCCCCCTGAAGACCGGGCTGCGCTTCTGGTTGAAGGCCGCGACGCCTTCCCGGCGGTCCCGGGTCGTGAACAGGCGATTGTACTCGAAAAGCTCTAGCTCCATCGCCGCCTCCAGCGGCAGGGCGGCGCCGCCGCGCACCACCTTCTTCAGCGCCTTGACCGACAACGGGGCCTTGCTGGCGATCACCCGCGCCCGTTCGAGCACCTGCGCCTCCAGTTCGGCGGCCGGGACGACGCGGTTCACCAGGCCGAACTCCAGCGCCTGCGCCGCGTCGATGGGCAAGCCTGACATCAGTAGTTCCGCCGCCCGCCGTTCGCCGGCGGCGCGGACCACGTACTGGGTCCCGCCCAGGCCGGGAATGATCCCAAGCCCCACCTCCGGCAAGCCCAGCCGGGCCGCATCGGAGGCCCAGGCGAAGTCACAGGCGAGCGCCATCTCGCAGCCGCCGCCCATGGCGGCGCCATTGACCGCGGCGATGATCGGGAACGGACAGGCGAGCTGTGCGCGGATCATGGCTTCGAACATGACGTGCTGGGCCGACCAGGCCTCGTCCGTCATGCCGTCCCGCTCCTTGAGGTCCGCCCCGGCGCAGAAGAACCGCCCCGCCCCGGTCAACACCGCCACCCGCACGGCCGGATCCTTCGCCAGCGCGCCCCAGAGCGCCAGCAACTCCTCGCCCATGGCCGTGTTCAGCGCATTGGCCGAATCCGGACGGCTCAAGGTGACGACGCGCACCCCCTCGGCGGGTTCATTGATCTCGACGGTTTTCATCGTCCCTCCGGGCCGGCGACGACGCCGGCGTCATGCAACCTGGCGATTTCAACGCCGGAAAGCCCCAGCACCTGCGCCAGCACCTCGTCCGTATGCTCCCCCAGCCGCGCGGCCGGCCGAGCCGGCCTGCGCTCATCCTGCGGGATGGTTCCTGCAAAGCCGGCGACCGGATAGGTCGCGCCGCTCGCCTGGGTGATCTCGGCGAACACCGGATTTCCCTTGATCAGCCGCGGGTCCTCGGCCGCTGCGCTCATCGGCTGGTAAGGTCCCCAGCAGACCCCCTCCTTGTCGAAGGCGGGCTTCAGCTCGTCCAGGCTCTTGCGGGCGAAGGCCGCCTCGAAGATCGGGAACAGCTTTGCGCGGTGGTCAAAGCGCAGCCCCTCGTCGGTCGCGAAGCTCACCGCCAGCTCGGTCTCCAGCGCCGCCACCTCGGCCTCGATGTTCAGAACCTGCAGCAAACCCTTCCATTGCCGCGGGGTGATCGCCACCAGCATGATCCGCTGGCCGCCCTTGAGCATGAAGTCGCGTCCGAAGGCGCCGAAGAGATCGTTGCCCATCCGCGGCCGATCCCGACCCATCAGGCTCTCGGCCAGATAACCCAGATTGGCCATGGTGGTCCCAGCGATGTCCGACAGCGGGATGCGGATCTCCCGTCCCTTTCCGTCCCGCTGGCGCGCATGCAGGGCCGACACCAGGGCGAAGGCCGCATAGGCGCCGGTCAGCAGGTCCCAGGCCGGCAGCACGTTATTGACCGGCCGCGGCTCCTCCGGAAAACCGTTCAGCATCGGCACGCCCACGGCGCTGTTGACCGTATAGTCCACGGCCGGCCCGCCATCGGCCCAGCCCATCACCCGCGCGCAGATCAGGTCCGGCCGCAGGGCGCTCAGCTTCTCATAGGAGAGGAAGCCCTCGACCGGGAAGTTGGTCACGAAGACCCCGCCATCTTCCCCCGGCGCCGCCGCCAGTCGCGCCGCCAACTCCCGCCCCTCGGCACGGGAAAGATCGATGGCGATCGACTTCTTCGCCTTGTTCAGCCCCTCCCAGTAGAGGCTCGCCCCGCCTTCGGTCAGCGGCCAGCGACGGAAGTCGGGTCCGCCGCCGATATTGTCGAAGCGGATCACCTCCGCCCCGAGCTGGGCCAGATAGAGCCCGCAGGTCGGCCCGGCCACGAAGGCTGAACCTTCCACGACCCGTAGGCCTTTCAGGAGATCGTACATCCAAACCCCATTTCCCTCCCGTGGGGAGGGTGGATCGGCGCGCAGCGATGAGACGGGTGGAGGTCCGCCGCCGCTGCTTGCCCCACCCTGGCGGCTTCGCCGCCTGTTCCTCCCCATAATGGGGAGGGAAACTCAGAACGACTTCGGCATTCCCAGCACATGCGTCCCCACATGGCTGAGGATCAGGTTCGTCGAGATCGGCGCCACCTGATAGAGCCTGGTTTCCCGGAACTTTCGCTCGATGTCGTAGTCCTCGGCGAAGCCGAATCCGCCATGGGTCTGCAGGCAGGTGTCGCCTGCGAACCATGAGGCCTCCGACGCCAGCATCTTGGCCATGTTGGCCTCGGTTCCGCAGGGCTCGCCGGCGTCGAACATGGCAGCCGCCTTGTCGACCATCAGAGAGGCGGCTGTGACCTGCACATGGGCTCGCGCGATCGGAAACTGCACGCCCTGGTTCTGGCCGATGGGACGGCCGAACACCTGCCGCTCGCTGGCGTAGGCGCTGGCGCGGTCCACGAAGAACCGTCCGTCGCCGACGCACTCGGACGCGATCAGGATCCGTTCGGCGTTCATCCCATCCAGGATGTATTTGAAGCCCTTGCCCTCCTCGCCTACCAGGTTCTCCATCGGAACCTTTAGCTCGTCGAAGAAGAGCTCGGTGGTGGCGTGGTTGAGCATGGTCCGCACCGGCCGGATGGTCAGCCCGTTCCCGACCGCTTCCCGCAGATCGACGATCAACACGCTCATGCCATCGGATGGCTTGGCCGCCGCCTCGCGCGGCGTCGTCCGGCAGAGCAGCACCATGAGATCCGAGTGTTCGGCCCGACTGATCCACAGCTTCTGGCCGCTCACCACATAGTGTCCGCCCTCCCGCCGCGCGAAGGTGGTGATGCGGGTGGTGTCGGTGCCTGCGGTCGGCTCGGTGACCCCGAAGGCCTGCAGCCGCAGCTCTCCGGTCGCGATCTTCGGAAGATAGGCCTCCTTCTGAGCGGCGCTGCCGTGCCGCAGGATCGTACCCATGGTGTACATCTGCGCATGGCAGGCGCCGCCGTTGCAGCCGGAACGGTGGATCTCCTCCAGGACTGCGGTCGCCGCCGCCAGGCCCAGCCCCGATCCGCCGTATTGCTCCGGAATGAGCACCGACAGGAATCCCGCCTCAGTCAGAGCCTTCACGAACTCCGTGGGATAGGTCCGCTCTCGGTCGAGCGCGCGCCAATACTCGCCGGGGAACTGCTCGCAAAGCCTGCGAACCGCCTCTCGAACCTCCGGAAAGCTCTGCGCGTTCGTCACCTGGTCCTCCTGCTCGCCCCGCAGCTAGCCCAAAGGGGAAGCGGACGAAAGCCGTGCCGCCGCGTCAGGCCCAATGGTCAGAACGCGGGTCTTCGCCGCCACATATCTTGCGAAGACCCAACTCGACTTACCCATTTTTACGATTTGTTAAGCCTAACGCGACGGAACTTCAGTTCGTTTTAGTTGTTCGAAGCGAATGAACATGGATCGCAACGAACGCGTACATCGCGAGGCGATCAGCCTCTGGCGGGCCTTGAGCCCCGATCCGCCGCCGCCGGGCCTGCGCGGCGCGGGACTGCTCGACGCCGCCTTACGGCTCAAGCACATTGGCGCCTACGACCGCATCCACTCGCCGCATCTGCGCCCGAGCCAGATCACCCGCCCTCGGTGAATAAAAAAGCCCCGCTCGACGGTCGAGCGGGGCTCTTCGAAGGATTCGCCGTGGCGATCAGCCGACGATCTGATCTTCGGTGAAGAACTGCGCGATCTCGATCTTGGCGTTGTCCTGGCTATCCGAGCCGTGGACCGAGTTCTCGCCGACCGACAGGGCGAACAGCTTGCGGATGGTGCCCTCGGCGGCTTGCTCCGGATTGGTGGCGCCCATCACTTCGCGGTACTTGGCCACGGCGTTGTCGCCTTCCAGGACCTGGACCACGACCGGGGCGGAGGTCATGAACTCGACCAGTTCGCCGAAGAACGGACGCTCCTTGTGGACCTCGTAGAACTTCTCGGCCTGCGCCTGGGTCATCTTGATGCGGCGCTGGGCGACGATGCGCAGGCCGGCGTCTTCGATCACCGCGTTGATCTTGCCGGTCAGGTTCCGCTTGGTCGCGTCCGGCTTGATGATCGAGAAGGTGCGTTCGGTCATGTGTTTGGCTTGTCTTATTCTTGGGGAGGCGCGGGTGTCCCGCGCGGGTGGCGGGCTTATAGCGGCCGCGTGTGACATCGCCAAGCGCGAGCCGCTCTGCTAAACGCGCCCCTCCGCCATGCTGCAGATCAACGACCTGACCTTCGACTCCTGGGGCCGCCGCTTCTTCGACCATGCGAGCGTCAGCATTCCCGTGGGCGCAAAGGTGGGCCTGGTGGGCCGCAACGGAGTGGGCAAGTCGACCCTCTTCAAGCTGATTCTGGATCAACTCCACGCCGGCGACGGGGAGATCGGCTATCCCAAGCAGGCGCGCATCGGCTCGGTGGACCAGGAGCATCCGGCCACCCCGATCCCGCTGATCGACACGGTCCTGGCCGCCGACGAGGAGCGCACGCGCCTGCTCGAGGAGCTGGAGACCGCGCCGCCCGAACGGATGGGCGACATCTATGGCCGGCTGTCGGAGATCGGCGCCGACCGCGCGCCAAGCCGCGCCGCCGAGATCCTGTCGGGCCTCGGCTTCTCCAACGCGGACCTCACCCGGCCGATGGCGGAGTTCTCCGGCGGCTGGCGCATGCGCGTGGCCCTCGCCGCCTCGCTCTTCGCCGAGCCCGACCTCCTGCTGCTGGACGAGCCGACCAACTATCTCGATCTCGAAGGCGCGCTCTGGCTGGAAAGCCGGCTGAAGAAATATCCGCACACCGCGATCGTCATCAGCCACGACCGCGAGATCCTGAACAACAGCTGCGACCACATTCTTCACCTGATCGACGGCAAGTTGACCCTCTATGTGGGCGGCTACGATCAGTTCGAACGCCAGCGCGAGGAAAAGGCCCGCCTGCAGGAGGCCACCCGCGCCAAGGTCGAGGCGCAGCGCGCCCACCTGCAGTCCTTCGTCGACCGCTTCCGCGCCAAGGCGTCGAAGGCCGCACAGGCCCAGTCGCGCCTTAAGATGCTCGCCAAGCTGCCGCCAGTTTCAGCGGTCGCCATCGAGCACACTACGCCGTTCGTCCTGCCCTCGCCGGAACGTCCCCTCGCTCCGCCGCTGGTCCGCCTGGAGGGCGTCGCCACCGGCTATGGCGACGGCCCGCCGATCCTGAAGAACCTCAACCTGCGTCTGGACCTCGACGACCGCATCGGTCTCCTGGGCGTCAACGGCGCGGGCAAGTCCACCTTCGCGAAACTGGTCGCCGGCGCCTTACCCGCCCAGACCGGCGAGCTCAAGCGGTCCGCCAGGCTCAAGGTCGGCTGGTTCCACCAGCATCAGATCGAGGCGCTCGATCCTGAGGATACGCCGCTCGACATCATCCGCCGCGAGATGCCTGAGGCCTCCGAGGCCAGCCGCCGCTCACGTCTGGCGCAGTACGGCCTCGGCCACGAGAAGGTCGAGACCAGGATCGCCAATCTCTCCGGCGGCGAGCGAGCGCGGCTGCTGCTCAACCTCGTGGCGGCTGACGCCCCGCACCTGCTGATCCTCGACGAGCCGACCAACCACCTCGACATCGACAGCCGCCGGGCCCTGCTCGACGCCCTCAACGACTATCAGGGCGCCGTCATCCTGATCACCCACGACCGCTCGCTCATGGAGCTGGTCGCCGATCGTCTTTGGCTGGCGGCCGATGGGACCATCGCCCCCTTCGACGGCGACATGGATGAATACGCCAAGTTCGTGATCGACCGCGCCAAGCAGGCGGGCAAGGCGCCGACGCAGGTCCGCGAGGA
>Ga0065721_10000170_pt1 | contig 15092 bp, 14 predicted proteins | sample Mesricmetagenome_FD_59108 | JGI IMG/M metagenome (GOLD analysis project Ga0065721, IMG submission 59108) | Mesophilic microbial community from rice straw/compost enrichment Sample: eDNA_1 v2 (version 2) | ecosystem: Engineered > Solid waste > Grass > Composting > Bioreactor | place: USA: Davis... | reverse complement strand
CACTCGTGTAATGAGGTTTTTCTGGTGTATGATGCACGCATCACTTCGCTGAACTAGGGCCATGGCCAGTACCTCGATCACCCAAGAAGAAGCGTTCGCCGCGATCGAGCAGCTGTACGCCAGGGGTGAACATCCGACGCACCTGAAACTGCGTTCGATCCTCAATAAGGGCAGCGGACCGACTTTGTCGGCATTCCTGGACGAGTGGGCGAGCAAGCGCGGCGCGTATGTGGCCAACGCCGTGGCCGCGGGCGTTCTGGCCCAGCCGGTGGAAGAAGCAGAACAGCGCCTGCGCAAGGCCGCCGAGGATGCGGCCGAGATGATGGCCGCCGCTGAAACCCGCCGCCGGGCGGAGCTGCAGGCCCGCGAGAATGCACTGGACGAGCGGGACGCGATGCTGGCGCGGCGCGAAGCCGACCTCGAGCAGCAAGAGCGCCGGCTGCAGGATCGGGAGGCTGAGCAAGCCCGCCTCATTGCCGAACTCAAGGCAGACAAGGAGCGCCTCGACTCCAACCTCCGGACCGCCAACTCGGCGGCAGCCGCGGCCGCCGAGGACGCCCGCAACGAGCGCCAGCGGCTGATCGACGAGCGCCTGGTCGCCCAGCAGCGCGTGGACGTGCTGACTTCGCGACTTGAAGAAATGACCCGCCAGTCCGCCACCGATCGCGCGGACATCGCCCGCCTATCAGCCCGCCTACTGGAACTGGAACAGCAGGCCGCCGACCTGCGCCGCGAGCGCGACCTGGCCGCCCAGGACCGCCAGCGCACCATCACGGAGCTGAGCGATCAGCTCGCCAGCGCCCTGGCGACCGCCAACGCCCTGCGCGCCGACCTCTCCGCGGCTCACCAGCAGCTGCAGGCACTCGGCGCCGAGGCCGCCGCTGCCCAGGCACAGGCCGCCGAGATCCGCCTAGAGCGCGACCGGTTGGCCGGCGAACTGGCTGCCGAGCTGGCAGCCGGGGTGCGGGAAGTGGCCCAGATCGGACAGCGCCTCGAGCAGCTGCAGCAGGCGCAGGCGGCGCACAGGGCCGACACTGAGCGGCCGATCCGCGAAGCCACCCAGACGCTGGTGGCCGAAGTGCGTGCGGCCATCGCCACAGCGGCCAACGCCCACCAGACACCAGTCGAACAACCGGCGAGGTGAAGTTCACGGGGCGTCCACGCCACCAGTGGTCACCTCGGTGGCGCCGAGGCCGCAGAGCCCAGCCCCCCCCCCGAAAGCCCCTGTTCCCCCGCAGGGGCTTTTCTTGTTGGATGCGGCGCAGGCACCTCCACTGAGGGCAAGGCGCCTCAGAACACAGTACCCTTGACCAGTACGCCTAATTTTCGCTCGGCCGGGAAGGTGCTAGAGCTAGTCACAAGTCTCACCACCTGAGATGAGACTTGCGGGCTCCACCAGATCCCGCTTGCCACGATCACGCCTAGCCCGTCCCGCCCAAGGGCAAAAGGACATAGAACATGGACATCAGCCTTCTCATTTTTGGCATCATCGTTGCCGCACTTCTGGTAGGGATGCTGCGTCACCGCGGGCCTACGGCCGTCGAGCGCATGCGGGCGGAGTACGAAGGTCTTCGCGATGACGTGCGCACTGTGCGCGCTGACGCGCGCGCGCGCGCTCAGGAGCAGCACGCCACCTTCCTCCGCGACCTCGATGCCGACATGGCCACGTACCGTCGCCGACAGCGCCACGTCGGCTTCATCCCGGGGCAGTTCAGCCCGGATTGCGCTTCCCCCGGCGAACACACCGCCAACGTCGACGCGGTTGACGAGCCGTGGTTGCACGACAGCCAGCCCCGTCACGCCCACGACCGTGACGACGACTGGGATCCCGCCTACGGCCATCTCCACAATCCTTATGGGCCGTTTATGCCTCCGGGGTTTGGCCACGTGAGCGGCAATCTCGCGGACCCGGCGGATGTCCACAGCGTAAGGAACATGACGGAGCTGCACGATCGCGCCTGCCATCACGACTTCTGATCCACAAAAGGAAAAGGGGGCCGTTACCGGCCCCCCTTTCTTTTCTCACCATGCAGAATCAGGTTCTGCTCACACTCGCGTCGGCCTCAAAAGCCTGCGCCGCGATTTCATCGTCGTCTTGGCGAGCCGAAGCCACCGCGGACTGGGTTGCGTCCGCAACCGGCTCGCACTGTCCATCACCAGTCGAAGGGGTTACTGCGCGAGCAGAAAACACTTCGTCCGGGCTCGGCACAGCGTCCGGAACCTGGGACATAGGCACGTAGTCCGCCGATCGCATCACCGCAATCAGGTGCTTCGCGGCGGCTAGCTCCTGCCGCAGGCGCTCACTCTCCGCCTGCAGCTTTTCCAGTCGAACGTCGTCACGGAACGCCGATCGCTGCTGCCTCGCTATGTCGCGGTCAAGCTCCACGCGGTCACGCACACTCCGCGTCTTGGACTTGATCACATTAACGAGAGCCCACGCAATCACAACAAGAATGATCATGTTGCCGAGGTCAACAGTGCCGCTTTGGGCGACCTGCCCCAGCACACCCTGCCTCTGCGCCGCAAAGCTAGACGCGGCAATTCCAACACCAATCATCGAATCAAACATCGTCATCTACTCCATAGCTCACGGGCATTCGGGCCTCGTCCGTTCCACATACGTGGAGAAAATCGTTATCTCGGCATCGGAATAGTCTTCGGTGTGGCTTGCAGGTTGGGGTTGCGCTCTTGTTCGTACTCGCGGACCCGCCGGAGCAGATCCGACTCCAGGGCCTGGTATGCGTCGGAATCCTTAGTTAGGCCAATACGATCCAGCGCCTCCATGGCATCTATACGCAGGCCCAACGTTGAATTGTCAGCGACCACGTGGCCGCCGCCCGGACCGGCCTCTGCTATTTCCAGGTACAACGCCTGAATCTTTTGTACCATCGCGGGCGCTGTGACCTGGCGCGCGATGGCGCGTACTTCCTCGGCCTGCTCGACATGGCCCTGTCTCTGGAGCTGATCCGCCATTGTTGCAAGGTCATTGACTCGCTCCGCATATTCACGGAGACCATCTCCCCGGAAGAAACGTTCGACGGCTCCTCGGCTCGCTGGAAGAGCGGATTCGCGTGCGCGCTCCACGGCGGCATCCGCCTCCGCCTTACTTTGCGCATCGACCTTAGCCCACGCCTGCATCGCCACGTGGTCATTGCGTCGGTCCTCAGCATCGCCCATGAAGCGCCCCTTTCCGGTCTCATAGTCGGCCTGGATGCTGCGGTAGTTGCCATCGGCCAGCCCATTGGCATTGGCTTGGCCGGTCAGGGCGGCACCGGAGGCATCAACTGAAGCGCTCACGCTTCCCATGCCCGCGCCGACCATGCCAGAGATGGCCCCGGCCGAAGTACCCGACCCCATGATCCCGCCTGCAGCCGCACGGGCCCGTGCGCCAGCCGCTTCCGCTCCACCAGCGACGCCCTGGTACTGACCGGACGCACCGAAAGGCGTCTGATCACGCGTTGTGAAGGTGCTGCCGCTGGAAAGGACGCTCGTCACAATGTCGTTGGCCTCGGCGCGTAGGGTTCCAGGCACCGCACCCCCTTGCTCCATGAGCGTCCAGACCGCTGCCATCCTGTGGGCGTCGGCCGGACTCATACCTGCTTCGGAGTTCTCGATCGCAGCCTGCAGTTGCATCTGGCGATCGATGAGGCGCGTGTCGCCGGAGATCGCCGGCGAGGCGTCGATTAGCCTCACCGCGTTGTCCGCAACGCCAAGAGCCCCGTTTGCCTCCAATCGCTGGTGCAGCTGCGATACAGACATCTCGGTGCTACGCCCACTCATCCAGCCAACTCCGTGTGTCTCGGAGTAGACGCGGCTGGCAGATTGCAGTTCGGACATCGCACTCTGGACCTGCTCGCCATCATCCTTGGACAGGCTGGTGCCCCAGCCCGAGCCGATGCGCTCACCCACCTCATGCGAAAGGCCACGCGCCATCTCAGTCGCGATGCTCCGGTCCTTGCTGATGCCATAGCTGACCGCGTCCACGATTGCTTTCGAGTTGCTAAGACGGTCCGACTCGGCAGTCGAATCCGACGTCTGAGTTGTCTGCATGAGCGTGTTCATGTAACTCTCACTGTAGCCCAGCGATAGCCCGACCTCTCGAAGGCCAGCGCTGAAGCTCACCCCATGCTGCTGCGCGTACTGCGCCGCCTTCATCACCAGTGACGTCTGGTCGACCGACAGTGTCTTGAGCAGCTCTGCGCCTTGGCGAACGCTCTGATCTTGCCCCTCGGACTCTCGCAGTGCCTCGCCCAGCTTATTGGCCGCAGAGATCGAATCACTGTGGCTCTCAAACCGTGACGCATCGGTCGTGAACGTTGCACCATTGCGCACTGCCTGGAACACGGATGCCATCGCCTGCTGCGATGCGGTCTCCATCCGCTGATCCGCCGACTGCTGCGCCGCCTGGGCAAATTCCTGCTCGCTGAAGGTGATCTTGGCACCGCCCGGCACCGTGAGCCCCCGGCCCTGGTCGTAGGCACGCGCCGCCGCAATGTCTGCGACCGCACCAGCGCCCTGGCCCTTGGGAACCATTTTTTCCTCGTCGACTACGTCCCCATGCTGCAGGCGTCCGGCCAGGTAGGACATCGACACCGCACCGCCATACAGGAGCGACATAGCGAGCGCCGGCGTCGCCGCAACGAGCGCTGAGGTTGCGCCCAGCGTCGTCATCGCCTGGCTGGCGATCAGCTCCAGCTGGGAAGGGGTGTACTGGTCGACGGCTCCCAGCTGCGCGAAGAAGTCCTCCATCTGCATCTTCGAGTAGAGGTGCGTGAGGGTGAGCATCGGGAACCAGGCGGAGACCCAGATGGTCAGCATCATGTACTTGACCACCATGCCCCAGCCCGACGGGCCCAGCATGATCACGAAGGCCATGATCGGGCCCAACGCGTAGAACAGCGCCTCGAAGAAGCCAATCGTGGGGCGCAGGAGCCGTACAAACAGGTTCTCCTCCGCAGCCCACTGGGTTGCGCGACGAACGTTTGCCTCCTCGAGCATGATGATGGCCTGCTGGGCCTGCGGCGACAGNGCGCCGCGGACCTGGGCCTCGGCCAGCAGGCTCGACACCATGTGCCCCGCGATGAGGTTCTGGGCGTTGGTCACGTTCTTGCCCGACAGTTCGCCGAAGGCTGCAGTGATCTCATNAACGCTGGCACCGCCGGCCGCCTTGGCGATTCGATCGAACGCCTTCAGCAGGTCGGGCGACCGATAGGCATCAGTGAGCTTCTCGTTCGCCGCTTTGCAGGTGATGCTTTCGATCGATTGACGCCCACCGCCATCGCGGGTCGCATAGCCGACGCTGCGCAGCTCGGACGCGAATTTGGGCCCCAGCACACCCTCCTCGACCGTGCTGTTCTTGACGAACCCAGGCTCGACGTACCCTGTGTTGATTGGGGGTGCCACGCACTCAGTCATGTAGCGGATCATGTTGGCCCGGAAGTAGTCATACTCCGATGCCTCGCCACCGGCGGCGCCGGCGCTGAAACGCTTGTCGCCCACCATCGCCTGGAGGTGCGCCAATAGCTGGATGTTGCGCCCAAGCCCTCCCGTGAGGACGCGATCGCTGTCCGTCGGGCGCCCCATGACCGTGTCGTACAGCCCCGTGATGCCCAGACCGACATTGGAGATGAAGTAGCCGGCACCGGCCAGTCCAAACGGCACGTTGTCAACCACGTATGTGCGCGGCGCCTGCCCACCCGGCGGCGGCATCATTTCGGTCACCACGACCCTATCGACACGCGGGATGAACATCACCCAGTAGAAGACGATCGACAGAAGTACCGGGGCCAAGTCAATCTTGGGACCCTGCGGGGACATGATGCCGCGCATGAGCATCACGGCCAGGCCGACCAGGGCGCCGACCGCTGCGAGCTGACCGTAGCTGCGGATCGAGGCGACCGCGTTGAGTACGGTGTAGACGAATCGGCCGTCGCCGAGAACGAGGATCTCCATGCCGGCCTCAGTAGTTCGACAGAGCGTGCGTGCTCATCGCGTAGGGCACGCAGCGATCCAGCGAGATCCGGAGCATGTCGTGCATCTTGGCCTTCTGCTGAACGTCCTGCAGGTCACGATCAAGGCGCGTCTGCGCCTCGGCCAGGAGCTGCGCTGCGCGATCGGCGCCTACCTTGGTGTTGTTCTGCTGGACCCAGGTGCGCAGCTCGCGGATGACCTGGACGGTGCTCGTGTGCAGCAGCTCGGCCGCGATCTGCGGCGCCAGCCCCTCCACGATTACCCGTGAGTGGCTCATGCCCGCCTGGCCCTGCCGCGCGCACTCGAACACCCGCGCCGCCAGCGGCTGGTTGTTGGCCACGATCGCGCGCTCCAGGTTTGACATGGCTACGGCCTCATCGGCGTCGCCAGGCATTGAGGCGCGCTCCAGCAGGCCCTTGTTGGTGCCGTCGCCCAGGTAGACGTCCACGATCTGCTGCGCGAGCGTCTTGGCGAAGTTGCGCTCCACCATCCGCGGGTTCAGGCACTCCTGCGCTTCAGCGCAGCTGTATACCCGGTAGCTCTCGTTTACGCCGGTATCGAGCGCAGCGTACTCAGCCAAAGTCAGGAGCGGTGCGAAGTTNTGCCCGCCGGGATCCGGGTTGTCTGTGTCCACGGGGCACTCGGTGCCATTGGCACTCGAACAGAGGACCACGGTGCCGATGATCGACATCAGTTCCTCCCTGCCCTGCTTGGACGAGGTCAGCCAGTCTGCGGCCTTGGTCGCCTGCAACCCCTTCCAGATGAAGTTGCCTTGCAGCATCTCCGCCATCCGCGGGTCGCCCATGGCCGAAACCATGGGGCTCGTCCCGCCCGGGCCAGCGTCGTTGGCTGTGATTGCGTCGGGGGAACGCCCGGTAGAAACCTTCCACTGGGCAGCGACATTACGCCCCTGGTTGGCGAACACCTGGAATGGGTTCTCCGACGCACGGGCGTTGGCCACCATCTGTTCGGCGATCTGGCAGCTGCTCATGTTGTCGAAGTTGAGCGCATTGACCATGTCCTGGATGTCGGACATGACGCTGTCACAGGAGGGGCAGAGCGTGGTCATGGCCATGCGGAACGCCGTGCCGCCGATGTTTCCCAAGATGGCTCGAGCCATCTGGATGTACTGCTCCTTGTCCGGGTAGGACAGGTTTCCGCCATACAGGTCGATGCCGCCGCAGCCAGCACTGATCGTGGGCGGGTCGAAGCCCACCGTCGGTGCCGACTTGATGGGGAAGCGGACGTTTGCCCCGCCGCCGGTGATCACGCCACGAGTTGTCCCTTCCACGACTCCGGGACGGGTCGCGTTCGTGTGCGCACCGAACATGGTGCGCATGCGGTCGTTCACGGAATCGGCATCGACCTGTCCTGCAGCCATGCCGGCCAGCACGCCGATCACCAGGGGGATGGATCGGATCTTCATCGCGTCTGTCCTTGGGTTGGGGCCACGACCCATGGCGTGCCGCCGCCCCGCATCGAGGCGTCACGCAGGACGCGCAGCAGTTCGGCAGGGTCGTCGCCATTAATCGGCGCTTCGTCANGCAGGCCATCGGTCAGGAAGCGGCGCGGCTCACCGCGCACCGCGCCCTCGTACTCGGACTGGCTGATCCAGTTGTTGGCCACGCCCAGCTCCAGCAGGCGCGACTCGATCTCCTGGTCGGTGCGCAGACCGGCGGCCAGGTTGTGCAGTTCCCCGGTCACGGTGTCAGCGACCACCAGGGTCGGGGTCACCATGACGCCGAGCTGCGCGGCGTGGTCGTTGTTCACGACGTAGTCCACGCTGCCCCAAGTTGGGGGCGGGCCACCGTCCAGGCTGATCGGGAGGATAGAGAGGCCGATGGCGCCGGCCACGCGCTCCAGGATCGGCTCCTGCCGAGCGCAATACGGACATCCGGAGCTGAAGAAGTACCAGAGACCGGCACGCTGGGTGATCTTGGCCAGCGCGGCGTCTTTTGCGGCGCTGCGGGCGGCCTTGGCCGCAGACTGCTGCAGCGCGCTGATAGGCGAGCGCGCCGTCTCGTCCAGGCCCGGGTTCGTCACCGCAACACGGCGCCGCACCTCGGAGTAGCGCTCCGCCTTGTCCATGACCAGTCGCTCCAGGTACGCGACCAGTTCGACGTTCTCCGGCGTGGGCTCGTCGATGGCCCGATCGCGCAGCACCGGCAGCTGCTGCCGGATCCACTCCGCGGACAGCGGTGCGGGGGCGTCTGGCTTCTGGGCGGGGGCCGACGGCGGTGGGAGCGCCTTGCGCTCCTCGGGCTTTGGCCTGGGCTTTGGCGTCGGCTCGTAGAAGTGCCAGCCCTTACGGGAGCGATCCCAGTAGTCGCCCTGCCCGTCGGCACCCGCGGCAATGGCGGGCGTCACGGCGAGCAGGCAACCGGCAATCACGAGCGAGCGCATCATGCGCCAATCGTGCGCTATTCGCGGGTGCGCGTTTCATCGCAACCCCGCCAGAAAACGCGTCAGTTGCGAGCTTCTCACCCGCAACCGACGCCGGCGCCGACTTCACCCAGACCTGCGGGCCGGATTCCGCTCGCCATCCATGCCGCCCAGCACCCCCTTCAGGAACTGGCCGCGCACCACGCGACGAGAGCGGGATGCAGCAGCCTCGCTCCTACTCTCGGAAAGGCGGCAGACGGGACATTCGCCCTTGGTGAAGATGCCGCGCCGCAGTGCCACCGGATCCGCCAGCTCGATGAAGGCGCTCCCACAGAACGCGTGGTGGGTCATGTGGATATCGCCCCGGTGGTATACCTCGGCCACAAACAAGGCAACCTCGGGATTGATCTGCACGGTGCGCCGGGCGCTGCGCGAGATGGCGTAAGCCGCCACGAAGGCCTCCGGACAGACCGAATCGGACTGGTTGCCGTAGGCCTTGTTGGCCTTCAGGTAATTCAACAGGAAGAAGCTAGCCGCACTATGTGCCCTGGGCACCTCAATCAGGGATGGCACGCGTGAGTAGCGGCGGCCGCCGCGGTCGTTGTTCGATCGTCCTGCCGCTTCCATCGCGGTCCGGATCAGCGGCTTGCGTGCTCCGGTCAACTCGGTGATTGCGCGCGCGGTCAGGCCCGTTGCGGTCAGGCCAGAGATGGCCATGATGGTGTGATAGAGGTCGTTGGCCATCGCCGCCTTTGCGATGCCTTCGGGCTGCACCGGAGCGTTGGTATCGCTGGCCAGCAGGCACCAGTTGCGAATGGCATCCAGCTGATCTGTCCGCACCTTCTCCATGTTCTGCACTCGCACCTGAGCCTCCAGGGCCGTCGCGTGGCGAGGGCCCAGGACGCAGGCCGGGCTAGATGCGAGCAGCTCCATGTCTCCGAGCGAGCAATGACGGAGTTCAAGCAGCCGTTGGTCAAGGCCGAACATGGCGCATGCCAGAACCGGATCGGCCCACAGCGCGTTCCGGATGAGGCTGAGGTAAGCGCAGCCAATGGCCCTGTACTCGGCCACCAGCTCGCGGTCTGTCACGTCATCCATTTCGGAGGGCGGCTCTGGCAACGGTTGCTTGCGCCTCACCGCCTCCAGCGCCTTGGCGAATTCGTCCACCCCGGACAGATGGAAGGCAGGAACTCCGAGCCTGGCAGCGTTACTGAGCAGCTCGTCAGACATCTTCAGCTGCGCGCACGCGTTGACCAGGTTGCTGGTTACGCCGAAGCTTTTCTTAAGCGTGTCGTTGACACTTCTCGACGCCGTGCCCATGAGGGACAGCCAACGACGATTCAAACCCTCGATGTCCGACCGGAACACGTCCAGCCGCTCGAGGCCTTTAAGGCTTCCATGCGCCCACATCGCATGATCTCCCCGATCAAGTTCTAGTTACCAGAAGTGCGACGCACCAGAGATGGTGGACCCCGTCGCACCGCTTATCGGAAGGCGTGCAGGATACGCACATGTATTGTGCTTCTCGCTGCCAGCCGTCACAGAACCCACGTACGATTGATCTAGATCAAAACCCCGCAAAGGCATCCGACAGAAGCTCGCGCGTCTGTGGATCCAGAGGAATGTCATCCTCCAACTCGGACACCACGCTTTCGCATGCGCCGGACGCAGTGCGGCCTTCCATAGCGGCATTATCTCCCACCGACTTGAGCGCTGGGANACTGTCGCTTCCCAACGATTCACTTTGGCTACGCACCGGCTGCGNGTTGCTCGCCGGCGCCGANACACAGACCGGCGTGGCGACCGCAGCCGCGGGCGCCAATCCGGCTTGCAGTGGTTGCACCAGCAAGTAGCAGCCAGAGGGATCACGAACCGCCATGAGCCCGGCCGCACGCGCGGCCAGCCCCAGTTCCAGCAGCGTGCGCACGTCGCCTGGCTTCGGGACGGTGCCCATGCCCGCGGCCTCGAACGCCTTGGCGAGGCGATGGCCAGACGAGAAGCTCAAGGACAGGCGTTTGCGCGGAGCACGGGCCATTGTCAGGCGGCCGCGGCCGCCGAGGCCTGCTGCAGGGCATATATATAGAAGCCCCTCGCGTTGGCCATGAGCGGATTGGACACGCGGGTAACCGCGGCCTCGCTCAGCACGTCGCGCAGCGGCGCCTCGAACAACTCCGCGCCGCCGCCCGCCACGAGAACCAGGTCCACGCCACGCTGATCCATCACCTGCCGGATCGACCCGCGGATGGTCTTCATGCTGCGGCTAATGATGTCGGCGGCAGCCGACCGCATAGCCTGCATGTACGGAATGATGTGGCGGCCGATGGTTACGGTCGCCTCGCCGGCCAGGATGGCCTCCTGCAGGCGCACCGGGCGCACCTTGACGCCGTACTGCTCGGACAGTGCGGCTGCTGCCGCGCGGACGACGGCCTCGCCAGCCTCCGAGGTGGACCCGGAGCTTTCGAGGCGGAAGTTGCCCTGGTAGATGATCCAGTCCAGGGAGTAGTGGCCAGGATCCACGACGAGGACAGAGCGACCTCGCTCAATGCGATATGGCAGCGGGCCCGATGCGGCGTCGACCATGTGCGCGGAGAACGCCCCTGCCGGCTGCGGCACCACCACGACCTGCTCCACGTCCACGACGAAGCCCTCCCGGATGGCATGCCGCCCGGTCATCATGCTCTTCAGGCTGTTGCGCATCGCCTCGTTCTGGAAGTGGCTGACGGGCAGGCCAGTGACCAACACCTTGATCTTGTCCTTGCCCACGGCCGACAGCGCCGCATAGAACAGGGCGCGGTACTCCGGGGTGGTCACGTAGGAGTCGTCCATGGCCTGGACCCATCCCGACAGGCGGCCCGGGTCGATGCCGGCCACCCATTCCGCGCCGTCGATCAGGACCTGGTGGCCCCCTGCGGTTGCGGACTCGCCACCGATCGTCAGACCACAGCGGTCGGTGGGCGCGGCGCCGACAGGCAGCTGCAGCAGCGCGGGGTTGCGGCCGTCGCCGTGCGCAATCTTGACGGCCGAGTAGCCGATGTCGAGTCCAACCAGGGACATACGAATCTCTCGTGGTACGGGGAACAAGATGGTCCCCCAATCCGGGGCGGCTTTGCCCTCGCAACCCCGGGGGGNAATTGCGTTGGTTGCAGGGCCAAAGTGCCCTCGGTGGCCGCCACAATCGTCCNGGAGGCCGCCGCGTGGTCGCCACGGGGTCGCCATTTCCGCCCATGTGGCAACCATGCCCGGCCTCAGGCTGTCGCTGGCTGCCCCGGNCGTCGGCGTGGTGACCACGTGGTCGCCACCGGGTCACCGCGCGGCAGCCACGCGGTCGCCACCGTGGCGGCTTGCGTAACTTTCGCGAAGGAAAGCAGTAGCCAATCTCACCGCATGAGAACCGAACGCTTTGCCCTATAGATATAGGCGCAGGGCCTCGGCTCGCCACATAGGGGCAACGCGACGCGATGCCCTAAAGATAATTAAGGGCAACACCCCATGTTCGACGATCCATTCCTCCCCGCCACCCCACGCCAGGACGCCTCCGCAGGAGACGGCGACGCGTTCCGGGAAGCCGAGATAGCGGTGCAGGCCGTGCGCGACGTTGCGCTCCTGAAGGCGCAGGCACTGGCGAAGCGCTACTCGGAGAGACGCACCATGCTTCAGGAGACCGATGGCGGTGAGTTCATCGGCATCTTTCTCGACGTGCGGGCGCGGAGCGAGGGCAGGTCCATCAGCCTGGAGTGGAAGCTCGGGCATTACCGGAACGGCCAGTTCGTGGGCTCCACCAATATCTCCAAGCCCCGCGGCAGCGCCGGCTACGACATCGCGCGACTCAAGCGCCGCTCGCCCGAATGGGCCCACGCGCTGGTGATCGAGACCGAGATGGAGGCACGCCAGATCCGCGAAGCCCTGCTTCGGTTGACCGAAGCCGACACCGCACTGAGGGTGGCGCGTCGGCGCCTGACCAACGAGCCGGATGGTCCCCTCGCCGACCACGCCTCTGACTGACCGCCCTACCGCACCCGGCCCTGCCGGATACATGAGAGAGCCCTGATGGACACCACGACCTTCGACGACATCCCCGAGGACGTGATCGAGCGACTGATCGCCGAGGGGGCCGAGGCCGCCGACGCCGACCAGGAGGAGCTGGACCCGCGCGAAGTCGGACTGGCGCTTGCCGAGCTGCGCGAGTCCGAGCTGCTTCGGGAGATCCACGAGCTTGGCGCCGAGCTCGCCGACGCCCGCTCCACCATCGTCGCACTCCGCGTCGAGCGGGCGGTGCTGCGCCGACTGATCGCCGACCAGGACGAGCGCCTCCAGGGCACCCGCGCCGCGATCGCTGCCCTTGAACCGCTGCTGCCCGATCCGGACCGGGGGGCGTAATGCGCCCGCGCCGACCTGCACAATGGAAGGACATCCCATCCTCCAGCGAGCTCGCCGCGCTGACTCGCTGCGAGGCGGAGTTCGTCTGGGAGCGAAACGTACAGACGGTCTCCGCGTCCCCTGAGCGCCTGCGGAAGGCGGCGCGCGGCGAACGGGCTCACCTTCAGACGCAAATGGAGATGGAGCGCCACCACAACGCCCGACCCCGCCGGCCCGCGGTGGGGGTCGGAGCCAGGGCGGCGCGTCCGGTACAGGCTCCCGCTCCGGCTCCGGCCCTTCGCGAGCCGCCCCCGGTGGCCCCGGCCGCGGGGACTGCAGCGCCCATGGGCCCCGCCGCCGGCGGCGAATCGCGCCCGCCCGCGAGCCCGGTTCCGCACATCCCCCGGTCCAGTACGGACCGCCGCTGCTTCGTGGCCTCTGCCGTGTACGGCGCCGACGACCCGCGGACCGACCAGCTTCGCCAGTTCCGCGACACCTACCTGATGGGCTCTGCGACCGGCCGCGGCGTGGTGCAGCTCTACTACACCCTCTCGCCGGGCCTCGCCCGCGCGATCGCCACGGTGCCAGGGCTCCGTCCGGTCGTCGTCCGGGCTCTGGACCTGATCCGGCACCGCTTGCCGCGCGGCTCGGGCCAAGTCAGCTAACGGGCGGCTCCCCCGCGCCAGACGTGTCGGCGCCGCCGGCCCTGCCCCGCTTCCGGGGGGTGCCCTTCTTCTTCGCTCTTGGCTTCTCTGCCCCTGGCGCCTGCGGCGGGGGTGCCTTCGGCTCGGCCAGCATCGCCATGATCTCCTCGAGCGCATTGCGCGCCGCGCTCGTGACCGGCCGCCCGTCCTCCGGGAGCTGATCCGGGGGCAATGGAGCGGTGGCGATCTTGACCACCACTCGGTTCACCCTCAGCCCGAGCTTCTGTGCAGCGGCCAGCAGGTCCGCCTCGGACAGCCGCATGCGCGACTTCCAGACCGGCGAGTCGGTGATGAAGACCAGCGTCTCCCCGTCCACGTTGGCCAACCGTGCGTGCGCGGCGAGCTGACTTGGCAGCAGGGGTCGCAACTGCTCATCGAGCCGGGCAAGACCAGTCGCCCTGCGCACGAGACTCACCCCTTCGGTGCCAAGCACCTGGGCCAATCCCCGGGGACCGCTGTTGCTCTTGGACGTAGCCATGCCTGAAGCATGCGGGAGTACATCGGCCTGGGAAACCTCCTCAGTTCCGGCACCCTCCCCGCTCCAACCCGGACCGCCCCATCACCCCACCAACCCAGCACCGATCACACCGCCGCCGGCAGGCTGCCGGGCCTGCTCGTTGAGTAGGCGCTCCCTGGACACCCCCCTAGAGATCTCCAGGGACGGGCGACATCGGTCAGCCCAGCGTCCAGCGCGGAGCGCACCACCGCTCCAGCTCACAGCCCGATCCCATACCACCGCCAGCGTCCGGCCCGGACAGCACCACGCTCCGCGATGCGCCAACGAGATCTCCCAGGCGCGCCCTGGCAAGCCCTGCCTCCCCGGATCACCGTCACCTGGACGGATCAGCCCGCCTCATTTCCTCCGGCGCACCGCGCGCCGCGGCACGGAGATCGGCATTTCCCTCATGCGGGCTTCCCGCTCCTCCCATGTCTCGGTGTTCTGGAGGGAGGCCGCCGAGGCCGGCTCGCGCGCGCCGGGCAGGAAGACCCACCGCTGTTCGCGCTGCTCGGCCGCTTCGCGCTGCAGGCGTTCCATGTGACGTTCGGCCCACAGTTCTGCGCCGCGGCACCCTGCCTCGTACGTCGTGCACGGGCGGGTCCGTCGGCGCTCGGGCAAGTGGTAGTCGAGGGTGGCGACCCAGCTCCCGCTGACCGTCTTATCGAGCCGGACCACGCCTACCCCATCGACCTCGAGCACCGTGAGAGGACCGTCTGCGTTGATGTGGACGTGGCGCCATTTCATGCGGGCAAGGGTACGCCTGCTGATCGCAGCACCCGAGATCTCGATCCCGGGCACAGCATGAACTGGGCAGGGCAGATCCCAGGCGACCCAGGGCAAGACCTCGCTGGGTGGTGAGCCGGTCCCTGGACCCTGAAGTGGCTCTCCTGGCANAAGCCTCCGCCTCCCTCCGACTCGGACCGCAGATCCTTCCACCGCCNAAAGTGGAGCAGGCAGGCATGACGGGCCAGTTCTGGGCGTTTTCCCAGGCATGCGGTCCCAGGCCGTGCCGGTCCAGCTCGCGGCACAACCGGGTGGGGGCCTGAACCGCGCGCGAGACCCGCAACTGCGCCACTGGCCGTGGGTGACGACCACCGATCGCCATCCCTCCGTGGCCGGACCTGCTTGTCGCCCGGGCGCCAGCGCGGTCGCCACGGCCCCCCAGCGCCGACGGCGCACGG
>Ga0065721_10051367_pt1 | contig 15093 bp, 12 predicted proteins | sample Mesricmetagenome_FD_59108 | JGI IMG/M metagenome (GOLD analysis project Ga0065721, IMG submission 59108) | Mesophilic microbial community from rice straw/compost enrichment Sample: eDNA_1 v2 (version 2) | ecosystem: Engineered > Solid waste > Grass > Composting > Bioreactor | place: USA: Davis... | reverse complement strand
CCTGGGCGAGGCGAGCCACATGGCGGGCGAAGAGGTCGCGCGTGAACAGCCCCGTCGCTGGGTCCATCAGTCCCGCGTCCTTGGCGTTTTCCAGCGCCTTCCGGACGGCGATCTGCCGCCGATGGCTGCGGGCGAGCTCGAGCACCCGTCGCGCGGTCTCGATCTCTGGCGTCTCGGGCGAGGCGACGTCGGAAACCCCGCGATGATAGGCCTCCGACTGGGTGACGAAGGTCTCCTCCCGCAGATAGAGCAGGGCCGGCGTGTGATAGAGGCGGGTGTTGCGGCGCATGCCGGCGGCGATCGAGAGCGCCTCCTGCGTCGTGTCCCCGCCCCAGAGCACGACCGCGTCGAAGGCGCGCTCGTGCAGGTAGTCGAAGGCCGTATAGGCGGTGAAGGCTCCCACGACCTGGGCGCCGGAACGGGTCAGAGCGTTGGACAAGGCCAGGAACTGCGGCGCCGGCTCGCCGATGGCCAGCACGTGATAGGGCGTCGTCTCCGCCTCGGGCGGGCCCAGGCGACGTCCCTGCTCGGCGAAGGTCTCGCGCCGAAGGTCGAACTCCTCCTCCTCGATCGCCGTGCGGACGAGGGTCTCCAGCCGGGCTGCGACCTGGGCGGGATGGACGGGGCCGGCCAGGGTGAGGTCGAAGTCGTAGGGCTCCATCTCCGGGCCCGGCTCGCCGACGGCGATCACCGGCAGGCGCCGCGGCGCGCAGGCGGTCTTCAGCCGCTGGGCCATGCTCAAGGCCTCGGGACCGCCGCTGACGATATCGACGATGGCGCCCTCGATCTTCATGTCGGACAGGGCGGTGAGGGCCGCGTAGGGGCCGCGCGCGGTCACGGTGCGCCAGCCGAGCCGGTCCAGCCCCTCCGCGAGCGGGCCGGCCATGGCGTCGTCCTTCGCGATGATCAAGACACGCGCCTGGACGCCCGCGGTCATATGCTTAAATCCTGGCCACCCTGAACGCCGCCCTCGGGCGGACGGGAATCGAAGCTAGCGCGACTATACAGCCGGGACGCCTCGGCGACAGCGAAGCCGTGCACTGCGGCTGTGGAGGGAAGGACAGGCATGGGGGATATCCTTGCAGGCCAGGTGGCGGTCGTCACCGGCGCATCAGGCGGACTGGGCGCCCATTTCGCCAAGGTTCTGGCCGCCGCGGGCGCCAAGGTTGCCCTGACGGCTCGACGGCTGGACCTCGTGGAGGCGCATGCCGGGGAGATCGCCGCGGCGGGCGGGGAAGCCATGGCGCTGAAGCTCGACGTGGCCGACGCGGCGGCCATCGGGCCGGCCCTCGATGAGGTCGAGGCCGCGCTCGGGCCGATCTCGATCCTCGTCAGCAACGCCGGCGTGGGCGGTGAGGGCCTGGCGCTCGATCTCTCGATCGAGGAGTGGGACCGCACCTTCGACGTCAATGTCCGCGGGGTCTTCTTCGGGGCGCAGCAGGCCGCCAGGCGGATGATCGCCTCGGGCGTGGCCGAGCGGGGGGACGCGCGGATCGTCAATATCGCCTCGATCGCCTCCCACACCGTGTTGCCGGGCCTGTCGGCCTACTGCGCGTCGAAGGCTTCGGTGGCCATGCTGACGCGGAGCCTTGCTCGGGAGTGGGCCAGAAAGGGCGTGGCCGTGAACGCCATCTGCCCGGGCTATATCGAGACCGACATCAATTCCGACTGGTTCAAGACCGAGGGCGGGCAGAAGCAGCTGAAGGGCTTTCCGCGCCGGCGGCTGATGGAGGCCGAGGACCTCGACGCGTCGCTGCTGATGCTGTGCGGGCCGGCCGCACGGGCGATCACCGGGACCGTGATCACGATCGACGACGGCCAGTCCCTGCCCGGCGGCGGCTGACCCATTTGCGTGACGGGACGTCATCACTCTTAGATGCCCGCCGACCACAGGGAGACGAGAATGCGCCAGGGACCGCTGACGGGGCTGAAGGTTGTCGAGTTCGCAGGCATCGGTCCTGGGCCCTTCTGCGGCATGCTGCTCTCGGACCTGGGCGCGGACGTGGTACGGGTCGACCGGAAGGGGCAGGGGAAGGGATCGCCCGCGGACATCACCAGCCGCGGCCGCCGCTCCATCGGCCTCGACCTCAAGAATCCGGCGGCTATCGAGACCTGTCTGAAGCTGATGGAAGGGGCGGACGCCATCATCGAGGGCTTCCGTCCGGGCGTCATGGAGCGCCTGGGTCTTGGCCCCGACGTGGCGCTGAAACGTAACCCCAAGCTGGTCTATGGCCGGATGACCGGCTGGGGCCAGCACGGGCCCTACGCCAACGCCGCCGGCCATGACATGAACTACATCGCCATCACCGGCGCCCTGCACGCCATAGGGGTCGGTGAGAAGCCGGTGCCGCCGCTGAACCTGGTCGGCGACTTCGGGGGCGGGGCGCTCTATCTCGCCTTCGGCCTGCTCGCGGGGGTCATCCATGCGCGCGACACTGGGCAGGGCCAGGTGATCGACTGCGCCATGAGCGATGGCGCGGCCTCGCTGATGGCCATGTTCTACGGGTTCAAGGCCAGCGGCATGTGGAAGGACGAGCGCCGCTCCAACCTGCTCGACGGCGGCGCGCACTTCTACGACACCTATCAATGCGCCGACGGAAAGTGGATTTCGATCGGCTCCATCGAGCCGCAGTTCTACGCCCTGCTGCTGGAGAAGACCGGCATCAACGATCCGGACTTCTCAGCCCAGATGGACCGTGGCCGCTGGGATTCGCTGCGCGAGAAACTCGGCCACGTCATCGCCCAGAAGAGCCAGGCCGAATGGTGCGAGATCATGGACGCCACCGACGTCTGTTTCGCGCCGGTGCTCGATCTCGAAGAGGCGCCCAAGCATCCGCACAATGTGGCGCGGCAGACCTTCGTCGAACTCGGCGGGGTGGTGCAGCCCGCGCCCGCGCCGCGGTTCTCGGCGACCCCGGGCGCCATCCAGGGGCCGCCGCCCGCCGTCGGCGCTCACGACGAGGAAGCTTTGAGCGACTGGGGTTTCTCCAGCGACCAGATCGCGGACCTGCGCACGGCAGGAGCCTTGGCTTAGGTGGAGCACCGATAGCTCCCCCCTCCGAGGGAGCTGTCAGCCGAATGGCAGACAGAGGGGGCTTCGCCGAAGGCGGCTCCCCTCCGTCTCGCCTCCGGCGAGCCACCTCCCCCGGAAGGGGAGGATCGATCGCCTAACTACTTCGTCGGCGCGGTCATCGACTGCAGGTCGGTGGCCACCTTCTTTTGCGCCTCGTGCTCGTCGGGGTGCAGCGGGATCAGGCCGCGCTGTTGCAGATAGCCGCCCTTGCCGGTGGCGGCGTCCGAGACGAAGGCGTTCACGTATTCGCGCAGGCCTGGGATGACCCCGACATTGGCCTTTTTCACGTAGATGTAGAGCGAACGCGAGACGGGATAGGTCCCGTTGGAGATGGTCTCGAAGCTGGGGGCGACGCCGTCGATGGTCGCGGCCTTCACCGTGTCCAGATTGTTCTCGAGGAACGAGTAGCCGAACACGCCCAGCGCATTGGGGGTCTTGGTCAGGGTCTGGACGATGGCGTTGTCGTTCTCGCCGGAGTCGACCCAGGCGCCGTCGCTGCGGACGGTGTGGGCCTTGGCCTTGAAGGCGTCCTCATCCTTGCCGCGCAGGGTCTCAAGAAGCGGGATCTTGCGCGCGCCCTTTTCCATGGCGAGTTCGGAGAAGGCGTCGCGGGTGCCGGAGGTCGGCGGCGGGCCATAGACCAGGATCGCCTGGGCCGGCAGCGACGCATCGACGTCCTTCCAGCTCTTGGCGGTGTTCTTGGCGTAGCCGGTCGGCGAGGGCAGTTCGGCCGCCAGGCCGCGATAGACCTGCTCCAGCTTGAAGTTGAAGGTCGGTCCGCCCTTGGCGTTGGCGATCACGATGCCGTCATAGCCGACCTTGATGGCGACGATGTCGGTCACGCCATTGGCGACGCATTGGTCGTATTCCGACTTCTTCATCTCGCGCGAGGCGTTGGCGATGTCGGGGAAGGCTGCGCCCGTGCCGCCGCAGAAGAGCTTGAAGCCGCCGCCGGTGCCGAGGCTTTCCACCTTGGCCGGGCGGCCGCCGGTCGTGCGCGCGACGTTCTCGGCCACGCGGGTGGCGAAGGGGAAGACGGTCGAGGAACCGGCCGCCCAGACCTGGTCGCGGCCGCTGGCGCTGGGGCCAGCCGCCTTTTCGGTCCCGGTCTTCGAGGACTGTTGGCCGCAGGCGCTCAAGGCGAGCGCGGCGACGGCGAGATAGGCGAAAGGCTTCATGTTTGGCTCCGCACCAGTGTCGACCCCGCCGCTAGCATCCTTGTTTGACGGTTATGTGAAGCTTGGGTGACGAATCCGCGTTCCCTGAACGTCATCTTCGACGCTCGTTCAGGCGCGGTTCAGTCGGGAAAACCCATCGTGGCCCGCAGGTTGGTCATCGCTATCTCCCGTCCCTCGACGCGCTGGCCGACCCGATGGACAGACACGCCCATCGGCGGCGCGCCGGGCTCCAGAAGGGGTCCGGCGCGCCGTTGCGTATCAGCGTGCGGCGATCTTGGCTTGCGCCGGCAGACGAGCTTGAGCACCTTCCGCGCCATGTCGCTGCCGCAGAGAATCCAGCACCTGCGCAGGATCGAGTGGGATCCCTCGCACTGGTTGCGCCTTGCGCTGCTGGTGACCGGCCGCGCGCTGCGCCGCCTCTGGGGGCGGGACGTGATGCTCTATACGGGCGGGGTTTCCTTCTTCGCGATGCTGGCGGTCTTTCCGGCCCTGGCGATCGGGATCGGGCTCTACAGCTTCCTCGTCGATCCGAGCGAGGTGGCTCATCAGGCCGAGGCCTTGGCCCGACTGCTGCCCACCGGAGCCCAGAAGCTTTTCCAAGAAGAACTTGAGCGCTTGGCGCAGGCGCCCCTGCAGGCCGTATCGGCCCAGAGCGGCGTGGCCTTGCTCATCGGCGTATACGCCGCTCATCGCGGCTTCAAGGCGCTGCTGGCGGGGCTCTCCTTCATCCACGACGAGGAGGCGCCGCGGGGCTTCCTGAGTTTCAACCTCCTGGCGCTGGGCGTCCTGGTCGCCGCCTTCGTCATGCTGACCTTCTTCTCGGCGATCTTCTTCTATTTCCGCTTCATCGCCGCGGCGTTCGGCCTGAAGCCGCTGGCCGGCGTCTCCTGGCTCTATAGCGAGTGGACCTGGGCGAGCATGGGCCTGACGGTCGCCATGAGCCTTATCTACCGCTTCGCCATGTCGAGCCGCCCGGTCGCCTGGCTCCCCTCGATTCTCGGTGGGCTCTCGGCGGCGTTGCTGTGCGTCGCGGTTTCGTGGGGCAGCGCGATCTATGTCGAGCAGATCGCCCACCTGGGCGCGACCTACGGGTCGGTCGCCGCGGTCGTGGTGTTCCTGATCTGGCTCTCCTGGAGCGTCAACGCGATCTTTTTCGGCGGGGCCTTCGCCACCGAGACCGAGATCATGCTGGAACAGCGCCGCAGCCTGGCGGCGCTGCCGGACCTGCGCGAGGAAAGCGCTAGGCTGGCTTCCGGACGAGAAAACTGAGCGCGCCGTCGCCTTCCGACCGCTCGAGGATCTCGAAGCCGCCGCTGGCGGCGAAATGAGGAACGTCGATCCGCGCTAGCGGGTCATCGGCTAGCAGCCGGACGAGGGCGCCTGCAGGGGCGTCGTCAAGGGCGCGGCGCAGGCGCAAGGTCGGCACCGGACAGCGGTGGCCGCGCGCATCGACAGTGATCTCGGTCGAGGACATGGACCGGGCCAATACCGCCGCCGAGCGACGAACCCAAGCTCGGCTTTCGCGTTGAGCGTCACTTGACGCAAAGAAAAGGAGGGGAGGGCGCATGAGCGAGAGCTTCACCACCAATGTCCCGGCACGGCTGGATCGTCTGCCATGGAGCCGTTTCCACTGGCTCGTGGTGGCGGCCCTAGGGATCACCTGGATCCTGGACGGCCTGGAGGTGACGCTGGTGGGTTCGCTCTCGCCTGCGATCTCCGAAGGCCTTGGCCTCACCACCACGCAGATCGGACTGACGGGCAGCGCCTATATCCTCGGTGCGGTGCTGGGGGCGTTGGTCTTTGGCAGGCTGACCGACACCTTCGGACGTCGGCGGCTCTTCACCATCACGGTCGGCGTCTATCTGGCGGCCACGATCGCCACCGGATTCGCCTGGGACTTCTGGTCCTTCATGCTCTTCCGCTTCCTGACCGGGGCAGGCATCGGCGGCGAGTACGGCGCCGTGAACTCCGCCATCCAGGAGCTGATCCCTGCGCGCCGCCGTGGCTATACGGACCTGGCGATCAACGGCAGCTTCTGGGTCGGCGCGGCCCTCGGCGCGATGGGTTCACTCGTGGTCCTGGACCCGGAGATCATCGATCAAGCCTGGGGCTGGCGCCTGGCCTTCATCATCGGCGGCCTGCTGGCGCTGATCGTCATCTATATCCGACGCTATATCCCCGAGAGCCCACGTTGGTTGATGACCCACGGCCATCCGGAGGAGGCGTTGGCGGTCATCGAGTCCATCGAAGCCCGGGTGGAGCGCGACACCGGCAAGCCGCTCGGTCCGACGACGGACCTGCCGACCCTACGCCTGAGACCCATGCGGACGTCGTGGTTCGATATCGCTCGCGCCCTCGTCATGCGCCATCCGAAGCGGACGATCCTCGGCCTTGTGCTCATGGCGACCCAAGCCTTTTGCTACAACGCGATCTTCTTCACCTACGCCCTGATCCTGACGAAGTTCTACGACGTGCCGGCGGCGTCCATCGGCTGGTTCATCCTGCCGTTCGCGGCCGGCAATTTCCTGGGTCCATTGCTGCTTGGTCACTTCTTCGACTCGGTCGGCCGCAAGCCGATGATCTCGCTGACCTATGGCCTGGCCGGCGCCTTGCTGTGCGTGACCGGCTGGCTCTTCTCCATCGGCGCGCTGAGCGCGCCAGCGCAGACCGCGGCCTGGACCGTGATCTTCTTCTTCGCCTCCGCAGGGGCGAGCGCGGCCTATCTCACCGTCGGCGAGAGCTTTCCGCTGGAGATCCGCGCGGTGACGATCTCGCTGTTCTACGCGTTCGGCACCCTGCTGGGCGGCGTCGCCGGACCGGCCGTCTTCGGGGCGCTGATCGATACGGGCGAGCGCGGCCAGATCTTCCTCGGCTATCTGCTGGGCGGAGGGCTGATGCTGCTGGCGGCCGTGGTGGAGCTCTTCCTGGGGGTCGCAGCCGAGCGCAAGCCGTTGGAAGAGGTCACGGCTCCGCTGTCCCTTGAGGACGCGCCCTGATGCGTCAGTGCGCCACAACCCCTTGGATTAACGCGTAAACCTCGGCGAAATACATCGGCCCGCAAGCTCCTGCGACCAGTGGGGGGCGTGGACCGAGATGCAGTCTCTATCGCGTAGGTTTCAGATCAGCCTGGGCGTGTTGTCGCTGTTGGTCACCGTTTTGGCGACGATCGGCGCCTTCCTTGGCTTCCAGCGCGAGCTTTCCCAACGGCAGATCGCCTATCTGGCGGACTATGTGGAGGAACGCAGCACTAACGTCGACCGTCGCTTCTCCAATCTCGTGAATCTGCAGCGTTCGGCCGGGGCGGAGCTGGAGCGTCGCATGGCCCTGATGTCGACGGCGGAGGCCGAACGCCTGCTCGATCAGTACGCGCCGCGACGGGCGGATGGATCTCGCCGCTCGAAGCCAGAATACTTCGACGGCGCGATGAATCCGTTCGGCGGCTACACCTATGGGATCGGTGCGATGCTGCTTGACCCCGACAGCCTGACGCCCGACGAGCGCAAGGCGCTGGCCGCCGCCTTCGACGTGGTGACGAGCTTCGGCCAGGCCGCGCATGGCGACTACGACAACCTCTATTTCTTCACCCGCGGCACACGCCTGGTGATGTTCGGCCCCGACCGGCCCGACCGGCTGATGTTCTACCGCCAGCACGCGCCGGCCGATCTGGACATCAGCCAGGAGGAGATGTCCTACATCACCCTACCGAGGAACAATCCGACCGGGGCGACCCGCTGCACGAACCTGCAACGCCTGCTGCAGGACGAGGGCGGGGAGCGGCTGGCCACCGCCTGCATGACCCCGGCCCTGTTCGAGGGGCGCTATGTCGGCTCGTTCGGCTCGTCCATAGAGCTGACCGGCTTTTTCCTGAACGCCATCAAGAACACCCTGCCGGGCGCATCCAGCCTGGTCGTCACGGGCAAGGGCGAGCTCATCGCCTATCCCGGCTTCGAGAAGCCCGGTCAGGCGTCGGAGGCCACCATCGCCCAGTATGAGCGGCGGCTCGGGCTGAAGAAGCTGATCGCGCAGATCCGCGCCGACGGAGCAAACCAGGGCGTGATCATGGATCCGGAGCGGAAGGAGATCGTCGCCTATGGACGGCTGAGCGGGCCGGACTGGTACCTGCTGCTTACCTATCCCCAGTCCGCGGTCACCTGGTCGGCCGCGCGCTCGGCCTCTTGGGTGCTGGTGCTGGGCCTTATTGCTTCGATCGCGCAGACCGTGTTGGTCGTGGCCCTGGCGCGCCGGACGATCGTGCGCCCCTTGCGGCGGCTCGCCGTCTCCTGCGCGCCAGAGAGCTTCGGCGAGCAGGAACGCCCCGATGTCACCGCCATCGAGGCCCGGAACGACGAGATCGGCGTCTTGGCCCGCACGCTGCGCGATGAACGCGAGCAGGTGGAGGAGGTCCTCGCCTCCCTCGAAGACCGGGTGAGAGAGCGCACTGCGCAGCTCGAACGCGCCAACGCCGAGAAGTCGCGCTTCCTGGCGAATATGAGCCATGAACTCCGTACGCCCCTGAACGGCGTGATCGCCATTTCGGAGACCCTGGCGAACCAGCAGACAAGCGCCAAGAGCCGCGAACTCGCCGAACTCATCGCTTCGTCAGGCCGGCTTTTGGAGCAGGTGCTGACCGATATTCTCGATTTCTCCAAGATCGAGGCCGGAGAGATCACGCTTACGCCCGAACCCTTTCCGATGGTCGAAGTCGTGCGCCGGATCGCGGAGCTGCATCGCGCGGCCGCCGAAGCCAAGGGGCTGGCCTTTACCTGGTCGGTCGACGCGGCGGCGGCCGGCCGCTTCATCGGCGACCAGGTGCGCTTGAGCCAGGTGCTTTCGAACCTTCTCTCCAACGCCGTGAAGTTCACCCCGGCCGGTTCGGTGGACCTGCACGCCGACGTGGTCGGCGAGACCGTGCGTTTCCGCGTGACCGACACCGGCATCGGCTTCGGCGAGGAGGTGAAGGTTCGCCTCTTCCGCCGGTTCGAGCAGGCGGACGCCTCGATCCGCCGCCGGTTCGGCGGCACGGGCCTTGGCCTCGCCATCAGCCGTTCGCTGGTGGAGCTCATGGGCGGCTCGATCGACGTCGCGTCGAAGGAGGGGGAGGGCTCGACCTTCACGGTGCTGCTGCCGCTGGCGCGCGACGTGGAGGAGACCGCAGGCCCCGCCAGCGAGCGTTCGGACGAATTCGACCTGGCCGGTCTGCGCGTGCTGCTGGCCGAGGACCACCCGACCAACCAGAAGGTGGTTCAGCTCATCCTCGAGTCCGTCGATGTCGAGCCGGTCATCGTCGCCAACGGCGCCCTGGCGATCGCGGCGCTGAAGAGCCAGCGCTTCGACGTGGTGCTGATGGACATGCAGATGCCGCATCTGGACGGCCTCGCGGCCACCGCCATGCTGCGGGATCTGGAGGCGGCGGAAGGCTGGCCGCGGACGCCGGTCATCATGCTGACCGCCAATGCGCTGGACGAGCACGTCTATGCCAGCCGGCAGGCGGGCGCCGACCTCCACCTTTCCAAACCGATCCGCGCCGCGGCCCTGATCGAAGCCATGGTCGAGGCCATGGCCGTCGAGCCGCAGAGCCATCATGTACTCGCCGGCTGACGGAGCCGCCTTCCGCGCGCTAGAACGACCCAGTCGGCAGGGAGGCGGAAATGACCATCATCTCGACCCTGGAACAGCTCGAAGAGCTCTACGGACTTCCTGGCGAGACCTCGACGGTGAAGGAGAGCGACTGGATCACGCCGCAATATCGGCTGTTGATCGAGGCCTCGCCCTTCGTGGCCCTGGCGACGGCGGGTCCCGAAGGGCTGGATTGCTCTCCACGGGGGGACGCTGGCCAGGCCGTGCGGATCGTTGACGAGCGGACGCTGATGATGCCCGACCGCCGCGGCAACAACCGCTGCGATTCCTTACGGAACATCGTGCGGGATCCGCGCGTGGCCCTGCTGTTCCTCATTCCGGGCTCCGGAACCACCATGCGTCTCTTCGGTCAGGCGCATCTCTCGATCGACCCGGACCTGCTCACCTCGTTCGCGGTCAAGGGCCAGGCGCCCTGTTCGGTCATCGTGATCAAGGTGCAGAGCGTCTATTTCCAGTGCGCCCGAGCCATCGTGCGCTCCGAGCTTTGGAACCCCGAGCGCCATGTCGATCCGAACCGGCTGCCGACGCCGGGCGATATCCTCGCGGCTATGAGCGACAATCGGGTCGGAGGCAGGCCCTACGACGAGGAATGGCCCGAACGCGCGGCTAAGACCATGTGGTGAGGCGCTAGGCCTCGAACACCTTCTCCGCGGTTTCGCGGTCGAGGATGCGGTGTTCGCCAGGCGGGAGGTCGTCAGGCAGCCCAAGCCCGCCGACGCGATCCCTATGCAGCCCGGTCACGTGATTGCCGACCGCGGCGAACATGCGCCGCACCTGGTGATAGCGACCTTCCTCGATCAGGAGCCGCGCGCGGCGCTCGCCCAAGGGCTCGAGCTTGGCCGGCAGCAGGGGCTTTTCCTCGCCTTCGAGCATCATGGTCCCTGAGGCGAAGAGGGCTCCCTCCGCGCCCGTCAGCGGCCGATCCAGTTCGGCGACATAGCTCTTCCATACGTGTCGGCGCGGGGAGATCACGCGGTGCAGATAGTCGCCGTCGTCCGTGATCAGCAGAAGGCCGGAGGTGTCCTTGTCGAGGCGGCCTACGCTGGAGAGCGCCGGATCGCGAACCCGCCAGCGCGGCGGCAGCAGGTCGTAGATGCGCTCGCCCGTCTCCTTGTGCGAGCAGACCACGCCCACAGGCTTGTGCATGAGGATGATCAGGGGAGGGGGCGGATCCACCGGACGGCCCATCACCGTCATGCGCGCGGGTAGGTCCGGGCTGATGGCGATCCGCCCGGCCGCATCGCGCAGAGGCGCGCCGTCCAGCACGATCTCGCCGGCCGCGGCCAAGGCGTGCATCTCCTTGCGGCTGCCATAGCCGAGATTGGAGAGCAGGCGGTCGAGCCGCATGGTCGGGGTCTTGCTCAACGCCGCGCCTCATAGATCTTGTAGCCGGCTCCTTCCGCCACGGGGCGGACCTGTTTGAACGCCTCCGACAACACCTGCTCATAGGGCAGATGGCGGTTGGCCGTGAGCCAGAGCGCGCCGCCGGGCCTCACGGCGCTGGCCGCCGCACGGATGAAGGCCTGCCCCAGGGCGCGGTCCTCCTGTCCTCCGTCGTGGAACGGCGGGTTCATGACGATGAAATCGAGGTCGGCGAGCTCATGGGCCGCCTTGCGCGCATCGTCCCAGACGAAGCGCGCGCGTTCGTCCTGGATATTGCGCCGCGCGCAGTCGATCGCCCGACGATCGAGATCGATCAGGGTCAGGGAGGTCACGCCGGGGGATGCGAGCACCTGGCGCGAAAGCCAGCCGATCCCGCAGCCGAAATCGGCGCCGCTGCCGCTCAATGGCGGCAAGTTCCGCAGCAGGAGTTCGCTGCCCGGGTCCAGCCGATCCCAGCTGAAGACGCCCGGCTGGGACCAGAGACCGGATGGAAGCTGGCGCGGCGCGCCCTCGGCGAGCGCGGCGTCGAGTTCGAGCCCGCCGGCCGGGCGCTGCGTCGCGCAGATCCGATGATGGCGGCGCGAGCTTTCCGCCACCTCGCAGCCGAAGCCTTGAAGGATCTTCTTCAGGCGCAGACCGCCGCGATCCTTGGGCGCTGCGGCCTGCAGCTCACCGCCCAGGCGCACGACGCGCAGCGCCTGGGCGAGCACGTAGCGGGCCTCGATGGCGCCCGGAGGAACCAGCAGCGCGATCTCGTCGAGAGACGCCTCGGCCAAGCTGGCGATATCGTCCGATCCGGGGATCAGCGGGGACAGCTGCCTGGCGTTCGGCGGCGGATCGAGCACGTCGCGAGGTGGCGTTCCGTAGAGGGCTGCGGACAATGTCTTTAGGTTCCGGGCGATTCTTGCGCCTATGTGTACGCGATCAGGCGCCCGAGCGCGGCGATGATCAGCCAGGCGGCGACGGAGCCGAGCGCCATCGCCTTTCCGTAGCCGGGCGCCGCCTGATCCCAGCGCGCCAGCCGGCCGCGCCCCAACCAACGGAACGCCAGCGCATTGACCAGGGCGAAGGCGATGAGGAGCAGCTTAGCCTGAAACAAGCGAGACTGGATCAAGGCCGCCGCATCGGCCGCGAACAGCACGAACCCACTGGGGACCAGCAGCAAGATGCCGACGAGGCCGATGGGCGTCAGGGCCCTGGACAGGGCCTCGGCGGGAATGGCCCGCCATAGGCCCGCGAGCCTCAGATCGAGCACGCCTATGGCCCCGACCAGCATGACCAACCCGAAGAGATGCAGCAGGTTGGCGGTCGGATAGGCGTAGGACGATCCCCGCGCCCAAGCGCCGAGGGGTGTTTCCTGCAGTGAGCGGGCGAGCTCTGCGAGCGCGTCCAATTTAGCGGAGCTCGACGGTCATCTTGCCGACGGTGATCCGCTCGATCCGCATCTCCGCGGTTCCGTCCTTGCGGGGATAGCCTTCCAGCGTCACCGGCTTGCCACTCGTCAGCATGGCCTTGGTGAGCCCGCGGGACTCCATGCGCGCGGTCGGGGCCAGGACCACGTCCCAGACCTTGCCCTGGTATCGCACCTTGGCGGCCCCGTGCGGATTGCCCCAGCTCACCTCGGAGAGAGGCGCGGTGAGCTTGATCACCTTCTCCGCGTCGTAAGAGCTCCAGCCGTGGTGGGCGAGGGCGGTGGCCGGGATGGCCAGGGCGGCGATGGCCGCGAAGGGAACGAGAGGGTTGCGCATGACAGCCTCCGAAAGCCAGATGCTTAAGCTGAACGCGATGGCGCGCAAGTCGTCGCAATCGGACATGCAAGTTGAGTTGGCGGCGGCGGCAGGCGGCGTAAGCCTTGCCTATGGCCAGCATTCACCCAACCGCCGTCGTCGCCGACACCGCCGAGATCGATCCGAGCTGCGATATCGGCCCCTATGCGGTCATCGGTCCGCGGGTGAGGCTGGGGCCTGGCAATGTCGTCGGTCCCCACGTCGTCCTGGACGGCGAGACGCGGATCGGCGCCGGCAACCGGTTCCTCGCCTCCTGTTCGGTGGGCGCCAGCCCGCAAATCTCCGGGCGCGTTGATCATGTCGGTCGGCTGGACATCGGCGATGAGAACGTCTTCCGCGAGTTCGTCACCGTGCACGCCGGCGGCGAGGGCGTCACCCGCATAGGTTCGCGGGGCCTCTTCATGGCCACGGCCCACGTGGCCCATGACTGCCTGATCGGCGACGACGTGATCCTCGCCAACGGCGCGACCCTGGCCGGTCACGTCCAGATCGGCGATCGCGCCCAGTTGAGCGGCCTGTGCGCGGTCCATCAGTACGTGCGCATCGGAACCCTGGCCTTCGTGGCGGGCGGCTCCATCGTCACCCAGGACGTCGCGCCCTACTGCCTGGTGCAGGGGGACCGGGCGCGGCTCGTCTCGTTGAACACGGTCGGCCTGCGCCGGGCGGGCCTCACCGCCGAGCAGGCGCGGGCCTTGCGCCGCGTGTTCCGCGCGCTTTTCCAAAGTCCGGCCGCCCTTCCGGAGCGGCTCGCCGCGGCCAGGGCGCTGGCCGAGGATCAGCGCACCAGCGAGCTCGTGGCGTTCGTGGCGGCGAGCGGCCGGGGGGTGATCGCGACCCCGCGCCGCGGCCTTCCGGCGGCCGCTTAGCGCTGGAGCGCTAGGGCTCAGCTTGCCGTTTGGCCCGCAATGGGCCAAGTCGTTTCGGCGACAGCGCGGGGCGCGCCCGTTTCAGACCACATTCCTGTGGAACCGCTCTGCGTCCGGTTGCGGAATCGGCCAACGTCCGGGCAGGGACGTACAAGGAGTTTTCAGAGCATGACCATGTCTTCCCCCTACGACGCGCGGCCGGGCGTCACGCAACTGAAGCCGCGAATCGTCGTGTTCGGGGTCGGCGGCGCGGGGGTCAATGCGGTCAACAACATGATCGAATCGGGCCTTGAGGGCGTCGATTTCGTCGTGGCCAACACCGACGCCCAGCAGCTCTCGCTTTCGCTCGCCAGCCAGCGGATCCAGCTCGGCGTGCGTGTCACCCAGGGTCTTGGCGCAGGCGCCAATCCGAACGCCGGCCTCAGCGCGGCCGAGGAGTCGGTGGACGAGATCGTCCGCTACCTCGACGGCGCGGACATGGTTTTCATCACGGCGGGCATGGGCGGCGGCACCGGAACCGGCGCAGCGCCATTTATCGCCAAATGCGCGCGGGAGCGGGGGATCCTGACCGTCGCGGTCGTTTCCAAGCCGTTCCGCTTCGAGGGCCGCCATCGGATGCGGCTGGCCGAAGCGGGCCTGAGCGAGCTGCGGCACTATGTCGACACCTCGATCATCGTGCCGAACCAGAACCTCTTCCGCATCGCCACCGAGCAGACGACCTTCGCCGAGGCCTTCGGCATGGCCGACCAGGTGCTGCATTCGGGCGTGCGCTCGATCACCGACCTGATGGTGCTGCCCGGCCTGATCAATCTCGACTTCGCCGACGTGCTGAGCGTGATGGGCGGCATGGGCAACGCCATGATGGGCACCGGCGAGGGCTCGGGCGAGGACCGTTCGGCCGTGGCGGCGCACAATGCCATCCAGAACCCGCTGCTGGACGAGACCTCGCTCGCTGGCGCCAAGGCGGTTCTGATCAACGTCACCGGTGGAACCGACATGACGCTGCTGGAGGTGGACGAGGCGGCCAACATCATCGCCGATCAGGCCGATCCGGAGGCGAACATCATCTTCGGCGCGGCCTTCGACCATTCGCTGGAAGGCAAGCTGCGGGTGTCCGTGGTCGCCACCGGGATGAACGCGCTCAACGGCGCGGAGGCGGCTGCGCCCGA
>Ga0065721_10006577_pt1 | contig 15104 bp, 12 predicted proteins | sample Mesricmetagenome_FD_59108 | JGI IMG/M metagenome (GOLD analysis project Ga0065721, IMG submission 59108) | Mesophilic microbial community from rice straw/compost enrichment Sample: eDNA_1 v2 (version 2) | ecosystem: Engineered > Solid waste > Grass > Composting > Bioreactor | place: USA: Davis... | reverse complement strand
CGAACGTCACAGTCATGATCGCTCCGAGGACGATCATGGGAAGAAACGGCTTGACCTCTTCAAGGCCGCCGGGATCTGCCGACGCGAGAAGCAGCGTCTCTAACATGCCTTACAATCCTTTTCAGCGTATTGAAGATCTCGTCGGAGTCCATCTCGAAATGCACGGGAAGACGTCCGTTCATCAGGCAGCAACTGATCACGATGAACCAGATTCATGTCCTCCCTGAACTCAGCAGTCCGATCGAATCATTCACGCGTTTTCCCCGCGCCGGGACTCATTGTTCAATGTTCAATATGAGTCCACTCGACTGACCGGATTGCCTGGCTCCAAGCAGGTTTCTGATCTCAACTGAAATCCCCGGAGCCATTTTCGTTCAGAGTGTTCTACAAACTACACCCCCGGTGGAAAAGAATCTCGGACCGTTTTTCTGGGGATAACGACTAACTTGATTCGGCCCCCTGAAACGGAAAAGGGGTGAGGAAATCAGACGATCTCCATCCTCGTCCATCTGATCACATTCAAGACAAGCACTGAGGGATTCCCTCCTGCACGACTGGGATGCCTCGGAGGAGTCAATCGCAGCCCCCGTTTGAATTCTTCGGTAGCGTTCTGTAGCTTGATCAACACTGCCTGAACTGTTGCCAATGCGACGTCGGTTTCCTGATTCCATTTCAGGGAATCGGCAACGTAATGCACCCGAGCAGACAGGATGCTGTGCAATCGTGACGCATCGTTGGACATCGCAGACGCATCACCGGATTGTCAATTCGTCGGGGATGGCTGCATTGAATAAGGAACCCGGAACATGGCAAGACCAGTCACACTCTTCACAGGTCAATGGGCCGACCTCCCGCTGGAAACTCTGTGCAAGAAGGCGAAGGAGTTTGGCTATGACGGACTGGAACTCGCCTGCTGGGGTGATCATTTCGAAGTAGATAAGGCCCTTTCCGACGATACCTACTGCGCACGAAAACGGGACCTGCTTGAGCGTCACGATCTCAAACTCTTTGCCATTTCGAACCATCTCGTCGGACAGGCGGTCTGCGACCGGATCGATGAGCGTCACAAAGCGATTCTTCCCGAGTATGTCTGGAAAGATGGAGATCCCGATGGCGTCTCCGAACGCGCAGCAGAAGAGATGAAGAACACTGCCCGCGCAGCACAGAAGCTGGGGGTCGGCATTGTGAACGGGTTTACCGGGTCCAGCATCTGGCACCTGATTTACGACTTCCCCCCCACTCCCAAGCAGATGATCGCGGATGGCTACAAGCAGTTTGCCGACCGCTGGAATCCGATTCTGGATGTCTTTCAGGACGCCGGCATCCGCTTCGCGCTTGAAGTTCACCCCACCGAAATCGCTTTCGACATCTACTCTGCTCACCGGGCACTGGAAGCGATTGGTCACCGCGAAGAATTCGGGTTCAACTTTGACCCCAGTCATCTCCTCTGGCAGGGAGTCGATCCGGTCGAGTTTATTCGCGAGTTCCCGAACCGGATTTACCACGTCCATATGAAGGACGCTGCCACTACGCTCAACGGGCGCTCCGGAATCCTCTCCAGCCACCTCTCCTTCGGCGATCCTCGACGGGGATGGGACTTCCGAAGTGTCGGCCGTGGTGGAGTCCGGTTCGAAGAGATCATCCGGGCTCTCAATGCCATCGGCTATCCTCACGATGCCCCGCTGTCAGTGGAATGGGAAGACTCAGGAATGGATCGTGAAATGGGAGCTGCGGAAGCAGCCGATTACGTCCGGAACATCGATTTCCGTCCGAGTGGGCGTGCCTTCGATGCGGCATTCTCCGACTGAAGTTGCCCAACGAAGAGCCGTCGACGCATCAAGTCTGCAACCGACCGTGACAGATGCCCCCTGCGGGATGTCGTCACGGTCGTTTTTTATATCGGGCTGGATTCTGCAGTACCCGCCCCAAGCCGAGTCCGAACCAGATCCATGAAGGCACGCTGGACCGGATTCTCCGAGATCCTCCGAATGCGGTAAGCGTAGCAGACCGCAGGCGGCAGAAGATGGCTGATGGACCGCTCCACCAGCATCGGATCTTTTTCATGATCCTTACGGACCTGACCCACCAGACCGATCCCATAACCTTCCTTGACGCAACTCCGAATGGAGGATGCCAGCACCAGGTCAAATCCCCGCTCAGGATGGTTGAATGCTCCCGCGCGGTTCAGAATCGCCTTTCCTTCATCTTCCGGGTAGAAATCGGGATGGTTCAGAAGGGGATAGCGTCCCAGATCTTCCAGTTCGATCCGCTTTTTTCGGGACAGCGGATGCCCCACAGGCATGATGATCATCGGCTCAATTTCATAGAGCTTCTCGACATCCAGGTCCTGTGGGCGACGACAACACTTCCGATCTCCGATGACGAGATCGACCTCCCCCTGCTCCAGCAATTCGTTTCCAAAAGACTCAAAGACCTCCCGCATCTTTAACCGAACATCGGGGTAGGTCTGACGAAACTCGCGAATGACGCCCATCATGTCGTCCGTATAGCTGCGGGGAGGCGCTGCCACACTCAACTGCTTCAGTGCGTTTTCGTGACGTTCCTGAAACCGCTGCCGGAGAGACTCAAACTCCGCAATAATCGGAGAGGCCAGATCCGCAAGAACCTTTCCGGCAAGGGTCAGTTCGCTGCGGCGACCGTCCGAATCGACCAGAGTTTCCCCTAACAGTTGTTCCAGTGCCCGAATCTGTTTCCAGACGGTCGGATGCGAAACTTCAAGAGCGCGAGCTGCTGCGGACATGCTTCCGCGCCGGGCCATTTCGCAGTAACTCCTGAGCTGGGAATAAGATATTTCCTTGTAAGCAACCTTGTTTTTTCCAGTTCCCATTCCGACCTCATGCCAAAGTTCATTGCATTACGTCAACAGTACGGTTGCAAAGTATTATATTTGATGAAGTCTGTAACCGGGAAACGGAGTTGTTAGAATAAAAGTCCATAAACGTGTTCCCTTTTTCCGAGAAAAAAGAGGAAAGAGAACCGCCCCGCCATTGAGCATTCCCCATTGCTCTCCTCCAAAATCAGGTGAGGAAACCATGCACGCGACCCCCGCGCAACGACGGCCCCGCATCCGTCGATCGACAGGTCCGAAGTCGACATGGCCGAAGTCTGTCCGGTTCCTCCTCTCTCTCTGGAGCCTTTCCCTCCTTTGTCTTTCGGGAGTCGCAGTCCATGCCGCCGATGGCGAGCCNGATCCGGAAGGAGTTCAGTTTTTCGAATCNAAAATTCGCCCCCTGCTTTTGAATCGCTGTGCAGAATGCCACGGGGCNGAGACTCAGGAGTCCGGTCTTCGTCTGGACACCTATTCCGGAATGATGACGGGGGGAACGGCTGGTCCGGTCCTGAATCCGGGAACCCCTGATGAAAGTCTGCTCATTGCAGCCGTCAGCTATAAAGATGATGCACTGCAAATGCCCCCCGATGGAAAACTCTCCGACACGGAGATCAATGATCTCAAGGAGTGGATCGCTCGCGGGGCACCGCATCCCGAACAGGGTCAGGCAATGGCAGCCGCTCCTCGTCGCGGAGCGATTAACCTGGAAGAAGAGCGGAACCACTGGGCCTTCCGTCCGGTCGTTCGACCAGAGATCCCGGAGAGCGATGGGAACGGATGGGTCCGGACTCCCATTGATGCTTTTATTTACAAAGCCTATCAGGAACATCAGCTTCAGCCGGTCCCCCCTGCCGACAAACGAACCCTGATTCGTCGTGCCACCTACGACCTGACCGGACTCCCCCCGACCCCGGAAGAGATCGATGCGTTTCTGGCCGATGAATCCCCTGATGCCTTCGAAAAGGTGGTCGACCGGTTACTGGCTTCGCCTGAGTACGGAGAACGGTGGGGGCGTCACTGGCTGAATGTCGTCCGATACGCCGACAGCAACGGACAGGATGAAAATCTGGCGTTCGTCGATGCGTGGCGCTATCGCGATTACGTCATCCGGTCATTCAACAACGACAAGCCGTACAGTCAGTTTCTCCTCGAACAGATTGCCGGAGACCTGATCGTTGCGCAACAGAGCGGGGCCGCTTCCTCAAACGCTCTGCCTGAGATCGGAGAAGAGTCATTCGACCTGTTGATTGCAACCGGCTTTCTTGCCCTCGGTCCCAAAGTTCTCGCCGAACAGGATCTGGTCAAAAAGGAAATGGACATCATCGATGAGCAGGTCAGCACTCTGGGACAGGCGGTCCTCGGGCTGACGCTCGGATGCGCCCGTTGCCACGACCACAAGTTCGATCCGATTTACATCGACGACTACTATCGGCTGGCGGGGATCTTCAAAAGCACCACAACCCTCCGGTCACTGAAAACAAACGATATCTGCCACGAATACATCGTCGCCACCCCTGATGAACGGGAAGCACGGCGGCTTCGCGACGAAGAGATTCAACGCAAGCAGGACGAAATCGACGCAACAATCAAGGCAGCCAATGCGGAGCTTGCCAAAAACTCCGAATCGGGAGAAGTTCCGAAGGAACCAGAGAAGCTCTATCCAGAAGAGACGAAAGCGGCATTGGCCACCTTGCGTGAAGAACTGAAGACGCTCAAGGAAAACAACGCTGAACTTCCGACATGTATGGGCGTCACCGAAGGGACACCTACCGACCTCCGCATTCACGTCAGAGGAAGCCATTTGACACTCGGAAAGTCGGTTACTCGCGGAATCCCGGCTGTCCTTGAGTTTAATGGCAACATTGAGATCCCGGACAACACCAGCGGGCGTCTTGAGCTGGCCCGGTGGATCACCGATCCGCAGCACCCGCTGACCCCGCGTGTCGCTGTGAACCGGATCTGGCGATGGCATTTCGGGACCGGAATTGTCCCCACTACAGACAACTTCGGGAAGCTGGGAGGAGTCCCCTCGAACCCGGAACTGCTTGACTGGCTGGCTGCCGAGTTTGTCGACTCCGGCTGGTCATTCAAAGCGATGCACAAGAAGATCATGCTCAGCAATGTGTATCAACTTGGAAGCACGCAGAACGATGCCAATGCGGCAATTGATCCGGAAAACCAGTTCTTCTGGCGATCCAACGTCCGACGGCTCGAAGCAGAAGAGATTCGCGATTCCCTTCTGGCAGTCAGTGGCCTTCTCGACAACACCCGTGGGGGAAGCCTGCTCAATATCAAGAAGGGGTCTCTGATCTTTGATCACACGTCGAAAGACGGCACCACGTATGACACATTCCGGCGCTCCGTCTACCTCCCCGTCGTCCGAAACAATCTTTATGACCTGTTCGCACTCTTTGACTATTCGGATGCGGACATCCCCGCCAGCGGGCGAGAAACATCAACGGTCGCTCCTCAGGCGTTGTACCTGATGAACAGTCCTCTGATGCTCCAGATTTCTGCTGCGACGGCGAACCGCTTGCTCGGAGAACATTCTGAGGACCATCATCGCATCAATCGACTTTACGAGCTGGCTTATGGCCGACCAGCAACCCACACGGAACGGGAACGCTTCCTCAATTACCTGTCGCGGTTCCAAGAATCATTTCGTGAGTATGGAAATGAGCCGGACCCGCGACTCAGCGCCTGGGCAGTTGTCATTCAAGGCATCCTGTCTTCGAATGAGTTCTTCTACCTCAACTGAACAGGAGAAGAGGCTTCAGCATGAATAATCACTCCTCACCACTGCCGGTCTCTCGCCGATGCATGCTTCAGAACTCCGCAGTCGGGTTCGGCTCTCTGGCACTCAGTGCCCTCCTCAAAGAAACGCAGACGCACGCTGCAACCAATTCGAATTCGTCGGCGGAGAAAGGATTTCATTTTCCACCACGTGCCAAGCGGGTGATCTTTCTCTTCATGAAGGGGGGACCATCACACGTCGACACCTTTGAATATAAACCTCAGCTTCAAAAGGATGACGGCAAGCCCCTGCCGTTCGACAAGCCCCGAGTCCAGTTTGCCCCCACAGGGAATCTGCTCGCCTCCCCGTGGAAGTTCAAGCAGTACGGCGAATGCGGCCATTACGTCAGCGAACTCTTTCCGCACGTCGCCCAGTGCGTGGACGATATCTGCTTTTTACACTCCCTGCATGGGACCAATCCTGCTCACGGGGGAGCCCTCCTGAAGTTGCACACCGGGAGCGACAACTTCATCCGGCCAAGCATGGGAGCATGGATCCAGTACGGACTAGGGACGGAAAACCAGAATCTCCCCGGCTTCATCACGATTTGCCCGACCCTGGCACATGGCGGAGTCAAGAACTGGGGGTCAGCCTTCCTGCCCGCTCGCTATCAAGGGGTTCCACTCGGCGTCGCCAGCCAGCCAGCCACAAACGCCAAAGTTCGATTCATCGACAATCCGAAATGGTCTTCCCACACGCAGCGGATGCAGCTTGACTTCCTGCGGGAGATCAATGAACAGCATCTGCAGTCCTCCGGTCCCGAAGCCTCTCTGGAAGCCCGCATCCAGTCCTTCGAGCTTGCCTTTCGCATGCAGACGGAAATGCCCATTGCTCAGGACATCTCGGATGAGACCGAAGCAACTCTTTCGCTGTATGGCATCGACAATGAAGTCACCGCCGACTTTGGCCGCCAGTGTCTCCTGGCCCGACGATTCGCGGAAAGAGGGGTCCGTTTCATTCAGGTCACTCATAGCGACACGAAGGTCCAGTGGGACCAGCATGGCGGACTCCGCGCAGGACACTCCAAGAATGCAGCAGAAGTTGACAAACCGATTGCCGGCCTTCTGAAGGATCTCAAACAGCGAGGACTTCTTGACGAAACACTGGTCCTCTGGGGAGGGGAGTTTGGCAGAACCCCGACCTGCGAAGGGAAAGGAAATGACGGTCGGGATCACAACCCCGAAGGGTTTACAATGTGGATGGCCGGCGGAGGTGTCAAACCCGGTTTCAGTTACGGCGCTACCGACGATTACGGCTACTATGCCACCGAAAACAAGATGCATGTCCATGACCTGCACGCCACATTGCTGCATCTGCTGGGGCTGGACCATGAGCGTCTGACTTACCACTATGCGGGTCGGGACTTCCGCCTGACCGACGTCCACGGCCGCGTTCATGACGCCATCTTTGCCTGATCCATTTTCGGCAAGCAATCGCAACTTATGGATGTCACATGAGCATTCCGGGAAATCTCACGACCGGCCTGATTGATGCGCATGTCCATCTATACGAGACGCAATCCGGGTATCCTCAGGAATCATCCAGCCACAAAGACGGCGACATTGCCCCGGAACCAAATCCAATTCCACAGGTTGATCCTTGCACAATCGATCCCCATCGATTCACTCATGAAGAGCTTCTGAAGCATTGCACTCCACACGGGGTGAGTCGAATCGTTCTGATTCAAATGATTCACCACGGCGAGGACAACAGTGACCTGCTGGAACGGATCCAGCGCCATCCGGAAACATTTCGCGGCGTCGCTGTCGTTGATCACCGCAGACCTGAGACCCCACAGCAGATGACCGCCCTTCTGGCACAGAAGGTGACTGGATTTCGTCTGTATGGGATCGATCCCCGGCAGGTCGAACAGTGGCTTCATTCCGATCGGATGAATGCCATGTGGTCACATGCCGCAGAAACCGGGCAGGCGATCTGTCCTCTGATGGAACCGGACGCCCTCACCAGCTTGAGGAAGATGGTCGAACGCCACCCCGACACTCGTGTCGTCATTGATCACATGGCCCGAATCGGCATGGCACGTCCAATCCAGCAGGCTCAGATCGACGATCTCTGCAGACTGGCTGCTTTCCCGAATGTCTTTGTCAAAACCTCTGCCTTCTATGCTCTGGGAGAAAAACGCCCTCCCTACCTCGACCTGCAGCATCTGATCCGGCAATTGTATGACGCCTTTGGACCACACCGACTGATGTGGGGGAGTGATTCCCCGTTTCAGGTCGAAAAGGGGCACACGTACGCCGATTCTCTCGCCCTCATCCGCGACCGACTCGATTTCCTGTCACCTGACGACAAACAGTGGCTGCTCTCGAAAACTGCGGAGAATGTGTACTGGTTTCTCTGAGCGCTCCGAAAAAACGGCACGCTGGACCGCTGCTGGAAATGATTCGGACACAGGTGCGGTTCGAGCTTGAAAATGAACGCCGTTTTGCAAATACTCTTCCAGTGGACACGTGAGCCCGCCCCGGAAGCGCTGATGTTTTTGGAGTTCCGCGACTTCACCATCAGTGTATCTCGTTTAGCTGCAATTATTTGCACTCAACTGACAACTTTCGGAGCGGTGCGAGCATTGTTCATCCCGAATGGGTCCAGATGGGTTCGCTTCGTCTGGATCAATTCAAACCAGTTCAATGATGGTGGGTATAGCTCAGTCGGTTAGAGCACCAGATTGTGGATCTGGGGGTCGCGGGTTCGAGTCCCGTTACTCACCCTGAAAAGGACTCTGATTCGGTTTCATCCGGTCAGGGTCCTTTTCTTTTTGATTGGTGAGCACGGTGCGGGAAATTCGCCAGACAGGAAACACCCGTCGCTCTGAAACAGACGAAGGGGAGACCACACCTGGCGGTCTCCCCTTCGCATTACCATCGTTAAAGTTCGATCGATTCGAGCCTACCCGATGATGTCCGGGTCGTTCTCGGGAACGGCATCGCTGTTGGGATCAAACCATTCCGGCTTGAAGACGATCCGCTTNTGATGCGCCATCGCGAGGTTGGCGACNATCGACATGACTGCGTCGGCCATCGCTACAACGCCGTTGCACCGCAGTCCTCCTTCGCTTGGAGGAATCGGCTCTCCATTGGGCCAGTAATTCGGTCCGTGATTTCGAATCGCGTAGCAGAAGTGCTCCATCTCTTCGCGATAACCACGGGAGACGTTGGTTGCCCAGTCTGTTCCTCCGGACGAAGCTGCCGCTGCCCCGGAGGTCGTCTCGTATGCTTCCAGCACCGGGCCACCCCCAGCAGCTGTTCCGGATACGACCCACAGACGCTGGTCTGCACCACCGCCGGAGCTTCCTCGCCCTTCTTCCTTCCAGAGCATCGCCTCTTTTTCGGTCTTCACGAACAGCGTCCCACGGCTGCCATAGACCAGTTCGCCATAAGGCTCAAACTTGTTGGTGCTGATCGACGAGTAGGTCACGACACAGATGTCGCGTTTATTCTTCTCGTACTGTTTTCCTGGGAATTCGAAGGTGACGAAGATCGCATCATCCACTTCGCGATCGTCATTCCACTTGTCTTTGGGACCAACCCCTTCAATTCCGTAGAAGTTCTTGCCGCCATATCCCTGCACCGCCACGGGATGAACCTTCCCGAGGAAGATACTGCAGGCGTCGAGCTGGTGAGATCCCAGCTCCGCCATGATCCCTCCGCCGGTCTCGTTATACAGACGCCAGTTGATCAACCTGTTGATGTCCTGGAACCCGAACTCAGACAGATTGACATCCTTCAAGGCAGCAGCATCAGCTTTGGGAATCGATTTCAGCCACTGATCCCCGTTCGGGAAGCTGTTGTTTCGATGCCACTGGGCACGGATGTACTTGATGTCGCCGAGAAGGCCGCTTTGAACCAGACTGTTCGCGTTATGATAAAGGACGCTGTAGTGACGCTGATGCCCGACCGCCAGAAGAAGATTCTTCTCTTTGGCTTTTCGAATCATCTCCTTGCACTGCGTAATCGTGCGGGCCATGAGCTTTTCGGTCAGCACATGCAGCCCGGCATTCATGCAGTCAATCGCGATCGGAGCATGTGTGACCAATGGCGTGGCGATCACAACCGCTTCCAGACCGAGTTCGTCTTTATGATCGAGCAGCTCTTTATGGCTGCTGAAGCGTTTGATCTTTCCAGCCTTTTCAGCACCGAGCTTCTTGATGAGTCCGACGCGATGCTCATTTCCGTCCCCGATGAATGCCCGATCCCGGTTGGTGGGGCGCAGGTCGGCGATAGCAACAACATCCATGTAGTTTTCAGGATGCTCGGTCAGAAGGATGTTTCCTTCATCACCGGTCCCGATAAAGGCAACCTTGACCCGATCCTTTTCCAGCTCCTTGTAACCGAAATAGGCCGCTCCGACTCCGAGCGTCCCGGCTGCGGCTGCTTTCATCAGCCCCCGTCGGGTCATGTCCAATGCCGAGATTCCGTCCACGGCGCGGGAGAAATTCTCCCTCCCAATCCCTTCCTGTTGTGGTGATAGTGGTGCCATGGCGTTTCCCCCTCAGAGAATTAAACGTTGAACTGTTTTCTGACCGAAGATGGACTCCGGTCCTGATTATTTTTCGTTAATCGCGGGCAGAAGTCCGCCCGTCGGTTAAAAGAATTCCTTCCCCGGAGGACAGTTGCCGCCAATCAAGCACCTCGGGCGTCGATTGTCGATTTCCAGAAGAATTCGTCCTTCCCGGTCCCTTTATTGTGACTGGCGAGGCCGTCAATTTGAAGAGAAAACCGGTGTAATCCCCTTCTGTTCCTCAGGAGTGACACTGCGGAGCCCTCAACCAGATGAATTTCAAATTACTTTTGAGGCCGAATCTCTGATAAAGCAATGGATTACGAATACATTCCCCCGAATTCAGCCGACGCTTCGAATGCATTCCGGTAATGCTGAATTTGCGGATCGCTCCCCTGCTGCCAAAGGATCGCGACAACATCAAACCGCCCGCGCCGGTCAAGCAATCTATGGTGTTTGAGCCATGACAAAGCTGCGCGGGTCAATTGCTTCTGCTTGCGATGATCGACCGCCTCCACGGGGTGTCCGGCAACCAGTGACGATCGTGTCTTCACCTCGACGAAGACAATGACATCACCATCCATGGCGATCAAATCAATTTCCCCAAGCGCATTCCGCACCTGCCGCGCGAGGATTCGATAGCCCTGTGACCGCAAATAGCGCGCAGCAGCCCGTTCTCCCCGATCTCCAAACAGTCGACGCAGCCACCCGATACGCATCCTGTTGTTCTCTCTGGGGAAGGATCAACAAAGGACCAGGCGCAAACAAAATAACGGTGCTGGGCAGGAATTGAGGTCTCCGCCCAGCACCTGAAATCAGTCTCAGACGACCACGTGAAGCAAGCTCACGAAGAGGTTTCGGCTTCGCCACCCCGGGCGCGACGTTCGGTCAGGCGGGTTGCCTTTCCAACGCGATCGCGCAGGTAGAACAGCTTGGCGCGGCGGACATGGGCGTGACGTTTCACAACCACATCCGCAATCTTGGGAGAGTTGACCGGGAATGTTCGCTCAACCCCTTCGCCAGCAACGATACGGCGAACCGTGAACATTTCTGCCATGCCACTTCCGCGACGGGCGATCACCACTCCGGAGAAAATCTGGATACGCTCCTTGTCCCCTTCCAGAATCCGGGTGTGGACATCGACCGTATCTCCGATTGCGAAATTCAGAGGCTTCTCGCGCAGGCTGCTCTGTTCGGCCACGTCAAGCAATTTGTGTCGCATGATTTACTTTCCAGATTGTTCTCGAGAGGTGCCAACGGGACAGGCACATCGACCTGAGTTTCTGTCGTCATGATCGTTCGCAGATTCGAAGCGAATCGATCTTCCCAACGACATCAGCTCTCCGGCAAACCGGATGAGCCGTCAATAAGGTCCCCCCGCCGTTGGCGGGTCCGTTCCAAACTCTGTTGTTCTCTCCAGGCGGCAATGGCTCCGTGATCCCCACTCAGAAGGACCTCTGGAACCGTCATCCCCCGAAACTCCCGCGGGCGGGTGTACTGGGGATACTCCAGCAATGCCGAGGATGAAAACGAATCATACTTGGCACTGGTCTCATCCCCAAGGACTCCGGGGATGAGCCTGATCACCGCATCGATGATCAGCATCGCGGGGACTTCCCCCCCATTGCAGATGAAGTCTCCAACCGAGACCTCCAATGGGGCCAACCCCTGCACGATGCGGTCATCGAATCCTTCGTATCGGCCACAAAGCAGCAATAGTCGCTGCTGGGTGGCGAGTTGTTCAATCAACTGCTGATCCAGCTTCCTCCCCTGGGGAGTCAGCATGATCAGTTGTCCGGGTGGCAACGCTTCCTTCTGAACCGCTTCGACACAGTCAAAAATCGGTTCACATTTCAGGAGCATTCCGGGCCCCCCACCATAGGGGGGCTCGTCGACTGTTTTATGGCGATCTTTCGCCCAGTCGCGGAAGTTCCATCGATGAATTTCGACCAGCCCGGCATCAATGGCACGCTTGAGCAGACTTTGACCGAGATAACCGTCGAAAATCGCTGGGAACAGCGTCAGGACGTCAACCCGAAAAGCCATCTGTCAACTGCATTGCCGGTCAGGAAGAAAATCGAAATGGTCAAAAGAAAAACGGCCGACCGAGACAGAAATTACTCTGCAGCTTCTTCTGCGGGAGCCTCTTCCGCTGCCGGAGCGGCAGGCTTGACCTGCTGTGGCTGCATCGGAGGGGGAGCCTTGGCTTCGCCCCAGTCATTTTCCTTGAACTTGCGAATGAGGACAGCCACCTTCTCGCTGGGCTGTGCTCCAACAGAAATCCAGTAGTCAACCCGGTCGAGCTTCAGGGAAACGCGCTTGGATTTGTCGCGGACCATCGGATCATATGTGCCGACTTCTTCAATCGCTTTTCCGTCACGAGCTCGCCGCTGATCCATGACGCAAATACGGTAAAACGGCCGATGGGTCCGGCCGAGCCTCTTCATACGAATGCGAACCGCCACAACTTTCTCCTCTGGGAATCCACGCAACCGGCCATACGTTTGCCGGTTTTTCATCGCGTTCAGCCGTCCGAAGACCTCTTCGAAGGCCGAATGACACTGGGAACCAAACTTTCGGCAACGTATTCCGAAAGCCGTAAATCGCACAAGACGATTTACTTACGTTTATTCTTTTTGCGCTGCTCCTTCGCCTGCTTTCGCTGCTGCTTTTTCTTTTCGCGAAGAAGATCTTTATCGACCGGGCCGCGCTTGCTTCTCTGCTTTTCCCGACCAAAATCGGCCCCCGGCCTCATCATCCCAGCCTGCAACTCCCGCACTTTTTTCATGCGGTCGCCCATTCCCAGGCCAGCCATTTGCTGCATCATCGAGGACATCCCCTGGAATTGCTTCAGCAGGGCATGGACTTCAGCGGGATCGGTCCCACTTCCTCTGGCGATACGATTTCGGCGAGAACGGTCGATTCTGTCAGGATTTCGGCGTTCGTCAAGCGTCATCGAGTGAATCATGGCCCGGATCCGACCAAGATCCTTGTCCGGATCCATCCCGTCGAGCGCATCCATCATCTGGGAAATCTGTCCCATCCCGGGGATCAGTTTCAGCAGGGACTTCATCGATCCCATTCGCTGAATCTGGGACATGGCGTTCAGGAAGTCGTCCAGCCCGAACTTCCCTTCCAGCATTTTCTTCTGCTGGGCTTCCATCTCCTTTTCATCGAGAACGCGCTGGGCGGTCTCGAGCAATGTCGCAACATCCCCTTGTCCGAGAATACGTTGCGCCATCCGGTCCGGGTGAAATGGCTCCAGCCGGTCTGTCTGTTCCCCGGTCCCGATGAATTTGATCGGCACTCCGGTGACCGCCTTGACGGAGAGTGCAGCCCCCCCACGGGTGTCCCCATCCATCTTGGTCAGAATGACCCCATCCAGCTCGAGGGCATCATTAAACGCCTTCGCGCTGTTGACCGCATCCTGTCCGGTCATTGCATCGCAGACCAGTAACGCCTGATCTGGAGCGAGTTTATTATCGATTTCAATCAGCTCGTTCATCAGCGAGCTGTCGACGTGAAGACGACCGGCGGTGTCGAGAATCAGGACGGTACAATCGTGTGCCCGGGCCTCTTTTTTCGCATTCAGGCAGACCTTGACGGGTGTACTGCTTCCTGCCTCTTCCCAATACACAGGNACGCCGATCTGCTCGCCCAGAACGCGCAGCTGCTCAATCGCTGCGGGGCGCTGAAGGTCGGCAGCGACCAGCATGGGCTTGATCCCCTGGTCCTTCAGCATTTTTGCCAGTTTTCCGCAGGTGGTTGTCTTCCCCGCCCCCTGCAGACCACACATCATGATGACGGTCAACTCCCCACGGCGAACCGCCAGCGAGTGGTCGACCGGCCCCATCAGCCGGACCAGTTCCTGATAGACGATGCCGACAATTTGCTCCGCCGGGCGGAGCGACTTCAGAACTCGCTCCCCAACCGCCTGCTCTGTCACACTTTGCGTAAACGCTTTGGCGACATCGTAATTGACATCCGCCTCCAGCAGCGCCTGACGTACCTTCGTCATCCCTTCCCGAATATTCGATTCGGTCAGTTTTCCCCGGGCGATGCTTCCAATCGCATCCGTCAGATTGCGAGTAATCGACTCAAACATACTGCTGCTCTTTTGGGGTCGAAGTGGAAAAGTTCCGAAGTATAGCAGAACCTCGAAGAAGTGGAGAGCCGCCGGCGGTCAGCAAATTTTGACCGTTGATGCACCCGGGCAACGGAAATGGTATGACATGGTTGTGATAATAAAATCACAAATTGTCTTCTGTAACCGAAGAGCCTGTGAACTCAATCGTCACCGGCTGTTGGCACAGATGAACCAGTGACAGCGACGATCTGAGGCAGATCCGGGACTCCGCAGCAGGATGCCTGACCGCTCGACTCACGAATTCATCGATGGCCATGGACTTCAAATGAACGATTCCTCCCAACAATACACCGTTCTGGCCCGGCGCTGCCGACCGCAGTCGTTTGATGAAGTGGTGGGGCAGGAGCATGTCGGTCAGGCGATCCAGAACGCCATCCGAACCGGCCGCGTGGCCCATGCCTATCTGTTCACCGGTGCCCGCGGAGTCGGAAAAACTTCGACCGCCCGCATTTTCGCAAAGGCGTTGAACTGCCCGAATGCGGTCGATGGAANTCCTTGTAATCGATGCGAGATCTGCGAAGGAATCGGAGCGGGGAACGATGTAGACGTTCTGGAAATCGACGGGGCGTCCAACCGCGGGATTGATGACATTCGGCTGCTGCGAGCGAATGTCAGCGTCCGGTCGATGCGATCCCCCTATAAGGTCTATATCATCGACGAAGTTCACATGCTCACAAAAGAGGCCTTTAATGCGTTACTGAAAACGCTGGAAGAGCCTCCCCCGAACGTCAAGTTTGTTTTCTGCACCACCGAACCCAACAAGGTTCCAGACACCATTCTCTCCCGGTGTCAGC
>Ga0065721_10051366_pt1 | contig 15107 bp, 14 predicted proteins | sample Mesricmetagenome_FD_59108 | JGI IMG/M metagenome (GOLD analysis project Ga0065721, IMG submission 59108) | Mesophilic microbial community from rice straw/compost enrichment Sample: eDNA_1 v2 (version 2) | ecosystem: Engineered > Solid waste > Grass > Composting > Bioreactor | place: USA: Davis... | reverse complement strand
CCCGCCCCTGGCGTGGCGTTCAGTTCTTGCGACCCCAGCTGGCGCGGCCTCTCACTGGACCGCCTCCGGGTCGTCCGTGGGGATCGGGGCGTCCAGCGACCCGGTGTCCTCCGCCGCCTCGACCGCCTCGGCGTACTCGGCGGCCTCGACGCTGGCGTCCTCGCCCGCGCTCGACCAGGTCGAACGCGACCACGTGGAGCGCTGCGGGTCGATCGCGCCGCCCATCGCCAGGCAGGTGCCGCACGACCAGGTCGAGCGAGCCCACGAGGCGTTCAGCGCGCCCGGGGCGGCGCTCCAGGTGGAGCGCGTCCACTGGCTCAGGTCCCGGCCGGCGCGGGCCGCGAGCTGGATCAGCTGGTTCGCCACCAGGCCGGCGTTGACCGCCGGCACCTGCTGCGTCGGCGTGATCAGCGCGCGCTCGACGTCGATCATGCCCGTGCCGGGCCGGTTGCCCGGGGCCGGCTTGTCGGTGCCCATCAGCAGCGCCTTGACCTGGTTCGGGGTCAGGGTCGGGCGGGCCTGCAGGAGCAGCGCGGCCGCGCCGGCGACCACCGGGGCCGCCATCGACGTGCCGCCGGCCTTGAAGTACTGGCCGCCGATCGCGCAGTTCGGGCACATGGCCTGGAAGGCGCTGCCCGGCGCGAGCACGGAGACCATGTGCGCGCCCGGGGCGACGACCTCCGGCTTGACCACGCCGTCCTGCGTCACGCCGTGGCTCGACCACTCGGCCCGGCCGTTGCCGGCGGTCTCGTCGACGCCGCCGACCGAGATCACGAACGGGTCGTTGGCGGGGGCGTACTGGACCGCGTCGGCCGCGCTGCCGCGGTTGCCGGCGGCGACGACCACGACGATGCCCTTCTGCCACGCGTACTCGACGGCCGCGTCCAGCGGGTCGGTCTTATAGGACTGCGGCGTGTCCGCGGCGAGCGACAGGTTCAGTACGCGGAGGTTGAACTGCGCCTTGTGGTCGACGGCGAACGCGATCCCGTTGATCACGTCCAGCACGGTCGAGTTGCCCGCCTCGTCGGACGCCTTGATCGCGATGATGTTCGCGCCCGGCGCCATGCCGAAGTAGCGGCCCTTGGCCGGGTCGCCGGGGCGGCGGTGGCCGGAGTCGCCGGCGATGATGCCCGCGACGTGCGTGCCGTGGCCGAACCCGTCGCCCGGCGTGGTGGCGCCCGGTGCGGTGATCACGTTGGCGACGATGCGCGAGTTGCCCGCGGCGTCCGTGAAGTCCGGCTGGTCGCCGGCGATCCCCGTGTCGATCACGCCGACACCCACGCCCGCGCCCGTGAACCCGCGCGCCCACACCTTGTCGGCGCGGGTCGTCTTCGGGTACGACGTGGCCAGCGGGGCCGGGCCCAGCGCCGTGCTGTGCACGCGCGTGTTGAGCGTGAGGCCGACGACCTTCTTGGACGCCGCGAGCGCCTTGGCCTGCTTGGCCGGCAGCTTGACCACGAGGCCGTGGATGAACGGGACCTGGCCCGTCACCTTGCCGCCGTGGGCCTTGACGAGCTTCTTCGCCGCGCGCTCGCCGAGCGTCGGCTTGAACTGGACGATCGCCTCGACCGTCCGCTTCGGCGTCGCCTTGGCGGCGATCGCGACGCGCGCCTGCGCGTTGGGCGCGGCCTGGGCCACCGGGCCGGCGACGGCGAACGGGGCCGCCATCGCCACCGCGGCGACGGCCAGCCGGCCACGCCGGCGATGCTTCGTCTTGTAGACCATGCAGGGCACCTCCTTGTGCCACTTCCAAATCAATCCCTTGGAAAGTCGGCGGCCGAGCCATCTCTCGTGGGTACGAGAGACCTCTGGCTTTGCGTCCCCGCCTCGCGACGGGTTTGCCTTTCTCAACCCTGTTGCTCAGGGTTTCGGCACAAAGGCGGAGGTGTTGAGCGTGTTGGACGCTCGTTCTAGTGGGAGAGATCCAAGAAGTCGCTTCAGGTTTGCAAATCGCGGTCTGCAGGCGCTCGATCACGACTGCCCCACACACGTGCCGACTGGCGATCAACACACCGGCTTTGCAGCACGGAGCCGTCGTGAGGTGTCCAGCGGCATGATCGCAGGTGGAGAAGCGGATTTCTTGGTCTGAGTGACCCTGCAACGCTGTGCCGCGGCTTGCGATCCGTCTGCTCGGCGTGCGGCTCGTGCTGGTCCTTGGGGCAGTGAAGACCGCCCTTGCTGCGCGGTGGGCAGGGACATTGAGCCGCGTCCGCTCTGCACGCAGGCGCTGAGCGGATTTCGCTACACGGCGGCTGGTCGGACGCGCCATTCTGCGCGCCCGGCAAGAGTTCAAGCGGTGATGACCTTCTGCGCCTGACGGTTTCGGTCAGTCGATATCGAGTTGCTCGACTTCGAATGGGATCTCGTCATGGGAGAGCACGACGGTGGCCTGGACTTCGGTGACGTCGTGGAAGTTCGGGATGACGGAGTAGTCGCCGGCGCGCGTGAAGTGGTTGAGCGTCTTGCTGAGGCGGTTGCGGACCGCGCTGACATCTTCCGCAGAGACTTTGTGTAGTTCGCGGCGTTTCGGGTCCATCAGCAGCAACAGGCTGCAGTAGCTCTTGCCGGGCGACCAGCGCAAACCGATATAGACGACTGAGGAGAATACGCCGGCGAAGCCCTCTTTCTGGCGCACCCGCTTCAACGCGCTTTCGATCGGTCGGATCACCTGCCGTTCGATCTCGTCGGGAAAAGGCTTGCGTCCGAAGCGGTCTCCGAGGAAGTTGAGAAGGTCCTCGCGTTTGGGGTCGGTGAGCGGGCACGGGATCCGCTCGATGTGCTGGGAGAGCAGCGCAGTCTTTTCGAGGCTTGAGAGGACGCGCATGTCAACGACGAGGGTGTCGTGATGCTCGTGGCCCTCGACGGCTGGGTAGGCGAAAAAGCGCGTACTCATGCCGTCGGCTGCTTCGCGGTAAGTGGCCTCGTCCACCTCGGTGAGCGGGGCGACGACGACGTAAGGCTCGATGTCGGGCATGCGTCTCAGATCGCAGTCTTGGGAGACGATGACGCATAGACCGCTGGGCAGTCGCGTCTCCATGGTCATGACGGGTTCGTCGTGGGGGACTCCCGCGACCTCGTTCGGGTAGGACGGAGCATCCGGTGAGTACAAGCGGATGGACTTGGCGACGTCGAGCACGTCGCCCTGGTGAAGCTCCTTTACGAGCGCTTTGAGCGCGTCGGGATCCAGCTCGTGCGAAAGCCCCACCGGGCTACTCCTCAGACCTCGGCCCTGTGCCCGATCACGAAACGGCTGGAGCCCTTGACACCGATGAAGGGGATCGGGGCCACGGTCTCGCCCTGAGCCGCGCTGGCTTCGGCGATCGACGCGCGGGTGATGCCCCGGCGGCGGCTACGGCCGCGACGCATCGGGGCAGTTGGCGCCTGCTCAGCCAGCCTCGGCGCCTGCTCGCCGTCCTCGAGCGGTTCGATCAAGCGCGACTTGGCCAAGTCCAGCGCGGCACGGACGTCTTCGAGCATGAAGCGACGATGACCACCGGGGGTCTCGACGAACGGGATCAGTCCGTCACGGGCGTAGGCGCGAACGGTCCCTTCTGAGATATGGAACTCCTTGGCGATGTCGCTGCTCTTGAGCATCTGGTGCGTCTCCTGTGCCGTGGCGTTTGGCAAGCTTGAGGGTACCCGGTTCCGGCGCCGGAAACAACGGTTTCAACGCTTTTTACGTTTCGGGCGGTTTTAGTCACCATATCGACGCAAGAGGGCGGGAGCTTGAAAGCGTATGGACGTACCCACCGACGCTCCGTAGCGCGACTGGCGGTCTGGCAGCAGACGAGCCGCGGCCAGACCACTGGTTCGGCTCAGGCGGCGCGTGGAAGCTGCGCGCGGACCTCGTCGAGGTCAATCGACGAGATCCACTGCTCGATGCGGAGGGGTTCGTGATCGGCGCCCTTGCGCACGTGCTCCTTGACGAGCGTTTCTCCTTCACCGAGCTCGACACCGCGAACGCGAGCGTTGGCCAGCGCTTCTGGGCTGTGCTGCTGGCCGTCAGGGAGACGGCGAACGAACGGGCGCACGTACGCGCTGCTGACCGCTCGTCGCAGCTGCTGCGACGGGTCTTCGGGCCGCACCGCCGGATCACGATCAAGGGGTCGCGCGGCGATCTCGATGAACCTCACCAGCTCGCAAAGCGCGACGACCCAGGCAGTCCACAACGCTTCCGGATCGAGGCCGGTCGCCGCGGCGACCGGGACAAGGTCCCCGGTCCGATGCTGGAGCAAGCACAGCCGTCCGGAGATACTGGCGCCGTCGTGAGGTTGATATGCGAACGGCAGGCCCCGGATGGAGTCTTGCTCGACCGGCGGCCAGAACGTGACGGTGAATTGCGGGCCGGGCAATACAACCTGCCGTACCAGCGGAACGACATCGCCACCGATCACCCGAGAGGCCTCGATCGCACGTTCGACGAGCCGAGGGCTCGCTCCACTTGGAGGCGCTGCTGTGACCTGCTCATCCTCGATCGCGTGCGGCTTCGGCGTTCCCACGAGGCTCGAGAGCGCATCGTGCAGAAGGTCCCAGTGAGGCCCGTCGCTGAGAAAGTCACCGGCGATGCGATCGTGGCCGTCCACCATCGCCGCGCCGTCGCAGACGATCGCCAGCCGGCGGCGAGTCGGGCCGGCCGACGCGATGGCCGGGGTCTGCGTCTCATAAATCCGGACGTCGCTCTTGCCCGGCAGACGGTGAGCGGTCAGGCCCAGCTCAGTCAGGCGGGCATCACGCTGTACGCGATCGACGAACTGTTGCCACTCCGCATCGGTACGACTCGGCACGACCGGTTGCGGTCCGGCTGCGTCCAGGCCGCGGTACGGGCCGTAGTAGCTCCAGTCCGGTGCGGAGTAGCCGGCGAACGGACGGCTCGCCGGCTGGTGGCGCTGCTTGTGTCGCCGGGACCTCCGGCGGGACTGCTTCGACATCTGCCTCCTGGCTTGAGGTCAAGAGTGCTCACGTCGGGACGCTCCGGCTGAGGGGGAACATGCCCGGCAACGCGGGACGCACGCTCGAGGCGCAGACTGCGCGGGCGTCGTCGAGGTACTTCGTGAGCAATGCAGTAAACGGTAGCCGGGCGTTCGGACGTACGGCGTCTTCGCCGGCGGCGACCTGACGTTGCGCACTGGCGACCGCGTCGCGCTCGTCGGCTGCCCGACGGGCCGTGTCCCCGTGCTCTGGCCTCACATGTAGAACGCGTACCGGTAGGCGGGGGCCACCGTGTCGGGAACGTGTCGAAGGACATCGCCAACGCGTTTGGATGTCAGGAGCGTGATCGGCAGCCGAGCGTCAAGGCGGGCGCGGTTCCAGTTGAGCTTGCTGAGGGCGAGGACTTCGGCGGCGATCGTGTCGATGCTGCGGTCGGTCTCGGCGAGTCGGATGCCGAGCGGACGAGGGATGCGCAGGCCGGGGTAGGTCTTGTAGAACGGGATGCTGCCGTGGGTGTAGAGGGCGTGCTCGCTGTCATCCAGCGTGAGCAGGGTTCCGCGCAGTGGCGGGTAGTTGCTGGTTCCACGCACCAGGAATGCGTCTTCGGCCTCGCTGATCCAGATCAGGTCGTACGCGTGCAGGTCAGCGGCGTCGGCGGCACGGGCGAAGCCGGCGCGCTCCTGCGGGGAGAACGAGCTGGTCTTGTGCAATGTGATCTCGGCGGGGTGGTTGCCGTGGTGCTCCTTGTAGCGGCGCAGCGAGGATGCGAGCAGGTCAGCGGCGTCGTGCTCTTCGAGGTGGGGTTGTTTGTCGTGCTCGGAGCGCCGTGCGAGCGCCCCGCGGACGATCACGCCGTCGCCGAGCTCGTTGAAGACTTGGGCGACGGAGGTGTGCAGCTGGTTGCCGGCGTCGGCGCGGGCGAACGAGATGCCGATGAAGCAGCGGTCACGCTGGTGGCGCTCGCGGGCGAGCCGCCATGGTTTGCCGCCGGCCTTGTAGTAGAGGGCTGTGATGAGGTTCCACGCGCGGGTCGCTGGGTCTTCAACGCCGCTGGTGCCCCGCCAGGTGCTCGGGCGAATGAGCTGGATCGGAACGCGGGCGGTGATGCAGTGGGCTTTCAGGACGTCGTGGAAGTTCCAGCCGATCGCGCCGGCGTTGTCGGCGGCGCCATCGGGGATCTTGGGCGGGCGGGCGATCAGGACCACGTCGACTGCGGCTTCTTCGAGCAGTAGGTGGACTTCTTGGGCGATCAGCTCGGCGGCCGCTTTGATGTTCTCGGCGGCGTTCGGCGCATCCTGGTAGCGCCGCAGGTGCGCGCGGGCTAGTTCGCGTCTGGCACCGTCCGGGAACGCAAGTTCGACACGGAATGTTGCGTCGTCGCCGAGCCCTGGGAACGCGGGGAACAGGGTGTCGAGTCGTGTGTCGGTGCGAGCCGGAACGCCTCGGGTACAGGACTCCAGCCAGGTTTGGAGTTCGTCGAGCTCTTTACGCTGGCCGACCAAACCGCAGCGGATCACGCTCGGTCGCGACGCGAACTCGATGTCGGCTGGGCCGTGCAGGACCAGGCCGGCGCGCTGCTCCTGGTGGCGCCCGTCGTAGCCGAACTCGAGGTCGGGTTCGGGGAGATGGTGAGCTTCGATCACGTCACGTCCTCGGTCTCGCCGAAGAGCGTCATGGCTTCGTCAGCGGGGTCTTCTCGGATGTCGGTGGGCGGCTTCTTCCAGGCCGCCTCTGGAGGCGTGACCGGGACGGCAACGGTCAGCAGCTCGCCGAGGTGAAAGGGCGCGCCGTCACGGTCCATGATGCCGCGCGGGCGGGTGAACAGGTGCGCCCACATCCGCAGTTGCTGGCTGATCGCCGCTGCACCTTCCATCGACTTGAGCTTCTTGAGCGCCTCCGCATGGAAGCTTGACCGCTGCTGTCCGTCCCACGTAAACAGGTACGTCGGGTCGATCGAGAGCACCCAGCCGCTGCTCAGCCGGCGGAAGCGCAGCACGGCCGCGTCATGGCGGTAGCCGGAAAGCCCTTCGTGCTTTCTCGATGCCCTCGGACTGACGACCGTCCGGCCCTTGCCGCTGGTCCAGGCGTAGCGACGCCCATGGCCTTGCTCCCAGAGACGGAAGTACGCGGCGTGCATCGGCTGAAACCACCGCAGTTGCCGGTGGTGCTGGTTCAGCAGCGAGCGGCGAGCGAGCTCGGCGAGTAGTTGCTCGTGCTTGCGGTCCAGCGAGACGGCGAGGTCCAGCAGCGGCGTCGGCTCCGGCGGTTCATCAGCCTCGATCGCCTCTAGATATTCGACCGGTAGCGGGGACAGCGACCACAGCCGGCCGGCGTGCAATGCCACGTCGCTGCGCGCTACTCCCGCGTCCAGTGCGCGCGCGAACAGTTCACCCCACGACTCGCTCGGCGCAGCCGTCGACCAGACGTGCGCGACGTCCCACCGGACCGGCAGCAGGTTGGTAAGCACCTGTTCAGCGACGGGCAGTGGACCTGGCGGGTCAACCGTCGTCGGCTCACGAGCGTCGAGGACAAAGAAGCGGGCCGTAGCACTCGCGTCGAACCGGTCGCGGTGCTTGTCGAAGTCGATCAGCCCGCTCGCGCGGCGCGCCGGGTCCTTGGCCCATTCCTGGACGTTGCGGAAGTACGCCTCACGTGTACGCGGCCGACTGCAGACCAACAGCACGGGCTGGTTGGAGCCGAGCCAGAACTCAAGGTCCTCGGGCTTGGGGCGGTACAGGAACCCGTCGTCGGTCTCCGATCGCCAGCGGCCTTCGGTCGCCTTGCTTTGCACGCCGATCCGGAAGTTGCGGGTGACGTCGGTAGCGGGGTCGACCAGCTCGATTTCCCCGTCGATCCCGGAGTCCGGGCCTCCCGTCGGCTGCCAGTTATGGCCCATCTCGCCGACACGTTCGTGGATGAGCGCGATGCCGGCCTCACCAATACGTGTCTGCTTGGCCGTGTGTTTCACAGTCACGAGATTGCCACGCACGCCGGATGCCGCGAACGCCCACAGAATGTCCCAGCACGCACCGTCCGCGAAACCGCAGGTCGCGACCGCTGCGCGCGGGGTTTAGGCTCAGGGGGTGTCCCTGGCGGTTACGCACCCCGTCATGAGCGGCGACGAGTACGAGGCTCTACAGAGCAAGATGGGCTGGGCGGCTACGGTGGAGCTCATCGGCGGCGAGCCTGTCGTCACACCGCCGATTACGGTTGGCGCCTCGTCGGTCCGCGGGGAGCTGTACTACGCCCTCCGTGGATGGGCAAACACGGGACCGGGTGGGCTGACGCTGCAGGACGTCGTCGTGAGGCTTGGCAGGGGTTCATTCCTGGCGCCGGCGGTTGCGTGGTGGGCAGAGCCCCGCCGGCCGAGCGTGGGCCCTGGACCGATCGACGCGGTTCCGGACCTGGTCATCGAGGTTCTCACGCGGGTAAGCCAGCAGGCCCCAAACGCGCGCTGTACACGAAGGCCGGCGTGAGCGAGATCTGGATCGCCGACCCTCAGGCGTCGACGATCACCGTTGTCTCCGGCGCTGGGCAGCGCGTGTTCGCGTGCAGCGAGGTTCTGCGCAGCGTCCTCCTGCCAGGTTTCTCCGTCAACCTGAGAGCAGTGTTTGGGCGGCGCTGAGGCACGCGCGTGCGCGGCGACGGTCGCGGCGGCGGGTGGGCTCAGAACGGAGCCCCGTCGTCGGCGATGACGACGTCGGCGGCGTTGTGGCCGGGCTGGTTCTCGAGCGGGTCTTCGAGCTCGCCGAGCAGCAGGGGAGGCACGACGGGCGGCTCCTCGGGTTCGGCGGGGTCTTCGCCGGCGACCGCGGCGCTGACGCCGATTGGATGCTGGTAGCCGATGCCGAGCGCGATGGCAGCAGGCCGGGCATTCGATCTGGCGAGCAGCCGGGTTCAAGGAACGTCCGAACTACTCGCCCCGATACGTAGGAAGATTGCGAAGTTATCTGAATAGGGCCGAAGTTTGGCTCTGTTTCGGCGTTTCAGAAGCGCAGTTGTGCGCAGCCGACCGCACTACTGCGAAGCCCGTCGGGGTGATAATGGGATGCGGCCGGTAGGCGACGTTGTGTCTGTGCCGGTATGGACGGTATGCGGCACGGCCGCCGGGGGTCATGACGGGGCGCGCGTATTTCTCAGCTTCCATGCGTGGCCGAAAGCTCGGGCGCGCCGCTCCGGCACGTCAGTCGCCGTCGTCATCCAGCCTGTAGCCCTTCCTCTGGACCCAATGGCTCAGTCGGTAGCCCTGCGAGCCGGCCACGACTCCACACACGCCTGCGATCAGGATGGCGCGGGTCCACCCGCCGAAGGTGAGACCGTTGGAGCAACGTCGTTCTGCCGGGCGGTAGGAGGGCTTCCTCGGGGTCCTGTGCTTCTGGGCGTGGGCGGCGCTGCGCTACGGCCGGCTCGCCACGCGATCGGCCAGGTCATCGAGCGGCAGTCTGTAGCGCCACGGAGTGGCGAGTTGGCGAATGTCGTCGCCGGTCAGACTCAGGCGCTGGTAGTGCCCTGGGGCCTTGCGCTCCGCGCTGAGGTCGGCGACGATCTCCAACCGGAAGCGCGCGCCTTCACGGCACGCCGTTTCGTACTGTTCCGCGTTCAGGTCCGCTGGGAACGTGAAGGTGCCGTTGGCACCCAGAAGCGGCTCACCCCAGCCCTTGACTTCGACGTACTCGCGGCCGTTCGGGCCATCACTCAGCAGGTCACAGCCGTACTCGCGCTCCTGGATCTTCGAGAGCCCTGTGACCTTCCGACCGCGAGCCTCCTCCTCGCTGCGGACGATCTCGACCGCGCGTCGCTCCGTGCTTAGCGCGCCCGCCTGCCTCGCCACGCGCCGATTATGGGCGACCCGCGAGATGACCGTCAACGCGACGCGGTCAGCCGCGCGCCGTTGACACGTCGTGTCCGACAGCGGCCTCTACACGATCAGCGCGCTGGTCGTGGTCGCCGCCCAAGAACTCGTGGCGGCGTCGCGCGGTGGCTGGAAGGCGATTAGCGTCGGATCCGGTGATCCCGACTAGGTGCCTCGGTGCCGAGCTCGTTCGCTGGATACGGGGCTTGGACCGTGCTCCTCTGAACCGCGAGCTCGACGACGTTCCGCCGCACGATAGACGAACATGCGTTCGCAATGTTCGAAGTGGCCCACATATTGCCGGCGAAGTAGGGTCCGTCTATGGCGGACAACAGCGCGATCGAGTGGACCGAGGCGACGTGGAACCCCGTCACCGGGTGCAGCAAGGTCTCACCCGGTTGCGCGCACTGCTACGCCGAGACCTTCGCAGAGCGCTGGCGGGGTATCCCCGGCCACCCGTACGAGCAGGGCTTCGCCCTCCGGCTCTGGCCGCAACGCCTCGAGCAGCCGCTGCGCTGGAGGAGGCCGCGGATGATCTTCGTCAACTCGATGAGCGACCTTTTCCACGAGGACATCCCCGCCGACTACATCGCCGAAGTGTTCGACGTCATGGTTCGAGCCGAGCATCACACCTTCCAGGTCCTCACCAAGCGTCACGAGCGCCTTGCGGAACTCGCGCCAGATCTTCCGTGGCCGGACAACGTGTGGATGGGCGTCACGATCGAGAACCGCCGCTTCGTGCACCGAGCCGACTATCTGCGCGAAGTGCCGGCCGCCGTCCGCTTCATCTCCGCCGAGCCGCTGCTCGGGCCACTCGAAGGGCTTGATCTCTCCCGGATCGACTGGCTGATCTCCGGCGGGGAAAGCGGGCCGAAGCACCGGCCGGTCAGAGCGGAATGGCTGCGGGAGCTACGCGACCGCTGCCAAGACGAGGAGGTTGCGTACTTCTTCAAGCAGTGGGGCGGCCATCGTCCCAAGACCGGGGGCCGCGAACTCGACGGACGCACATGGGACGAGATGCCCGCGGTCCGCCACCGCGCTCTGGTCTCGTAGACGACTCGCCGCCGGCCGGGGTGGGCCCTACCGCCGAAGCGCGCGAGAAGTCTCGGTCGGCGGCTCGGCGCCATTGGCCGCACTCAACTGCGGATGACGCGCGAGCACGGCTTGCCGCGGTAGGCCCGATCACGCTGACGCTTGCGATCGACGCAGTACTCGTTCGTCCGCCTGATCCTGAAGCTGCCCTCCTCGGTGACCGACCCGTCACTGCCGCGAGCGTTCCAGACGGTGACGGAGCCCCGGAAGGACACGTCGCCGATCACCCAAGACACGCGATCGCAACGAACCCGCACTACCGTGCGGCGCTTGCATCCGCCGACCCGCTGCGCGTAGCCGTACTCCCAATCACCCTCGAACTGCTCAGCGAGCAACTGGCGGACGCGCGTCTTGGCGTTGCGCAAGGACAGATTTGGAACCGGCGGCGTGTACACCGTCTCCGCGATCAGATGTCGTTGGTTCGCTTGGCTCACGTACAGGCAGATCCGTCGCGGCTCGTCGCCGATCACGTAGAAGGAGTCCGTGCCGGTGATCGTGCCGGGCCCTTGCAGGTAGTTGCTGACCCACGCGGTCGACATTTGCGGACTGTCGTCGGTGGGGCAGGGCGAGGAGGCGACCAGCTCGCCGGCAAACAGCCCCCAACTGCAGGTCTGCTCTCCGTTCGCGTACGGCGTGCATCTCGACCATGTCGCCGTAAATGTTGCCGCGACCTGACTCTTGCCGACCGCGTGCACGGCTGTGATCGAACCGGTATCCGCGTAGCTGACGGTGCCCGTGGCGAGCGAGGCTGCCGACACGGTCAGCCCGGCGCTGAGAAATCGCCCGGCTCCACGCTTGAGTCCCATTCGTGAACTGCTCCTCCGTCTCGTCCTGAGAACTGGCGGCGCGATCCTACGAGCGCGCCGACGCGCAACGCAAGTTCCTCCCTGGGTTGTCTCCAACGAAGTCCAGCTGCCGGCGGGATAGCGACAACAAGGAGACCATCTCATTCAGGCGAGGCTGATCGGTTAGCGTCCGCTGGCGCCCGTAGCATCGCTCCGCCAAATGACGCCGCGCGATGAGAAGTCCTTGTTCGATCCGCGAGAGCTGCTGTCGGACGAGCAGTTGCAGGTGGAGATCGCCGAAGCACTGCACCCTGACGGTGGGCAACGCCATCCCGATCTCGACGCCGCGCGGCTGTGGCGAAGCGCTGAGGACGGAATGCTCGTCCGTGGCGTCAAGCCGCATTCAGCAGCCAAGTCCAAGTTGGTCAGCAAGAGCATCGACACGGTCACCACAGCCATGGCGGACAAGTGGTTCGCAACCAAGCACGGGCTCGAATACCTTGAGCTCTACAGCGGTCCTGGTCGGCTGCTCGACGAGTGGACCGGCGAGGAACTGCCGGGCTCGCCCATGCAGGCGCTCGAAGTGCGCCGGCCGTTCAGTCGCTACCTGTTCAGCGACTACTCGGGCGAGTGCGTGGAGGCGCTGCGGACACGCGTCGGCGACCGCCCCGACGTGCGCGTCATCGAGGGCGATGCGAACAACCCCGCCCATCTCGAGCGGGTGGCCGATTTCCTGAACCCGAGAGCACTTCTGATCGTGTATCTGGACCCCGCCCGGCCGCGGGATCTGCACTGGACCACCGTCGAAGCCCTCGCCCGGCGCTTTGAGTTCGCCGACTTGATCATCAACCTCCCGGTCAACAGCCTCATGCGGTCGATCCTCGGAGCGTCAAGCGGGGGCGTCATCGGCAGCGGCACGGCGGGCCGGTTTCTCAACCATCCAAGCCCCGTCGATCTGCTCGCGCGCACGCCCGCGGGCAAGCTGATCGTGAGTGCGAGCATCACCGCGATCCGCGAGCACTACGACGAACAGCTCATGAGCCTCGGCTTCAAGAAGCCAGGCCGCAGGACCATCGAGTTCCCGGCGAACAATCCCTACTACGACGTGCTCTACGCCTCACGCCACGAGATGGGCGTCAAGCTCTGGGACCGCACCAACCCGCCCCCAGAACCGCCACCAAGGCTCTTCTGAACCACCAACGGAGCCGAACCCCGATGCCGTCGAAGTGGACGTAGTGTCGGTGGGAACGCCATGGATCTTTTCGAACGCGAGAACAACGACGACTGGAGTGCCGCCGCCGCTGGAGGCGCGCTGCTGGCGTACTCGATCACCATCGCCGAGGGCAGAGTGTCGGATGTCAGCGTGCGCGACTATCGCGCGGCCCACCAGCGCCTGATGCGAGATCCGATGGCAAGCGAACGGCCGCGCCGCGGAGAGTTTCCACGAAGTCCCGAGAGTCCGGTTCTGGCGCGCGTTCAGGACTTCAGCCGCGGGTGCCCCACACACGTGCGGGCCGGGATCTTGCATACCGCATCCTGTGGTGACGTCCGGGAGCGAGTTCGTGGTCCGTGGGCCTCGACCGTACGTGCGCGGCTACTTCGACGCAGCGGTCGGTGGTTTTACACGTCTCCCCAGAGCTCGACGAGGTCTGGACGATCCGGTATGTCGCGAACGTCGTCAAGTCCGATGCGCTCGCAGAGCTTCAAGCTTTTCTCGTTCCGTCGATCGGCCCGAGCGAAGGTCACTGGATGCCGTTTCCGTTGCAGCATGTCGGTGATCAGCGCTTCGAACATGAAGTGTCCGAGGGTGATCGGTTGGTCTTCGGTCTCGACGAGCGTGCCGCGCGCCGCGAGGTCGACGGCGATCACCTCGATATAGCTGATCGTGACTTGGACAACTCGAGGTTCGATGTGATGTGCGCCCACGGCGATCAGGCGTTCATCTGGTCGATGGAACGTCAGAAGCAGCCGGGGATCCAGAGCCGGGAGTTGGGGCCACAGGTAGCGCCGTGGCAAGGGGCCGCGGATTTGCTGCTCGACTTCGTCTTCCCAGGGTTCGCCGCGCGAGCAGCGGAACGCGGCGAGTGTTGTCAGGTCGTCTGAGCGGGCGGCGCGGACTCGCAGATCCGCCGGGTCGAGGGTCTTCAATCCTCGATGGTGATCGGGACGCGCGGCCGGCGGATGGTGTGTCTTGGCTCGGCGAGGCGCGCGAGCGCGTACGCGATGCCATCGTCGTTGAGGACAGTTCCCCAAGGGGTGCCGTACAGGTCGACGGCGGGCTCATCGGAGCTGTCCTTGGCGTCGGAGCCTGCGATCTCGACCGCGGGTTCCACCGTGAGGCGGAGCTCTCCGCGATCGTACTCCCACCAGGCGGTGACGGCGGTTCCTTTTGCTGCTGCCACGCCGCGGTCACGCAGCATTTGGGCGGGCACGGGCATCGGGACCTTGCCCTCGTCGAGGGTCACGAACGCGAACGGATCATCAAGTTTGGTGACATGGCCGTGCATGACCGTGGTCTGCGACAGCGATTGCAGCTCGCGGCGTGCGGCGGCGATCTGTCGACTGACCGCAGCGAGGTCCTTTGCCAAATCCGGACGTGAAAGCGCGGCGGCCAAGCCCTCGTACGTGCCGCTGGCAAGTGTCCCGGACACTCGCTCGATCAAGCGTCGCATCGCGCTTGAGCGTTCGATGCGCCCCGCCCGCTCTGCGAGCTGGTGCGCGAGCTCGAGCTGCTTGAGTCGAACGGCGCGGGCGGCGTCACGATTGATGGCGCAGTAAACGTGAACCGACCCTCCTAGGCGTCCACCCGCAGCGCGAACCGGCGCCTCGATGCCCTCCGAAACGGCCTGCTTGCTGCGGAGCGTCCGCATAGCCGAGTCGGGCGTCTTCGACTGCGAGGTATACGCGCGTACGATCTCGCGTTTGGTGACGATCGGCACCTCCAGAAGCATGCTTAGATCTTAGCACCGACACGGCGTTTTGCGCAACCGGTAGCGGTAGCCGATGCCGGCGGTCTGACAACAGACGAGCACGCTGCCAGACCGCCGGTTCGGATCAGGCCGCGCGCGGGAGTTGGACGCCGATCTGTCGAGCTCGATCGACGGAACCTACTGCTCGATGGCAAGGGGTTGGTGATCGGCGCGGTTGCGCGTGTGCTCCTTGACCAGCGTCTCGCCGTCGCCGAGTTCGACACCGCGAGCGCGAGCGTTGGCCACTGTCTGCGCGCTGTTTCTGGCCGTTGGGGAGGCGACGCACGAACGGGCGCACATATGCGCTGGCGCAACGGAGCTGCTGCGAAGGTTCGTCGAGTCGCGCCGCCGGATCGCGATCGACGGGTCGCGCGGCGATCTCGCCAGCTCGCAGAGCACGACGGAGAAGCAGCCGCCGAAGCCATCGCCGCCGTCGTAACCGAGCGACGAGACGCAGGCCTGCCGGAACTGCCGATCGCT
>Ga0065721_10051365_pt1 | contig 15107 bp, 15 predicted proteins | sample Mesricmetagenome_FD_59108 | JGI IMG/M metagenome (GOLD analysis project Ga0065721, IMG submission 59108) | Mesophilic microbial community from rice straw/compost enrichment Sample: eDNA_1 v2 (version 2) | ecosystem: Engineered > Solid waste > Grass > Composting > Bioreactor | place: USA: Davis... | reverse complement strand
CGGCCACCTCGCGGCAGCCGCCGGTCTCGTTGAGCCCGCCGGCCACCACGAAATTGTAGTCGCCATACCTGGCCACGAACTCCATGCCCTGCGGCGACTGCCCGGCGCCCACGATCTGGATCGGGGCGCTGGGACGCGGGGAGAGCTTGCAATCGTCATACTGGAAGAAATCGCCCTGGAAGTCGGAGGTGCCGGTCTCCCAGAGCTGCTTCATGATCTGCACATATTCGGCGGCGTAGTCGTAGCGGCGCGCGAAATGCTGCGGCGTCAGCTCCAGCCCCATCTGCTGGTATTCCTTGGGCTGCCAGCCGGTGACCATGTTGACGCCGATGCGGCCGGGAGCGATGGAGTCGATGGTGGAGACCATGCGGGCCACGAGGGCGGGCGGCATGGTCAGCATGGCGACCGAGGCGAAGAGCTGAATCCGCTTGGTGACGGCGGCGATGCCCGCCATCAGCGTGAAACTTTCGAGGTTGTGCACCCAATATTCGCTGGGGCCGTCATAACCGCGCAGCTTGATCATGGCGAGGGCGAAATCGAGCCCGTAATGCTCGGCGCGCTGCACCACCGTCTTGTTGAGGTCGAAGGTCGGATAGGTCGCGGGCGAGGTGGTGGAGATCAGCCAGCCGCGGCTGCCGATTGGAATGAACACACCGATCTTCGTCACGTCCCGCGCTCCTGAACTTGCGGCCGGCGGCGGCATCCGCCGGTGCCGGCCCTTGGCGATACCGGCATCGTTCACCCGCCGGCCGGCTCTGCCAATCGACAAATCCACCGCATCGGGCTGAGTTTTTTTCAGGCCGCGCCCATGACCGGGACATCCGGGCCCGCGATAGCGGGGAACTGGCCGGAGCCGCCGGGGAATTTCGGGATCAGTTTGCGGACGTGCCGGATTCCCCCGTGCCCTGCCGGATGGCCGGGGTTGGGGCGATGGGCGGCTCGGCAGGCGTTTCCGCCACCGGCTCGGGCGCCACGTCGGGAGCGACCGGACCGCCCTCGCTGAAATTCACCGACAGGCCGAACAGCCGCCATTGCCGGTTCACCGGGGCGAACAGCAGCTCGAAATTGACCTGGGTGGGCACGGACGGGAAGAAACCGGCCATGTGCAGCATGCCGTTGGATTCGATCCGCGGCAGCAAGGTGAGCTGCGGCTCCAGCACCGCGACCCCGCCCAGATCGATGCCGTCGCGCCGGTGGCCGGCGAAGATTTCCGCCAGCGTTGCGGCGCTGTTGGCCTGGAAGCCGGGGGCGCCCAGGTCGCGCAGCACGGTGTAGTTGCCGGTCTTGTTGGCCTGGTCGAGCGCCAGCAGGGTGGTCCGTACCAGGATCAGCACGCCGTTGCGGTCGATGTCGGCGGGCCGGGGATCGGGCAGCGGCGCCTGCTCCTGCTGGGCCTGGCCGGTTCCGGCGATGCCGCCGAGCAGCAGCCCGGCAGCGGCCAGGCCGGCGAGGACAAGACGCCGCCAGGCGGCGCCCCTGCCGCTCAAAATTCGCCGGCCAGCCCCAGCCGCGCGGCATGGGCGTCCCCGCCGGCATAGGCATAGCCCAGATTGAGCGCCAGCGGCAGCGCGGTCTCGAAGCGGTAGCTGAGCGAGCCGCCAAAGGCCGTGGCGCCCTTGAAGTGGCCGATATTGGCCGCCCAGCTCGTCTTGCCGGGCGCCGAAGGCATGGGGGCGTTGCTCATGGCGATGGTGGCGGCGATGCCCTGCCGGGCTTCCTCGCGGGTGGCCGCGATCTCGTTGCTGAGCGCGTTCACCCGTCCGTCCAGGGCAGCCATTCCATTGCCCAACGCCACGACCTGGCTGCCCAGGGTTGTCACCTGCCCGTCCAGCACCGCGATGGCGCCGCCCTGATTGGCGACGGTGGTGGTCAGGTTGACGTAGTCATCGGTGCTGAAGGCAGTCGTGGCCAGGTTGCCGGCAGCATCCGCGGTGGCGAAATAGACCGGCCCGGTCTGGGCTGCCTTGCTCTGTGCGCTGTTGATGCCCGCCATGGTATAGGTATTGGCAGTCGTACCCAGTGCCATCTGGTCGGCGCGCGTCGCCTCCGCGCCGCTGCCGATCGCCGTGGCGCCATTGGCCGATGCCACCGCATTGGTGCCGATGGCCACGGTATTGCTCACGCTCAGGGTCGAGCCGAAGGCGCAGGCGGCGCTGCCGCTGCCGGCGCAATGGCCGAAAGCGACATTGTTGGCGCCGGTGACGTTGGCGCCGGCCAGCCGCCCACCGGCCAGATTGTTGTCGCCGATGACGTTCTGCCCGGCGGCGAGCCCGGTCGCGACGTTGTTGTCGCCGTCCACGTCCCGACCGGCTGCCGCGCCAATCGCGGTATTGCTGTTGCCCTGGGCGGATAGACCTGCCCCCGTTCCCAGGGCGGTGTTCTGCGAGCCATTCACCAGCATGCCGGCGCCGGCGCCAGTCGCCGTGTTGAGATTGCCGGTGACATAGGAGCCGGCTTGCAGACCGCTGGCCGTATTGCCGTTGCCGTTGGCTTGATACCCCGACCAATAACCCACCCAGCTATTGCCATCGCCCTGGGCGGTGCCGCCGGCATAGTGCCCGATGGCGCTGTTGTTGTCGCCTTGAGCCTGATAGCCCGTGACGCGGCCGACCCAGACATTGTCCTCGCCTGTGCTCCCTGCGCCCGCGAACTCGCCGATTGCCGTCGAGAACGGACTGCCATGGGCGTCCTGACCGCAGGCAAAGCCGCCGGGATCGGCTGTCGCGGGCAAGGCACCTGCGCTCAGCACGCAGGTCGTCTGCGCCTGCGCCTCGTCCGCCGTCATCACCGCGCCCGCCGGCATCAGCAGCAGTACCGCCAGCACGGCGCCCTGCCATCTTGCTCGCTTCGTCATAGCCCACCCGTCTGCATGCCCGTCTGGCATGACGGTGGGACAAGTCCCTGCGTCTGCACAGTCCGCAAACGCAGACAGTTTCGCCGGCTCGACGGGTTTTCCCGCCGCCTCCATCCCCATCGATGCGGAAATGCCACACCCGGGCCTAGAGACCGCCGGAAAAGGGCTGCGCCGATTTGAGCAGGGCCACGAGCTGGCTCTGCTGGTGGGTGCCGGTCTTGCGCAGGATGCGGTCGAGATAGGTGCGCGCCGTGCTCGGCCGCAGGCCCTGGCCGGCGCCGGCCTGCGCCAGCGTCTGCCCGGCGGCGAGCGCCGTGGCCAGCCGTGCCTCGGCCGGGGTGAGGTCGAACAATCCGTTGAGCAGGCCCGGCGCGGGCACCATGGCGCTGGCGCTGACCCGGCTGGCGGCCAGCAGCATGTCGCCCCTCGAAAAGATGTCGTGCGCCGCCCGGTGCAGCGGCACCACATGGACGACCATGGCCGGCTCCCCGCCCCGCGCGGCCACCGGAATGGAGCGCACGACAGGCTCCTCGCCCGTCCGGCAGGCGGCAAGGACCTCCTGCAGGAGCCGGTCCGCCGGCTTGTCGGCCAGGGCGAGGCCTCCGAAGGCGGCCGGACGGAACGTCTCGTCCATCGCCTCGAACAGGGCGTTGCCCGCCAGCACCCGGCCGGTCATCGACAGCACGCAGGCCGGAAGCCGCAGCGCCTCGAGGGCCGAGACCCGGCCCCGCGCCCGCTCCAGGCCGAGACGCGCGGACAGCAGCGCCGCCCGCGCGATATGCGGATGCAGGCGATTGAGCCGGTTGAGCTCGGCGGGGGCGAAGCGCCCGTGATCCGGCTTCTCGAAGGCCAGCACCGCCAACTCCCCGCCCGGCAGCGCGATGATGGTGCCGGCCTGATCGTCCAGGCCCTTGCCGCGCAGCGCCAGCGCCATGCCGTCCCGCGCCAGCAGGGCAGGCGGGAAATAGCGCCGCGCCAGCACGAAGCCGGTGACCGGCTGGCGGTGGAAATAGGGCAGGCGCTCGCTCGACCGCCACAGGCCGGTCTCGCAGAAGGCGCGCGTCACCTCGGCCACCATGTCGGTGGCCTCGAAGCCCACGGGCTGCACGCCGTCGAAAACGAAGAGCTTGCCGGCCGGCGTGCCCGCGGCAGCGCCGATCGCTTCCAGCGTGGCGCGCCAATGCTCGGGCGCCAGCGCCGCCTCGTAGATGCGCTCGGTGAGCGGAACGCTCACGGCCGTCCCGCCCGGACAGCACCAATGGGTCCCGCAGCCGGCATGCCCAAGCCTCCAAGGGGATGACAAAGGCTGCCGGGAGGAACGGGTCCTGTCAATGGCCTGCTACCCATGGCTGGCCCGGCCGACATGCCGCGCGGTCATAACCGGGGCACGCGCCGCCGGGGCGCGAGCGCATCGTCGCTCTCCCCCGCCGGACCGCCTATTGCTTGCCGGCCAATTCGCCGATCTCCCGGTCGATGAAGTAGAGGGCCTGCGGCCCCTCGCCGATCAGGGCGATCTTGTCGAGCACGGTGCGGCAGAGCGTGTCCTCCTCGTGCTGCTCGTCCACGAACCATTGCAGGAACGAGGCGACGGCGTGATCGTTCTCGGCGCGGGCCAGATCGAGCGCGGCGTGGATGGCCCGGGTCACCCGTGCCTCGTGGTCGGCGACGATCTTGAACAGCCCGGTCACGTCGTTCGCCGCGACCTTCGGGGCGGGAAGCTCCGCGAAGGTGACGGAGGCTCCGAGCTCGTTCAGGAATCCGAAGAAGCGATGCATGTGCTCGAGCTCCTCGGCGGCGTGGTGCAGCAGGAACTTGTAGCAGCCATCGAGATTGCGTTCCGCGGCCCAGGCGGCGGCCTGCAGATAGGCGTGGTGCGCGTGCAACTCGCCATTGAGAAGGTCGTTGAGCGTTGCGGTGAGTTTCTTGCTGGTCATGAGGCGGTCTCTGCTTGCCTGTCGGTGGCGCCATCGGTCCTGGGCCTGTGCGGCAACAGGAAGGTCAGGATGGCGAAGCCGACCTTCCAGGCGAACTCCTCGTGCAGGGACAGCTTGCCCTTGCGGAACAGCACGGCTTCGACGCCGGGCAGCGCCGCCAGGGCCTCGATCTCCGCCTTCGAGCGGCGCGGCGTCTCCTCGCCATGGACGACGAGGTGCGCGACGGCGGCGCGGCGGGCCAGATCGAGGAATTGGCGCCGGCTGCGCACCCGGTCGAGCGCGCCGGTGACGAAGCGCACGGAGGCATGCCGCGCGCCCGGCGCCCGCGTCACGGCGAGCTTGGCGGCAAGCGCGTCGCCCCCGAGCCATTGCGGGTCGGAGTAGACGTGGCCCCGTACCATCCGGTCCATGACCGGCCGACTGAGGTTCATGGCGTAGAGAAGATCGCCGAGCCCCGGCGCATCGATGGCGCCGCGCACGGCGGCGAACCAGCTTTTGTGGCCGCCGGCCATGGTCGGCAAAGGGCCGCGCCAGGTGGGAGCGATGCTGACCAGCCGCGAGGCGTCGCCCGGACGGGCGGCGAGATGGTTGAGCGCATAGGTCGCGGCATGGCCGGCCGCGACGATGGCGAAGGGCTGCGGCACCAATTCGCGCAGCACGAAGGCGAGATAGTCCGAGAGCAGATCGGGCGTCCAGTCGAGCTTCGGACGGGGTTCGGTGCCGAAGCCCGGCCAGTCGATGGCCGTCACGCGGAAATACGGCGCCAGCTCCGCCATCAGCCCATGCATCTCGTGACGGGTGGAGATCGAGCTGAGCGCGGGCAGCAGCAGCACGGCCGGCCCCTGCCCCGCCTCGTCGATGCCGAGCGGGATTCCGTGTTCCCCGGCCTCCCAGAAAATGCCGCGCGACGCCGTCAATCGCCTTCTCCGTCGGGCGACCAGTAGCGGACCACCCGCCCGAGATCGGGGCGCGGACGATCGTTCGGGCGCTCGGTGGGCGTGCCGATATGCACGATGCCGACGACGCGTTCGTGCCGGTCGAGCCCGTAGAGCCTGGCCGCCCCCTCGCTGTCGGCGGCCCAACCGGTCACCCAGCTGGCGCCGAAGCCATAGGCATGGGCCGCATGGAGCAGGTTCATGCACACCGCCGCGGCCGACGCCTCCTGCTCGCGCACCGGGATCTTGGCGAGGACGTCGGGGCTGCCGATCACGAGAACGACCAGCGGCGCATGGGAAAAGACCCGGCTCATGACCCCGGCGAACTTGTCCAGCCGCTCGGGCTCCATGAAATGGTGCTCCTGCCTGTAGATTGCGGCCAGGCGTTCGCCGGCCTGCAATCGCGCCTCGCCGGCGAAGATCAGCAGGCGCCAGGGCTCCAGCTTGCCGTGGTCGGGCACCCGGGTGGCGATGGTGAGGATACGGGCGAGCTCGGTGTCGTTCGGTCCGGGTTCGGCCAGCAAACCGCTGCCCACCGAACGGCGCGTCTCGAGCAGCCGAAGGGCGTGCTCGCCGGCCGGCAGCACGAAGTCGTCGGAAGCAAGCACCGCGTTCATCAGGCGTGCCCCGCCACCGGCGCCACGGCCAGATCGATCTGGTGCTCGGACAAGGCCGCCAGCGCCAGGGCCGCCTGCAATCTCGAAATATCCGCGAGATCGGCCGGCCGCCATCCGCAGGGGCAGGCATTCGGCGGGCGGTGAGCCTCGGCCACCTCGCGATAGACCGAGCCTATCGCCGCCGCCGCATGTCCCAGGACGGTCATGGGATCGAGCCTGGTTTCGCGCAACAGGCCGACAAAGGTGTTCATGACCAGGTGCCGCATGGCTTCCGCGTCGGTCTCATGAAGGGGCGGGGAGGGAATGGGTCGGTACATGAGGATTCCACGGCGCTGCTGTTGGGGTTCGGTATCATCGGCTCAGCGACTGCGAACCAACAAATATGACTATACTACTCATATTATAAGGACTGCAAGCTGGCTCTGCCGAGGCGGATACCCGGCCTCCATATCGGCCAGGCTGCAGAATGGGGAAGCGCCTGTCAGGCCGCGAGCGAATGCGCGTCGCTCACCGCCACCCTGTCGCGGCCGTCACGCTTGCAGCGGTAAAGGGCGGCGTCCGCCTCCTGCAACAGGACGGCGAGCGGCGTCCCGGGCGAAGCGGCCCGGGCGATGCCGATGCTGAGGGTCGGATGGATCGACAGATCGGGCCGTTGCGCGATGGCCCTGGCGAAGGCCTGCTGGATCCTGCCGGCGACCGCGACGGCGTCCTCGATCGGGGCCTTGTCGAGCACGGCGACGAACTCGTCTCCTCCGAGCCGGCCCAGCAGGTCGCCGGCGCCAAGCTGCGCTGCGGCGGTCTCGGCGAACAGGCGCAAGGCATCGTCGCCTGCGGCATGACCGTGCCGGTCGTTCAGCGCCTTGAAGTGATCGATATCGAAGAGCAGCAGCGATGGCCGATCCAGCGTCTCGAACGATCTGGTGAGCCCGGCGCGGTTGAGCAGGCCGGTCAGCGGGTCGTGGAGGGCGAGCCGCGTCAATTCGCAATGGCCGCGCTCGGCGGCCATCATCAGCATCACCATGCTGCGCAGCAGCACGAACGTCACCGCGGTGAGCGCCAGCCAGGCATGAGGATCGTGTCCGGAGTTCCCGAACAGCTCCGTGCCGCCGAGATGGCCGGTCAGCGCCAGAGTGCCGCGTGTCGCGAAGATCGCCGAGGTCGGAAGGTAGAGCGCGACGAGAATCCAGGCGGAATAGAGCTTCTCCCGCTTCGCGAGCCGCCAGCCCTCCCGCAGGATGGCCAGATCGACCGCACACATGATCGCCGAGGCCAAGGCGACCCGGCCCATGGCCTCCTCGGCGCCGCCCAGGAACAGGACGATCGCCAGGCTGCCCCCCGCGATTGCGAGGACAGGATAGCGCAGGGCGGTTTTCCGGCCGGCGAAGACCCTGACGGCCACCAGCATCAGGATGTAGCCCGCCAGGGTGGCGGCGTTGCCGAGATCGACGGAGACGACATCGGCTGCGACGCCGCGCAGGGCGACGAGGAGGCAGCCGAGGCCGGTGAGGATATTGCTGGCGCTCCACCATAGCGGCCAGCGCTGGAACCGGCCCGTGGCATAGGCCGCGAACTGGATGGCGCCGAGCATGAACAGCGTCAGCGATGCAACGGCATAGATCGTCCGCAAGTCCAGCGCCAAGGCGATCGTCCCCCACAGACCGATGCGGCCTTTCTAAAGGGGAACGTTTTCCATTCGATTGGGCCGAACGCTAAACTTTTGCCGATCAAGCGGCGCGCCGGCCGCGGGAACGCGACGCGGCCGCGCTCCCCGCCGCAGGCATTCCTAGACCTGGACCAGATAGAAGAAAGGCGTCGGATCGCTGTCCTCGGCCAGCTTTACGGGCTGGATGGTCTGCCCCGTCCGCTTCAGATCCCAGAGATAGACGATCGACAATGTGCGCTCGGCCGGATTCCATACCGGCACGCCGTGATAGGGCAGCACGTCGGCCGGCGGCGGCAACGGGCGGACGCCGATGCGGCCGGGCCGGGGGGAAACGGTGAGGGCCACGCCGTTAGGCGCGTAGCGCTCCAATAGTTGGATGCGGTCCCGCGCTTCGAGGAAGGCGCGATAGCGCACCACCCCCTCCGCCGAGCGAGCGTCCAGGGTCTGCCGCAAGGCCTTTCCGGCCGGATCGTCGAGATAGGCCAGGCGGATCGCTTCCTCGTCCTCCCCCGTCACGTCGTTGAGATGGAAGGTGACGGGATAGGCGGCGGTCAGCGCCTCCGTGGTCCTGGCGTCTCCCGCATCGCGCCGTGCCTTTATATTGCGCGCGACCTCGTCCCAGAGGCTGCCGAAGCCATCGACCTCGTCGACGATACGGCTGGTATCGTGCAGCTTGACGTAGCGGTCATAGCCGAACCGCGCGGCGGTCGCCTGGAGGGCGGCGAAATAGGCATCGGCATCGGCGCGCGGCATGCCGTTCATCTCGTGGAACGCCCCTTCGGCAAAGACGTGGATGACCGCGCCGGGCGCATGAGCCTGGGCAATGGCCGTACCGATCCGGTGCAGGCGGGCCAGCATCGCCACCTCGCCGAAATCGGGCAGCTTCCGGTTGGTCTTGAGCGGCACCGGCGCCTTGAACGGAAAGCCGAGAATGGTGAAGGCGATGGGCTCGTTGCGGTCGATGAAGAAGGCGAACTGCCGCTTCCACTCTTCCCCAAGCTGCAGGATCCAGTCCGGCTCGCCGAAGCAGACGGCGGGATCGGCGAAGAATTGCAGCAGCCGCTCCGGCAGGGCAGCGCCCTCAGGCAGGCGAAGGGCAGGCGATACCGCATCGAGCATGGGCTCGAAATAGTCGCTGGTCACGGTGCGAGGCGCAAGGAACGTGCTGGTCTCCTCCCTTTGCGCCAGCGATGCGAAGGGCTTGAAGGGAAAGACATAGGCACTGGTCTTTTCGGACATCGAAAGGCTCTCTCGGACGGGTGGGAAAGAATGGCGGCCTAGATCAGGCCGCGGCAGGCAGCGGCTTCGAGCTGCGAAACGACGATGGCATCGGGCTGGCAGGCGGGTTCGGCCTGCTCGCGCACGACCGCGCGCGCGACATCGATGAAATGCGGCGCGGCTTGCGCGACCGACCCGCACAGCACGAAGGTCTTGGGGTTGAAATGCCGGGCCAGGGTTACCAGGAATTGCCCGAGATATTTTCCGATGATCTCGAACGTCCGGGCCGCCTGCGCATCGCCCGGGGCGAGGCGATGAATCTCGGCGGCGGTCCGCTCTGCACCGGCGAGGCGGGCATAGACCAGCGAGACGCCGCGGCCGGAAAGCAGGTGGTCCATGATGAGGGACTCCCCAATCTCCGCGACGTGGCAGCGCTCCTGGCTGACGAGGCCGGCCCCGCCGGCATGGCCGCGCATCAGCACGTCGCCGTGATAGGCGAAGCCCGACCCCGATCCCAGATTGATGACGATCAGCGGCGCGGCCGCCCGGCCCTGCCCGAAGCGATATTCACCCAGGGCCATGGCCTGCACGTCGCTCTCGACCTGGTTGCGCTGGGCGAAGCGCTGGCTCAGCATCTTGCCGAGGTCCACCTCGATGCGGCCGCCGAGCAGCGAGCTCTGCGTCAGCCTGCCCTCGTGCACCGGCGCATTCCAGCTCAGCCCGATCTTGTCGTCGCCGCTGTTCACATAGCGCTCGAAAAGCGCGAAGGCCCGGCCGAGGAATTCCGGACAACCCGGCTCGAGACTCGCCGTGGCCACGCGGTCGCGAAACACGAAGCTGCCGTCGGGCCGCATGCGGCAGATATCGATCTTGGTGCCCCCAAGATCGAAGGCAATGGTGGTTCCCGCCATGTCAGGCCTCGATATAGGCGAAAGGCGCGGGGTCCGTGTCGCCGTCGAGATGCAGCGGCGTATAGGTCTTGCCGCTGCGGCGCAGGTCCCACAGATAGCTGATGTCCATGCTGGCACCGTCCGCCGCGATGACCGTCACCCCGTGATAGGGCAGGATCTGCGCCGGCGGCGGTAGCGGCCTGACCCCCAGCCGGCCTGGCCGCGGCGAGACGGTCATGGCCAGGGCGCCGGGCACGATGCGTTCGAGCAGGCCGATCCTGTCGCGTGCTTCGAGAAACGCCCGATAGGTGACGACGCCGCTTTCGGCACGCTTCTGGATGCTGTCGATGAGCGGCTGCACGGCGGGATCGCGCCGATAGGCCCGGGCCAGCTCGTGGTCCTCGACGCCAGGATTGGCGAGGTTGTGGAAACGCACCGGCAGGGCATCGCGGATGGCGTCGAGGGTCTTGGCGTCGCCCCGCTCGCGCCGGCGCTCGATGTCCTGCTTCGCCTCTTCCCAGGCGCCGGAAAAATCGGGATTGGCGTCGATGACCCGGTTGAGATCGTGCAAAACGACATGCCGGCCGACGCCGAAACGTTCGAGCAACGTCTCCAGCGAGGCGAAATAGGCGTCCGAGGTCTGCCGGCTCACGCCGTTGAAGGCACCGAACGGGCCTTCGGTGAACACGTGCGAGCGCGCGCCCGGCGGATAGACGCTGCCGATGGCGCGGCCGATCTGGTTGAGCCGGGCGAGCGACACCACCTCGCCGAAATCGGCGAGGGTCCGGTTGGTCTTGAGCGGCACGGGCATCTTGTAGGGAAAGCCCAGTATCGTCATTTCCAGTGGCAGGTTCTTCGCGGTGAAGCCGGCGATGCGCCCGAGCCAATGGTCCTTGAGGCCGGTCACGAAAGCCGGATCGCCGAACACCACGGCGGCGTCGCTGAAGACCGAGAAGATGGATTCCTCCACCGAACCGGTCGGATCGGGACGGATTTCCGGGGCGAACCGGGCCAGCCATTCGGCATGGTCGCCGACGCTCAGCGTCCGCGGCGGAGTGAACTGCGAGGTCTCCTCGGCGATGTCCAGGTGCAGGAACGGGCGGAAGGGGAAGATATAGGGGCTGGTCTTTTCGTTCATCTGCTTAGCCAGGTGGGAAGAAGTGTCGTCAGCTGGGGGAACACCACCAGCAGGGCGAGGATGGAAAACAGCACCGCGTAGAACGGGATCATTTCCTTGAGGAAGGTTTCGACGCGGCATCCCGTCATCGAGCACACCGTGAACATCACGATGCCGACCGGTGGGGTAAGGGTCGAAAAGGTCAGCGTGACCACTACCAGCACGCCCATATGCACCGGATCGATGCCGAAATGGGTGGCGATGCCGACCAGGATCGGGGCGCCGATGATCATGATGGCGGCCCCCTCGATGACCATGCCGAGCAGGGTCAGCCCGAGGCAGACGATCAGCAGAATCACCGTGGTGTTGTCGCTGACCGTGCTGAGCCAGGTGATGATGTTGAGCGGCACCTGCTCGATGGCGAAGATGTAGGAGAAGGCCCCCGAGGCGCCGATGATGATGAGCACCGTGGCGCTGGTCCTGGCCGTTTCCTTCAGCACGTCCCACAGATCGGCCAGCGACATGGTCCGATAGATAAACATGCTGACAACGAGGGTATAGACGGCCGCCATGGCCGCCAGCTCGGTGATGGTGAACAGACCGGTGCGGATGCCCCCGACCAGGATGACCGGCATCATCAGCGCCCAGAAGCACTCGATGAACGCCCGGCCCTTTTCGGCCCAGCTGGTCTTGCGCTCGCGCATGGAGCCATAGGCCCGCACTCGCGAGATCACCGCCACCAGCGCCATGAGCGCCACGGCGATGATGAGCGCGGGCAGGATGCCGCCCAGGAACAGGGCCGCAACCGAAACCTGCCCGAGCAGTCCGTAGAGGATAAGCGAGGTCGATGGCGGCAGGATCGGCGCGATCACCGAGGAGGCCGCGGCGATGGCCGCCGCGAAGCCGTGCGAATAGCCCCGCTTGCGCATCTGCGGTACCAGGATGCGGGAATCGACCGCCGCGTCTGCCACCGCCGATCCGGACATGCTGCCCATGACGAGGCTGTTGAGGACGCCCACCTGGGCCAGCCCGCCGCGCCAATGGCCGACAAGGACATAGGCGAAGGACATGATCTTGTCGGCAATGCCACCGCGCGCCATGATCGTGCCGGCGAGGATGAAGAACGGAATGGCGAGGAGCGGAAACGAGCGCAGCGCGGTCTGCACCTGCTGCATCATCACCAAGGTGGACAGCTCCGCATGGCCGAGGAAATAGATTAGCGCGGCGCCCAGCACGGCATAGACGACCGGCGCGCCGAGCACCATCAACAGGGTCATGCCGACAAGGTCGAGAACGAGGAAGGTGCTCACGCTTCACGCCTCCCGAGAAGGAAGCCGAGCCCCCGGCGGACATGCGCCAGCGCCATCAGGGCGAAGCAGAGCGGAAAGATCATGTAGAAATAGCCGAGGGGCAGCTCGAGTCCTTCCGACACCCGGTTCCAGCTCCGCATGGTGTATTGCCAGGAATAGACGGCCATTATCGCGGCCACCGCGCCGCAGAAGGCTTCGATGACGAGGCGCGCCGCGACACGCGCCCCGCGGCGGCTCAGCCTGTCGATGAAATCAACCTGGAAATGCGTGCCGGTGCGTGAAGCGCCCGCCGCGCCGAGAAAGATCATCCAGACGAAGGCATAGGTGGCGATTTCCACCCCGTCCGGGATCGTGCTGCGGAAAAAATTCCGCAGCACGATGTCGACCGTGATCATCGCCGTGACGATGCCGATCAGCAGTCCGGGCACCGTCTCGTCGACGGTCGCCCAGAGACGGTCCAACGCGCGTAGCATCGACGCCACTATTCCTGCATCGCCGCCACGGCGCGGTCGTACAGTCCCTCGGACCATTCGGGGAACAGGGTGTAGAACTCGGCCGTCGCCTCGCGATAGGCGTCCTGGTTGGCGTCGACGAAGACGATGCCGGCCTCGCGCAGCGCGGCTTCGCGGGCCGCGGTGATCTCGTTCATGCCGATCGAATATTCGCTGCCCTTGGTCTCGAACTCGCTGACCAGTAGCTGCTGGCAGGATTCGGGCAGGCCCTTGAACAGTCCCTCGTTCATGGCAAAGCCATAGAACAGACGGAAGTGCTCGGTATTGGTGACGGTAGTTGCCACCTCCATCAGGTTGGCATCCGCCATGCCGTCGAGGCCGCCTTCCACCGCCTCGACCACACCCTGCTGCAGTGCGAGGTACAGCTCGGAGAACGGCAGGGCCAGCGGCAGCGTGTCGAGCAGCTCGAAGGTGCGCATATAGGCCGGCGCCTCGGGCGAGCGGAGCTTCACGCCCGCCAGGTCCGACGGCTCCGGATAGCCCCGCTGACCCAAAAAGACGCGCGGAGAATCGAACCAGTTGATGGCCAGAAGGCGCAGGTCCGACCGCTCCGCCAGGGTTTCGGCGAGCTCGTCCATCAGTGCGGAGCTGGCGAGCCGCTCGGCGGCCTCCAGCGACGGCGTCAGGAAGGGGCCGTTGAACACCGAATAGTCCGGTACGCCCACGGTCGCGAGATTGCCCGTCTGGGTATAGAAGATGATGTTCTCGCCGAGGGACGCCTGCTCCAGCGCCTGGACCGGCCCGCCGAGCTGCGCCGAGGGGAAGATCTCGAGACGCAGCTTGCCGCCGGTCGCCTCGGAGATCGAGGCCACGATCTCCTCGAGCTTGGGATGGATCGGGCTGGTGGGGGAGTTCTGGTGGGAGATGCGGAAATAGGCTTCGCTGCCGAGATCGGCACCACAGCTCGCGCCGGCATCCTGCGCGGCGGCAGCGGACGACAATGCGGCGAGCATGGCCGTTGTAGCCACGGACATCCAGTATCTGTTGTGCATTCTATCCTCTCTTCTATGACGGCACCGGTTCCCTTCAGTGCGCACCATGCCGGCAACGCTAGCGGCGGCGGGCAAGGCGCTCTTGAACGTTTGTGACGAAGCGGTGACGCGCCTCCGCGCTGCTTGACACCCCGGCAATCGGGGTGTTTCCAATGATGGCGCCATGGCCTGTGCCCGGCATATTTGAATGATTTGCAGCGAGTCCACCGACAGATGCAGCATGGAGTGCGGCATTGGCGCATAGGCGACTGGATCGACGCCTTCGAGCTGGTCTCGGGACCTGAGGCGGGGTTCCTCCACTGCCACGCAACCTTCAACATGGGCGCGATGATCGAGGGACACGCCCATGTCACTGTCGATAGCCTGTCCCACGATCAACTGCCGGGCGCGGTGGTGACGCTCAATGCTTACCAGCCGCATGCCAGCGCCTGGTCCGCCCCGTCGAACACCTATTTCGTGCTGCATATCGGGCATGGCTTCTGGGACGAAGGGGCCGACCCCGAGGGCCCCGCATGGGGGTTCGCCGCCCCGGTCAACCATGACCGCCTGGTCTTCCATTTCCTGCTCGGCCTGCGCGCCGAATTGAAGTCCTCTGCGCACACCGTCACGCCAGACGACATCCGTGCCCTGCTCGATCTGTGCCGCAGGCGCGGCCACATCCTGGAGCGGCCGATGGAGACGCCCGCCGTCAACCAGGCGGCCATCAACGATCTGCTGCGGCTCAGCGAGGTCGAGGACGCCGATCTAGGCGGCGTGAGCATCGCCAATCTGGCGGACGATGCCGGCCTCAGCCGGTTCCAGTTCGCGCGGCTCTGCCAGCGCACATCGGGCATGCAGCCGCGCCGGCTGCGCATCCAGCTGATGGTCGCCCGCGCCCAGCGCGGCATCCGCCAGGGCCTCGATCTCGCCGCGGCATCCGCCATGGCCGGTTTCAGCGATCAAAGCCACATGAGCCGCGAATTCCGCCGCACCATCGGCATGACGCCGAAGGAATATCAGCGGCTGAACAACTGAACTGACGGCCACCGGGGTTCGCCCCAAGCTGCCGACAAAGGGCTCGCCGCC
>Ga0065721_10051364_pt1 | contig 15109 bp, 15 predicted proteins | sample Mesricmetagenome_FD_59108 | JGI IMG/M metagenome (GOLD analysis project Ga0065721, IMG submission 59108) | Mesophilic microbial community from rice straw/compost enrichment Sample: eDNA_1 v2 (version 2) | ecosystem: Engineered > Solid waste > Grass > Composting > Bioreactor | place: USA: Davis... | reverse complement strand
CGCGGCTGGCTTGGCCGGGCTGGCGGCCAGGGCCAGCGCCGTCACCCGGTCCTCGGGGCGGGTGGAAGGCGTGCGGCCAACGGCGACCACGCCGCTTCCCGGCGTGTTGGCGAGCACCGCCACCGCGGTCGAGAAGTCGGCGTCCGCCGGGAGGGCCGGGACAGCCGGCGCGGCCACCTGGCTTTGCACCGGAGCCGGTGTCATGGGGCGGGCGACCGCCGAGACCGAGGTCGACGTCCCCACGGACGCGCAACCGCCCAGCGCGAGCGCCGGCACCGTGGCCGCCAGGTACAACGCCGTCCGAAAGCCCATGCGATTCCATCCGGGGACAGTGATTGGATACGGAATCAAAACACGTTCCCGCCATTAATTCAAGGATTGGATGTTTTTCCGCTACGGATAACGTACCAATCCTTTGCCTTGACCGCCACGGACGGACGGGCGAGCATCGCCGGAACAGGAGCCCGGCCCCGTGACATCAGCGATCCACTGGCACCAAGTCCCGGAGGGGACCGCCGACGAATCCCCCGAGACCTGCGTTCTCGCGCCGGGAACGGACGGGCTCGTGATCGCCCCGGGACGCGCCGGCGCCGACGTGGCGGAGATCCTGATGGCCGGCGGCGCCCGCCCGCACGGCACCGGCTATGCCGACGCGCTCCGCCTGGGCGCCGACACCTGGGCCGAGATGATGCTGACGGCCTTCCGGCAGGTTGACCTCGCCGGCCCGGACGGCGCGGTGGAGCGCGCGACGCCCGCCGCCCGCCGCTACCTCGACCGGATACGGGTCCTTGCCGAACCTGCCGGCCTCCAGCGGACCCGCATCCTCGACGGCGCCGGCCCGGGCGGCAGCCTGCTCGTTCCCGCCACGGCAGGCGCCAGGTTCGTCCCGGTCTCCACGGCCCTGCCGGGCAAGCCGGCCTCGACCCGACACAGCCACCTGCTTTTCCGCTCGCCGGACCGGGACGACAACGACATCCTGCTGGTCTACAGCGCCGCCATCGGGGGCTTCGAGTCCATCCGCCCGGCGTCCTCCCCGGAGGGGGTGCTGCTGCTTGCGGCGTTCCGGGACTGGCTGGCGGACGCCCCGTCACCGGTTGAGGAAGGAGACGCCCGGCTGCCCGCCCCGCGGCGCCGGCGACCGCGCACGGCGTGGCTCGAGCGGCGCATGGCCGCGGTGGTCGGCGAATATGTTCCCGTCATCGAATCGGGCGACGCGCTCTACCGCGACGGCGTGGTGTCGGGCATGGAAGGCAGGATGCTCCGCTCGGTCGCGTCGGTTCTCTACGACATCCCGCCCGGCAAGGGACACCGGTGCGTCGTCCTCGACGCGTCCCTGTCCGGCGCCGCCTTCCGCGAACAGGCCGCGGCGGTCATCGGCACGCTCCGCGGCGACCCGTCCGCCGGACCGCGGCTGGCGCAGGCGGTCTTCACCCCGGCCACCGCCGACCCGGAGCCGCTCGAATACTGGCCCGACGAGGACTGAGCCTGTCGCCTTGCTTGCCAGAGCTGTAAGGTATGGCACACGAATCCTTAACCAGATCGCGCTAGGATAGCGGAATGGAACCCAACAGACGGACATGCCGCGCGGCCCTGCTGGCCCTGGCGGTGATCGCCGCCATCGCGGCACCGGCTTCCGCCGCGCCGACCGGCTGCCCGGAGAAGTTCGCCGGCGGCGAGGCCCCCGACATCGTCAACGAGCGGCTGCTCTCCCGCGCCGCCGAGCTCTGCTACGACGAGTTCGCGGTCCTGCATTCCGGGCTGACCAAGACCCCGGTCTGGGCGGCACAGCACCTGACCGCCGACGCGGTGGTCGCCGGACGCGCGGTCGAGCGCGAGGACAACTTCCATCCGGAACCGTCCCTGCCGGAAGACCAGCGGGCCGAACTGTCCGACTATTCCGGCAGCGGGTACGACCGGGGCCACCTGGCTCCCGCCGCCGACTTCGCCACCCACGAGGGCCAGGCCCAGTCCTTCTCGCTGGCCAACATCATCCCGCAGACGCCGGAGAACAACCGGGTGCTGTGGCGGGACATCGAATCGATCACCCGCGACCTCGCCATCCGGCATGGCGAGGTGTATGTCGTCACCGGACCCATGTTCATCGGCGACACCCTCGACGCGCTGGCGGGCCGGGTCGTGGTACCGACGCACGTGTTCAAGGCCATATATGTCCCGGCCACCGGCGAGGCGGGCGCCTACGTGACCACCAACACCGCCGTCCCGGAGTGGCAACGCGTCCCGGTGGCGACGCTCAACGCCGCCGTGGGGATGGACCTCTTCCCCTTCCTGCCGCCCGAGAACAAGGCGGCGCTCATGGCACTGCCGGAACCTTGACGGAGACCCGCATGAAACCCTTCGAAAACGACAGCGAGGCGGTCTCCCTGGGGGAGATGAACATCGAGAACGGCACGCGCGCGGTGGCGCTTCACGGCTCCCTCGACATCACCAGGGACAAGGCCGGCCTCGACAAGGCAAGGGCCTTGCAGGACCGGCTCGCCGAGATCGTGTCGGCGCTCGAGGCCGACCCCGACCTTCCGGACACGATCGCCCCCGGGGCCCCTTCCGGGATCACCCGCGTCCGCAACCCGCTCGCCCCGGGAGACGGGGGTTGAGGCCCGACGCGTCCATCCACCCCTCCCTGGCGATCGCCGTCTCCAGCCGTGCCCTGTTCGACACGGAGGACTCGCACGCCGCCTTCACGTCGGGCGGACTCGACGGCTTCACGAGGCACGAACGCGAGAACGCCGGCGCCCTGCTCGAGCCGGGCCCGGGATTCGAGCTGGTCCGGCGCGTCCACCACTGGGGCAAGGAAGCCGGCGTCAAGGTCACCATCGCGGTCGTCTCGCGCCGGGACCCCGTCACCGGCGGACGCATCCTGCGCTCGCTCGCGCACCACGGCATCGACCGGGTGGAAGGTTGCTTCACCAACGGCGCGACGGAAATCGTCCCCTACGTGCAGGGCTTCGGGGCGGACCTGTTCCTGTCCCGCGACGCCGCCGACGTGCAGGCCGCCGTCGACCTCGGCATACCGGCGGCGCAGATGACCGGCATCGCCGCCCTGCACGGCCACGAGGAACTCCGCCTCGCCTTTGACGGGGACGCGGTGCTGTTCTCGCACGAGACCGAGCGCCACTACCTCGAGAACGGCCTAGAGGCGTTCCTGCAGCGCGAGAACGAACTCTTCGACGTGCCCCTCGAGCCAGGCCCGCTGCTGCCCTTCGTGCGGGCGCTCGACGGCATCCAGAAGGCGGTCGGACGCAGGCTGTTCCGCACCGCCCTGACCACGGCCCGGCAGGGATACGCCAGCGAGCGCGCCATCCGCACCCTTGCCGGTTGGGGCCTCGCCTTCGACGAGGCGCATTTCTGCGGCGACACCCCCAAGGCCGGCCTGCTCCGCGCCTTCCGCCCGCACATCTTCTTCGACGACAGCGACCGCCACATCGGGCCGGCGTCGGATGTGGTGGGATCCGGGAAGGTGCCGTGGCGCCGGGCGGAACCGGCGGAGGCTGGGTAAAACCTCGTTTGGCAGGTTCCCCGATCAGGCGGCCCGTGGCAGACTTCCCCCGTCCCGATGACCAAGGAGGAACATCCCGGATGACCAGCGACCGCCGCCAGGAAAGCCTGCAGCGCAGGCACGCCGAACTCGACCGCCTGATCGAGGAGGAGCAGCGCAAGCCGGTCCCTGACCAGGACGAGATCCGCCGCCTCAAGGCCCTCAAGCTCGACTCCAAGGACAGGCTGCACGGCATCAAGCAGGACGGCTGACGACGTCCGTGTCCGGCGGGGGTGTCCCTTGCGCCGTGCCGGTCCATAATCCCGCCGGACACGGAAGGGACCATGGACGAAGCGGACGCCTACTACCTGGCCGACGGCAGCACCTACGAGGGAAGCGTCTTTGTCGACGACAAGGGCGTCACCTTCGGCGAGGTCACGCTCGATTGCGCGAAGTGCCAGGGCAGCGGCAAGTGGCGGCGCGGCATGACCTGCAACGCCTGCGGCGGAGAACGCACGGTCTTCGACCAGCAGCGCCTCTACACCGCGGCGCAGCTGGCGCAACGCCGCAAGGAGCAGGAGCGCCGACGCGACAAGAAGCAGGGTGCGGAGCGGGACCGCCAGGAAGCGATCCGCATCCGCCGCGAGGAATTCGAGAGCGAGCACGGCGACCTGTTCCAGCGCGCCCGCTCCCACACCGACATCCGCTATGTCGAGGACGTGCTCGGCAAGCTCGCCGAGACCGGGTTCCTGAGCCAGGGCCAGGTCGACGCGCTCCGGTCCATCGTCGACGAACGCGAGGCCATGCGCCGCCTGTATGCCTCGTCGCGCCCGATCGGCCAGGCCGGGGACCGCGTCGAGGTCGAGGTGACCGGACACCGGCTCCACTCCTTCACCCACCAGTCCAGGTTCTCCGGGCAGGAGGAGCGGGTGTTCGTGTCGGAGATGACCGACAGAGAAGGCAACGCCCTTTTCGCGATGAGTTCCACCTTCACGCTCGAGCCGGGCGCCACGGCAGTCATCCGGGGCACCGTGAAGGAGACCGACGACAGGCATGGCTGGGTCCGCACCCAGCTGTCGAGACCCATGCTGGTATCCCCGGCCACCACCCCGGACGCTCCCGAGCCCGAGGACAACGAAAGCCCGTTCGCCCCATGACCACGCGCATCCACTGGCTGCCGATCAGCTACAGCATCACCCATCGCCCGTACAAGCACCGCAACACGACCATTTCCTCGGTCCGGGAAGACATCCCCCTGGCCATCCCGGAGGCCGGTACCGACCAGGCACCGGTCGCCCTGTCGGTCGTCCCGCCGCCACCTCTTGGTCCCGCGCGGGCCAGGGCCAAGCAGAGCGGATACAATCCCGAGGCCAAGGACCCGAAGACCCCGCTGGTGCCGCACGACATCCGCGTCCACGGCGGCAGGCTTTACCGCCCGGTATTCCTCCAGGACGGCACGCCCCTCACCGAGGAGAGCCTCGCCGCCTTCAGCGCCAGGGCGCGCGCGGCGGAACAGCACCAGCCTTTCCCCGACTATCCCTTCGAATCGTCGTTCCGGGCCCGTGGACGGGAAGAGGTCATGGGAGAGATCCACGAATTCCGCGGCGACAACCGTGACCAGAAGGTCGAGGAAGCCCAGAAGGTCGCCGCCTCGCTGCTGTGCGTCGACGGCGTGATCCACAAACCGGCCTTCGAGCCGGTCATCCAGCTGCAGGCCACCGGCGGCCTCACGGCGACGGGGGTGACGTCCCGCCCCCTGGTGAGGGTCCTCATGGACGGCTCCGGCATGGCCGACAAGGACGGCACGCTGTTCCGCGCCGACGAGATCGAGCGCGCCATGGAGATCGCCGGCGAGATCGCCGCCAGGAAGGACGGGAGCAAGGTCGTCGTCGAAGGCGAGATCCGGACGGAGCTCCCGGAGTTCCTCAGGTTCGCGCCGTCCCAACACTCCCTCGATTCGCTCCGCACCGCCCTCTACCGGTTCGGCCAGATGGGTTTCGGATGGAACAAGCTGTCCACCGCCAATATCCGCAAGTGGTGCGATGCCGCCGACGCCCTGGTGTCCCACCTGAAGGGCGACACCGAGTTCGCCGAGGTCGAAAGGCTGGTCGACGCCTTCATCCAGAGCCACCCCGACAAGGACGACCGGCACCTGGCCGAACTGACCGCACGGGTCAGGCGCGTCGGGACGTTGCCGGACCTGCGGATGGAGGCGGACCTCGAGGGGGTCTTCCTCCCCTAGAAGCGCGGGGCGGGGCCGACCGCCTCCTCCATGGCCTCGGCGTCGTCGCCCGGCACCTGCGGCCTCGCGCCGCGCAACGCCGCCGAGATCCAGTCGCGCAGGAACATCTCGTCCTTGGGACGGTTCTCGATGTGCATCCGGATCAGCGCCCCGACCACTTCCGGGATGCTGTCGACCTCGATTCCGACATAGCCGGTCGCCACGTTGCCGCGGGATGTCACCGCCCGGATCAGGACCTGGGCGCCCAGGTCCTCCAGCGCGACCCCGCGGGTGTCCACCCCGCCGTTCCGCAACAGGCTGTCGGATTTCTTGTCGTCCTTGAACGGGATGGTCGTCACGGGTCTTCTCCTTCGTGCATCTCCGCCCACGGTAAGGCTTCTCGCCGCAATAATCACGCCGGTCGGCTGTTGACTTGCGGACTGGCGCGCTATCCTTTGTGGAAACACGGAGTCGGACGATGGACCTGTCCCTCAGATCACCGCTGGGCCTGCTGACGCTGACCTCGATCCAGGGTATCGGCGGCACCACCGCCGAAAAGCTCGCCAACAGGTTCGCCACCTTCGGCGAGATCCTGGACGCCGTCGACACCGACTTCAAGGGCGTGGCCAACCGGACCGTCGTGGCCAAGCTACGGGACCCCGGCATGCTGCGGCCCGCCATGGACAGCGCCGGGATGATCGCCGACCGGGCGGACCGCGCCGGCGTGCGCATGATCAGCATCTACGACGAAAGCTACCCGGTGCGGCTGTTCGACTGCGAGCCGAGGCCGCCTATCGTCTATGCGAGGGGTAGGTTGCCATCGACCAAGGCGATCGCCTGCACCGGGTCGCGCGATCCCACCGACTACGGGGTCGCCTCGGCCTCGAGGATCACCGCCCTGCTGGCCGAGGCCGGGTGGACGCTGGTCAGCGGCCTCACCCGGGGCGTCGACAGCATCGCCATGGAAGCGGCCCTGGCGGCCGGCACGCCGGCGGTGGCCGTGCTCGGCACCGGCATCGACACCTACAGCTCCGACCGCGCCCGCAAGCTGGCGGACAGCGTCGTCGACGCGGGCGGATGCGTCATCACCGAACAGCCCTTCGGCTTCGAGGGCGACCAGGGGTCCATGATCCGGCGAAACCGGTTGGCGACGGGATTGTCGGTGGCCAGCTGCATGTTGCAGTTCGCGCTCGATAACGAGGGCATGCCGACCCACGCCGTCCGCTACTCGCTGCTGCAGGGGCGCCCCATCTTCACCCCCGTGACCCCGCCGCAATACGCCTGCGAGGAGACGACCGGCAACGAGGCCCTGACGGACATGACGGGGCTCCAGCTGGCCTCGGCCATCGACGTCAAGGACTCGATCCGCGAGATCCTCGAACGCGACTTCGCCGAGGTGAGCGTCGCGATGGCCCTGTCGGGCCGGGACGACTACCCCGCGCTCCTGGCCTGGCTGGACGAGGTCCATGCCGAGGTGGAGGAACGCCTCTCGATGCAGGACTACACGCCGGCCTTCGCCTGAAGGGACCGCGCCTCGCGGACCTGCTCCATCACCGTGGCCAGCGACTCCGAAATGGATGAGCGCAGGGCGTCGTCGACGGCGTCCGGCACGACGCGGGCGATCACGCCGAGGCATGCCTCCGCCTGCTCCTCCACCGTTCCGCCCATCCACCGCGAGCTCCAGACCGGACCCTTGAAGACGGTACGCGGACGCACATAGGGCGGCGGGATGTCCTGTTCCACCCGCTCGGCGACAGCCGCCGCCTCCCAGGCCGGCACCAGGGCCGCCAGCTTCCAGTCCTTCGGGCAGGGTTCGTAGCGCCAGCGCCCGTACTCCTTGACCGGCTCCGGTCCCGGCGGCATGACCGGGATCTCCTGCACCGTCAGCACGAGGTCTATCCGCAGGAACGAGTCCGCCGAGATGCCGTAGTCCGCGATCGGGCCGCTGGCTTCCTGGATCGCTCCCGGGACGCAGGTAAGCGGACCGTAGAAGTCGTTGTGGCCGTAGAGCTGTGCCAGGTCCCGCCGTCCGTTGCGGAGGATCGCATAGGTGTCGGTGTCCCGTATCCAGGCGACCTCGCGCTCGAACGTGACCGGCGTCAACCGCCCGGTGCCCTCGAGATCGACGTCGTGCACGAGGTTTTCCATGCCGGAGCGGTGGACGGGAGCGCGGGAAAGGATGGGTTCTCGCATGGGAGGTTCCTTCAGGGACGGGGTTCGTGGGCGGGCTCGCAGGCCGCCAGGGCCAGCGCCATCGCCCCCTCGCGGGAGGCGGCGCCGCAGATGAAGCCGGCAAGATGGCAGAACACGGCGTCGGGGACGCCCGTCGCCGCCGCGACGTCGTCGCCGCGCAGGCCGCGCCAGGCGTCCGGCAAGGAACGCCTCTGGCCCAGTGACCCCTTGGCGTCAGGGACGGCCTTGCACAGCCAGGTGCCGTCCGGCCCGTCATCCGGGAACACCGCGAACAGGAGGTCGAGGAACCCGCCGTCGAGGACGGCTTCCTCCCACGGCAGGGCGCGGGGCAATTCAAGGATGCGGGGATCGGCGCCGTGGGTTGCCGCCTCGAGGACGATCACGCGTGCGCGTTCGCGCGAGGCCGCCACCCCGGCTGCCCGCTCCAGCACGCCGGCGGCGAAGGCATGGGCCTGCATGAAGGCGGCGTCATGGTCCTGTGCGGCGTCCCAGGCGGGGTTGAAGGCTTCCACCGTGCTGCCCAGGTCACCCGGGACACCGGGTTCCACGCCGTTGTCGGCGCGGTCCACCTGCAGCACCACGCCCTGGTCCAGGGCGGTCCATACCGCCTCGAGCGCCGGCCCCTGCAGCGACGGGTCGATGGCAGAAAGGAAGTCGCGCCCGAACCGCTTCCAGACGAGGCCGAAGGAACTGTAGGGCGTGCCGTCCGGACGGGACGGGGCGTGGCCGCGCATGTGGTGGTCGAACCGCATCCTGTCCGGGTCGTGGATGCCGCCGACATCGAAGACGATGTCCGCCGCATCGATCACGGCCGGGTCCCGCGTGCGGACCAGCCCGACGTCGCCACCCAGCGCCGCCGCGAGGACGGTGTAGGCGAAGACGTCGTCGGCGTGGAACGTGCCGCTATGGGTGGCGAGGATCTTGGTCATGCTGCCCCGGGTGTCGTGGCCCCGCCGAATCGGATGGCGACGAGGCAGTATCCGCCCGCGGGAGGGTGGCGCACAACAGTGCCGTCACATGGCGGGCGCAGGCGTCGGCCTCCGGTGCGCGTGGCGGCGGGGCTTGTTGCGGGTCACCACCACGGTGCGGGGCTCGTTTCCTTCCTTGCGACCGTGCCCCTGGCGCTGTCCCGCGGGGCGCTGCGGCTTCGGCTTGCCCGGCGCGGAGGCGCGTTGGCCTGGACGCGGCTGGCGGGTGTCCTGCCGGCGCATGCGCAGGGATATGGCGTCGGCGTTGTCCCAGGCCACCAGCTTGGTCTCGCCGCTGCTGCGTCCGCCGAGGGACAGGACCGCCAGCTGGCCGACGCCGATGCGCCCGACGATCCTCACGTCGTCCTTGGAAACGCGCAGGATGTCGCCCTCGAGCGGGGAGACGGCCTTGCGGACGCCCTTCATGCCGCGGGCGAGGTCGATATGGGCCTCGATCAGTTCCCGGTGCCCGTGCACGGGAACGGCGAAGGTCGGGCGGAGCATGCGGTACATCTCGGCAAGCTCGGCGCGCGGGCCGTGCCCGGAGGCGTGGACGATGGCGTCGGACTTGCCGGCCTCGACCACGGTGATGCCGTGCGAGCGCATGGTGTCGAACATCGCTGCGACGGTGGCCTCGTTGCCGGGGATGACGCGGGCGGAGTGAACCACGAGGTCGCCCGGCGACAGCTGCAGGCCTCGGCCCTGGCGCCTGAGCTCGAGATCCTCGACGGCGCGCATCAGGGCGGAACCCTGCTCCGCCTGGGTGCCGGTGCAGACGATGGCGGCGTGCTTGGGCTTGCACTGGGCCAGGTGGCGGGCGTCGACCAGTTCGATCTGCCGCTTGGCCAGCACCTGCACCTCGAGGGCGGTCTCGATGTTGTTGAGGATGGTGCGTCCGAAGGCGCCGAGGCGGCGCTCGGTGCCGCGGGCGGCCTGGGCGATGGCGGCCACGCGGGCCAGGTTGGAGGCGAAGGTGGAGACCACCACGCGTCCGGGATGGCGCCGCATCAGGGCCTCGAGGCCCTGGGCGACCTCGAGCTCGCTGTGCGACCGGCCCTCGCGGGCGGCGTTGGTCGAGTCGCCGAAATAGGCGTCCACGCCCTCCCGTCCGAGGCGGATGAGCTCATGGGTGTCGGTGGCGCGCCCGAGGACCGGGTTGGGGTCCAGCTTGGTGTCGCTGCCGAACACGATCGTCGCCGCCGGCGTCTTGACCGCCAGCATGAAGGTCTCGGGCGCGGAATGGGTGACACGGACCGGCGTCACCTCGAAGGGTCCGATCTTGACGGGCTTGCGCGCCGCGATGGTGTTGATCATCGGCTTGCCGCCGACTTCCTCCAGCTTGCGGCGGATGATGCCCCTGGCGTAGGCGCCGGCATAGAGCGGTACCCGGGAGAGACGGGGCCACGCCTCGGCGAAGCCGTACAGCGCGGGGAGCGCGCCGATATGGTCCTCGTGGGCGTGGGTGACGACGATGCCGTCGAGGCGGTCGGCGATCGGGGCGAGGCGCCGGAGGTCCGGGACGATCTGGTCGACCTCGCCCTCGTGGAGTTCCCCGACTTCGACGGCGCGGTCGCTGTCCGCCCCCGGGAAAGTCGCGCCGGCGTCGATCAGGAGCCAGCGCCCGTCATAGCCGATCAGGGTGGCGTTCATGCCGACCCGTTCGGTGCCGCCCAGGGGGATGACGATCATCGAATCGGTCCCCGGCACGGGGAATTTGGTCACGGGTTCTCGGCCCGTGCTGCCGTTGTCTTGCATGGGAAAATGTCCATGGGGTTATGGCGCCGCGGGCTCTCGCCGCGGAAAGTCGCCGTTCTGGTCAATGATGAGGTTCGGTTCCGCGGGGCGGGGAAGGACCCGCGCGCCCCGCGCCCGGTGGGGTCCGCTCCGGACCGCCCACGGGATGATAGGGAATTCATGTGGCAACCAGTATACACCAATCCGGCAAGGCACCAACGGTTTATCCGCCAATCCTTTCGGGCGTGGTTACCGGAACCCGGCATCACTCGAGGAAGGACTTGAGCTGCTTGGACCGCTGGGGGTGCTTGAGCTTGCGCAGCGCCTTGGCCTCGATCTGGCGGATGCGCTCGCGGGTGACGTTGAACTGCACGCCGACCTCCTCGAGCGTGTGGTCGGTATGGACCCCGATGCCGAACCGCATGCGCAGCACGCGTTCCTCGCGCGGGGTCAGCGACGACAGCGCACGCGTGGTGGCGAGACGCAGGTCCGAGGCGATCAGGACGTCGACCGGGGCCGGGATCGAGCGGTCCTCGATCATGTCGCCCAGCGTGCCCGAGGTGTCGTCCTCGCCCACCGGGGTGTCGAGGCTGACGGGCTCGCGGGCCATCTTGAGCACCCGCCTGACCTTGTCCAGCGGGATCTGCATGCGCTCGGAGATCTCCTCAGGGGTCGGCTCGCGCTCGAGCTCCACCGCCATGGCCCGGCTGGTGCGGGAGACCTGGTTGATGGTCTCGATCATGTGGACGGGGATGCGGATGGTGCGGGACTGGTCGGCGATCGAGCGGGTGATGGACTGCCGGATCCACCACGTGGCGTAGGTGGAGAACTTGAAGCCCCGGCGGTAGTCGAACTTGTCCACCGCCTTCATCAGGCCGATGTTGCCTTCCTGGATCAGGTCCAGGAACTGCAGGCCGCGGTTGGCGTAGTTCTTGGCGATGGAGATCACCAGACGGAGGTTGGCCTCGATCATCTCCTTCTTGGCGACGGCGGCGTCGCGCTGGCCGCGCTGGATGTCGGCGGCGATCCTCCGGAACTCGGCGATGTCGATGCCGGCCTCCGTGCCGATCGCCGCGATGTCGGCGACGACAGAGGCCACCTCGGCGCCGCAGCGCTCGCGCAGCCCGGCCATCTTCCCGCCCGTGGCGGCCAGCCTGTCGATCCAGGCGTCCGGGGCGGCGCTGTCATAGGCGCCCAGGAAGGCGTCGCGGCTGACCCCAGCCCTGGTGGCGATGTCGAGCATGCGGCGGTCGAGCGCCACGATGCGGCGGTTGACCTCGCTCACCTGCTCGACCAGCGAATCGATCCGTGCAGGCAGGAGGCGCAGGGACCGGATGTCCTCGACCATCTCCCGCTTGTAGGCCTCGCGCCGCTCGCCGGTGCTGGCGACCATGGTCCGGTAGCGTTCGGCGATCCGGTCGATGGTGGCCAGAAGGGTCGGCACGAGTTCGGGATCGACCTCGGGCTCCGCCTCGGGATCGGCCTGTTCGGGGTCGTCTTCCGGGGATCCGGCCCCCAGGTCCACCAGGTCGCGCAGGGACGCCTTGCCCTCGGCCAGCTGGTCGCGCCAGATGATGATCGCCTGGACGGTCAGGGGGCTCTCGCACAGGCCCGAAAGCATGACCTCGCGCCCGGCCTCCATGCGGCGGGCCACGGCGCCCTCGCCCGCCCGGTTGAGCAGGGCGATGCCGGTCAGGTCGCTGATGTACTGGCGCATGGGGTCGTCGGAGCGGTCCCCGTCCAGCTTGACGTTGCGGCGTTCGGCCACGGCGACGTCGCCCCCGGAATCGTCCGATTCGTCGTCGACGACCTCGACCCCCTCGAGCTCGAGCCCGGAACGCACCGCCTCCTCGAGGTCCTCGGCGCCGTCGACGCGACGGATCTCGTCCTCGACCTCGGAGCGGAGCACGCACAGCGAATCGCCGCGGCTGACGGCCTTGCGGCGGAGACGGGCCAGCGCCTTGGAGGCACCCGGTACCGATTCGCCGTGGCCGGCCTCCTGATCCGATTCGTCTAGCACCCGCGCGTCCCTTCCGGCACAAGCGGCCCGTCAGGCCGCCTCCTCGCCCCGTTGGAAGCATTTTCCAAGGAGTCTACTTACAATCCATACTTCGTAGATTTTTTACCGTCCGGCAAGCCATCCGTTTCCGGGGCTTGCCCTGCGCCCAGGTTTCATGGATCATGCCCACATGGACATGCACGCGACCACCGCCGCCTATTACGGCCTGCCCCCTCACCGGCGGTAGCGAGCTGGCACGCGCCCTCGTCCGCCACCCGGCGGCCGAGACGTGGACCCCGGGACCCTTCCCTTCCCGGAGACACGACCATGACCGACTTTCTCGACACCCTTTCCTCCCGCGGCCTCGTCCACCAGACGAGCGAGCCCGGAGCCCTCGGCGCCCACTTGCGCGCCGGCCCCGCCACCGTGTTCTGCGGCTTCGACGCCACCGCCGACAGCCTGCATGTCGGGCACCTCTTGGCGCTCGAGACGCTCCGGCGGTTCGCCGCCGCCGGTCACCGCACCATCGTGCTGGTGGGCACGGCCACCACGCGGGTGGGCGACCCCAGCTTCCGCGCCGGCGCCCGGCCCATGCTGGCGCCCGGGGCGATCGCCGCGAACGCCGCCGTCCTGCGCCGTCAGGTCACCGCCGTCGCCGGGGCCGGCGTGCGTCCGCCGTTGCTCGTGGACAACGCCGAGTGGCTGGACGGCATCGGTCATCTGGACTTCCTAGTCTCCGTGGGCCGGCACTTCAACGTCGCGCGCATGCTGTCGTTCGAGTCGGTGCGCGCCAGGATGGACGCCCGCGAGCCGCTGACCTTCATGGAATTCGGTTACATGCTCCTGCAGGCTGCCGACTTCCTGGAACTGTCGCGCCGGCACGGCTGCACGGTGCAGCTGGGCGGATCCGACCAGTGGGGCAACATCGTCAACGGCATCGAGCTCGCCCGCAAGGCGGACGGGCGGCAGCTTCACGCGCTGACGGTGCCGCTGCTGGTCGATTCCTCCGGACGCAAGATGGGAAAGACCGCCGGCGGCGCCGTCTGGCTGTCGGCGGACAAGACGCCCGCCTTCGACTTCTGGCAGTTCTGGAGGAACGTGGCCGACGCCGACGTCGCCCGCTTCCTGCGCCAGCTGACCGACCTGCCCGAGGCGGCGATCGCCGAACTGTCGGCACCCGCGCGGATCAACGACGGCAAGGCGGCGCTGGCGGACGCGGTGACGGGGTTGGTGCACGGGGAAGGCGCCGCGAGGGCGGCCTCAGCCGCCGGCGCGGTGTTCGGCAAGGGCGGCGACATCTCCGGCCTGCCGGAACTCAGGGTCCGGCAAGGCGCCACCGTGGCCGAGGCCCTGGTGGCGGCGGGGTTCTGCCGGTCGGCGGGGGAGGCGCGGCGGCTGATGCACCAGGGCGGAGCGCGTGTCGACGGCGTCAAGGCGGAAGACGATGAAGCGGTCCTCGACCCGGAGGCGACGGTGCTCTCGGCAGGTCGGAAGCGGCTGGTGCGGCTGGTGCCGGCGTGAGGCTGGCACCGACCCCGGGGATCGAACCCGGATATCCCCGTCCACAGCGGAGCGCTCTGCCATTGAGCTAAGCCGGCAAGACCTCGAACCAGAGACGCGCGGTACGGTCACCGCGTGCCTCTGGTTGCCTGACGGCTTCCCGATGCCTCAAACGGGCGGGGTAATCAAGTTGCCTCAGAAGGCGGTCCAGATCGGGCGCCAGGCACCGTCGCGGTCCTGACAGGCGGTGTTCACGCCGACATGGCGCTTGCCGCGGACATGGATCTCCTGGGTGTAGTCGACGCAGATCCGCCCGTTGGACGCCTGGTAGGCGTCGTACGGCACCGGGTCGCCATAGGCCGGCAGGCTCTCGACCGTGCGGTGCGGCTCCCGGGGCGAGTGGTTCTGGAAGGGGCGGGTCTCGTAGGCATGCCCCGGCACCGGGGCGTGGCCGCCAAGGGACGAACAACCGGCCAGCAGCAACGCCAGCCCTCCGGCGAGAATGACACCCGCAATGCGCATAGGGGAACCCCGTTAGACTTTGAAATCCGGAAGGATGGTAACCCGCGCCGCCCGGCATGGGAATAGCGGATTTGGCTGGCTATCCTTGCGTCACTGGTAGGCCAGCGCCGTGTCGCCGCCGATGATCGCCAGCGACACGTTGGCGGTGCCGGCGTCGATCATGCCCACGGCCCTGGCGGCGCCGCGCGACAGGTCGACGACGCGCCCGCCGTGGAACGGGCCTCGGTCGTTGATGCGCAGGTCGACATGCCGCCCGTTGTCGAGGTTGGTCACCCGCACCCTCGTGCCGAAGGGCAGGCTGGGATGGGCCGCCGTGATCCCGTCCGGGTCGTAGCGCTCCCCGTTGGCGGTGGTATGGCCCATGCTGTACCAGCTGGCCTTGCCGCGCTGGTACACGTCCGGCGTCGCCAGGGCGGCTGCGGCGGCTGTGGCCGTAGCGGCCGTCCGGGTCGTGGTGGTGGTGCCGACATGGGCGCAGC
>Ga0065721_10051363_pt1 | contig 15113 bp, 13 predicted proteins | sample Mesricmetagenome_FD_59108 | JGI IMG/M metagenome (GOLD analysis project Ga0065721, IMG submission 59108) | Mesophilic microbial community from rice straw/compost enrichment Sample: eDNA_1 v2 (version 2) | ecosystem: Engineered > Solid waste > Grass > Composting > Bioreactor | place: USA: Davis... | reverse complement strand
TGCAATATTCGCCGACTAGCGCGCTGGCCTCGTCGGTCAGCACCTTCTGATAGGTGCAGGTCTTGAGGAACTTTCCGACCCACAGGCCGCCGGTATAGCGCGCCGCCTTCTTGGTCGGGAGCGTGTGGTTGGTGCCGATCACCTTGTCGCCATAGGCAACATTGGTGCGGGCCCCAAGGAACAGCGCGCCGTAATTGGTCATGTTGTCGAGGAAATAATCGGGATCGGCGGTCATCACCTGCACATGTTCGGAGGCGATATCGTCGGCGATCTTGACCATTTCCTCATGGCTTTCGGCCACGATAACCTCGCCGAATGTATCCCACGCCTTGCGCGCATGGTCGGCGGTGGGAAGAATCTGAAGCAGCCGCTCGATTTCCGCCATCGTCGCGCGCGCCAGCTTTTCGGAATTGGTGAGCAGCACGCCGGGGCTGTCGGGGCCATGCTCGACTTGCCCGAGAATATCGGTCGCAGCCAATTCGGCGTCGCAGCCGATCTCGTCCGCAATGATCAGCGTCTCGGTAGGGCCTGCGAAAAGGTCGATGCCCACCCGGCCGTAAAGCTGGCGCTTGGCTTCGGCGACGAAGGCATTGCCGGGTCCGACTAGGATGTCGACCGGATCGATCGTCTGCGTGCCCAGCGCCATGGCGCCCACCGCCTGGATGCCGCCCAGCGCATAGATCGCGTCCGCACCGGCAAGAGCCTGGGCGGCGACGATGGCGCGCGCAGGGGTGCCCTGGAACGGCGGGGCGCAGGTGATGACGCGGGGGCAGCCTGCAACCTTGGCCGTGATGACCGACATATGGGCAGAGGCGAGCAGCGGATATTTGCCGCCCGGCACATAGCAGCCTGCGGCATTGATCGGGACGTTCCTATGGCCCAGCACCACGCCGGGCATGGTTTCGACCTCGAGGTCCTTCATGCTGTCGCGCTGGATCTGCGCGAAATTGCGCACCTGGGCCTGCGCGAACTCGATATCCTTGCGCTCCTGGGGGCTCAGGCTCTCGACGCAGGCGTCGATCTCGGCCTGGCTCAGGCGGTAATCCTCGCGGTCCCAGTTGTCGAACTTGATCGACATTTCGCGCACGGCATCGTCGCCGCGCTTCTCGATCTCGGCCAGCGCGCTTTCGACAATATCGCGCACCTTGCGGTCCGCATCGGCCTTTGCTTCCGCCGTTGCGCCGCGTTTCAGCCAGATGGCCATTGCAAACAACTCCCCTTGGTATCGGTTCAGTCTGCTTTGCCATCGGGTTGCCCGCCAGTACCAATGCATAGTATCAATGGGTTCCTATCGACCCTATGCTGTTGTCTCGAAGAGGACCCGCCGATAGTCCGGCTGTGGAAGATTAAAAGGGAGAAGTCATGCGCCTCGCAACGCTCAGGAACGGTATGCCGGACGGGCAATTGGCGGTCATAGCGCCTGATGGCGCGCACTATGCGGAGGCGCCGGTGGCGACCCTTCAGCAGGCGGTCGAAGACTGGGAAGCGGTTGCACCGCAGCTCGCCGCGATCGGCAGCTTTCCCGAGGCGCTCGATGCAGCGATGCTTGCCGCGCCCTTGCCCCGTGCATGGCAATGGCTCGACGGATCGGCCTTCGCGAGCCACGGCGACCTGATGGACAAGGTGCTGGGCACCGGCCCGATCAAGACCGACAAGCCGCTGATGTACCAGGGCACGTCCGACAAATTCTATGGGCCGTATGACGACGTGCGCTTCCCCAGCGAGGAACTGGGCATCGATTTCGAGGGCGAATTCGGCGTGATCGTCGATGCCGTGCCGATGGGAACCCCGGCGGACGAATGCATGAAGCATATCCGGCTCATCGTGCAAATCAACGACTGGTCGCTGCGCAAGCTTGCCGGCCCGGAAATGAAGACCGGTTTCGGCTGGATCCAGGCCAAGCCGCCCTGCTCGATGGCGCCCTTCGCCGTCACGCCTGAGGAACTGGGTGATCAGTGGCGCAACGGCAGGGTGTGCGTGGATCTGCTGGTCGACTGGAACGGCAAGCGCTTTGGCGCCGCCAATGGGGAGCCGATGGGTGTGGGATTCCACGAACTGGTTGCGCATGCCGCCGCCACGCGCGATCTGGTCGCGGGCACCGTGATCGGGTCTGGTACGGTTTCCAATCCTAATTACCGCGAAATCGGTTCCTCCTGCATCGCCGAGCGGCGCGGGATCGAAATCGTGGATCAGGGCGAAGCCCGGACCGATTTCATGCATTTCGACGATATCGTGCGGATGGAAGGCAAGGCGGCGGACGGCCGCGCGCCCTTCGGCGTCATCAAGCAGAAGGTTGTGCAGGCATGAGCGAGCAACCGTCCGATTCGGGCCTGCCGCCCGTCCAGCGGGTCGTCACCGGTCATGACGAAAATGGCCGCGCCATGTTCAAGTCGGAGGATGTGACGCCGACGAAGCTTATCCCCTCGGGTGATGCGGCCTTCCTGCTGATGTGGACGACCGACACCGTTCCGGCCGACAATAATGACGAGACCGACGGGCGCGCGCGGGATGCGGGGCTGACTCTCAACAAGGGTTCGGTCATCCGCATCGTCGACATGCTGCCGGGCAAGGAAAGCCCGATGCACCGGACCAACAGCATCGATTATGGCATCGTCCTGTCTGGCGAAATCGAGCTGGAACTGGATGACGGGCGCAAGAAGACGGTGCGCGAGGGCGGGATCGTGATCCAGCGCGGCACTAATCACCTCTGGCGCAACACAAGCGACAAGCCGTGCCGGATCGCCTTCGTGCTGATCGAGGCTCCGGCCTATCTTCACAATGGACAGCCGCTGCCCGAGGACAAGCCGGAGAATAAGTGAACCGCTTCGATCTCAGCGGCAAATGCGCCATCGTGACGGGTTCGACCCGGGGGATCGGGCGCGCGATCGCGGAGGCCTTCGTCGAAGCGGGGGCGCGGGTGGTGATTTCCAGTGAGAGCGAGGAGGATACCGCACGGGACGCCGATGCGCTTGGCCAACCGGGGATTGCCTGCGACGTGACCGGCGATGCGGCGCTCGCCCGGCTCGTCGATGGAACGCTTGCCGAACTGGGCGGGATCGACCTGCTGGTGTGCAATGCCGGGATTACCGGCAAGCCCGGCCCTTTCGCCTCGATCGACATGGATGATTATGATCGCGTCATGGCGCTTAACCTGCGCAGTCAGGTCGTGCTGACCGGGCTCGCCCTCCCGCATATCGCGGCGCGCGGCGGCGGTAGTGTCATCCTGATGGCGAGCATCTCGGCGCTGCGCGGCAATGGGGCGATCAACGCCTATGCGCTCAGCAAGGCGGGCGTCGCCCAGCTTGCGCGCAACCTTGCGGTCGAATGGGGGCCAAGGAATGTGCGCGTCAACGCGATCGCGCCCGGCTTCATTCGCACCGAACTATCGGCCCCTCTGCTTGCCGACGAGGCGTTCATGACGCGGCGGATGCAGATGACCCCGCTGCGCCGTCCGGGCGAGGTGGAGGAAGTGGCGGGCGCGGCCCTGTTCCTGGCCGCGCCGGCAGGGGGCTTCGTTACCGGACAGACGCTGGTCGTCGATGGCGGAACGGTGATTACCGACGGGAGCTGATGCTCACCACGCGGTCGCGCCTGCATCGATCGCGATATCCGCACCAGTGACATAACGCGCCTCATCGCTCGCCAGCCAGGTCGCGCACCAGGCGATGTCCTGCGGTTCGCCAAGCCGCTTCAGCATGTTTCTGGCCAGCACCCGCCCTTCGAACGCCGGATCGGCGGCCAGATGCCGCTGCGTCGCGGCGGTGCGGATAAAGCCGGGGCTGATGGTGTTGGCGCGGATATTGTGCGGTGCGCCTTCCATGGCGAGCTGGCGGGTCATGGCCAGCACACCGCCCTTGCCCGCGCAATGGGCAAGGGCGGGGAAGCCTTCCAGCGCGTGGCGCGCATTGGCAGAGGAAAAATTGATGACGCTGGCCGCGCCGCTGGCCTTGAGGCGCGGCCAGGCAGCGCGCGTCGGCAGGAACACGATGTCGAGTTCGCCGCGAAGCGTGGTCTTCCAGTCGTCGTAGGAAAGCGCGTCGATCGATTTGAAGACGGCCAAGGCGGCGGCATTGACCAGTATGTCGATCCGTCCGCGCTCGCGCCCGATCCAGTTGAACATGGCTTTCACGGCCTCTTCGTCGAGCAGGTCGCAGGCGAGATCGGTGCCCTCGCCGTCGATCCCGATGACCGTGGCGCCCTCCTCTGCGAACAATTCCGCGCAGCCGCGCCCGATGCCATTGGCCGCACCGGTGACGACGGCGATCTTTCCCTCGAGGCGATCAGGCATGGGCGGCCACGGTCCCGTTGGCGCGCTCATCCCCGCGCTGGAAATTGCCGAGCAGAGCGACGATCAGGCCTATCACGGCTCCGGCCGCAAGTATCGTGAAGGCCGGAAGCAACCCGCCTACCTGCTTGGCCGTGAAAGTCACCACCAGGGGGCTCAGAAACTGCCCGACAGACATGGCACCCGTCCATATCCCCGCGCCGCGGCTGCGAACGGCAAAAGGCAGCAGGCTGATCGCCCATACCAGCAGGGTCGGTAGCAGCATGCCGGCGCCGAGCTGGTTGATGAAGCAGCCGATCAGGAATTGCGGGGGCGCGGCAGCGGTGCCCATGACCGTGAAGCCGGCCGCGAACAGGACGAACTCCGCCGCCAGCAGACGCTTGACCGGCCATTTGCTCAGCCGCGAGAAGATAAAGGTGCCCAAGGGTACGCCGATGCTGGCGACCGATGTCCAGAAGCCGTTTTTGGCCGGGTCAAGCCAGCCGAGTTGGGTCAAGCCGACCGGCGCCTGGATCTGCACGGTAAAAAAGAACACTGAACCATAGATCGTTATGGCCAGGATGGTGAGCATCGGCTTCCACGGAAATCCTTCCCAGCTTGCATGATGGGGGGCGTGGTCCCCTTCCTCGCTCGGGTCGGTTTCCGAAGGCTCCCACGTGAAGGCGAGGACCAGCGCCAGCATCAGCAAGGCCGAACCATAGACCCAGAAGGGCGTGCGCCAGCCGAACTGGCCGAGCTGACCGCCCAGATTGAAGAACAGCAAGGCCGACAGCGAAGCGAAGGCGGTCTGCGCGGCGAGCCATTTGTCGCGCCTCTCGCCCTTGAAATAGTCGCCGATCATGGTCGTGGACAAGACCATGATGACGGCCTCGGAGATGCCCACCCCAATGCGCGTGAGGACGATAGCGGTGAGGCTGGTCAGAAAGACCGGCGCGACACCGAGAACGGCGTAGAATCCGAAGGAATAGAGCAGCAGGCGGCGGCGGCCGAAATAGTCGCCCGCCATGCCGGCAAGGGGCGAAAAGACCGCCACGCACAGCGCGGGCACCGTGAGGATCATCGGCACCCAATATTCGTGGTTGGGAACGTCGCTGAATTCCTCAAGCAACTGCGGCAGGATGGGCGACAGCAGGACGATCGCCATCACCGAAAGCGTGATCGGGAAGAGCAGCGAAATGCCGGTCATGAAACCGGCCTTGTTTTGTGTTGGCAAGGCGTCCCCTTTCTACCGAGCGCATCTGCGCAAGTGGCGCTTAATCCCCTTGTGTGCGGACAGCAAAACGAAAGGATGCGAAGGTTGTTATCGATTAAATGGGTTTCACCCAATGACTTGCGTGTTCCGCGAAGCCCTTGACGCGCATAGGCTGCTGAAATATTTTCACAGCAGTCAACTCGCTCCGCAAGCGTTCCTTCATTGGAAGCGCAGGTCCTGCAAAACTTGTCGAGTTACAGGCCGGGAAGTATAGCGCGCCGCCTATCCAGTAGATTGCGTGTGGCCCGCGCCGATTGTCTTGCCACCGCAGCTGCCACTGGTGCTCTGATGGATTCCATATGGTCGGCGGTCAAGCGGGGATATTTCTTTCTTCGGCAAGGAGGCGGCCAGCGCCGCGCCATTGTCGGATGACAGCAGAACGGGGGCCTTGTGTCCAGAAATCTCTGCCCCCGATGCGTTCGGTCTGTGCACGCAGCATGGGCGCGTTTTCACCGTCGAAGGCGGCTGTCAGTGTTTCCTTGATGACCGGCGCTATCGCCGAATAGGCGGTTACCGCATCGCTCGAATGATAGAATAAGTAATGGGTCGAAGTTGTGGTGTCCGGGGTCATGACGTCGTAAGTCGTGCTATCCGCCGCCTTCGTTTTAAGCTCATCTGCGCGCCAGCAGAATGCGCTGGGCCATGTTTCTGGGTGTCTCGAAGCGCGCCTGGTTGAAAAGGTCCCCGCGCTGATGATCACTCCCGATCGCCTGCGCATGCAAGGGTGCGAGTTCGTCGTCCAGTGCGCTCCATGTAATCGTGACAGCCAGGCCGTCCGGGCGCGCGTCCGGTTTCGCCTGGTGTTGATCCCAGCGCTCAATGTGCTGGCGTAGACAGGCGCGCTTGCGCCATATACCCGACATGAATTCGGCGCGCGACCCACACCATACTGGAAGGTGCCCAATGGCGCCGCGCAAGCTGGCGCAGAGCAGCCAAAGGTCAGCTGGTTGCGCGCTTCGCTGTCATGAGTGTGGTACATCGCTGACGGCGCGCGGCAGCGTATCGGCTCAATAGGAGCGCAGCACATGGCCGTCGGAAAAGCCAGGCCGGAGGAAGGGCCGCGTTCGAACGATGAGCGGAAACACTGCCTCTCGAACTTGCCTTCGGATACGCCGATAAAGGACGTGGCCAAGACGCGCTGGACCTGCGAGCAAGCGCATCACTCGAGGAAGAACTCGGTTCGGCCACTTGAAGGCCGCTCATGCACTAGTCACCATCGTCTGCGCTGATGACAACGATGGCCGACGGCTTCCTGCAGATCAGCTGCTCAAATGACCGCTGCGCGCGCATCGACTTCACAGTTGTACACACCCGGCACAGCCATCTTCTGGATGCGTTGATGTTTCCTGAATTAGGTTGGATCGCGGCCGAGAAACAGCTCCTCAACCAAGGCGACCAGCCAAACTACCGCCGGATCGGACACCGAACGGCTCGCCCAGTGCTGACAAAGCGGGATGTCCGGGATGTCGATCGGGGGCGTTGTGCTTTTCAGTCGCATGACCTGCTCGAATGCCGTCGCGAGGCTTCGGGGAACGATGCTGACGAGATCGCTACCCGCCAGGAGAAACGGCAGACTGACAAAGTGCGGCGATTGAAGAAAGATTCGCCTATCTAGGCCGATCACATCGATCGCTTGTTCCGCGATTTCCTGGCTCCGCCCCTCGTGGCGTACTACAGCGTGAAGACACCGTTGGAATGTCTCTAGGTCTATTGTCTCGGAGAGATAGGGATGATCCTCCCGCGCGATGCAAACGAACGGGTGATCGAACAGATGCTGTGATTTTATCTCATTCGCGGCAAGATCAGGGAAATACCCGACCGCGACGTCGACGGCGCCTGTCAAAAGCGCCTTTTTTACACCTTCAACGGAAGCGGAGACCGACCTAAGCGTCGCGTGGGGCGCTCGCTCGCAAATTGCCTCGATCAGCATCGGCAAAAAGCAAAGTTCGCCGATGTCGGAAGTGCACAGGATAAATTCGCGCGTCGTTTCGGACGCCATGAAATGCGCTTTGGGGGTCACGTCGCGATGTAGGATGACTAGCACTTCACGCACTGGTTCACGCAAAGTCTGTCCGAAGCGAGTAGGTCGCATGGCCCCCTCGCGTCGGACGAAGAGCTCATCGTTGAAATGATTGCGTAACTTGCCGAGCGCGTAGCTGACCGTCGGTTGGCTCACCTTCAGACGACGTGCCGCCCCAGTGACGGTGCCCTCCTCAAACAGCGCGTCCAAAACGGCCACCAGATTCAGGTCAATGCCTTTGAAACTCATGTCTCTATTTATCCCATCGATATTTATAATTAGGAATATTAGATTTCCTTATGTTGGATTTACTGCCATTAGTCCCCCGTCAATGCACACAAGGAGAGATCATAGTGTCTGAGAGTCTCGAGCAAGGTATTCAGCGCACCGGGGGTGACGCAGTCGAATTTCTTCGTAATGTGCAGTACCCCGCTTTCGAATTTCCTGTGAAGGGTGAATGGACGAACTGGCGCGATGAACAGCGTGCATGGCGGGAATCCGCTGTCTTGCTCGATCAATCGCATCACATGGCCGATCTGTTCATTTCTGGTCCGGACACGACAAAGGCGCTGACCGAACTCGGAGTCAACAGCTTCGCCAATTTCGGTCCGGGGGTCGCAAAGCAATATATCTGCGTCAATGATGACGGTTACTTTGTTGGCGACGGCGTGCTCGTTTACCTGCCCGACGGATCGGTCAATCTAGTTTCCGTTCCCTCGGTGGTGAATTGGACGCATTACCAGTTGTTGGCGCGCGGTTACGATGTGGAGATCGTCCGCGACGACAATTCGAACCGCCGCACGGGCAACCCCAAGGTCTTCCGTTACGAGCTGCAGGGACCGAATGCCCTCGAGGTTGTCCAACGGGCTGTGGGACAAGAATTGCCCAAGGTGCGCTTTTTCCATACCGCTCAGCTCGACATCGCGGGCGCACGCTGCACCGCGATCCGTCACGGCATGGCCGGGCAGCCGGGGTTCGAGATTTTCGGGCCGTGGGAGAACGGAGCGAAGGTCCTCGAAGCGCTGCTAAAGGCCGGGGAGGGCTTTAATCTGAAGCGGGGTGGAGCCAAGTGTTATGCCACGGCCAATGTCGAATCCGGCTGGATACCGGGCCCGTTCAGCGCCGTGTTCGGCGAAAAGGAGAAGGGCTACCGCGAGTGGCTGCCGGCTGAAGCCTATGGTTCGCTGGGTGGCTCGATGTATTCGCGGGACATTACCGACTACTACGTCACTCCATACGACATCGGTTACGGCCGGGTTGTCAATTTCGACCACGACTTCGTCGGCCGCGCCGCTCTTGAGGAGTTCGCCAAGGCGCCACGACGCGACAAGGTTGCGCTGGTGTGGAACCCGGAGGACGTGGCGGCGGCCATCCGCAGCTGGATGGAGCCGGGCGTGCCGGCGAAATATATCGAACTGCCAAAGGCGCGTTATGCCTGGTTCCAGATGGATACCGTGCTCAAGGGCGGCGCGCAGGTCGGCATCTCGATGGACTGCGGCCTTATTCCAAACGAACGCGCCTTCATTTCGCTGGCTACGGTCGATCTCGAACATTGCGCCGCTGGCACGGAGGTTTCCGTTGTCTGGGGCGAGACGCCGAATTCGCTCAAGCCATCTGTGGAGCCGCACGAGCAGATCGAGGTCCGCGCCACGGTTGCTCCCTGGCCTTATGCACAGGTCGTGCGCCAGACCTATCGTTCGTCTTGAACCCGGCCGTCGAAGTGTAAGGAGGCGAGATGGCCGGTATACCGTTTCGAGCCGAACATGTGGGCAGCTTGTTGCGCCCGCAGGCGTTGCGGGAGGCTCGCCGCCGCTTTTCCCAAGGTCAACTGGACCGCAACGAACTGCGCGTGGTGGAGGACGAAGAGATTCGCCTCGCGGTGGCCACGCAGGAAAACTTGGGATTTCATGCCGTCACTGACGGCGAATTTCGACGTACATGGTGGCATCTCGATTTTCTGGAGGGCCTGCTGGGCGTCGAGAAATATGAAATGACCGGCGGCATGGCCTTTGCCGGCACCCAAACCCGGGCCGAAGGCGTTCGCGTTACCGGCCCGATCGCTTTCGACGGGCATCCGATGGTGGCTCATGTCGAATTTCTTGCCGGCGTCACAACCCGCGTTGCCAAGCAGTGCATTCCCGCGCCTTCCGCCTTATTTGGAAGGCGCGGACGCGAAGCCGTGAGCAGGGATGTCTATCCTTCGCTCGACCGTTTCTGGTCCGATCTTGGCGATGCCTATCGCAAGGCCGTCAACGCCTTCGTTGCCGCAGGCTGCCGCTATATCCAACTCGACGAGGTGTTTCTCATCATGCTGTGCGACGAAAGGCACCGCGCGGGCATGGCAGAGCAAGGTCTGGACGCAGATGCGCTCGCACGAACATACGGCGATCTGATAAACATGGCCTTAGCCGATCTGCCGCCCCACGTGACGAGCGCCATCCATCTGTGCCGGGGAAACTTCAAGTCTGCTCATCTTGGCAGCGGAGCCTATGATCGCATTGTCTCCGTCTTGTTCGAGCGGATTCGGGTCAATGGATATTTCATGGAGTACGACACCGAGCGTGCCGGCGGCTTCGAGCCTCTGGCACATCTTCCGGAAGGGCGCCGCGCGGTGCTCGGCTTGATCTCGTCGAAAACCGGCGTGCTGGAAGATCCGGCGGCAATCGAGCAGCGTATAGAGCAGGCAATGCGTTTCGCTCCGCTCGATCGGCTGGCGATTAGTCCGCAATGCGGCTTCGCGTCCACCGAGGAGGGCAATCTCGTCTCTCCCGAGGAGCAATGGGCGAAGCTGAACCTCGTCGTACAGCTGGCCAAAGGAATGTGGCAAGATGCAGTCCCCGGGAAACCATACGATGGTTGAGGCCGGGCCTACGGATCCACGACAGGTGATCGAACATTCACCTATGACATATCGGCAATTTGCGGTGGCAGCGATCTGCATACTCATCAATGCCATCGATGGCTTTGACATTCTCGCCATCAGCATCGCCTCGCCGGGTATTGCGGCGCAGTGGGGAGTTGGGCAGGCATCGCTCGGTGTGCTTCTCTCTGCCGAGTTGGTCGGGATGGGGCTGGGTTCGATAATGCTTGGCCAGGCGGCAGACCGTCTCGGCCGGCGGCCGGTTCTGCTAGGCTGCCTGCTGGTGATGACGCTAGGAATGCTGGGTGCCGGCCTGGCGCCTAACTTCCTGGCCCTGGCCGCGCTGCGTCTGCTGACCGGAGTGGGCATCGGTGGGATGCTGCCCTGTCTCAGCGCGATTGTCGCCGAGGTGACCAACCGGCGCTGGCGTGCTTCCGCCGTGGCGCTGATGGCTGCCGGCTATCCGGCGGGAGCGGTGTTTGGCGGCTCGATCGCCACCTTGCTGATGGCAAGCGAAGGCTGGCGGGCGGTGTTTCACGTCGGAGCACTGTTTTCCGCCGCAATGCTACCCGTGGCGTATATCTTCTTGCCCGAACCGCTTGGCCATGCGATGCGCCGCTCGACCGGGATAAGGCGTCTCACGTCCGTCAATCGCTCGCTGCGCATGCTGGGACGGACCCCGGTCGTTGATGCTCCTCTACCTTCCGACAGTGATCGTCCCAGGATTACTGATCTTTTCGGCAAGGGCATGGCTGCAGCTACGCTCCTGCTCACCGCTGCCTATTTTCTGCACATGATCAGCTTCTACTTTTTCGTCAAATGGGTTCCCAAGATCGTCGCCGATCTCGGGAACACGGCACTCGAGGCGGGCGCTGCGCTGGTCTGGGCTAATATCGGCGGATTGATCGGGTCGGTGTTGTTCTCAGCATTGACCTGGCACTTTTCCTCGAGCCGCCTAGTAGTTGGGGCGTTGATCGGCAGCTTCATCTTCATCGTTCTCTTTGGATTGGCGGGCACCGACATTGATCTACTCTTCTGGGCTGCCGCGGCGGCGGGCCTGTTCGCCAATGCATCAATTGTGGGGCTCTACGCGCTGATCGCCCAAGTCTATCCGGAGCGCCTGAGGGCGGGGGGGGCGGGGTTTTCGCTTGGGCTCGGACGCGCCGGAGCGGCGCTCGGACCTATCGGGGGAGGGCTATTGTTCGCGCAGAATTTGAATCTGATCAGCGTGACCGTGATCCTCGCCAGCGGTTCTCTTCTGGCTGGATTCGCCGCTTTCAAACTGATTGGAATCAGTGCACGGACCCCAGGCTGACCCCGTTCGTGTATCTGGGGCGGCTTTGCGGCCGATGCGCGCTGGACGGAACACTTGGACGAACGAAATCGCCATGGCTGGAAGGATCAAGCGGATCGCGTGGATAGACGGGGCGATCGAACTTGCAGGAGGAGAGTTCGTCATAGCCTTCGACAGCCATATACAAAGGAAGTCGCTCCGGCGGGTCAGCATCAAGCGGTTCATGAAACTAAGCGCTGTCCCGCTCCCACCTTGCGTGCTTGAAGGGCAGCGTGGAGTCTCCTAGACCTGACTGGCCGGGAGGAGGCGGGGGCTATGACGATGCCATATTATCATGCTGGCACATGCGGGGGTTCAACGCTTCGAGGTTTTCACTGGCGCGGGTTGGCGGCGTGACCGGCCACGGGTGTGGTACAGGTCTAGATCGTTGCCGAGAACTATTCGGAGCAGGATAAGGCGCGGCAGCACGGTTTGAGCGCGTAGCAACTGTTCACCTGGCGCCGCGAGCTTCGCTAGCAATTGGGAAGGCCAAGGCCTGATCCTGCTGACTGCCCCGCCACCGGCTCTGTCCTTCGTCGCTGCTGTAATTGATCCATGGCCAACGGGCGATCCGGCTCCTGCGACCCGGGGCACCAGGGAGCGCCATCGTTCTAAGGCGAGTGCGGTTTAACTGGAGGTTGACAGCGTAGCGGTGAGGATCGGTGAGGGCGCCGATGTGGGCGTCATCGCCGCAGTCATCGAGGCGCTCATGGCGACGCGATGATCGGTCCCGGTTTCGGAGCGCTCGTGATTATCGCGACGCGCCCAGTGGATTTCCGCAACTATGGGGCGATCATGATTATACGGATTTCGACAACGCGGACGGGTGTAATTCCGAGCCGCATGTCGCTATCGACTCCGCATACCGAGCGCTATCTCGATGCGAGCATCGCGAGCAACTTGTCGGTGGGCGGAATTTTCCCGGCTTGATACCGGCAAGGCGAGAGCGCCAAACATCTCGAATTTCTCTGCCGGGTCAGCGCGCAGGTAAATCTCTGTGCTCTGGAGAGCGGCATGGCCAGGCCAGAGCGCCACCATGCGGATGTCGCGGGTGACCTGAAGCATATGCCTCGCGCAGCTATACTGCAAGATGGATATAGGCTTAGCAGCAAGCGAGGTCACGACGCTCCATGCTGCCGCAGCGTGCCTTGCCAAGATATATTCGAAGCCCGAGCGTGTCGTCCCCCAGCCGGCGTCTTTCAGGAAGAGCGTCGTCGACTTTCCCGATGACGTTCAAGCGCCACGCGCGCCCGTCCTCGAACAGGTCCGCGAGTTCGATGCGCTCAAGGTCTTCCAGGCTGGCGCCCAGCGTCTGAAGGCCATCATATAAGTTCTCCGCGCCACTGTTTTCGCCGACGTTCCGAGCAACTCGATCCCGACCAGCTCCAGCTCTGCCTCTAGGAAGTCGAGGTGGCACCGGCCGAGGCCGAGGAAACACGGGACAAATCGAGCCGTTTTCGCGCCGATCGTCCACGCAAGACCAACCAAGGTTTGCCGCCTGCGCACCTCGAACGGATCGAGCAGATTGACGATGTTGAGGGCAAGGCCTACGCTTGCCGTGGCGGCACGCTCCACCAGATCTGCGAGGATGTTTCCGAACGGTTCGAGGTGGTGATAAGCAAGTTCCGCGTGCTGGTCCAGGCTGCGGCCACAGCGCGAATCGTCGAGGGCGGTATTCCAACCGAGGCACTGATCGCCCAGGCGCTGGTCGCCATGTACGTCGATCACTTGTCCCTATACCGGCAGGCGCAGATCTACGCCCGGTCGGACATGACGAGCAACCGCTAGGTCCGCGAGATGGAAAACCGGATGCGCGAGCTGGAGCGGCAGCTCGGCCGTAAGACTTTCGAGCTCGAAATCCTCAAGGAAGTCCTGCACTGGCTGCGCCCGAGAAAAGGGACCTTGCTTATGGGTTCGTTCCAGCCGAAGGTTTTCCGGTGCGCCTTAGTGGCGAGCACGCTTGGCGTGGCGCCCTGCACTGTGTACGGGCGCTTGGGCGGCAGCACCAAGCCCCGCGGGCGTTACGCCAAGCACGACGATTCGCAACTGCTGCCCGCATCCGGCAGATCGCCCCGCAGCGGCCCATCTAAGGCGACCGCCGCATCGCGGCGGTCCTCAATCGACAGCTGCGTCAGGAGGGCTTGCGCCGATCAATCACAAGTGGGCTTATCGCGTCTTGGCGGTGCCGCTGCGGCGGCGGCGCTATACCGAGCGGCTTGATTATGGGCATAGCGGCCTCATGGTAGCGATCCGCTCCAATCTGCGCTGATGCTCGGACGCCTTCCATTCACCTGCTGGAACGGCAAAAATTGCCCGCGGCGCCTTCATCCTTGACGCGCACGACTGCAAGATCATCGCTTGGTGCGCCGTCGCCGATGCGGGCATCAGCGGGTCGGACGTGCGCGACATCATGCTCGAAGCCGTCGAGATGCTGTCCAACAATGGTTCGCCCTACACCGCACGCGATACCCGCATCTTTGCCCCAGCCGAACGGCATTTCGGAGTCCTTCGTGAACACCCTTTAGCGCGACTATGTCCATGTCCCGCCGGTGCTTGACGCGGCTACAGCGTTGAGAACCCTCGCCAACTGGATAGAGGATTACAACGGAAACTATCCCCACTCAGAATTGAAAATGCGATCACCGCGCGAGCATCACGCAAATTGTTTCAACAACTTCTTATACCCCCCGGCGAAATGGGGTAAGATCACCACGTTGCAGGACATTCTACCCCCGACGTTGAGCGCCCGTACTTGAAACTTATCAATGCGCCGGGCTGAACCGATGGCAGCGGATAGCATCCCGGACCCGATACGACGCGAGTCATCGATCATGGGAGAACTCAACCCGGTCGACCGCCAGATTCTGCGCCGACGGGCTAGACAGATTTTTCACTAATGTGCGGACTCCCCATCGGCCCACCACCCCGCTGCCGCGGACGGGGTAATAGAGCGCGACGTCCTTCGCCGCGACCTCCTGCCCGTCGACCAGCATGGCGACACGTGCAGCACGCGGACCGGCCGCAGGTGCCGCCTTCACCGAAACCGTGACCTGATGGGCGCCCGCCTCCAGTGCCGGGCCGCTCAGGGTGAAGCTATCGCTTTCCCGTGCGGTGGCATTGTAGAGGAATGTCGGCCGTCCCCCATCCAGAAACAGGCCCGCTCCGCCGGCTTCATCGCCAATGATGGCGACGGGCCCCTGCGCACCCCTGCCCGACAGCGTGATGGCAGCCGCCATGTCCCAGCCCGGCATCAGGCTGGGAAAGCTGCCCTGAGGATAGCGGGTCTGGCCGGCGTGGAAGACCAGATGATTACGCCCCGATAGCACGGAGGGCCGCTTGTCGACGCCGACGCGCCCCATGAGG
>Ga0065721_10005243_pt1 | contig 15115 bp, 12 predicted proteins | sample Mesricmetagenome_FD_59108 | JGI IMG/M metagenome (GOLD analysis project Ga0065721, IMG submission 59108) | Mesophilic microbial community from rice straw/compost enrichment Sample: eDNA_1 v2 (version 2) | ecosystem: Engineered > Solid waste > Grass > Composting > Bioreactor | place: USA: Davis... | reverse complement strand
GCCTCGCTGACCAAGCCGGTCAGGAGCCGGGAATTGCGCGCCGCCGTCGAGGACATCCTCGCCCGGCGCGGGCCGGAAGCCTCGATCGCCGCCTCGCTCGCCGACACGGCTGAGCCGATCGGCGCGCCGCAGAATGCGACGGGTGCCATCGTGCGCCGGGCAGAGGCGGCGGAGCCCGTCCGGCAGACCGTCCAGGTGCTCGTCGCCGAGGACAATCCGGTCAACCAGATCGTCTTCTCGCAGTCGCTCGAGGGCATGGGCATCGACTTCGCACTCGCCGGCAACGGCCGCGAGGCGGTGGAGATGTGGCGACAGCTGCGTCCCCCGCTCGTGCTGATGGACGTTTCCATGCCCGAGCTCGACGGCTTCGAGGCGACGGCGGCGATCCGCAGCGAGGAGGCCGCCTCCGGCATGCCGGCGACGATCATCGTCGCGGTGACGGCCCACAGCCTCCAGGGCGACGAAAACCGCTGCCTCGCCGCCGGCATGGACGACTACATGTCGAAGCCGATCTCTATTGAAAAGCTCGAGGCGATGATCCGGCGCTGGCTGCCCGACCTCCCTGAGGCCAAGAGCAACGCCGCCTGATCGACCCGCCACCCGCCGCGTCGCGCCTCAGTAGAGGAGGCGGACGCCGAGGAGGGTGATGGCCGGGAACATCGTCAGGATCGCGACCCGCACCAGGTCCGTCATCACGAACGGGAAGACGCCGCGATAGGTCGCCGCAAGGGGCGTCGTGCGATCGAGCGCGTTGATGACGAAGAGGTTCATGCCCACGGGCGGCGTGATCAGACCCACTTCGACGACGATCAGGACGATGATGCCGAACCAGAGCGAGAATTCCTCGTGCGAAAGGCCGTAATCCAGCGCCGACATGATCGGGAAGAAGATCGGCACGGTCAGGAGGATCATCGACAGCGAATCCATCACGCAGCCGAAGATCAGGTAGAGGAGCAGCACCGCGATCATCACGACCCAGGGATTGAAGCCCTGCGCGGTCACCCAGCCCGCCGCCGTTTGTGGAAGCTGGCTCAGGGCGAGGAATGAATTGTAGATGCCGGCGCCGTAGACGATGAAGAAGATCATCGCCGTCGAGCCTGCTGTTGCGAGAATGGCCTTCTTGAGTTCCCTGGCCGTCAGCCCGCCATTGACCCAGGCGATCAGGCCGGTGCCGAAGGCGCCAACGGCTGCGGCTTCCGTCGGCGTGAAAATGCCGCCATAGATGCCGCCGACCACGGCGAGAAAGACGATGAGCACCGGCCAGACGGCGACGAGGCTGCGAAAGCGCTCGCCATAGTCGGCGCGCGCTCGCGCACCCGCCGAATCCGGCTTGAGGCGTACGTAGATGGCGATCGCGATCATGTAACCGATGGCGGCGAGGATGCCCGGAATGAAGGCGGCGACGAAGAGCTTGGCGATATTCTGCTCGGTCAGGATCGCGTAGATGACGAGGACGACCGAGGGCGGGATGAGGATGCCGAGCGTGCCGCCGGCGGCGAGCGCGCCGGTGGCGAGCTCGCCCGAATAGCCGTAGCGCCGGAGCTCGGGTAGCGCCACCTGACCCATGGTCGCTGCGGTTGCGAGCGAGGAGCCGCAGATGGCGCCGAAGCCGGCGCAGGCGCCGACGGCGGCCATGGCGACGCCGCCCTTGCGGTGGCCGAGCCAGGTCTCGGCCGCCTTGAACAGCGACTGCGACATGCCGCCGAGCGTTGCGAACTGCCCCATCAGCAGGAACAACGGCACGATCGAGAGCGAATAGCTCGAGAACGTGCCCCAGGTCAGGTTCTTCATCTGCCCGGAAACCATCGAGAACGAGCCGGTGATGCAGTAGATGCCGCCGATGCCGGTGACGAGCATGGCCACCCCGATCGGGATCCTGAGGAAGATCAGGATCAGGAAGACCGGGAAGGAGAGGAGCGCGATCTCGATATTGCTCAATGGACGGCTCCCCCGGGGGCGGCAGGCTTTGCGCCGGTGGCGATGGCGCGAATGCTGAGAACGACGCAATGCGCCGAGACGAGGATGAAGACGACGGCGCCGAGAAGGCCGGCCGCATAGGCCCACCAGATCGGATATTGCAGGACGAAGGTGGTCTCGCCGTATCGCAGCTTGTCGAGCATGCCGGCATAGTGCCGCCAGCCGATGAGGAGGGCGAGGGCGAGCATCAGGAGATCGGAGACGAGATCGATGTACCGGTTGGCGCCGTCGCTGAACCGCTCCGAGACGAGCTCGACCACGGCGTGCTGGCGGGTGATCTGGCACCAGGGCAGGAAGGCGAAGATGGCGAAACCGGTGCCGAGCTCGACGAGCTCGAAATCGCCCTGGATCGGCGACAGGCCGAGCGGGATGAGCGCGCGGCCGACGATCGAGGCGACGCTCGCGAGGACGACGGCGATGAGCGCCAGTCCCCCGAGGATCGCCACCGACGCGGCCAGCCGGCGCATGAAGATGTCGATGCGGTCGATCATGCTTTTTCGATCTTTCTCATGAGCGCACGATGGCGGGCGGGATCAGCGGCGGACGCTGGTTGAGCTGCTCGCGGTCGATGCCGACGAGCTCCTTGTAGCGGCGGGCATGCTCTTCGAGCTCCTCCATGGACATGACGTCGGTGATCTCCTCGAACTCGCCGGCGCAGATTTCCTCGACACGCTGCATGATCTGGTCCGGCCCGTTGCCGCGATTGGCAAGGACGATGCGCGTGGTCACGGGCCGGCGCTCCGCCTCGTAGGCCGCAAGCGCCGCCTCGCCGGCCCCGTGTTCGGCGAGATTGCGACCGAGCACGCGCGCATCGAGAATCGCCTGCGAAGCGCCGTTCGAGCCGATCGGATACATCGCATGGGCGGCGTCGCCAAGGAGGCTCACGCGGCCCTGGCGCCAGGCCTCGAGCGGGTCGCGGTCGACCATCGGATATTCGAAGATCTCCGACGCGCTCCGGATCAGGGNCGGCACGTCGAGCCANTCGAAAAGCCAGTCCNCGAAGGCCGGCAGGAAGTCCTCGATCTTTCCCGGGCGGTTCCAGTCTTCCCGGTTCCATTCGGCNTCGGGCTTGCGCTTCAACTCGGCAATCCAGTTGATCAGGGCGANGCCGGTCGCCGGATCGGNCGCCGAGATCGGGTAGGTGACGAATTTCTGCCATTCGTGGCCGGCCATGGCCATGGTCGCGCCGGTCAGGAAGGGCTTGGCCANGGAGGTCGCGCGCCAGAGCACGGCGCCGCCCCAGACGGGCGGTCCCTCCGTCGGGTTCATCTGCGCGCGGATCGCCGAATGAATGCCGTCGGCGCCGAGGACGAGGCTGCCGGTCCGGCTCATGGTGGCGCCGGTCCGGTCCTTCAGGTGCAGCGTTGCGCCGTCCGGACCGGTCTCGAAGCCGACCGCCTTCCAGCCCGCAACGACGGCGTCCGGCCCAAGGCGTTCGCGCACTGCATCCATGAGGAGCATCTGCAGCTTACCGCGGTGAACCGAATATTGCGGCCAGTTGTAGCCGGCGAAGAGGCCGCGCGGCTCGGCCCAGATCGGCCGGCCGCGCTTGGAGAAATAGGCGACCTCGCGGGTGCGCACGCCGATTCGTTCGAGACGGTCGCCGAGTCCCATCTCGATCAGCTCGCGCACCGCGTTCGGCTGCAGGTTGATGCCGACGCCGAGCGGGCGGAGGGCCTCGACCTGCTCGAACACGACAACGTCTAGCCCGACCTGATGACAGGTCAGCGCGAAAGTCAGCCCGGCTATGCCGCCGCCCGCGACAAGTATCGTCATGGCCTCGTCCCTTCCGGCGGGGCAGGGCCCCGCCGGCCTCCGATGACGCTATTTGGTGTGGTTGGCGATCAGCTCCTGGACGCGGGCATAGAGGGCCTTGCCGTCGATGCCCTTGGCTTCCATCTCCTTGTACCAGTTCTCGGCGACCGGGGCGGAAGCAGCCTTCCAGCGGTCGACCTCGGCCTGGTCGAGCGTGATGATGTTGTTGCCTGCGTCGGCAGCGATCTTGCGGCCCGGAGCGTCGTCCTCGCCCATGGTCTTGCCGGCGAAGGCCGAGAATTCGAGGCCGGTATTGTCGTCGATCACCTTCTTCAGGTCGTTGGGCAGGGCGTCGTAGCGGCCCTGGTTCATGGCGAGAACGAAGGTGGACGTATAGAGCGCGTGGTCGCCGGAGAACTCGGTGTGGTTCCTGACGAGCTCGGCGATCTTCAGCGACGGGGTCACTTCCCACGGAATGACGGTGCCGTCGATCACGCCCTTCGAAAGCGCCTCGGGAATGGCGGGAACCGGCATGCCGATCGGCTCCGAGCCCATCTCGGCCAGGAGCGCGTTGATGACGCGGGTCGGCCCGCGCACCTTCTTGCCCTTCATGTCCTCGAGCGTGCGGATGCCGTCGCCCTTGGCGTGGATGACGCCCGGCCCGTGCACCCATGTGCCGAGAATCTTGATGCCGGCGAAGTCCTTGTCCTTCATCTCGGCCTCGAACAATTCCCAGTAGGCGCGCGAGGTCGCCTCCGAATTGGTCATGGTGAACGGCAATTCGAAGGCCTCGACGCGCGGGAAGCGGCCCGGCGTGTAGCCCGGCAGCGTCCAGACGATGTCGACGACGCCGTCAACGGCCTGGTCGATGAGCTGCGGCGGCGTGCCGCCGAGCGACATGGCGGAATAGATCTCGACCTTGATGCGGCCACCCGAATCGGCGGCGATCTTCTCGGCCCAGGGGAAGAGGATGTGCTGGGGCACGTTGGCCTGTTCGGGCAGGAACTGGTGCAGCCTCAGCGTCACCTCCTGCGCGCGGGCCTCCTTTCCGGCAAGCCCGAGGCCCGTTGCGGCGACGGCGGCAGCAGCCGTCGATTTGATGAAATCGCGTCTTTTCATATTTCCCTCCCTGTTTGAGCCCCGCTGGCCGGGGTCTCGTCGTTGTGCCTCCGCACGCAGAAGCTAAGGGGAAAAATTGTAACTGCATAGCCAAAAAGGCACGTCATGGGTTGTGCGGCACGGACCGACTCACGCCGGCGATGGAAGCGCAATCCAGTCTTGTCTCCCGGCTCTGCGCCACCTGTTGTTGCGACGCGACAGGCTTGCCGTTTAGTCACGGGAGGTCTCAGAATTTATCTTGCTGGCGCAGTTGATCCTTTTTGAAAAAAAGAAAACTATAGGCGCCGAGGGTCCTTGAGGACGTGTACCCTAAGGGAGGAACTTGATGGCTAGCATAACCATGACCGTGAACGGGAGAACCGTTTCCGGCCAGTGCGAGGACCGGACGCTTCTGGTCCATTTCATCCGCGAAAACCTTGGCCTGACCGGCACCCATGTCGGCTGCGACACCTCGCAGTGCGGCGCCTGCGTGGTCCATGTCGACGGCAAGGCGGTGAAATCCTGCACCATGCTCGCAGCCCAGGCGAACGGCTCCGAGGTCGTCACCATCGAGGGCATCGCCTCCGGGGCCGAGCTGCATCCCGTCCAGGCAGCCTTCCGCGCACATCACGGCCTCCAGTGCGGCTTCTGCACACCGGGCATGATCATGACGGCGACCGACATGATCCGCCGCCATGGCGGCAAGCTCGACGAGAAGACGGTCCGCGCCGAACTCGAAGGCAATATCTGCCGTTGCACCGGCTATCACAACATCGTCAAGGCGATCCTCGCCGCGGCGGCCGAGATGAGCGGCGCTCAGGTCGCGGCCGAATGATCGGGTAGCCAGAAGCAAACAGGGGGCGAGCCGGGCGAAGCAGGCGTGATGCGAAAGGGAATCCCGATGCGCCGCCTGCCATTTGCCGCTCGCAGCCAACCGTTGGGAGGAGGATTCCATGGGGATTGAAGGCATCGGCGCCCGCGTGGCGCGCAAGGAAGACAAGCGGTTCATCACCGGCAAGGGTCGTTACGTCGACGACATGACGGTGCCGGGCATGAAGCATGCCCATTTCGTGCGCTCGCCGCACGCGCATGCGAAAATCAGGTCGATCGACGCTTCGGCGGCCGAGAAGATGCCGGGCGTCGTCGCCGTCCTCAACGGCACCCAGCTCTCCGAGGACAAGATCGGCAACCTGATCTGCGGCTGGATGATCCATTCCAAGGATGGCACGCCGATGAAGATGGGCGCCTGGCGCCCGATCGCGCAGGACACGGTGCGCTATGTCGGCGATATCGTCGCTATGGTGGTCGCCGACACCAAGGCGCAGGCGCGCGACGCGGCCGAGGCCGTGGTCGTCGAATACGACCTGCTTCCGGCTGTGATCGAGGCGGTCGAGGCGCTCAAGCCGGGTGCGCCGCAGCTTCATCCGGAAGCGCCGAACAATCTCATCTATGACTGGGAGATCGGGGATTCGGCGGCGGCCGATGCGGCGATCGCTTCCGCCGCCCACGTCACCGAGATGAAGATCATCAACAACCGCCTCGTTCCGAACCCGATGGAACCGCGTGCGGCCCTCGGCATCTACGACGCGGCCGAAGATCACTTTACCTGCTACACGACCTCGCAGAACCCGCATGTGGCGCGTCTCGTCATGAGCGCGTTCTACAACGTGGCGCCGGAGAACAAGCTCCGGGTCATCGCCCCGGACGTCGGCGGCGGCTTCGGCTCGAAGATCTACATCTATCCGGAAGAGATCGTCTGCCTCTGGGCGTCGAAGCGGACCGGCGTGCCCGTCAAGTGGAACTCGGACCGCACCGAGGCCTTCCTTGCCGACGCGCATGGCCGCGACCATGTCTCGACCGTGAAGATGGCCTTCGACGCCAATAACAACATCACCGCCCTGAAGGTCGACACGATCGCCAATCTCGGCGCCTACATGTCGCTGTTCTCGTCGTCGGTGCCGACCTATCTCTATGCGACGCTGCTCTCGGGCCAGTACAAGATCCCCGCGATCCACTGCAACGTGCGCACCGTCTATACCAACACGGCCCCGGTCGATGCCTATCGCGGCGCCGGCCGGCCCGAGGCGACCTATCTCCTCGAGCGGGCGATGGAGACGGCGGCGCGCGAGCTCGGGGTCTCGCCGGCGGAACTTCGGCGGCAGAACTTCATCCGCGAGTTCCCGTACCAGACGCCGGTCATCATGTGCTACGACGCCGGCGACTACGAGGCCTCGCTCGAGGCGGCGATGAAGGCCGCCGACTATGCCGGCTTCCCCGCCCGCAAGGCTGAAGCCGCCGCGCGCGGCAAGCTGCGCGGCATCGGCATGAGCTGCTACATCGAGGCCTGCGGCATAGCGCCGTCGGCGGCGGTCGGCTCGCTCGGCGCCGGCGTCGGCCTCTGGGAATCGGCGGAAGTCCGCGTCAACGCGGTCGGCACGGTCGAGATCCTCACCGGCTCGCACAGCCACGGCCAGGGGCACGAGACCACCTTCGCGCAGCTCGTCGCAGACCGCTTCGGCCTTCCGGTCGACAACGTCTCGGTCGTCCACGGCGACACCGACAAGGTGCAGATGGGCATGGGCACCTACGGCTCGCGCTCCGGCGCGGTCGGCATGTCGGCCGTCGTCAAGGCGCTCGACAAGGTCGAAGCTAAGGCGAAGAAGATCGCCGCCCACCTGATGGAGGCCGACGAGAGCGACATCGTCATCGAGAACGGCGAGCTCAAGGTTGCCGGCACCGACAAGACCGTGCCGTGGTTCCAGGTGGCGCTCGCGGCCTACACCGCGCACAACCTGCCGGCCGGCATGGAGCCGGGTCTGAAGGAAGGCGCCTTCTACGACCCGACCAACTTCACCTTCCCGGCCGGCTGCTACATCTGCGAGGTCGAGGTAGATCCCGAGACGGGCAAGACCGACATCATCCAGTTCGTCGCCGCCGACGATTTCGGCAAGCTCATCAACCCGATGATCGTCGAGGGGCAGGTGCATGGCGGGCTGGCGCAGGGCATCGGCCAGGCGCTGCTCGAGGGGGCACATTACGACGAGAACGGCCAGCTCCTGACGGCGAGCTACATGGATTACACCATGCCGCGCGCCGACGACCTGCCTTCATTCCAGGTCTCGACCACGGAGACCGCGTGTCCGAGCAACCCGCTCGGCATCAAGGGCTGCGGCGAGGCCGGCGCCATCGGCTCGCCGCCGGCCCTGATCAACGCCATTACCGACGCGATCGGCAACAACGACCTGACGATGCCCGCCACGCCCCAGCGCGTCTGGGCGGCGATCCGGGCCCATTAGGACGGGGAGGACTGACCATGTACGCAACCAATTATCACCGCGCCTCCTCGGTCGAGGAGGCGGTACGGCTCGCCGGCGGCGACGCCAGGTATCTGGCCGGTGGCCAGACGCTGATCCCAACCATGAAGCAGCGGCTCGCCGCACCGAGCGATCTGGTCGACCTGCGCCACATTGCCGGCCTGAAGGGCATCATCGTCTCCGCCGGAAAGGTCCGGATCGGCGCGCTCACGCCGCATTACGACGTGGCGACCTCGGCCGAGCTGCGCGGGGTCTGCCCCGCGCTCTGCGATCTCGCCTCGCATATCGGCGACCCGGCCGTGCGCCACATGGGCACGATCGGCGGCTCGATCGCCAACAACGACCCGGCGGCCGACTATCCCTCGGCGATGCTGGCGCTCGACGCCGACATCATCACCGATAGGCGCACGCTCAAGGCCGCGAATTTCTTCACCGGCCTGTTCGAGACGGCGCTCGAGGACGGGGAGCTGGTCGTCGCGGTCGAGTTCGTGCCGCCGGCCAAGGCGGGCTATGCCAAGTTCCCGAATCCGGCCTCGCGCTACGCGATGACCGGCGTCTTCGTCGCCAAAGCCAGCGACGGCGCGGTGCGCGTGGCCGTCACCGGCGCGGGCGCCAACGGCGTGTTCCGCCATGCGGGTCTCGAGGGGGCGCTCGCGGGCAACTTCTCGGCCGCCGCGCTCGACGGCGTGACGGTTGATCCGTCCGGCCTGATGGCCGACCTGCATGCAAGCGCCGAGTACCGCGCCAACCTCGTCAAGGTGATGGCGAAGCGCGCCGTCGCAGCCGCCGGCTAGGCCTGACATTCCCGATACAGCCGCCGGTAGAGCAAAGCCCGCTCTGCCGGCGGCTCGTTTCCGCCGGGAAGGCGGCAATCGCCGCGTGTGTGATTAGAAGCGGTGAAATACGCGGGTAGCCACGTCCGGGCGGCGCGGTTGCGGTGAAATCTGCGCCAGTTTCGTGCATTTATAGTGAAATTACCGGCAAACCGCGCATATTATGCCCTTGCAATAGGGTAGGTAATGGCGTTCTATCGCCGGATGCTGGCTTCCGAGGGGGAAACCTGCCGCTGCCCGGCATAAAAATCATCAAAACCGTGATGCGTAATAATCAAGGGAACGCGCCATGAAACACATCCGATCGCTCCTGGCCACGACGGTGCTCGCCACCGTGCTCGCCACCGGGGCCTCCGCGAAAACGCTGGTCTATTGCTCGGAAGGATCGCCCGAGGGCTTCGACCCCGGCCTCTACACCGCCGGCACCACTTTCGACGCTTCTGCCCGCACCGTCTACAACACGCTGGTCCAGTTCAAGAAGGGCACCACCGAGCTCGAGCCCGCGCTCGCCGAGAGCTGGGAAGTCTCCGACAACGGCATGGAATACACCTTCAAGCTGCGTCCCGGCGTGAAGTTCCAGACGACCGACTTCTTCACCCCGTCGCGTGACTTCAACGCCGACGACGTCATCTTCACCTTCGAGCGCCAGCTCAAGGCCGACAATCCGTGGCATCAGTATGTTGCCGGCGCGGCCTGGGAATACTTCAACGGCATGGGCTTCCCGGACCTCATCAAGTCCGTCGAGAAGGTCGACGACCTGACGGTCAAGTTCGTCCTCGCCCGTCCGGAAGCGCCCTTCGTCGCCAACCTCGGCATGGCCTTCTCCTCGATCATGTCGAAGGAATATGCCGACAAGCTGCAGGCCGACGGCAAGATGGAACTCCTGAACCAGCAGCCGCTCGGCACCGGCCCGTTCGAGTTCGTCGCCTACCAGACCGACGCCGTCATCCGCTTCAAGGCCCATGACGAATACTGGAACGGCCGCGAGAAGATCGACGATCTCGTCTTCGCCATCACGACCGACGCCGCCGTTCGCGCGCAGAAGCTTGCCGCTGGCGAATGCCACGTCATGCCCTATCCGAACTCGGCCGACGTTCCGGGCATGAAGGCCAATCCCGACCTGACCGTGATGGAGCAGGAAGGCCTCAACATCGCCTACCTCGCCTACAACACGCAGCAGCCTCCGTTCGACAAGGCTGAAGTGCGCAAGGCGCTCAACAAGGCGATCAACAAGGAAGCCATCATCGAGGCGGTGTTCCAGGGCCAGGCCACCCCGGCCAAGAACCCGATCCCGCCGACCATGTGGTCCTACAACGACGCCATCGAGGATGACGCCTACGATCCGGAAGCCGCCAAGGCCGCTCTCGAAGCTGCCGGCGTCAAGGACCTGTCGATGAAGATCTGGGCGATGCCGGTATCGCGTCCGTACATGCTGAATGCACGCCGCGCCGCCGAGCTGATCCAGGCCGACTTCGCCAAGGTCGGCGTCACCGCCGAGATCGTCTCCTACGAGTGGGCCGAGTACCTGAAGCTCTCGCGCGACACCAACCGCGACGGCGCCGTCATCCTCGGCTGGACCGGCGACAACGGCGACCCGGACAACTTCCTCGACACCCTGCTCGGCTGCGACGCGGTGGGCGGCAACAACCGCGCCCAGTGGTGCAACGAGGAGTTCGACAAGCTGGCGAAGGCCGCCAAGGTCGCGTCCAGCGTCGAAGAGCGCACCAAGCTCTACGAAGAGGCCCAGGTCGTCTTCAAGCGCGAAGCTCCGTGGGCGACCCTCGACCACTCGCTCGTCGTCATGCCGATGAGCAAGAAGGTCACGGGCTACATCATGGACCCGCTCGGCACGCACTCCTTCTCCGGCGTCGACATCGCCGAGTAAGGCACGCGTTGCGCAAACGATAAGAACTGGAGGCACGCCGGGAGACCGGCGCGCCTCGTCTGCTTTTAGGCCTCCGCCATTTGGCGTATGCTTGCGGCGGGCGGGGCAGGCCTTCCGGAATATTGGGGACCAAACCACTATGCTTCGGTTCATCCTGGGACGGCTCGCCGTCCTGATCCCGACCTTTATCGGCGTATCGATCATCGCCTTTACCTTCATCCGCGTGTTGCCGGGCGACCCGGTCATGCTCATGTCCGGCGAACGGGTGATGGCGGAGGACCGCTACCAGCAGATCAAGAAGGAACTGGGCTACGACCGGCCGATGCCGGTGCAGTATCTCGACTACCTGACCGACATCGTCAGCGGCGATTTCGGCAAGTCGATCGTCACGCGACGGCCCGTCCTCGATGATTTCAAGACGCTGTTCCCGGCGACGGTGGAATTGTCCCTCTGCGCCATGCTGATCGCCGTCCTCATCGGCGTGCCGGCGGGCGTTTTCGCGGCGATCAAGCGCGGGTCGATGTTCGACCAGGTGACGATGGGCACGGCCCTCGTCGGCTATTCGATGCCGATCTTCTGGTGGGGGCTGCTCCTCATCATCCTGTTCTCGGGCATGCTCGGATGGACGCCGGTCTCCGGGCGCATATCGCTCATGTATTTCTTCCAGCCGGTCACCGGCTTCATGCTGATCGATTCCCTGCTGGTCGGGCCGCCCGGCGCGTTCAAGTCGGCCGTCTCTCACCTGATCCTGCCCTCGATCGTGCTCGGAACGATCCCGCTCGCCATCATCGCGCGGCAGACACGCTCGGCCATGCTCGAGGTGCTCGGCGAGGACTATGTGCGCACCGCGCGGGCAAAGGGCCTGCCGCCGCTGCGCGTCGTCGGGGTTCATGCGCTCAGGAACGCGCTCATCCCGGTCATCACCACGATCGGCCTGCAGATCGGCGTGCTGCTTGCAGGCGCGATCCTGACCGAGACGATCTTCTCCTGGCCGGGCATCGGCAAGTGGATGGTGGATTCCGTATTCAAGCGCGACTACCCGGTCATCCAGAGCGGGCTTCTGATCATCGCCGGCATCATCATGCTGGTCAATATCGTGGTCGACCTCCTGTACGGCCTCATCAATCCGCGTATCCGGCACTGAGCCCATCATGAGCACCACCTCTGCACCCGCACGGAAAGAACCAGTCCGCCGCAGCCAGCTCGGCGAGTTCTGGTACTATTTCTCCGTCAACCGCGGCGCCGTCCTCGGCCTCGTCGTCTTCGTCCTTCTCGTCATCGTCGCGCTCGCCGCGCCGCTGATCGCGCCGTTCGGCTCCAACGAGCAGTTCCGCGACGCCATCCTGATCCCGCCGGTCTGGCAGGAAGGCGGGCGCTCTGCCTACCTGCTCGGCACCGACGCGGTCGGCCGAGACATCCTCTCGCGGCTGATCTACGGGGCGCGCTTCTCGTTGTTCATCGGCGTCGTTGTCACGCTGATCGCGCTGACGAGCGGCATCATCATCGGCACGATCGCCGGCTATGCCCGGGGCACGGTCGACACGGTGATCAGCCGGCTGATGGACATCATCCTCGCTTTCCCCTCGCTCTTGCTCGCGCTCGTCCTCGTCGCCGTGCTCGGCCCCGGCCTCACCAATGCGATGATCGCCATCGCCCTCGTGCAGCAGCCGCACTACGTGCGTCTCACCCGCGCCGCGGTGATCGCCGAGAAGAGCCGCGACTACGTGACAGCCGCGCGCGTCGCCGGCGCCGGCCACGTGCGGCTGATGTTCCGCACCATCCTGCCCAACTGCATGGCGCCGCTGATCGTCCAGGCGGCCCTGTCGTTCTCGACGGCGATCCTCGACGCGGCCGCTCTCGGCTTCCTCGGCATGGGCGCGCAGCCGCCGACGCCAGAATGGGGCACCATGCTCGCCGAGGCGCGCGAGTTCATCCTGAGGGCATGGTGGGTCGTCACCCTGCCCGGCCTCGCCATCCTCATCACCGTCCTGGCCATCAACCTCATGGGCGACGGCATGCGCGACGCGCTCGACCCGAAACTGAAGAAAAGCTGATGTCGCTCCTCGAAATTAGAAACCTCACCCGTATCCTTCGACACCGCGTCCGGGCCGTTCCGGGCGGTCGACGGCGTGGACGTGGTGGTCGATTCGCGCGAGATCCTGTCGATCGTCGGCGAATCGGGCTCCGGCAAGTCCGTCTCGATGCTCGCCCTGATGGGCCTCCTGCCGCCCACGGCGACCGTAACGGCCGACGTCATGCGCTTCGACGGCCGCGACCTGAAGTCGATGTCGTCCCGGGAGAAGCGCTCGATCATCGGCAAGGAGATCGCCATGATCTTCCAGGAGCCGATGTCCTCGCTCAATCCCTGCTTCACTGTCGGCTTCCAGATCGGCGAGATGCTCCGGCAGCACACCGATCTCGACCGCGGCCAGCGGCGGGCGCGCGCCATCGAGCTCATGCGCGAAGTCGGCATTCCCTCGCCGGAAATGCGGCTTTCGGCCTTTCCGCACCAGCTCTCCGGCGGCATGAGCCAGCGCGTGATGATCGCCATGGCGACGTCCTGCCGGCCGAAGCTCCTGATCGCCGACGAGCCGACGACCGCGCTCGACGTGACGATCCAGGCGCAGATCCTCGAGCTCCTGCGCATGCTCTGCGCCGAGTACGGCATGGCGCTGGTGCTGATCACCCACGACATGGGCGTGGTGGCGCAGATGGCGCACCGCGTGCAGGTGCAATATGCCGGCCAGAAGGTCGAGGAGCAGAAGGTGCACGACCTTTTCGCCGATCCGCACCATCCCTATACGGCGGCGCTGCTCGCGGCACTGCCCGAGCGCGCCACCGGCCGCGGCCACCTGCCGTCGATCCCGGGCGTCGTGCCCGGCCAGTTCGACCGGCCGCCGGGCTGCCTGTTCGAACCACGCTGCGCCTTCGCGGTGGAATCGTGCCGGCGCGGCGCCGTGCGGCAGGGACCGGAGCTCGGCAACGCGCTCTGCAACCGGCCGCTCAGGAACGGCGTGCCCGCGCCGGAAGGAGTGGTGGCATGAGCACGATCCTTCAGGCAAAAGACCTCTGCCGCCACTACGAGGTCAAGAAGGGCATGATGGGCAAGACGCAGATCGTGCGCGCGCTCAACGGCGTGTCGTTCGAGCTGACGCCCGGCAAGACGCTCGCCGTGGTCGGCGAATCCGGCTGNGGCAAGTCCACGCTCGCCCGCCTCGTNACCATGATCGAGGAGCCGACCTCGGGCTCGCTGACCATCTCCGGCAGACCGGCAAACGCTTCCGACCGGGAGCTGCGGCAGACNGTNCAGATCGTGTTCCANGACCCCTACGGATCGCTCAATCCNCGCCAGAAGGTCGGATCGATCCTCGAGGAGCCCTTGAAGATCAACACCCGCGACAGCGCGGCGACGCGGCGCGAGAAGGCGGAAAGCATGATGCGGCGCGTGGGCCTGAGGCCCGAGCACTACGACCGCTATCCGCACATGTTCTCGGGCGGCCAGCGCCAGCGCATCGCCATCGCGCGGGCGCTGATGCTCAACCCGAAGATCCTCGTCCTCGACGAGCCGGTCTCGGCACTCGACCTGTCGATCCAGGCGCAGGTCCTGAACCTGCTCATCGATCTCCAGAAGGAGTTCGGCCTCGCCTATCTGTTCATCAGCCACGACCTGTCGGTGGTCAAGCACATCGCCGACGAGGTGATGGTGATGTATCTCGGCCGGCCGGTGGAGACGGGGGATGCGCAGACGATCTTCGCCGATCCGCGCCACCCCTATACGAAGGCGCTGCTCTCGGCGACGCCGATCGCCGATCCGACGAAGACCCAGCAGCGCGTGCGCCTCGAAGGCGAGCTGCCGTCGCCGCTCAACATCCCGACGGGCTGCGCCTTTCATCCGCGCTGCCCGATCGCGGTCGAGAGATGCTCCGTCGACACGCCGCTGCTCCGGCCCGTCGCCGGCCGCGAGGTGGCCTGCCATCTCGCCTGAGGCGGCCAAAAGGCCCGCTTGATCCATGTCATTGTCGCGTCAGGCGCACCGGTCCATGGTGCGCCTGACGCTTTTGCGTCGTACCGCCAAACGACCAGCGCATGCCCGGCGGGCATGCGGCCGCCAGGGACCGATGCCATGAATTTCGAGGCCTATTTCGAGGAGAAGCTTTCCGGATTGCGGGAAGCCGGGAACTACCGCGTGTTTGCGGATCTGGAGCGGCGCGCCGGCCGGTTTCCCTCCGCCACGCGTTTCCGCCCCGACGGCT
>Ga0065721_10051362_pt1 | contig 15119 bp, 10 predicted proteins | sample Mesricmetagenome_FD_59108 | JGI IMG/M metagenome (GOLD analysis project Ga0065721, IMG submission 59108) | Mesophilic microbial community from rice straw/compost enrichment Sample: eDNA_1 v2 (version 2) | ecosystem: Engineered > Solid waste > Grass > Composting > Bioreactor | place: USA: Davis... | reverse complement strand
GGCGCTGCTGCTGTTCGTCTGGCAGGAGCGCCGCGCGGCCGATCCGGTGATTCCCTTGGCGATGCTGCGCGTGCCGACGGTGGCGATCTGCTGCATCACGCTGTTCCTGTGCTTCTTCCAGTTGATCGCGATGTCGGTGCTGCTGCCGCTGCGTTTCCAGGTGGTCGGCGGCGCGCAAGCCGACAGCGCGGCGCTGCGGCTGGTGCCGCTGACGCTGGCGATTCCGTTCGGCGCCTTCATCGCCGGCCGGCTGATGACCTGGAGCGGCCGCTACAAGCCCTTGCAGCTGATCGGGTCGGCCGCGGCACCGCTGGTGATCGCGGCGCTGGCCTTCGTCGATCCGCGTGCGGTGGTGCTGACCGCGATCGTGATGGTGGCGCTGGGCCTGGCGATCGGCCTGCAACTACCGAGCGCGCTGGTGGCGACGCAGAATGCGGTGCCGCCGCAGCAGGTCGGCGTCGCCACCGCGCTGACGGCGTTCTCGCGGATGCTCGGTGGCGCGGTCGGCGTCGCGGTGCTGACCACCGTGCTGATCGCGCTGCTGCGCCACAGCGGCATGGCGGTCAGCCCGCTGCCCGGCGGCGAGGACGTGCTGATGCATCTGTTCCGCGAGGTGCTGTCGCTGGGCGATGGCGCCGAGGCCACCGTCGTGCGGCAGACCGCCGAGCGCGCCTTCCGCGCGCTGTTCCTCGCCAGCGCCGCGGTATCGCTGCTCGCGCCGCTGCTGGTCGTGCGGCTGCGCGAGGCGACGCTGCGCGGCAGTCCGGTCAAGGCCGCGGCGAGCGTCGAATAGCGGCCGAATCATCGGGGCGCGCCGCGTCATTCCAGGCGGCGCACCCCGATGGCCCATCTCGCTCAATCCCGCTCACTCGCGCTCAATTGCACTCAATCCGCGTCCCATCCCACCCGATCCCGCTGGGTCAGTCCAGATCGACGACCTCCAGATCGACGACCCGGCCCGGGCAGAGGATATGGTTCGGATCGAGCGTCCGCTTCAGCAGGCGCATCACGGCCAGTTCCTCGGGCGTGCGCGAGCATCCCAGGAACGGCTTCTTGTGCGTGCCGATCCCGTGCTCGGCGGAAATGCTGCCGCCGAACTCCTGCACCACGCGATAGACCACTTCGCTGATCGCGTGCTCCGGAAAGTCCGGCAGCGCGACCCCGGGCAGATAGACGCTGACATGCAGATTGCTGTCGCCGACGTGCCCGAAGTTCACCAGCTCGGCCTCGGGCCACCGCACCAGCACGGCGGCGCGCAAGGCCTGCGCGAACTCGCCGATCCGGCCGATCGGCAGGCTGACGTCGAAGGCGGCGTTGGGCGCCCACATCACCGGAAACTCCGCCACCGCGTCGCGCAACTGCCAGAAGCTCTGCGCCTCCTTGTCGCTGGTCGCGACCGCCGCGTCCTGGATCAGGCCCGCATCCATCGCCGTCTCCAGCATCGACTCGAAGGCGGGCGCGTCCTGGCCGGCGTCGTCGCCCTGCAGGTCGAGCAGCACGTAGAAGGGATGGCCCGCGGGCAGCGGCGCACGGACGCCCGACACGCGCGTGGTCACCAGCTCGTAGAAGTCGGCCCACATCACCTCGAACGCGGACAGCCTGCCGGCCAGCTTGCGCTGCGCATGGCGCAGCAGCTGCACCACGTCCTCGTAGCGGGACAGCGCGCACAGCGCGGTCTGCGTGCTGGCCGGCAGCGGCGCCAGCTTCAGCACCGCACGCGTGATCACGCCGAGCGTGCCTTCGCTGCCGATGAACAGCTGGCGCAGGTCGTAACCCGCATTGTTCTTCAGCATCTTGTTCAGCGACGTCAGCACGGTGCCGTCGGCCAGCACCGCTTCGAGTCCCAGCACCTGGTCGCGCATCATGCCGTAGCGGATCACGCGATTGCCGCCGGCATTGGTGGCGATGTTGCCGCCGATCTGGCAGCTGCCGCGCGCGCCAAGGTCCACCGGCAACAGCCAGTCCGCGGCGCGCGCGGCCTCCTGCGCGGCCTGCAGCGTGGTGCCGGCCATCACGGTCATCGTGCCGGCCTGATCGTCGATCTCCTCGACGCCGCGCATCCGTTCCAGCGACAGCACCAGTTCGCCGCCGGCGGGCGTCGCGGCGCCGGCCAGTCCGGTCAATCCGCCCTGCGGCACCACCGCTTGCCGATGGCGATGGCAGATCGCCAGTACCGCGGAGACCTCGGCGGTATTGCGCGGCCGCGCCACCGCGATCGGCGGCACCGGATCGAGCGGGGCGTACCAGTCCTTGCGAAAGCGCGTCTCGATGGCGTCGCCGGTCTGCAGCCCGGCGGGGTCGAGCACGGCGGCCAGTTCGGACAGCAGGGCGTCACGGCTGCTTGCCGCGGCGGGTCGGGTTTGAGTGATCGAAGTGGTCATGAACGGTCTGGTAGCGGGGTCGGATGGACAGGGGAAAAGGGAGCGGGATGGAAAAGGGAGCGGGATTCGACTTCGCGCTTGGCTCGGCGCTCGGTTCGGCGCTCGGCTCGGCACTCGGCTCGGCGCTCGGCTCCGCACTCGGCTCCGCGCTCACGCCCCGCTCCACGCCTCGCGGTTGATCTTGACCGGCGATTCGCGTCGCGGCGCCTGCGTGCGGGCCAGATGCTCCATCGCCGGTTCGATGACCTCGGCGAGCTTGCGGAACGACGGCCCGATCTCTTCCTCGGGCACGCAGGCATAGCCCATCAGCAGGCCCTGCCGCGCCTGCGTCTCGTCGCTGTAGTAGCGCGACAGCGGCCGCGCGCTCAGGCCCTGCGTGCGTGCCGCCATGCTGATGCCCAGATCGTCCGCGCCCGGCGGGAGATGCATCACCAGATGCAGTCCGGCCTCGTGCGTGGAGGTGGGCCAGTTCGCGCCGAAGCGCTCGGCGATCGCCTCGCGCAGCAGGCTCTGCCGCTGCGCATAACGCAAGCGCACGCGCCGGATGTGGGTGGCGTAGTGCCCCTCCTCGATGAAGTCCGCCAGCACCGCCTGCTGGATCAGCTGCCCCTCGCGGAACAGCTCCGACAGCCCGATGGCGAAATGCGGAGCCAGCGGCTTGGGCAACACCATGAAGCCCATGCGGATGCCGGGAAACAGCGTCTTGGAAAACGTACCCATGTAGATCACGCGATCGTGCTCGTCGAGCCCCTGCAGCGACGCGAGCGGGCGGCCCTCGAAGCGGAATTCGCTGTCGTAGTCGTCCTCGACGATCCAGACCCCGCGCTGGCGCGCGTACTCGAGCAGCATGCGCCGGCGCGACAGGCTCATTACGGTGCCGAGCGGGTACTGATGCGACGGCGTGGCAAAGATGAAGCGCGGCGGATTCTGCAGCGTCGCCGCGTCCGGCGCGATGCCCTCGCCATCGACCGGCACGGGAATCGGCTCCACGCCCGAGTTCGACAGCAGGCTGCGCGTGCCCCAGTAGCCGGGGTCTTCCATCCAGGCCTTGTCGCCGGGGTCCGCGAGCAGCCGTGCGATCAGGTCGATCGCCTGATGGATGCCCGTCGTCATGATGATCTGTTCGGGATCGCACCGTACGCCGCGCGCCAGGCGCAGATGCTCCGCGAGGACGCGGCGCAGCGGCAGATAGCCGCCGTTGTGCGCATAGGTCAGCAGCTCGGGACGCGGCTCGCGCCAATGCTTGTTCAGCAGGCGGTTCCACACCGCGCGCGGAAACAGCGAGACGTCGGGCACGCCGGCCATGAACGCACCCCATTGGCGATCGGACGCACCGGCATGCGACACCAGATGCTGGCCGCGCCGCGACAGCGCAAAGCGGTTCGGGTTTTGCTGCGCTGCAGGCACGGTGATGGTGCCATTCGCGGCGCCAACCTTGTGCAATGCACTATGGTCGGGAAAGGTGTGCGACACAAAGGTGCCACTTCCCGTCGATGCCGTGACGTAGCCCTCGGCCAACAGCTGCTCGTAGGCATACAGCACGGTGTTGCGCGAGACCCCGACCTCCTTGGCCAGCATCCGCGAAGCGGGCAGCTTGCACCCCGCGGGGATCGTACCGGCAAGGATTTCCTGGCGAATGATCTGATAGACCTGCCGGTTCATATGCGTACCGGCCTTGTCGGCGCTGCCGTCGGCCGGCCGTTCCAGCCGTTGCAGCAGCAGCTCGGACAGAATGGACTCTTTCAAAAATGGCTCCAGCAAAAACGGCAAATATGGACCTATCTATGGTGCCAACTGTGCGCTAATTTCCCACCCATCGCGTGCCGGTGCAAGCAGTTTTCACATCGGCGAGCCTCGCAGCCCGGCGTTCCAAGGAGCCCCCATGCAAGATTCGGCAAGCCAACTCAGTACCTCTGACATCGCCGGCGCCGTGCGCTCGCTGTTGCCCTATATGGTCCAGACGCTGTCGGGCTTTGTCGCCGCCGCCAGCCCGTCGGGGCAGGAGCAACCCGCGGCGGAATTCATCGAGCAGGCCTTGCGCGATCTGGGACTCGAATCGGAGCGCATCCATCTGCGCGCCGATGCCATCCGGCATCTGCCGTTGTTCTCGCCGCCGTGCTGCCCCGATGGCGGCCGCTACAACCTGCTGGCCACCCATCGGCCCGTCGCGAAGGGTGGACGGTCGGTGCTGTTCAACGGCCATCTCGACGTGGTGCCCACCGGCCCCGAATCGATGTGGCGCAATCCGCCGTACACGCCGGTGGTCGAGGACGGCTGGCTCTATGGCCGCGGCTCCGGCGACATGAAGGCCGGCATCGTTTGCGCGCTGGCCGCGTTCAAGGCGCTGCGCGCGCTCGGCGTGCAGCCGGCCGGCGCGGTCGGCTTCAACGCGGTGCTCGAGGAAGAGAACACCGGCAATGGGGCGCTGGCGACCGTGGCGGCACTGCGCAGCGCGGTCGGCGCCGGCAAGCTGGCCGCCTTCGATACCGTGATCATTCCCGAGCCGCTGGGCGAGGGCTTGATGAGCGCGCAGGTCGGCGTCTACTGGATGTTCATCGAGCTGACCGGAAAGCCGGCCCACGCGGCCTACATGACGTCCGGCGTCAATCCGGTCGAGGCGGGCGTGGCCGTGATGGAGGACCTGCGCGAGCTCGAGGCCGAATGGAACCGGTCCGAGAACCGCCCGCCGGTGTATCGCGACCACGCGCACCCGATCAACTTCAATCTCGGGCAGATCCACGGCGGCGAATGGAATTCGTCGGTGCCGTGCACCTGCACGCTCGGCGTGCGCATCGGCTTCTATCCGCATATGGACATCGACGAGACCAAGGCCATCGTCGAGGCGCGCATCCGCGCCACCGTCGCGCGGCTCGCCAGCAATCTCGAACTCGTTATCCGCTACGAGGGCTTCCATGCGCCGGGCTGCGAGTTCGATCTCGACGTGCCGAGCATGCAGGCGCTGGCCGAGGCCCATCGCAAGGTCCACGGCGAGCCGGTCAAGCGCGAGGCGACCACCGCCACCACCGATGCGCGCCATTTCCGCCTGATGCTCGATACCCCGGTGACGTGCTACGGGCCGATCGCCCGCAACATCCACGGCATCGACGAATCCGTGTCGCTCGACAGCATGGTGCGGGTGACCACCACGTTGGCGCAGTTCCTGCACGACTGGTGCGGTGTGGAGCCGATTGCCACGGCATGACGATCCAAGTGCAAGCAGTGCCCTCAGTACCCGCTGTTCACAACGACAAGGAAACGAGCCGATGAAACGAGTTACGACGCGCTTTCAACAGCGCCTGGCTTCGCTGGCGATCGCGGCGGCAGGCCTGTCCCTGTTGCCGCTGGCGCTGCCCGCCGGCAACGCCGCCGCACAGACCACCGGCGGCACGCTGTCCGGCATCGTGCAGCCCGAGCCGCCGATCCTGGTCAGCGCGCTCAATTCGCAGGCGCCGACGCAATACATCGCCGGCAAGATCTATCAGGGCCTGCTGACCTACACGCCGGACCTGAAGCCGCAGCCGGAGCTGGCCAAGTCGTGGAAGATCTCGCCCGACGGCCTGACCTACACCTTCGAGCTGCAGAGCGGCGTCAAGTGGCACGACGGCAAGCCGTTCACCTCGGCCGACGTGGTGTTCTCGATCGACAAGCTGCTGCGCGAGGTCCATGTGCGCACGCGCGCGGTGCTCAACAAGTACATGGCGTCGATCCGCGCGGTCAACGACACCACCGTCGAGATCAAGCTGAAGGAGCCGTTCCCGCCGTTCATCTCGATGTTCGAGACCGGCACCATGCCGATGATGCCGAAGCATCTGTACGAGGGTACCGACTACCGCAACAACCCGGCCAACCAGAAGCCGGTCGGCACCGGCCCCTTCATGTTCAAGGAGTGGAAGAAGGGCGCCTATATCAAGCTGGCCAAGAACCCCAACTACTGGAAGAAGGGCAAGCCGTATCTGGACGAGCTGGTCTTCTACGTGATCCCGGATTCCGCCTCACGCGCGGTGGCGTTCGAAAAGGGCGACGTGCAGGTGCTGCGCGGCGGCGATGTCGACAACGTCGACGTCAAGCGCCTGCGCGCGCTGCCCAACGTGGAATACACCACCAAGGGCTGGGAGCTGTTCTCGCCGATGGCGAGCATGCTGATGAACCAGCGCAAGCCGCCGTTCGACAACGTCAAGGTGCGCCAGGCGGTCATGCATGCGCTGAACCGCAAGATGATCGTCAACAACATCTTCTTCGGCATGGGCAAGCCGGCGGTCAGCCCGTTCGCCTCGACCACGCTGTTCTTCGACAAGAACATGCCGGCGATGGACTTCAACCTGAAGAAGGCGCGCGACCTGATCAAGGAATCGGGCGTCAATGTCGGCCAGTACCCGATCAAGATCCTCGCCACCTCGTATGGCGCCAACTGGGACCGGCTGGACGAGTACGTCAAGCAGATGCTCGAGCAGCTGGGCTTCAAGGTCAGCATCGAATCGGCCGACGCCGGCACCTGGGCCGCGCGGGTCAGCAACTGGGACTTCGACCTGACCACCACCTACACCTACCAGTACGGCGATCCGGCGCTGGGCGTGGAGCGGCTGTACGTCGCGCGCAATATCGTCAAGGGCACACCGTTCGCCAACGTGCAGGGCTACAACAATCCGAAGGCGGACGAACTGTGGGCGAAGGCGGGCGCCACCATGGACCCGGCCGAGCGCCAGAAGCTCTATAGCGAGGTGCAGCGCATCCTCGTCAACGACGTCGCCAACGCCAACCTGTTCGAGCTGGAGTTCCCCACGCTCTATCGCAAGAACGTCAAGAACCTGGTGACCACGGCGATCGGCCTGAACGAGTCGTTCGACAACGTCTCGATCGAGAAGAACTGAGGGCTGTAGCGCCATCCGAAACGCCCCCGGTGTTCTCCCCTCTCCCGCCAGCGGGAGAGGGGCAGGGGTCAGGGGTGACCGCCCCAACGAAGTGCTGTCCGCCACCCGCCGATCGCCCGCGTGGAGTCCGCCGTGAATTTCCTTTCCTTCCTGATCTCGCGTCTTGGCAAGGCCATCGTGGTCGTGCTCGGCGTCGTCATCATCAATTTCTTCCTGATCCGCCTGGCGCCGGGCGATCCGGCCACCGTGATGGCGGGCGAGGCCGGCGCCGGCGATGCCGCCTTCGTCGGCCAGCTGCGCGAGCAGTTCGGCCTGGACAAGCCGCTGCTGACGCAGCTCGGCATCTATCTGAAGGGCGTGGCCCAGCTGGACCTGGGCTATTCGTACCGCAACCATCTGCCGGTGCTGGACCTGATCCTCGACCGCCTGCCGGCCACCTTCCTGCTGATGAGCGGCGCCTTCGTCTTCTCGATCGTGCTGGGCGTGCTGCTTGGCGTGATCGCCGCGCGTACCCGCTATGAGAACCGCCGCCGCTGGATCGACAGCGCGGTGATGTCAGGCGCGCTGCTGCTGTATGCGACGCCGCTGTTCTGGCTGTCGCTGATGGCGATCATCCTGTTCTCGGTGGTGCTCGGCTGGCTGCCGGCATTCGGCATGGAGACCATCGGCGCCGGCTACACCGGCATGGCGCGCGTCAAGGACGTGGCGCTGCACATGATCCTGCCGACGATCTCGCTCGGCTGCTTCTTCATGGCGGTCTATGTGCGGCTGACCCGCGCCTCGATGCTGGAGGTGATGGGCATGGACTACGTGAAGACCGCGCGCGCCAAGGGCGTGCCGGCCAACCGCGTGATCCGCGTGCACGTGCTGCGTAACGCGCTGCTGCCGGTGATCACCTTCGCCGGCATCCAGCTCGGCCAGATGGCCGGCGGCGCGGTGCTGACCGAGACGGTGTTCTCGTGGCCGGGCATTGGCCGCCTGATGTTCGATGCGCTGCTGCAGCGCGACTACCAGCTGCTGCTGGGCATCTTCTTCGTGACGTCGGCCCTCGTCGTCTTCTTCAACCTGCTGACCGACGTGCTCTATCGCTTCATCGATCCGCGCATCTCGGTCGGCGGCAAGGGAGCCACCGCATGAAAGCCTTCCTGCAACGCTATTGCCGCAACTACGGCGCGGTCATCGGCGCGCTGGTGCTGCTTGCCGTGATCGCCTTCGCGCTGTTCGCCCCGGTGCTCTACGAGGAATCGCCGTGGCTGATGGTGGCCGATCCGCTGGTGCAGCCGTTCGCCGATCCGGCCTATCCGTTCGGCACCGACATGCTGGGCCGCGACATCACCGCCGGCATGCTGTACGGCGCGCGGGTGTCGCTGCTGGTCGGCGTGATCTCCACCGCGGTCGCGCTGCTGTTCGGCATCCTGATCGGCGCGGTAGCCGGCTACTGCGGCGGCCGCATCGACGACGCGCTGATGCGCTTTACCGAGTTCTTCCAGACGATTCCGCAGCTGGCGATGGCGGTGGTCATCGTCGCGATCTTCAATCCGTCGATCTATTCGATCGTCGGCGCCATCTCGGTGGTGTCGTGGCCGCCGGTGGCGCGCCTGGTGCGCAGCGAATTCCTGTCGCTGAAGCAGCGCGAGTTCGTGCAGGCCGCGGTGGTGATCGGCCAGAAGCCGCTGCGCATCATCGCCACGCAGATCCTGCCCAATGCGATGTCGCCGATCATCGTGTCGGCCTCGTTCATGGTGGCCACCGCGATCCTGACGGAGTCCGCGCTGTCCTTCCTGGGCCTGGGCGACCGCAACATGATGAGCTGGGGTTTCATGATCGGTGCGGCCCGCACGATGATCCGCGAGGCCTGGTGGATGAGCGTGTGGCCCGGCGTGGCGATCCTGCTGACGGTGCTGTCCATCAACCTGATCGGAGAAGGCTTGAACGACGCCATGAATCCGCAGCTGCGCCGCCGCGGCGAATGAGGGAGCCAGCCATGCCTGTCCAACCGATGCATCCTCATCAAGGTTCCCACGGCGCCCACGGCGCCCACGCGGCGCAGGTTTCCGCGCCGCTGCTGTCGATCCGTGACCTGACCATCGCGCTGCCCAAGGGCGGCGACCGCCCCTACGCGGTGCGCGACATCTCCTACGACCTGCATGCCGGCGAGATCCTGTGCATCGTCGGCGAATCGGGCTCCGGCAAGTCGATGAGCGCCAACGCCATCATGGGGTTGCTGCCGTCCTACCTGAAGCCGCAGGGCGGCCGCATCCTGTTCCGCGGCAAGGACCTGCTGGCGCAGGACGAAGCCACCTTGCTGGCGATGCGCGGCAAGGACATGGCGATGGTGTTCCAGGAGCCGCTGTCCGCGCTGAATCCGGTGATGACCGTCGGCGACCAGATCGCCGAGGTCATGCGCGTGCACCACGCCTATCCCGGCGAGGCGCGCATGCGCCGCGTGCTGGAGCTGCTCGACTTCGTCGGCCTGCCCGATCCGGCGACGCTGGTGCACAGCTATCCGTTCCGGCTCTCGGGCGGCCAGCGGCAGCGCGTGGTGATCGCGATGGCGCTGGCGCTCGAGCCCGCGCTGCTGATCGCCGACGAGCCGACCACTGCGCTCGACGTCACCACGCAGGCGCAGATCCTGGCGCTGATCAAGCGCATCCAGGCCGAGAAGGGCATGGGCGTGATGTTCGTCACCCACGATTTCGGCGTGGTGGCGGAAATTGCCGACCGGGTCGCCGTGATGGAGAAGGGCGTGCTGGTCGAGATGGGGACCGCGCAGCAGGTGCTGAACCACCCGCAGCATCCCTATACGCGCCGGCTGATCGGCGCGGTGCCGCACGGGCGCTGCGGCGAAGCCGACGGCCAGGCCGCGGAGACGGTGCTGGAGGTGCGCGACCTGCGCAAGACCTATGTGTCCGGCGGCGGCCTGTTCTCGCGCAAGCGCGTGGTGCATGCGGTCGACGGCGTCAGCTTCACCGTGCGGCGCGGCGAGACGCTGGGCATCGTCGGCGAGTCGGGCTCGGGCAAGTCGACCATCGGCAAATGTCTGCTGCGGCTGACCGACATCGATGGCGGCACGCTGCTGTTCCAGGGCCAGGACATCGCGAAGCTGCCGGAGCGGCGCTTCCGTCCGCTGCGCAAGGACGTGCAGATGATCTTCCAGGACCCGTTCGCCTCGCTCAATCCGCGCCATACCGTGGGCCGGATCATCAGCGACGGGCCGGTCGCGAGCGGCGTGCCGCGTCAGCAGGCGCAGGCCAGGGCGCGCGAACTGCTGCAGCTGGTCGGGCTGGAAGACTCTGCCTTCGACCGCTATCCGAACCAGTTCTCCGGCGGCCAGCGCCAGCGCATCGGCATCGCCCGTGCACTCGCGCTCGAGCCGAAGCTGCTGGTGGCCGACGAGTCGGTGTCCGCGCTCGACGTCTCGGTGCAGGCGCAGGTGCTGGAGCTGCTGGCCACGCTGCAGAAGCGTCTCGATATCGGCCTGATCTTCATCACGCACGACCTTCGCGTGGCGGCGCAGATCTGCCACCACGTGATCGTGATGCACAAGGGCAAGGTCGTCGAATCCGGGCCGCCGGCCCAGATCTTCGACGCGCCGCGCCACGACTACACGCAGCGCCTGATCGCGGCGATCCCCGGCAAGGAGTGGGATCCGAAGGCGATCCGCGCCGCTGCATGACAACGCATTGGCCCGGACGGCCGGCCCGTATGCCGTCCGCGCGCCCAACCCGAAGCACCATGGAGAAGACGATGAAGAATGCCGAACTGGTCCGCCGCAAGGATGCCGCCACGCCCCGTGGCGTGGGCGTGATGTGCAATTTCTACGCCGAACGGGCCGAGAATTCGGAGATCTGGGATGTCGAAGGCCGCCGCTATATCGACTTCGCCGCCGGCATCGCCGTGCTGAACACCGGCCACCGGCATCCCCGCCTGGTCGCCGCCGTGCAGAAGCAGCTGGAGCGCTTCACGCATACGGCCTACCAGATCGTGCCCTATGCCAGCTATATCGAGCTGGCCGAGAAGATCAACCAGCGCGCGCCGGGCCAGTGGGCCAAGAAGACCGCGTTCTTCACTACCGGCGCCGAGGCCGTCGAGAACGCCATCAAGATCGCCCGCGCCGCCACCGGGCGGCCGGCGGTGATCGCGTTCTCCGGCGGCTTCCACGGCCGCACGATGATGGGCATGGCGCTGACCGGCAAGGTCGTGCCCTACAAGGTCGGCTTCGGTCCCTTCCCCGGCGAGGTCTATCACGCGCCGTATCCGTGCGAGCTGCACGGCGTGTCGGTCGAGGACTCGCTGAAGGCGCTGCAGGTCCTGTTCAAGGCCGACGTCGATCCGAAGCGCGTCGCGGCCATCATCTTCGAGCCGGTGCAGGGCGAGGGCGGCTTCAATGTCGCGCCCGCCGCCTTCGTCAAGGCGCTGCGCGCGCTGTGCGACGAGCACGGCATCCTGCTGATCGCCGACGAGGTGCAGACCGGCTTCGGCCGCACCGGCAAGCTGTTCGCGATGGAGCATTACGGCGTGGCGCCGGACCTGACCACCATGGCCAAGAGCCTGGCCGGCGGCATGCCGCTGTCGGCGGTGTGCGGCCGCGCCGAGATCATGGACGCACCGGCGCCGGGCGGGCTCGGCGGCACCTATGCCGGCAATCCGCTCGCCGTCGCCTCGGCGCTGGCGGTGCTGGAGGTGCTGGAAGAAGAGCACCTGATCGCGCGCGGCGCCGCGCTCGGCGAACGGCTGATGGACCGGCTGCACAGCCTGCGCCCGCGCGTGCCGCAGATCGCCGAAGTGCGCGGCCTCGGCGCGATGGTCGCGGTGGAGTTCCAGCAGGCCGACGGCAGCCCCGATGCGGAGTTCACGCGCGAGGTGCAGAACCGTGCGCTGCAGAAGGGCCTGCTGCTGTTGTCGTGCGGCGTGCACGGCAATGTGATCCGCTTCCTGTTCCCCCTGACCATTCCCGATGCGGTGATGGACGAGGGGCTGGACATCCTTGCCGACGTGCTGGTCCGCTGATCCGCCGATCCGCCGAGCGATACCGCCCCCCCATTCCCCGGAGCTGATGATGCAATTGAACGATACCGGCCTGCTGCGCGCGCAGGCCCTGGTCGGCGGCGCGTGGGTCGACGCCGACCGCGGCGAGTCCTTCGTCGTCACGAATCCCGCCACCGGTGCGCCGATCGGCAAGGTGCCGATGATGGGCGCGGCCGAGACGCGGCGCGCCATCGAGGCCGCGCGCGTCGCGCAGGTCGAATGGCGCCGCCGAACCGCGCGCGAGCGCAGCCAGGTCCTGCGCAAGTGGCATGAGCTGATGCTGGCAAACGCCGACGACCTCGCGCTGCTGATGACGACCGAGCAGGGCAAGCCGCTGGCCGAGGCGAAGGGCGAGGTGGTCTACGCCGCCTCGTTCCTCGAATGGTTCGCCGAGGAAGGCAAGCGCGTCTGTGGCGATGTGCTGGCGTCCCCGACGGCGGACCGCCGCCTGGTAGTGGTCAAGGAACCGGTCGGCGTCTGCGCGGCCATCACGCCGTGGAATTTCCCGCTGGCGATGATCACGCGCAAGGTCGGTCCTGCGCTCGCGGCCGGCTGCACGATGGTGCTCAAGCCCGCCGAGGACACGCCGCTGTCGGCGCTGGCCCTCGCCGTGCTCGCCGAGCGCGCCGGCGTGCCGGCGGGCGTGTTCAGCGTGGTGACCGGCGACGCGGTGGCGATCGGCGGCGAGCTGACCGCCAATCCGGTGGTGCGCAAGCTGACGTTCACCGGTTCGACCGAGGTCGGCCGCATCCTGATGCGCCAGTCCGCGGACACGATCAAGAAGCTGTCGCTGGAGCTGGGCGGCAACGCGCCGTTCATCGTGTTCGACGATGCCGACCTCGACGCGGCGGTGGAGGGCGCCATCGCGTCGAAGTATCGCAACGCCGGCCAGACCTGCGTCTGCGCGAACCGGCTCTACGTTCACGACAAGGTCTACGACGCCTTCGCCAGCAAGCTGGTCGCCGCGGTGGCGAAGCTGAAGGTCGGCCATGGCGTCGAGCCGGGCGTGCTGCAGGGTCCGCTGATCAACGAGGACGCGGTCGCCAAGGTCGAGCTGCATATCGCCGATGCGCTGGACAAGGGCGCGCGCGTGCTGGCGGGCGGCAAGCGCCATCCGATGGGCGGCACCTTCTTCGAGCCGACCGTGCTGGCCGACGTCACACCGGCGATGCGCGTGGCGAAGGAAGAGACGTTCGGCCCGCTGGCGCCGCTGTTCCGCTTCCATACCGACGACGAGGTGGTCGGCATGGCCAACGACACCGAGTTCGGGCTGGCGTCGTACTTCTACAGCCGCGATATCGGCCGCATCTGGCGCGTGGCCGAGGCGCTGGAGTACGGCATGGTCGGCATCAATACCGGCTTGATCTCGAACGAGGTGGCGCCGTTTGGCGGGGTCAAGCAATCTGGCCTGGGCCGGGAAGGTTCGCGATACGGCATCGAGGACTATCTCGAGATCAAGTATCTGTGCATGGGCGGCATCGACCGCTGACCTTGCGATCGCCATTTCTTTGCCATCTGTTTGCCATGTCCGCCGCCCGGACGCCGTCCGCGGCGTGGCATCACCGACCCACCGGTCCTCACCGGACCCAATCCGAGCCCGAACAACATGAGCAGAGCCCAGGCAGTGCCGACCGTGCAGGTCGACAACGAGCGTGTGATCGTCACCGAATGGCGCTTCGCGCCCGGCGCGGAGACCGGCTTTCATCGGCACGGCTACGACTACGTAGTGGTGCCGATGACGACCGGCCCGCTGCTGCTGCAGACCCCGCAGGGTGAGGTCACCAGCCAGCTGGTGGCGGGACGCGCGTACTCGCGGCCGGCCGGCGTCGAGCACAACGTGATCAACGCGCACGAAGGCGAATGCGTGTTCGTGGAGATCGAGATCAAGACGGCGGCGGGCACGGCATCGCCGTCGTGCGCGGCCGCGCACGGAGCCAATCGATGACAACAGCATCCAATCCCGACCGCGCCGCGCACCGCCAATCGCTGAGCGAGCGCAATGGCGGCCAGATCCTGGTCCAGCAACTGCGCATCCATGGCATCAAGCGCGTGTTCCTGGTGCCCGGCGAAAGCTATCTGCCGTGCATCGACGCGCTCTACGACCATCAGGACGCGATCCAGCCGGTGGTCTGCCGCCAGGAGAGCGGCGCCGGCTATATGGCCGAGGCCTACGGCAAGCTGACCGGCGAGCCCGGCATCTGCTTCGTGACGCGCGGCCCTGGCGCGACCAATGCCAGCATCGCGGTGCACACGGCCTATCAGGACTCGACGCCGATGATCCTGTTCGTCGGCCAGGTCGGCAACGACTTCATCGAGCGCGAGGCGTTCCAGGAGATCGACTATCGCCGCATGTTCGGCGAGATGGCGAAGTGGGTCGCGCAGATCGACCGCACCGATCGCATTCCCGAGTTCGTCGCGCGCGCCTTCGCGGTGGCGACCAGCGGCCGGCCCGGGCCGGTGGTGCTGGCGCTGCCGGAGGACACGCTGTGGGGCAAGGCCACGGTGCCCGATCTGCCGCGCTACCAGCGTGCGCATGCGGCGCCGACCCCGGCGGCAATGGCATCGCTGGAAACGCTGCTGGCGCAGGCGCAGCGGCCCTTCCTGCTGGTCGGCGGCTCCGGCTGGACGCCGCAGTCGATGCGCCAGATCGAGGGCTTCGCCGAGCGCTTCGCGCTGCCGGTGGGCGCTGCCTGGCGCCGGCTGGAATGCTTCGACAACCATCATCCGAATTTCGCCGGCCATGTCGGCTGGGGCATGGGCGACGCGCTGCGCGCGCGCATCCGCGATGCCGACCTGCTGATCGCGGTCGGCACGCGCATGGGCGAGGCGACCACCGAGAGCT
>Ga0065721_10006988_pt1 | contig 15127 bp, 14 predicted proteins | sample Mesricmetagenome_FD_59108 | JGI IMG/M metagenome (GOLD analysis project Ga0065721, IMG submission 59108) | Mesophilic microbial community from rice straw/compost enrichment Sample: eDNA_1 v2 (version 2) | ecosystem: Engineered > Solid waste > Grass > Composting > Bioreactor | place: USA: Davis... | reverse complement strand
CCTGACCAATATCGCCATGGCCCTGGTCAAGCAGCCGGCCATTGCCGAGCGCATTGCCGAAATCGTCATGATGGGCGGCGCCTATTTCGAAGTGGGCAACATTACCCCGGCGGCCGAATTCAATATCTATGTCGATCCCGAAGCCGCCGATGTCGTGCTGCGTTGTGGCGCGCCGATCACCATGCTGCCGCTCGATGTGACCCACCAGATCCAGTCCACTCCCGAACGCCTAGCCACCCTGCGCGGCCTGGGCAACCGCACCGGCGCCGCCGTCTATGACATGCTGACCTTCTCGGAGAGCTTCGACCTCAAGAAATACGGCTGGGCCGGCGCTCCCCTGCACGATCCCACTGTCATCGCCTGGCTGCTCCAGCCCGACCTGTTCGAGGGCCGCCACTGCAATGTCACTATCGAAACCGCCAGCGAACTCACGGTCGGCATGACCGTCGCCGACTACTGGCATGTCACCGGCAAGGTGCGGAACGTGAATTACCTCCGCAACGGCAACGCCGAAGGCTTCTTCAAGCTGTTGACCGAACGCCTGGCGCGCCTGCCGTGAAAACACTGGCGAAGCATGTCAGTTCGGACGGCCGGTTGACACTCGCTGTGTATGAAGAAGGCGGCGACGTCACGCTGGGCTTCGAAGGCTACCCCTGGCACACCCACGGCGACATTTTGGCCGTGGGGGGCGACGATCCTGTGGATGCGGCTCTCGCTTTCACGCAGGCCCTGATTTCTGATCGTCTGTTGATTGCTATCAGCCGCTTGCGATCTGAACGATTGGTCGAAGTCACCTTCGATCCAAGCACGGACATCAAAAATGCCCGGCCTGGCGAAGACATCGAGTTTCGACTCTGGAATGGCAGCCAGCGTTGGCACGGCAGTCAAATACTGCAGATTGTGCCGACCTGGCTGCAGTCCTGGCCGCCGCAGCATGCACTGCTTGGCAATAGGGCCACCCGGGAGTAGTGTCCGCCACCCAACCGAGACCGCCCCCATGGACCTCTTCACCCTCGCCACCTTCACCATCGCCTATGCCATCGCCGTCCTGGTCCCCGGACCCGGCGTTGCCGCCGTCGTGGCGCGCGCCCTGGGCGGCGGCTTCAAGGGCGCTTTCCCCATGGTGCTGGGCATTCTCGCAGGCGATCTCGTCTATTTCGTTTTCGCGGTCTTCGGCCTCGCCGCCATCGCCACCTGGTTCGGCCCGGTCTTCGTGGTCATCCGCTGGGCCGGCGCCGCCTACCTGCTCTACATTGCCTACAAGTTCTGGACGGCCCGCCCCGGTTCCGAGCAGATGAAGCCCAAAAGCGAAGACGGCTGGAAGACCTTCCTCGCCGGCTTCTCCCTGACCATGGGCAATCCCAAGACCATCGTCTTCTACCTCGCCATCCTGCCCACCGTGATCCCGCTCGACCAGATGACGCCGCTGGCCTTTGCGGAACTGACCGTCATCGTGGTGGTCGTCCTGCTCATCATCGGCTGCGGCTATGCCTGGCTGGCCTCCGCCGCCCGCGAAATGTTCAGGAGCCCCCGCGCCCTGGGCCGCCTCAACAAGACCGCCGGCGTCATGATGGCCACCGCCGCCGGCCTCGTCGTCTGGCAGCACTAACCCCTTCCCCCTCCGTTCGGGGGGGAGGTCGGCGCGCAGCACCGGTTGAGGGGGCCTTCCCCACTCACCTTGCCGCCCGGCCTCAGCCGAAAATGGGCCGAACCTCGATGTCGCCCTCCCATTCCGGCCAGTGTTCCTTGTGCAGGTTGGCAAACCGCACCGCCCATTCCATTGCGGCTTCCATGTCAGGCACCTCATAGACGGCATAGCCGCCCACCAGTTCCTTGCTCTCGGCAAACGGCCCGTCAGTGACGATCACCTTGCCGCTGCGGATATTGATGAAGGCGCTCTGCTCCTTGCCCATCAATCCGCCCTGCGCCACCAGCACGCCGGCGGCCTCGGCATCCACGCCCAATTGCCCGATCGCCTGCATCAACGCCGTCGGCGGCATGCCCACCCCGGCCTTGGTCGTCTTGACCAGCGTCATAACCTTCATCGTCGCCTCCTTTTCCGCCGGACTATCCAGCCTGCACTGGCGACGAAGCAAGGCCCGGCATTTCGACAGCCGCCACACCCCATCGTATTGCGCAAATTATGACCTCGTATAGCGCCCAGCTTAATTCTTGAGCATTTTGACGCCTGTTTGAGCGACCGCAGTGCCGACGCGCGGATAAGTCAAATCCGGCACCCCAGGCTAACTCATTGCCTTGGATGAATTATTCCGAACTCTGCCGATCTGGCACGCTTCCTGCTTTGTAGGAAGTGCGGCGCTCCGGCGCCATCATATTCGGCGTCCAGTGCTGGGCGCCCCTTCAGGCAAAGCTGCCAATCGACACACGCTTGGGTCCCGGGACCCGGCGGTCGGTTGGCAGCTTTTTTGTTTTTCGCGACTGCTGTCGCTGCGGAGTGGGAGAAAGACATCGATGACCGAACGTCTCGTCATCATTGGTGCCGGCATGGCCTCGGGTCGCGCGCTGGAGCATATTTTCGAAGATGCCCCCGGCCGTTTCGACGTCACCCTGTTCGGTGCCGAGCCGCGCGGCAATTACAATCGCCTGATGCTCTCCCCGGTCCTGGCGGGCGAGAAGGATTACGAGCAGATCATCACTCACGATGACGCCTGGTACCAGGCGCATGGCGTCCATACCCGGTTCGGCGAAACCGTCACCGCCATCGATCGCCAGCGCAAGGTGGTCGTCTCGAAGAATGGCGAGACGCCCTATGACAAGCTGATCGTCGCCACCGGCTCTGCCCCCTTCATCATTCCCCTGCCCGGCAAGGACTTGCCCGGCGTCATGGCCTTCCGCGATCTCGATGATGTCAATCGCATGGTCGAGGTCTCCCGCCGCCCAGGCGCCAGGGCCGTGGTCATCGGTGGCGGCCTGCTCGGTCTCGAAGCCGCCGCCGCCCTGCGTGCCCGTGGCATGGATGTGGTCGTGCTCCACCTCATGGGCCATGTCATGGAGCGCCAGCTCGATCCGGCCGCCGGCTACCTGCTGCAGCGCGATCTCGAAGCGCGCGGCATCAAGGTTCATTGCAAGGCCCAGACCAAGGCCATTCTCGGCGAGGACCGTGTCGAGGCCGTCTCCCTGGAAGACGGTACCGTCTATGGCGCCGATATCGTGGTCATGGCCGTGGGCATCCGCCCCGAAGTTCGCATCGCCACCGATGCTGGCCTGCATGTCGAGCGCGGCATCATCGTCAACGACCAGATGGTCACGTCCGACCCGGATATCCTCGCTCTGGGCGAATGCGTCGAGCACGAGAAGATTGTCTATGGCCTCGTCGCCCCGCTCTATGACCAGGCCAAGGTTCTGGCCAAGACGCTGGCCAAGGTCGATGCCGCCTTCCGACCGGTCCAGACCGCCACCCAGCTCAAGGTCACCGGCGTCTCGGTCTATTCGGCCGGCGACTTCGCCGATGCCGAAGACCGCGAGGAGATCGTGCTGCGCGACGCCACTTCGGGTGTCTACAAGCGCCTTGTGCTCAAGCAGGACAGGGTCATCGGCGCCGTCCTCTATGGCGAAACCGGCGATGGTCCCTGGTTTTTCGACATGGTTCGCAAGGGCACCGACATCAGCGAGATGCGCGATACGCTGATCTTCGGCCAGGCCTATCAGGGCGGCTCCCCGCTCGATCCCATGGCCGCCGTCGCCGCCCTGCCCGACGATGCCGAAATCTGCGGCTGCAACGGCGTCTGCAAGGGCAAGATCACCGGCACCATCACCGGCAAGGGCCTCACTACGCTCGATGGCGTCCGCGCCCACACCAAGGCCTCAGCCTCCTGCGGCTCCTGCACCCATCTGGTCGAGCAGCTCCTGCGCTCCACTTTGGGCGATGCCTATAATCCTGCCGCCGTGCAGCCCATCTGCCCCTGCACCGAATATGGCCACGACGATGTGCGCCGGCTCATCATCGCCAAGGGGCTCAAATCCATTCCCGCCGTCATGCAGGAGCTGGAATGGAAGACCTCCTGCGGCTGCGCCAAGTGCCGCCCCGCGCTCAACTACTATCTCGTGGCCGACTGGCCCGGCGAATACGAGGATGACGGCCAGTCCCGTTTCATCAACGAGCGCGTTCACGCCAATATCCAGAAGGACGGCACCTATTCGGTCGTGCCCCGCATGTGGGGCGGCATGACCAATCCGAAGGAATTGCGCGCCATCGCCGATGTCGCCGACAAATTCCAGATTCCGGCTGTAAAGGTCACCGGCGGCCAGCGCATCGACCTGCTGGGGGTCAAGAAGGAAGACCTTCCGGCCGTCTGGGCCGATCTCAATGCTGCCGGCATGGTCTCGGGCGCCGCCTATGCCAAGGGTCTGCGCACGGTGAAGACCTGCGTCGGCTCCGACTGGTGCCGCTTCGGCACCCAGGATTCCACGGGCCTCGGCATCCGCCTCGAAAAGTTCATGTGGGGCGCCTGGACTCCCGCCAAGGTCAAGCTCGCCGTCTCCGGCTGCCCGCGCAACTGCGCCGAAGCCACCTGCAAGGATATCGGCGTCATCTGCGTCGATAGCGGCTACGACATCCATTTCGCCGGTGCCGCGGGCCTCGACATCAAGGGCACCGAACTCCTCTGCCACGCCGATACCGAGGATGAGGCCCTCGAGATCATCGTCGCCCTCACCCAGCTCTACCGCGAGCAGGGTCGCTATCTCGAGCGCATCTACAAATGGGCCAAGCGCGTCGGCACCGAATCCATCCGCGCCAATGTCGTCGCCGACAGGGAAAAGCGCCGGCACTATTTCGAGCGCTTCGTCTATGCGCAGACCTTCGCCCAGGTCGATCCCTGGGAAGAGCGCGTCAACGGCAAGGATGCCCACGAATTCGCCGCCATGGCCGAGTTCGGCCTGCCCATAGCAGCAGAATAGGAAGAGCACCCCATGAGCGAATGGATCGAAATCGGCAGCCTCTCGGCCATCCCCCGCCGCGGCGCCCGCTGCGTCAACACCCCCTCCGGCCGCATCGCCGTGTTCCGCACCCAGGAAGATCAGGTCTTCGCCATCGAGAACCGTTGCCCCCACAGGCAGGGCCCCCTCAGCGAAGGCATCGTCCACGGCACCTCCGTCACCTGCCCCCTGCATAATTGGGTCTTCGACCTGGCCACCGGCAAGGCGCTCGGCGCCGACGAGGGCCAGGTCCGGACCTACCCGATCGACCTCGTCGATGGCCGCATCTTCATGGCGCTGGAAAGCGTCCTGGTCGCTGCCGAGTAACCGCTCCCCACCCCCGCAAGCCCTGCCCTCAAGGAGACGAAATGGCTTACGTCATACCAACCGAATTCGTGACAAAGATGATCGACGCCGGTGAGGCCAAGATCTTCATGTCCACCCGCGACACGCTGATCCGCGCCTATATGGCCGGCGCCATCCTGGCGCTCGCCGCCGCCTTTGCCATCACCATAACCGTCAATACCGGCCAGCCGCTGGCCGGCGCCATCCTTTTCCCGGTCGGTTTCTGCCTGCTCTATCTCATGGGCTTCGATCTGCTGACCGGCGTCATGACCCTTGTTCCCCTCGCCCTCATCGACAAGCGCCCCGGCGTGACTATCAACGGCGTCCTCCGCAACTGGGGCCTGGTTTTTGTCGGCAATTTTGCCGGCGCCTTCACCGTCGCCGTCATGATGGCGGTAATCTTCACCTTCGGTTTCAGCCAGGCGCCGGATGTGGTGGGCGAGAAGATCGGCCATATCGGCGAGGGTCGCACCGTCGGCTATGCTGCCCATGGCGCCGCCGGTATGCTGACCCTGTTCATCCGCGGCGTGCTCTGCAACTGGATGGTCTCGACCGGCGTCGTCGCCGCCATGATGTCGACCTCGGTTTCCGGCAAGGTCATCGGCATGTGGATGCCCATCATGCTGTTCTTCTACATGGGCTTCGAGCATTCCATCGTGAACATGTATCTCTTCCCCTCGGGCATCATGCTGGGCGGCCAGTTCTCCATCATGGACTACCTGATCTGGAACGAGATCCCCACGGTCATCGGCAACCTCGTCGGCGGTCTCGCCTTTGTCGGCCTGGCCCTTTATGCCACTCACAGCACCCGCGCCACCCAGCGCGCCGCTACGGCCAGGTTCGCTCCCGCCGAATAATCGCATCGGGCGCTCCGCATCGCGGGGCGCCTTCTCACCGGATCGTTCATGAGCGCCAGCCTCGCCATTTCTCTCGGCCAGCATTCCGACAAGGGTCGCAAACCCGCCAACCAGGATTTCTATGGCGCGTTGATCCCGGTCCAGCCGGCACTCGATCTCAAGGGCATCGCCATCGCGCTGGCTGACGGTATCTCCACCAGCCAGGTCAGCTCCATCGCCGCCCAGACGGCCATCAAGAGCTTCCTTACCGACTACTATGGCACTTCGGATTCCTGGCCGGTCAAGACCGCCGCTCACCGCGTCATCTCGGCCACCAATGCCTGGCTCCATGCCCAGACCCGCGCCCGCCAGGCCGATGACGTCGACAGCGGCTATGTCTGTACCCTGAGCATCCTCGTGCTCAAGTCACGGGCGGCACATATCTTCCATATCGGGGATTCCCGCATCTACCGCCTGGCCGGCCGCGCTCTCGAACAGCTCACCACCGATCATCGCATCCCCGCTCCGGCCAACGGCTTCTATCTCGGCCGCGCTCTCGGCATCGGCCGCAATGTCGAGGTGGACTATCGCAGCGTTCCGGTTGGCGTGGGCGATGTCTTCGTCCTCACCACCGATGGCGTCCACGAGCACATCGATGGTGCCACCATTGCCGATGCGATCGCGGCCAGCCCCGACGATCTCGACGCAGCCGCCCGCCACATCGTGGCGCGCGCGCTGGACAATGGCAGCCCCGATAATCTCACCATCCAGATCGCCCGTATCGATGCCCTGCCCGGCGGCGAAGCGACCGATTTCCTCGGCCAGTCTGCCGACCTGCCTTTGCCGCCGCGGATCGAGCCCGGCGCTGATTTCGACGGCTACCGCATCCTGCGTCCGCTGCACGCCAATGCCCGCAGTCAGGTGTTTCTCGCGCAGGACAACAGCGATGGACGCCTCGCCGTCATCAAGGTGCCCGGCCTGGACAGCCGCGACGACCCGGCCTTCCTGCGCCGCTTCATGATGGAAGAATGGATCGCCCGCCGCCTCAACACCGCCCACGCTCTGGGCGTTCACCGGCAGGATCGCAAGCGCCACTACCTCTATCTCGCCACCGAATATGTCGACGGCCAGACGCTCACCCAATGGATGGCCGACCATCCCCACCCCGATCTCAACGCCGTGCGCGACATTGTCGAGCAGGTGGCCCGCGGCCTCAACGCTTTCCACCGCCAGGAAATGGTCCATCAGGACCTGCGCCCCGACAACATCATGATCGACCAGGCAGGCACCGTGAAGATCATCGATTTCGGCTCCACCAAGGTCGCCGGCATCATCGAGGCCCAACCCACGGGCGACGACGCCGAACTGGGCACCGTGCAATATGCCGCCCCCGAATATCGCATCGGCGATGTCGGCACCGATCGGTCCGACCAGTTCTCGCTCGGCGTCATCGCCTATCAGATGCTGACCGGCCAGCTCCCCTATGGCGCGCAGGTCGCCATGCTGCGCAGCCGCGCCGATCTCGCCCGCCTGCGCTACCAGCCCGCCTCGACCCCCGAATTCGGCATTCCCGACTGGATCGACCGCGCCCTCGAAAAGGCGGTCCATCCCGACCCTGCCCAGCGCTATGAAGCGCTCTCCGAGTTCACCTACGACCTCCGCCACCCCAATCCCGATTTCGCCACCCTGCCACCCCGTCCCCTGCTGACCCGCAACCCGGTCCGCTTCTGGCAAATGCTGTCGCTGGCCCTGGCCGGCACGGTCCTCGTGCTGTTGGGCTTGCTTGTCGGNAGATANAGGGANGAATGCTGGCGGAAAACTACAGGAAAAGCGCAGGCNAGACGCCTGNAAACCCCGCCATTTCTTATATGTAAATCGCAAGGGGCTTGCTTCAAGCCCCCTGTCGTCCCGTAAAACACCTGACCCAATCAGCGTGCGGAGCGACAGATGCGCAAATCCGAACATGCCGTGGTCATTGCCGGCGGCGGCCCCACCGGACTGATGCTGGCGGCTGAACTCGCCTTGGCCGGCATCGACGTCGCCATCATCGAGCGCCGCCCCAATCAGGANCTNGCCGGCACCCGCGCCGGCGGCCTCCATCCCCGGACCCTNGAAATCTTCGACCTGCGCGGCATTGCCGATCGCTTCATCGCCGANGGCCAGAAGGCCCAGGTCACCGGCTTTGCCGGCGTCACCTTCGATCTCTCCGATATCCCTACCCGCCATCCCTATAGCCTGGGCCTGCGGCAGGTGCATATCGAGCGCATCTTGGCCAACTGGGTCGAGGAACTGGCGGTACCCCTCTACCGCGGCATCGAACTGACCGGCTTTACCCAGGACGAGTACGGCGTCACCATCGCCCTCAGCGACGGCCAGTCCCTGCAGGCGCAATATCTCGTCGGTTGCGATGGCGGCCGCAGCCTCGTCCGCAAGCTCGCCGGCATCGACTTTCCCGGCGCTGAGGCCACCACCAGTAACATCATTGCCGTGGCCGAACTGGCCGATCCCCCGCCCGAATGGGGCATAAGGCGCGATGCGATCGGCATCCATTCCATCGGCCGCGTGGATTATGAAATCCGCGACGGCAAGATCGTCTATGCCGATGCCGGCCCGGTCGGCATCCTCGTCACCGAACGCGAGGTCAGCGCGAGCGAACCGACTTTCGAAGACCTGCGCGCCGCCATGATCGCCGTCTATGGCACCGATTACGGCATCCATTCCCCCAGCTCGATCGCCCGCTTCACCGATGCAGCGCGGCAGGCCGCTGCCTACCGCAAGGATCGCATCCTGCTGGCCGGCGACGCCGCGCATACCCATCCACCCGATGGTGGCCAGGGCCTGCAGACTGGCGTGCAGGATGCTTTCAATCTCGGCTGGAAACTGGCGCAGGTCGTCAAGGGCACCGCGCCCGATGGCCTGCTCGACACCTATCACGCCGAACGCCACCCCGTCGGCGTACGCGTCCTGCGCAAGACGCTCGCCGCCGTAGCTCTGCGCCGCGATGACGAACGCAGCAGGGCCTTGCGCGAAACCATGGCCGAGCTTCTCGCCATGGGCGAGCCGCCCTGCATTTCGTCGCCATGTTGACCGGCCTCGGGATCCACTACGACCTCGGCGAAGGCCATCCCCTGCTTGGCCGCCGCATGCCCGATCTCGATCTTGATACGGCCACAGGCCCAACGCGCATCGCCGCCCTGCTTCACGATGCCAGGCCGGTCCTGCTCAATCTCGACGCGCCCATCGACATGGCCCCCTGGGCCAACAAGGTGAAGCTGGTCGACGCCAGCTATGCCGGCCCCTGGAACCTGCCCGCCATCGGTCTGGTCTCCGCGCCGTCAGCCGTCCTGATCCGCCCCGATGGCTATGTGGCCTGGCTGGGAGGACCGGATCAGGCGGGGCTGGCCGAAGCCTGCACCACCTGGTTCGGTCCGCCGGGCTGAGCGGTCGTTCCCGCCCGTCCCGGCATCACCCCCCGGCCAGCCGGACGCGCCTGCTGCGGAACAGGCCGTAGATCATGTAGCCCAGTGCCAGAACCGTGAAGCCGATCAACACCGCCGATATCGGGCGGGTGATGAAGGGCATGAGATCGCCGCCCGAAAACATCATCGCCCGCCGCAGATTGGTCTCGAAGATCGGGCCCAGTACGAAACCCAGCACCATGGGGCCAAGGGGGAAGCCGTATTTCTCCATGCCATAGCCTACTAGGCCGAAGCCGAGCATGACCCAGACTTCGAACAGCCGGTTGCCCGACGCATATGTCCCCACCACCATCAGCACGATCAGGATCGGCAGCAGCAGGTGGCGTGGCACCAGCAGCACCCGCGGGAACAGCCGGATCGTCAGCAGCTGGATGACCAGCAGCAGCACTGTCGCGGCAAAAAAGGCCGCATAGATCATCCCGATCAGGTCCGGCTCGTTGCGGAACAGCAGTGGACCCGGTTGTAGCCCGTGTATCGTGAAGCCGCCGATCAGCACGGCAGTGACGCCATCACCGGGAATGCCCAGCGTGATAAGCGGCAGCAGCGCCCCGCCGACACTGGCATTGTTCGCCGTTTCCGACGCGTAGATGCCCGCCACGTTGCCCTTGCCGAAGCTCTCGGGTTCCTTGGACGCCTGGCGCGCGGCGCCATATGCCACCAGGTTCGATGCAGAACCGCCAATGCCCGGCAGGACGCCGATGATGATCCCGATTGCCGCGGAACGCAGCATGTTCCAGCCATTGCCGATGAACTCGGCCAGACGAATACCGGTGCCGCGGATATCGAAATTCGGCTTGATCCGCAGCGATGGTTCGGCCACCTGGCGGATCATCTCGGATATGGCGAACAGTCCGACCATGAACGGTACGATGCCGATGCCGGCCGCCAGATCGATCGAGCCGAAAGTGAAGCGCTGCGATGCGCCGATCGGCGCGAAACCAACCGTGGCGACAGCCAGGCCCAGGGCAGCCGAAAGCAGGCCCTTGACCATATTGGCCTGCGACAGCACCACCACCAGCATCAACGCCGCTACCGTCAGCGCGGTGAATTCGTGGGCGCCGAAGCGAATGGCGAAGCGTGCCAGGGTGGGTGCGAACGCCACCAGCACCAGCAGGCTCAGCAGCCCTCCGATGGCGCTGGCCACCATGCCGGTGGCAAGGGCCTTTGTCGCCTCACCGGCCCGGGCCAGCGGATAGCCGTCGAAAGTGGTCGCAATGGATGACGGCGTGCCCGGAATACGCAGCAGCGTCGCCGAAACCAGCCCGCCGGTAACGCCGCCGATATAGGTCGCCACCAGCGTCGCGATGCCCACATCGGGCTCCATGGCGAATGTCACCGGCAGCAGCAGCGCCACTGCCATTGTGGCGCTGAGACCCGGCAGGGCGCCAAAGAACAGGCCGACCAGTAGGCCGCCAACCATCGCGATCAGAGTAGCGGGATACAGGAGCTGCCCCAGATTGACTATAAACAGTTCAAACATGGCTTCATCCAAACAATACGCCGGGCAGCGACACGCCTACCCCCAGCTTGAGGCCGCTTCCAACCACTAGGGACACCAGAGCCGCCACCATGACCGCCGCAATGCCGCCGCGCAGCGTGCGCGCGCCGAGCAGGAAAATGGCAACCGCCAGGAAAATGAAGGTCGAGAGTGTGAAGCCCAGCCTCTCGAACAGCACCGCATAGGCCACCAGATTGACGACATGCACCACGCGCATCAGCGGCGTCTCCGCCGGAATCAGCGTCGCGGTATCGGCGTCGTCGAACAGGGGGGCCTCACCCCCTGCCTCCGCCGCCGGCTTGCGCAGGCTAAGCATCGCACCCAGCAGCGCAATCAATACGCCAAGCGCCAACGGCAGAACCTGCGGACCGGGATCACCCTCACCCAGCATGGGAAAGGCGATCTGCGTAGACGCCCAGGCCATGACAATCCCCAGGATAAAGAAACCCGCACCGATAAGGCGGTCGGCTGCCATGTCATTCCTCCTTGACAGGCCGGACCGCCGTAGCGGCCCGGCGGTTTTGCTTTATTCCATCAGCGATTTGACGAAAGCCAGCTCGCTTTCGAGGAATTCGGCCGTCTCGGCCGGGCCGCGGAAGGCGGGAACCTGTGCCGCGGTCTCGAGCGCCTCGGCGAACCCCGGATCAGCCTGCATGGCCTCATAGACTGCTTCGAACGCGCTCACGACCGCCGGGTCCATGTTGGGCGGGCCATAGACGGTGAAAACCAGCGGGAACGAGATGTCCACGCCCTGCGATGCCGTGGTTGGGAAGTCCGGCGCGAAGGGGTCGGCATTCTTGTTGATGACGGCGAGCACCTTGATCTGGCCATCTTCGGCATATTGCTGGGCATTGGCCACGCTCATCGAGATCACGTCGACCTGCTCGCCCAACAGGGCGATGATGCGGTCGGATTCACCGCCGGCATCGACCACGCGCATCGAGCCGTCAGACAGCGCATTGACGGCATCGCCCTTGATCTGGGTCGTACCGCCGAACTGCGAACCGATCGTAACGCTGTTCGGGTTGGCCTTGGCATATTCGGCCAGCTCCGGCAGGGTCGAATAGGGCGCATCGGCACGCACCGCATAGACGTCATTATACTCGGCGACGGTCGCCAGCGGGGTCAGGTCGCTATAGGCGAACGGCGACTGCCCCGACAGGTTGGTGGTGTGAACCGCCGCGTGCCACACATAGAGCGTGCTGCCGTCGCCCGGCGCGGTCGCTACGGTCTGCGCTGCCACCACGCCGCCGCCGGCCGGCTGGTTGACGATGGCGGTCGATGCGGTCGCATGCTTCTGGAAATATTCCCCGAAGACGCGGGCGTCCACGTCCGTCGAGCCGCCCGGCGCCGCCGGAACCATGATGCGGACCGAGTCCACCGGATAGTCGATCTTGTCCTGAGCCTGGGCGGCACTTAGCGCGACCAGGCTGATGCCGATCCCGGCGAGCAGCGTTACAATGGATTTCATGAAAGTTTCCTCCTGTTGATTTTGCTTGGCAATCAGCCGGCGTCGTTTTCCGAGAAAGCGCCGGTATCGGGGTTTTCATCCCGGTATTGGTGCTGGAAGCCGTCGACGTTGAACACGGCAACAACCGTGTCCTCTTCCAGCGCGATGGGCGAATGGACCAGGCCCATGGGGATCATCGTGCCCTCCATCGGCCCCATCTCCTGGGAGGGATGACCCTCCACATCGATGCGCAGCCGCCCCTTGAGGATCAGCCAGCCCTCGTCGCCATTGGTGTGGCGATGCCAGGGAAAGCGTCCCTCGACGCGGGCAATGCGCAGGTTGTATTTGTCGTCCAGCCGGAACACGTTGAAATTCGTGCGCGGCGGATGCCCTTCGAGCATCTGCATCACGTTGAAGACGCGCAGCGCCCCCAGGCCGTTCTCGCTCATTGCGGTCTCCTCAATCCGAAACGTAGTTGGCGCCATGGGCAGGCCGGTCCCACTCAACCAGTGGAGCCTTGAGCGCCTCCAGCTTGTCGCGGTCCAGTTCGAAGCCGAGGCCCGGCTTGGTGGGGATGATGAGGCGCGAGTCCTCGTATTTGAGCGTCTCGGTGACCACGTCTTCGGTATAGAGCAGCGGGCCGACCGGATCGCCGGCATAGTGCAGTTGCGGCACCACGGCAGCCAGGTGCGCATTGGCCGCCGTGCCAAGGCTGAGCTCCTGCGTGGTCGAGATCAGGCATTTGAGCCCCGCCGCCTCGGACAGGTCGAACAGCTTCTTGGCCTGGTAGATGCCGCCCGACTGGATGGTGATGTTGAACACATCCACCGCATTGGCGCGGATCATCCGCATCGCCTGGGCGAAGCTCGAAATATGCTCGGAAATGTCCACGTCGATCCGCTTGCGCAGCTCGGCCATGCCCTCATAGTCCTCGGCCAGCGTCGGGCTCTCGATCAGCTCGAACCCATACTGCTTGAACCGGTCATAGATGCGCAGCGTGTCGCGCCAGTGGTGGTGCCCCTGGAAGTCCAGCGCCTTGAGCCGCACCTTGTCGCCGAACCGGTCGCGGAAGGCGATGAGGAACTTCTCGTCCTGCTCGAAATTGACCCCGACATAATAGCGGAAACGGGTCACGCCCTCGGCGATGAGCTCGTCCATATAGCCCAGGTAGCGCTCGGTATCGCTTTCCTTCTTGGCCTGGAACACCGGGTAGGTGATCTCGAAGCTGTCGCGCTGCTTGCCGCCCAGCAGGTTATAGACCGGCGTACCGAAGGCCTTGCCGACGATATCGTAGAAGGCCATCTCGACGCCCGCCGCGATCTGCGAAGCCGGCGTGAAGGGCGGATAGGTATTCGCGTAGCGGAAGTAGGACGGCATATAGGCCAGCAGCCGCTCATGCAAAGCCGCGATCTCGAAGGCATTGTGCCCCAGCGCCACCTTCTCGATGCCCACGCGCACCGCCTCGGGATCCGGCATGTACATGCGGTAGCAGTCGAGGTCGGAAATCTCGCCCAGTCCGGTAATGCCTGCATCCGTCGCCAGCTCCAGGATCATGTGCGAGCTGATGGCCCCGGTGCGGCGCTTGGTCTGGATGGTCGTGAGCTTGACGCCCGTGATGCGGATCGTATCGCGGGTTGTGACGTCAGGATGCAGCATAGAGAGGTCTTTCAGTTGATCTCGGGTCTGGTGGCTTTGCCCGAAGCGAGAAAAATCGAATGTGCGGCGGTCATCGGTCGGCGCGCCCGGCCTGCGCTCCCCGTGATGCCGAAGGTCGTACCAGACAAAAATCTGTTATACAATCTCCCCTCATTTACAAAATCATTATACCAAACTATGCAAGGCCAAAATGCGGGAGAGACAGAAAAACATGACACAGACAGACATTGCAGCCCGACTCGGTCGCACCGTAGTGGCGGTTCCCCCCGTCGCCTGGACGGCTGGCCTCGATCTGGCAGAATCCGAAAATCGTAAATTAATCAGACATATAGAACATGGCGGCGTTGGCGCCCTGCTCTATGGCGGCAATGCCAATCTCTACCATTATGATCGCGGCCGTTTCGCCGCGCTGATGGATTTGCTGGGCGAAGCCCCCGCGCCGGAAACCGCCGTCATCCCCTCGATTGGTCCGGATTTCGGCAAGTTGTTGGACGAAAGTCGCATCCTGCGCGATCGCAAATTCGCCGGTGTCATGGCCCTGCCCATGAGCTTCCCGACCCATCCCGCCGGAATCGAGAAAGCCATCCGCGCCGCCGCCGATACCCTTGCTGCGCCGCTGATTCTCTATATCAAGCGCGAAAACTACCTCGCGCCCGACCGCGTCGCCGCCCTGCTGGCCGACGGCGCCATCTGCTTCGTCAAATATGCGGTAGAGCGCCCCGACCCCGCCGGTGACCAATATTTGTCTGACCTTTGCCGCGCCATCGGCCCCGGCAACATTGCCAGCGGCATGGGCGAGACGCCCATCCATGTGCATCTGCCCGGTTACGGCCTGCGCACCTATACTTCGGGCGGCGTCTGCATCGCGCCCCATGCGGCCATGGCCATTCTGGCAGCCTATCGGGCAGGCGATCACGCCGAAGCC
>Ga0065721_10005821_pt1 | contig 15129 bp, 12 predicted proteins | sample Mesricmetagenome_FD_59108 | JGI IMG/M metagenome (GOLD analysis project Ga0065721, IMG submission 59108) | Mesophilic microbial community from rice straw/compost enrichment Sample: eDNA_1 v2 (version 2) | ecosystem: Engineered > Solid waste > Grass > Composting > Bioreactor | place: USA: Davis... | reverse complement strand
AGGGCGAAGGCGCCGGCGGCGGCGGCCGCAGCGATCAGGCCGGCGAGCGCGGCGATGCCCGTCACCAGCGGCAGGCGGGACGGCGCCGGTGCCTGCGGAAGAGCGGCTCGAATCGAGACTTCCGCGCGTTCCGGTCGGGCCTCGCCCGCGGCGAGTGCACGCCGGCGGGCCTCGAGACCGGCGCGTTCGGCCTCGGGACCGGCGGCATCGGCGCCAAGGTCGGCGATCGAGGCGTCGATCCAGGCGATTTCGCGGGCGGCGATACTGCTGCTCCTGGCCGTCTCGATGGTCCGCAACAGGTCGAGCAGCCGGTTGGCGACGTCGCGAGCGAGCGCCGCCTGCCCGCTCGTCACCGTGACGTCGATCCGGCCGGCGACGGCGTTGCCCGAAACCGAAATCCGCTGCTGCACCTGGCCGGCCTCGTCGGCGTCGCCGGACAGGAATCCGGATATCAGCCGGTCGATCGGCTCGGCACCGACGATCCGGCGCCCGGCGAGAAGGTCGGCGCGGACCCTCGGGCCGACCCCGGGGTCGGCGAGCAGACGCTCGGCCATCGCCCGCGAGCCGACGAGGCCGGCCAGCCCCTGCATACGCGCCGCCGCCTCGGCCCGCGGCAGGCTGCGGTCGGCGAGGATCGCGGCCTGCGCGACATAACGGTCCGGCAGTCCGGCTGCGAACCCGGCCCCGAGGGCACCGGCGACCATCGTCGAGGCGAGAATGGCGAGGGCGAGCCGCTTCGCGGACGGACGTGCCCGCCGTCCCGAGCAACGGCGGGCGGCCGGGCGGCGGGAATCGGCTTCGGACGGGGGCTCGGTCGCCGGGACGGCGGTTGTCATGCGAAAACTCATCGGCCGCGGGCTCCGGGACGGCGTCGTGTCCCGACAATGCGGAGAATATGGTTTCCGATAAGTAAATCGTGTGATTTGCGGGATTAACTTGTCGTTAATACTTCGACGGCGTTTCTCATTTGTTAACCATGCCGGACTACTCTGCGGGCATGTGTTCCTGCCGGAGAGTGGTCTCATGTTGCGACGCCTGATGGCGGCGATCCTGGTCGTGCTGGTCGCCGGCTGCGTGTCCGCGGCGCCGACCGTCGCCGATCCCGCCGCCGACGCGCCCTATCGCCTCGACAGCGGCGACCGCCTGCGCGTCATCGTCTTCGGACAGCAGGACCTTTCCAACAGCTTCGCCGTCGACGAGAGCGGCTACGTCACCATGCCGCTGATCGGCAGCGTGCCGGCGCGCGGCCGCACCACCCAGGAACTGCAGGCAACGATCGCCGTCGCGCTCAAGAACGGCTTCCTGCGCGATCCGGACGTCTCCGTCGAAGTCGACCAGTACCGGCCCTTCTTCATCATGGGCGAGGTCCGCACCCCCGGACAGTACGTCTACGTCAACGGCATGACCGTGCAGACGGCGGTCGCCATCGCCGGCGGCTTCTCGCCCCGCGCCCGCACCGACATGGTCGAGATCACCCGCGCGATCGACGGCAAGGTGCTGAAGGGCCGGCTCGCGATGAACCAGAAAGTGCGACCGGGCGACACCCTGACCGTGATGCAGCGCCTGTTCTGATCGGGCGGCCACGGCCCGGTCCCGCGCCCCTCCCCCGCCATTCCGGGGCTTGCACGAGGAGCCGCTTTTTCCGAACCTTCGCGCCGACGACGGCGGGACCGGCGGACCGAGTCGGCCCGCCGCGCCGGGGAGAGAGGAAACAGCGTCCGTGCCCGAAGCTCACGAACTCGCCGCGCTCTGGCCGCTGCTCCTCGCCGTCCTCGCCGGCGGCTATCTCGCCGGCTCGATTCCCTTCGGATTGCTGCTGACCAAGGCGGCAGGCCTCGGCGACATCCGCGCGATCGGCTCGGGCAACATCGGCGCCACCAACGTGCTGCGTACCGGCCGCAAGGGCCTCGCCCTCGCCACGGTGCTCGGCGACGGCCTCAAGGGCACGGCGGCCGTGGTGGTCGCGGCCCAGTTCGGGCCGCTCGCCGCGATCGCCGCCGGGCTCGGCGCCTTCCTCGGCCACCTCTTCCCGGTCTGGCTGCGCTTTCGCGGCGGCAAGGGCGTCGCCACCTACATCGGCATCCTGCTCGGCTTCTATCCGCCCGCGGTGCTGGTGTTCGCGGCGGTCTGGATCCTCGTCGCCTACATCTCGCGCTATTCCTCCCTCGCCGCCCTGCTGGCGACGCTGGCGACCCCCGCGGTGCTGTGGAGCTTCGAGCGGCCACGGCTCGCCGCCCTGTTCGCCGTGCTGTCGGCGCTGGTCTGGATCCGGCACCACGGCAACATCGCCAAGCTGCTCGCCGGCACCGAAAACCGCATCGGCGCCGGGAAGTGAGCCGCGGCCTGCGCCTCGACGACCGCCAGCGGATCGCCTGGCTGCGGCTGATCCGCAGCGAGAACGTCGGGCCGGCGACCTTCCGCGACCTCGTCAACCACTTCGGCTCGGCCGCCGCCGCACTCGACGCGCTGCCCCACCTCTCGCGCCGCGGCGGCGCCACCCGCCACCTGAAAATCGCCTCCGAAGCCGAAGCGGTGCGCGAGATCGAGGCGACGGCGCGCCACGGCGCCGAGATCGTCGCGCTCGGCGAACCGGGCTATCCGGTCCACCTCGCCCGGCTCGACACCCCGCCGCCGCTGCTCTCCGCCAAAGGGCGCCCCGCCGCGGTGGCGCCGCGCCCGGCGGTCGCGATCGTCGGGGCCCGCAACGCCTCCGTCGCAGGGCGCAAGATGGCCGAACTCGTCGCGAGGGGCCTCGGTGCGGAGGATTTCGTGGTCGTCTCGGGTCTCGCCCGCGGCATCGATGCCGCGGCCCATACGGCGAGCCTGCGCAGCGGCACCGCCGCGGTGATCGCCGGCGGCATCGACCACGTCTATCCGGAGGAGAACCGCGCCCTCTACGCCGAGATCGTCGAGGCCGGCGGGGCGATCTACTCCGAAATGCCGTTCGGCTGGGTCCCGCGGGCGCAGGATTTCCCGCGGCGCAACCGCCTGATTTCCGGCATCGCCCTCGGCGTCGTCGTCATCGAGGCGGCGGAAAAGTCGGGGTCGCTGCACACCGCCCGCTTCGCCCTCGAACAGGGCCGCGAGGTCTTCGCGGTGCCGGGCTCGCCGCTCGACCCGCGCGCCGCCGGCACCAACGCCCTCATCCGCGACGGCGCCATCCTGACCCGCAACGCCGCCGACATCGTCGAGGCGCTGGCGGCCCAGAGCGGGCTGCGCATTCCCCCCGGCACCGCCGCCGGCGAACCGATCCGCGAGGAGATCGACGGACGCGAGCGCATCGTCGACGCCGCCGAGGTCGACCGCCGGCTGGTGATCGAGGCGCTGGGGCCGACGCCGGTCGGCCTCGACGACATCGTCCGCATCACCGGCCTCGGCCACGCCATCGTCCATCTGGTGCTGCTGGAACTCGATCTCGCCGGCCGGATCGAGCGCCATCCCGGGAATCTCGTGTCGATGACCGGTTGAGCCGGCGCGGCGCCCGGGATGTCCGTCACGACCGCCGGTCTGACGCCTCGCCGACGCCGTCACGAAGGGCGGATGTCGCCTCGTCCTTGGCCATGCCGAGGAGGTAGGCCAGGAGGGACAGCCGGGATTCCTCCGCCATCCGCGCCAGTTCGCCCGACATCTGGGCAATGTAATGCAGCCGGTCGTCCGCTCCTTCGGCGCCCTTCGATGCCCCGGCCTCGTCTCGCATGGTTCTCATCTCCCCGCCGATCACACGGAAATGCAACTTAAGATTGCAATGACATTTTCGACCCTATTAACAATCGCATATTCGGTCTTTGGTTGGTAGTGCAACTTTATGCACTTTTTGCGCGCATTGCGGCGATCCGACCGATCGGGCTTGACCGCGGCCCTCGCGGTCGGCCAATGAGAGGCCTTGCATCCCGCCGCCGAAGCCCTCACCTTCCGGCGCGTTCGCCGCGGCACCGGGCCGTGGAAACCAGCTGTTTCTTCGGGTCCCGATGAACGTCGTCATTGTCGAATCGCCGGCCAAGGCCAAGACCATCAACAAGTACCTCGGGTCCGACTACCGGGTCCTGGCCTCCTACGGCCACGTCCGCGACCTGCCGGCGAAAGACGGCTCGGTCGACCCGGAGCAGGACTTCGCGATGACCTGGGAGGTCGACGGCAAGTCCAGCAAGCGCCTGTCCGACATCGCCGCGGCGGTGAAGGATGCCGACCGCCTGATCCTCGCCACCGACCCGGATCGTGAAGGCGAGGCGATCTCCTGGCACCTGATCGAGGTGCTGGCGAAGAAGCGCGTGCTCAAGGACAAGCCGATCGAGCGCGTCGTCTTCAACGCCATCACCAAGCAGTCGGTGCTGGAGGCGATGAAGAACCCGCGCCAGCTCGACGAGCCGCTGGTCGAGGCCTATCTCGCCCGCCGCGCCCTCGACTATCTGGTCGGCTTCACCCTGTCGCCGGTGCTGTGGCGCAAGCTTCCCGGCGCCCGCTCGGCCGGCCGCGTCCAGTCCGTCGCCCTGCGCCTCGTCTGCGACCGCGAGTCGGAGATCGAGCGTTTCGTTCCCCAGGAATACTGGTCGATCGTCGCGAGCCTGCTGACGGAGAAGGGCGAGGCCTTCGAGGCCCGCATCGCCGAGTTCGCCGGCAAGAAACTGACGCGCCTCGACGTCAGGTCCGAAGCGCAGGCGATGGAGATCAAGTCCTTCCTCGAGGCCGCGGCGCTGACCGTGGCCGAGGTGGAATCGCGCCCGCAGAAGCGCAATCCCTACGCCCCCTTCACCACCTCGACCCTGCAGCAGGAAGCCTCACGCAAGCTCGGTTTCTCGGCCCAGCGCACCATGCAGATCGCCCAGCGGCTCTACGAGGGCGTCGACGTCGGCGGCGAGACCGCCGGCCTCATCACCTACATGCGAACCGACGGCGTCCAGATCGCCCCGGAAGCGGTGTCCGCCGCCCGCAGGGTGATCGCCGCCGAATACGGCGACCTCTACCTGCCGGAAAAGCCGCGCTTTTATTCGACCAAGGCCAAGAACGCCCAGGAAGCGCACGAGGCGATCCGCCCGACCGATCTCGGCCGCCTGCCGAAACACGTCGCCCGCTCGCTGGAGCCGGAGCAGGCGCGGCTCTACGAACTGATCTGGAAGCGCACCATCGCCAGCCAGATGCAGTCGGCCGATTTCGAGCGCACCACCGCCGACATCGAGGCCGCCCACGGCGGCCGCACCGCGATGCTGCGCGCAACCGGCTCGGTGATGAAGTTCGACGGCTTCCTGACGCTCTACACCGAAAGCCGCGACGACGAGGAAGACGAGGACGGCAACCGCCTGCCCGCGCTCGCCCCCGGCGACCACCCCAGGCGCGAGAAGATCGACGCCACCCAGCATTTCACCGAGCCGCCGCCGCGCTACACCGAGGCGACGCTGGTCAAGAAGATGGAGGAGCTCGGCATCGGCCGCCCCTCCACCTACGCCGCGACGCTCGCCACCCTGCGCGACCGCGAGTATGTCGACATCGACAAGAAGCGCCTCGTGCCGCAGGACAAGGGCCGTCTCGTCACCTCGTTCCTCGAAAGCTTCTTCGAGCGCTACGTCGAATTCGACTTCACGGCGGGTCTCGAAGAGAAGCTCGACCGCATCTCGGCCGGCGAGCTCGACTGGCGCGAGGTGCTGCGCGAGTTCTGGAAGGATTTCTCGGCCCAGATCGACGGGGTCAAGGACCTGCGCGTGTCGCAGGTGCTCGACGCCCTCAACGACATGCTGGGCCCGCACATCTTCCCGGCCAAGGCCGACGGCTCCGACCCGCGCCTCTGCCCGACCTGCGGCTCCGGCCAGCTGTCGCTGAAGCTCGGCCGCTACGGCTCCTTCATCGGCTGCTCGAACTATCCCGAATGCCGCTACACCCGCCAGCTCGGCGCCGACGGCGGCGAGGACGGCGGCGAGAGCGGCGACCGCAACCTCGGCCAGGACCCCGAAACCGGCCTCGACATCCTGCTGAAGTCCGGCCGCTTCGGCCCCTACCTGCAGCTCGGCGAGGGCGAGAAGCCCAAGCGCGCGTCGCTGCCCAAGGGCTGGACGCCGGACAGCATCGATCTGGAACGGGCGCTGCGCCTTCTGTCGCTGCCACGCGAGGTCGGCGCCCATCCGGAGGACGGCGAACCGATCCTCGCCGGCCTCGGCCGCTACGGACCCTTCGTCCAGCACGGCAAGACCTACGCCAACGTCGAATCGATCGACGAGGTCTTCACGGTCGGCCTCAACCGCGCGGTGACGCTGATCGCGGAAAAGCGCGAGAAGGGCGCCCGCGGCCGGGCGGCTCCGGCGGCGCTGAAGTCGCTCGGCGACCACCCGGACGGCGGCGCGATCACCATCCTCGACGGCCGCTACGGCGCCTACGTCAACTGGGGCAAGGTCAACGCCACCCTGCCGAAGGGCACCGACCCGCAGACCGTCACCGTCGAGACCGCCCTGGCCCTGATCGCCGAGAAGGGCGGCAAGGCCGGCGGCAAGACGACGAAGGCGAAAACCGCCAAGGCCCCGGCGAAGAAGACATCCGAGGCGGCGGACGGCGAGGCGGCGCCGAAGAAGAAGGCTCCCGCGAAGAAGGCGGCGTCTGGCACGGCGGCGAAGAAGAAGGCGCCGGCGAAGAAGGCGGCGGAGTAGTAAAATTCAGGTTGGAAATATCAGCACGCAACCCAACAATGCTGAATGACTTTACGATGCGCGACATCATAATCCAAGAGATTAGACGCCTAGCAGCTGCAAATGAAGGTCAGGTGCCGGGGCAGAAATTTTTTGAGAATGAGACCGGTATTGCATCGCACCAATGGCGTGGTCGCTTTTGGGCACGTTGGAGTGATGCATTGTCTGAAGCAGGCTTTGCACCCAATCAACTAAGTATCAAGTCAGACATAGACAATATGATGAGAGGATTGGTGATTGCTTGTCGCCACTATAAGCATATTCCTACCGGATCCGAAATGGAAATCTTGAGGCGAAGCAATCCCTCAGTACCACATCCGAATGTAATCAGAAGCAATTTGGGTGGCCGCTCCGAGGTGATCGAGTCTCTATTGAACTACACCTCAAAAAGTGATGATTTATCCGATATTGCGGAGATGCTGTCCAAAATTTCGAATAAGACCTTGAGCGACGCAGATACAGGAAAGAAAATAGATGGATACGTGTATCTCATTAAGTCAGGAAATTTCTATAAAATAGGTCGGAGCGACAATGCAGAACGCAGATTCAAACAAATATCCATCGCATTGCCAGAAAAATCTGATCTTTTTCATGTAATTAGAACAGACGACCCATCTGGAATAGAAGCATATTGGCATCGTCGCTTCGCCAATCGTAGAATGAACGGTGAATGGTTCAAGTTGACGTCACAAGACGTAGCCGCATTTAAGAGACGAAAATTTCAATGACACATAATAGCGATCCGAGGGCCACCTGAGCGATGCGCAACATCGGTCTGCGCGCGACAAACCTGGCATCACCCGATAATCTCCCGGCGACATAAGACACCACCGGACACCCCGCATTGGCCAAGAAGATCCGCCCGCCGAAGACCGAAGCCCCCGCGCCGACCCGCGAGGCGGTGCTGCGGTTCATTTCCGAGAATCCGACGAGGGGCACCAAGCGCGACATCGCCCGGGCCTTCGACGTCACGGGCGACGCCCGCATCGAGTTGAAGCAGCTGCTCAAGGAACTCGAGGGCGAAGGCCTGATCGAGCGGCACCACCGCAGGATCGCCCTGCCCGGCGCCCTGCCCCCGGTGCTGGTCTGCGAGGTCACCCACCGCGACGGTGAGGGCGACATCTTCGCCGAGCCGGTGAAATGGGACGAGGAGGCGGACGGCGCGCCGCCGAAGCTGCTGGTCATCGTGCCCAAGGGCGGGCGCCGGGGCGGCGGCGAGCGGGTGCCGGGCATCGGCGACCGCCTGCTCGGCCGCGTCTCCGACATGCCGCGCGGCTACGAACACCTCGCGCGGGCCGCGGTGCGCGTCGTCAAGCTGCTCGACCGCCAGCCGACCGGCATCATCGGCGTGTTCGAGGCCACCGCCGGCGGCGGCCGCATCCTGCCGGTGTCGCGGCGGCAGGAGGAGATGCTGGTCGACGCCGAGCACGCCGGCGAGGCGAAGGACGGCGACCTCGTCTCGGTCGAAGTCCACCGCCTCGGCCGCTACGGCCTGCCGAGCGCGAAGGTGCGCGAGGTGGTCGGCTCGATGAAGTCGGAGCGCGCGGTCTCGATGATCGCGATCCACGCCAACGAGATCCCCTACATCTTCCCGGACGCCGTGCTGCGCGAGGCCGAGGCCGCCGAACCCGCCACGCTTTCGGGCAAGCGCGAGGACTGGCGCGACCTGCCGCTCGTCACCATCGACCCGGCCGACGCCAAGGACCANGACGACGCCGTCCACGCCGNGNCCGACGACGGACCCCGCCAACGTCGGAGGCCACGTCGTCACCGTCGCCATCGCCGACGTCGCGGCCTACGTCCGTCCGGGCACGCCGCTCGACAAGGAGGCGCTGAAGCGCGGCAACTCGGTCTATTTCCCCGACCGGGTCATCCCGATGCTGCCCGAGCGCATCTCCAACGACCTCTGCTCGCTGCGCGAGGGCGAGGACCGGCCGGCGCTGGCCGTGCGCATGATCTTCGATGCCGACGGCCGCAAGAAGAGCCACAGCTTCCACCGCATCATGATGCGCTCGGCGGCGAAGCTCTCCTATCCGCAGGCCCAGGCTGCGATCGACGGGCGCACCGACGAGAAGACCGACGTGCTGCTCGACGGCATCCTGAAACCGCTCTGGGCCGCCTACGACTGCCTGCACCGCGGCCGCCTCGCCCGCCAGCCGCTGGAACTCGACCTGCCCGAGCGCAAGATCCTGCTGAAACCCGACGGCACCGTCGACCGGGTCACGATCCCCGAGCGCCTCGACGCCCACAAGCTGATCGAGGAGATGATGATCCAGGCCAACGTCGCCGCCGCCGAGACGCTGGAGGCGCGCCGCGCGGCGCTGATCTACCGCATCCACGACCAGCCCTCGCTGGCGAAGCTGGAATCCTTGCGCGAATTCCTCTCCACCATGGATCTGAAACTCGCCAAGGCCGGCAACCTGCGGCCCGGCCAGTTCAACACCATCCTCGCGAAGGCCGCGAACACCGAGAACGTCCACCTCGTCAACGAGGTGGTGCTGCGCTCGCAGAGCCAGGCCGAATACAGCCCGGAGAACATCGGCCACTTCGGCCTGAACCTCTTGCGCTACGCCCACTTCACCTCGCCGATCCGCCGCTACGCCGATCTCGTCGTCCACCGAGCCCTGATCAAGGCGCTGCACCTCGGCGACGACGGGTTGCGCGACGACGACGAGGACCGGCTCGACCGCATCGCCGCCGACATCTCCGCCGCCGAGCGCCGGGCGATGACGGCGGAGCGCGAAACCGTCGACCGCCTCGTCGCCGAGTGGCTGTCCGACCAGATCGGCGCCACCTTCTCCGGCCGCATCGCCGGCGTCACCAAGGCCGGCCTCTTCGTGAAGCTGTCGGACACCGGCGCCGACGGCTTCGTCCCCGCCTCGACCATCGGCGACGACTACTACGCCTTCGACGAGCCGAGCCGCTCGCTGATCGGCAACCGCACCGGCGAAACCTTCCGCCTCGGCGACGACGTCGACGTCAAACTCGTCGAGGTCGCCCCGCTCGCCGGCGCCCTGCGCTTCGAGATCCTGACGAAGGGACGCAAGGGCAAGCCGATCGGCGACAAGCGCTTTGCGAAGCGGGCGGAACGGCGCGAGCGGCCGGGTCCGCCGAAGGGCAAGGCGCGGGGGCGGTCGCGGGGGTGAGGTTGGGTGAGGGATGTAAATAACACAACCACTGCCTGCGATACTTCGAGTTGAATCGATACGTTTAAATACATGATCGAAATCATAATCCTTGTCGCTGCGATTTCAGTTATACTGTATTGCTGTGCACTTTTCCCGATTGCGGGCAGACGTCACCGACAGAAGATGGAGCTGCGAGACGGTCACGACCTGCAATCATTCGTCAATGATGCGGTAAGTGCTGGTTATTGCAAGGAATCAGCCGAATTTATCTACGACGACCTATTCAATCATTGCGATTATCATGTCCATTTGGACGACAGGATTGAAAAGGATCTCGGGTGCGTTGGCGACGATTTTGATGATCTGGTCGACCTTCATTTGGTCAAACTCGATATCGACGAGGTATTCATTGGTGCCTACGGCATAGACACGGACATCGCTACCGTAAGATCATACTTACGCTTCATCGACGAAATAATGACCGTCAAGGATGAGTTGGCGCGCTTTCGCAAAATCCGCGAGGGATCCCCCGGGTAGATGGACAGCGGAGAGTGAAGTGGTCCTGGCTCACCCCTCTCCCTGTCCCTCTCCCTCAAGGGGAGAGGGGACGCCGGATTCATAGGGCTTTCGTCACGTGACGCTGCGGCTCGGCGGAAGGTCGCGTGGGACGCCGCCCCCGCCTTCATGGTCCCCTCCCCCCTTGAGGGGGAAGGACAGGGAGAGGGGAAGGCCACGCCCGCCCGCGCTCGCCAACCTGCGGCGCCCCTGCAACCTCCGAGCACCATCCAAAAAAGAAGCCGCGGACTCCCGCCCGCGGCTCCTCATCCCAACACAGAAAACCCCCAACCCTCAGCCCTTGAGGATCGAGCGCCCGGCGTAGACCGCCTGCGGCCCCAGTTCCTCGGCGATGCGGATCAGCTGGTTGTATTTCGCCACCCGGTCGGAGCGGGCGAGCGAGCCGGTCTTGATCTGGCCGCAGTTGGTGGCGACGGCGAGGTCGGCGATGGTGCTGTCCTCGGTCTCGCCCGAGCGATGCGACATCACCGCGGTGTAGGCCGCCTTGTGCGCGGTCTCGACCGCTTCCAGCGTCTCCGACAGGGTGCCGATCTGGTTGACCTTGACGAGGATCGAGTTGGCGGTGCCCGACGAGATGCCCTTCTTGAGGCGCTTGGTGTTGGTGACGAACAGGTCGTCGCCGACGAGCTGGACCGACTTGCCGATCTTGTCGGTGAGCAGCTTCCAGCCCTCCCAGTCGTCCTCGGACATGCCGTCCTCGATCGAGATGATCGGGTACTTGGCCGCGAGCGAGGCGAGGTAGTCGACCTGCTCCTCGATCGAGCGGGTCACGCCCTCACCCTCGTAGACGTAGGCGCCGTTCTTGAAGAACTCGGTCGCGGCGCAGTCGAGGGCGAGGTAGACGTCCTCGCCCGGCCGGTAGCCGGCCTTCTCGATCGAGGCGACGACGAAGTCGAGCGCCTCGGTGGCCGAGCCGAGGTTCGGGGCGAAGCCGCCCTCGTCGCCGACGTTGGTGTTGTGGCCGGCGGCCTTGAGGCCCTTCTTCAGGGTGTGGAAGATTTCCGAGCCCATGCGCACGGCCTCGGCGACGCTCTCGGCGCCGACCGGCATGATCATGAATTCCTGGAAGTCGATCGGATTGTCGGCATGGGCGCCGCCGTTGATGATGTTCATCATCGGCACCGGCAGGATGCGGGCGCTCGGGCCGCCGATGTACTTGTAGAACGGCAGGCCGGCAGCGTCGGCCGCGGCCTTGGCGACGGCGAGCGAGACGCCGAGGATGGCGTTGGCGCCGAGGCGGCTCTTGTTCTCGGTGCCGTCGAGCTCGCACATGATCGCGTCGATGCGCAGCTGGTCCTCGGCGTCGAGGCCGGCGATCGCCTCGGCGATGTCGCCGTTGACCGCGTCGACCGCCTGCAGCACGCCCTTGCCGAGATAGCGTTCGCCGCCGTCGCGCAGCTCCACCGCCTCGTGGGCGCCGGTCGAGGCGCCCGACGGCACCGCGGCGCGGCCGACCGAGCCGTCTTCCAGGATCACGTCGACCTCGACGGTCGGATTGCCGCGGCTGTCGAGGATCTCGCGACCCAGGATATCGATGATGGCGGTCATGAAAAGGCTCCTTCGTCCACCCCGTTCGGGCGCGGCCTGCGCACATTTGCGCGCGCACCCGCATCGACCCGATCCGCGCCCTACATAGCCGAGGCGTATGACGCTGCATAGACCGCCGCGGCGGTCCGCGGCATCGTCGCGCCCGCTGGCGCCCGCGCCGGTCCGTGCTAGAACCGCGCCGTCCGCAACCGTCGTCGAGACATCACCGGAGGTGCTACCGTTGACGACCATCGATCCCGCCAGCGTCAAGCCCGGCAAGGAAACCGCGATCCCGTCCGAGCCGACGGCCGCGATCCTCGACCGTGTCCCCAATCCCCATCCCGACACCCGTTACGTCGCCCGCTTCACCGCGCCGGAGTTCACCTCGCTCTGCCCGGTGACGGGCCAGCCCGACTTCGCCCATCTCGTCATCGACTACGTGCCGGCGGAATGGCTGGTGGAATCGAAGAGCCTCAAGCTCTACCTCTTCTCCTTCCGAAACCACGGCGCCTTCCACGAGGGCTGCACGGTGGAGATCGGCAAGGCGCTCGCCGACCTGCTGAAGCCGCACTGGCTCCGCATCGGCGGCTACTGGTATCCGCGCGGCGGCATCCCGATCGACGTCTTCTGGCAGACCGGCCCGGTCCCGGAGGGGCTCTGGATCCCCGACCAGGGCGTGCCGACCTACCGCGGCCGCGGCTGAGACCACGACGCGGCGTCAGGCGGGGGCGTCGGGCGGCGGTCGGTCCGCCGCCTCCGGACCGAAGAAGCCGTCGACCCGGGAAAGGCCGGCGACGACGGCGTCGATGAAGGCCCGCACCGCCGGCCGCATCGAGCGCAGCGACGGATAGGCGATGTAGGCGTCGCTGGCGCGAACCTCGTGGTCGGGGAGCAGGCGGACGAGGCGGCCGTCGAGCAGTTCCTCGCGCACCAGCAGCGTCTGTACCGGCCCCGCCGCGTGGCCGTCGACGAGAGTGCGCAGCAGCACCTGGGCGTCGTTGGTGCGCAGGATCGGCGAGACCTCGACGTCCACCGCCTCACCGTCGCGGACGAGGTGCAGGATCGAGCGCCCGCTCATCACCCGCGGCGTCACCACGAGGGGGCAGGTCGCGAGCGTCGCGAGGTCGTCGACGGGGCCGAAGCGGGCGAGGAAGGCCGGGCTCGCGGCGAGGATCCGCCGGACGAGGCCGATGCGGCGGATGATGACGTCGGCGGCCTCCGGCCGCTCGTAGCGCAGGGCGAGGTCGAAATTCTCGTAGACGAGATCGATGCTGCGGTTCTCCAGCACGAGTTCGACCGTCACCGCCGGGTGCGCCCGCTGGAAGGCCATCACGATCGGGTGGACGTAGCGCGTGCCGACGCAGGACGGCGCGTGGACGCGGATCGTCCCCTCCAATGCCCCGGCGCCGGCCCGGACGCCTTCGAGCGCGGCGTCGAGCGCGGCGAGCGCTGCCCGGCTCTTCTCGTAGAGCGTCAGCCCCTCGGCCGTCGGCCGCACGATCCGCGCCGAGCGTTCCAGAAGCCGCGCGCCGACCCGCTCCTCGAGGTTGGCGATCTGCTTGGAGACGGCGGGCTGCGACAGCGCCAGATCGCGCGCCGCCGCCGTCACCGAACCGCGCTCCACCGTTCTCACGAATGCGCGCAACGCCGATGTGACATCCATCACAATTCCGTATGGTTATGGACATGATTTAGACATTCGATTTGATAATACGGCGGCCCTATCGTCATCTCAACCCGCATCAACGAGGAGAATCGGACTTGTCCATCGACCGCCGACTGTTTCTGACCGGCCTGGCCCTCATGGCCGGCGGCTGCGTTTCGACCCGTTTCGACGGCCGTCCCCAGGCTGCGGCGGTGCGCACTCCCGCCATCGATCCGTCGTATCTCGCCATGTACGGACCGATCGACGACGAGCCCTTCCCGATCCCTGCCGTCGACCTCAGCCGCGTCGACCCGAAGTTCCTGCGCCGCTACGTCGACTACGACAGCCCCTACACGCCCGGCACGATCGTGGTCGATCCCAACACCCGCTACCTCTACCTGACGATGGGCGGCGGCAAGGCGCTGCGCTACGGCGTCGGCGTCGGCAAGGAGGAGGCCTTCAACCTCACCGGCGAGGCGGTCATCGCCCGCAAGGCGAGCTGGCCGGGCTGGCGGCCGACCCAGTCGATGATCGCCCGCGAGCCGGACCGCTACGGCCCGCTGGCCGACGGCCTGCCGGGCGGCCTCACCAATCCGCTCGGCGCCCGCGCCCTCTATCTCTACCGCGACGGCCGCGACACGCTCTATCGCATCCACGGCACGCTGGAGCCCTGGACCATCGGCACCATGGTCTCCTCCGGCTGCATCCGGCTGATGAACCAGGACATCATCGACCTCCACCGCCGGGTTCCGAACGGGACCCGGGTGGTCATCATGCCGGCAACGGGCGCCTTCGTCTGACGGCGTCGCCCCGGCCGCCCGCTCCACCATCCTCTCCCGTCCCGTCCTCCGGTTCACCCCCTCGCCCTCCGGCCCTTGCCGAGGATGGCGAGGGCGACGCCGCCGAGGATGATCGTGGAGAGGATGGCGAAGCGCAGCGTCTGCGGCTCGCCGAGCAGGACGACGGCGCCGAGCGCGGCGATCACCGGTACGGTGAGTTGCACCACCGCGGCCTGGGTCGTCGACAGCCCCGGCAGGGCCCGGTACCACACCGCGTAGCCGAGGCCGGAGGCGAGGATGCCCGAGGCGAGCGCATAGCCGACGCCGGCGCTCGTCCAACTGCCGGTGAAGAGAGCGACAGCGAGCAGCGGCAGGCACAGCGGGATCGAGCGCAGGAAGTTGCCGGCGGTGGCCGCGAGCGGGGCTCCGCCGCCCCGGCCCCGCAGCGTGTAGACGCCCCATGCCGCCCCGGCAGCGACCATCGACGCCGTGCCGAGCAGATCGGGCGCGCCGAGGCCGGGCAGCATCAGCGCGACGAATCCGGCGAGCGCGATCGCCAGCCCCGCCGCCTCGCTCGCCGTCGGCCGATCGCCGCGGACCAGCCCGGCACCGACCATCGTTCCCTGCACCGAGACGAAGAGGATGAGCGCCCCGGTGGCGGCGCCGAGGCGCAGGTAGGCGAAGGAGAAGGCGATGGCGTAGACGAACAGCGCCGCCGCCGCCGGCCAGCTTCCCGGCAGATCGCGAAGAGGCGCCCGGCCGTGACCGCGGCCACCGCCCTCGCCCGCCGGCGGGCCGGCCCGCAA
>Ga0065721_10051361_pt1 | contig 15130 bp, 6 predicted proteins | sample Mesricmetagenome_FD_59108 | JGI IMG/M metagenome (GOLD analysis project Ga0065721, IMG submission 59108) | Mesophilic microbial community from rice straw/compost enrichment Sample: eDNA_1 v2 (version 2) | ecosystem: Engineered > Solid waste > Grass > Composting > Bioreactor | place: USA: Davis... | reverse complement strand
TATAATAATATAAATTCTTCTTTATAATAATATAAATTCTTCTTTATAATAATATAAATTCTTCTTTATAATAATATAAATTCTTCTTTATAATAATATAAAATTTGAAAAAATAAAAATTGTAGCCAAGTGGTAAGGCGGCGGTTTTTGACACCGTTATGCGCAGGTTCGAATCCTAGCCAATTTTAAGAAAGAAAAAATCTTAAAATATATTCTTTTTCTTTTTAAAATATTAGAATTTTTTAATATTTTAAAAAAGCTTATATGTTTATATAGGTGTATATTTTAATTTCATGTAAGCGGGGATTGTGGTTTTTATGAAAAATTAAATTTTTTTTTACTAAAACAGCTTTATTTGAAAAAAGTCTGGGCTTTTTTTAGGGGGTAGAGCTAAACCCCCTTTTAAATTTATTTTTAGCATTTTCATTTGATTTAAAAAAATATATATTAATTTATGTACTTAGTAAATTACACCAGTATACTGATAATTTTATTTCTGGCTGCAGCCATCTCTACGATAGTTTTTCTTCTATCATTAATTATTTATTTCCAAATTTTAAATAAAATTGAAAAAAACTCAACATATGAATGTGGATTTACACCATTTGGTGATGCTCGAGAACGTTTTGAGGTTAAATTCTATTTAGTTTCTATTTTGTTTATTGTCTTTGATTTGGAAATCGCTTTCTTATTTCCCTGTATACTTGCATTTCCAAAGTACGGGGCTTTGGGTCTAGCTGTTACTATTAGTTTCTTAATCCTACTTATACTAGGATTTTTGTATGAACTAATGACTGGCGCTATGGACTGATAAATACTTTTTTTCTAACACTTTTAAAAAAAATTTTAAAAATTATGATAAATAAATATTTAGGGTTGAGAGAATTTACATTTTTTTTCGTTTATGTACTGGATAAGGCTACCATGTATTTGACTGCTTTGGCTGCAAGTACATTATTTTCGAAGTATTTAGAATTTGTGTATTATGCCTTTAATAATAATTTAACTTTTCGTGAAGCTGAAACTCCACGTATTAATGGTACTACTAATCATAATAACGCTCTTGATGATACAGGAGATCCGATGGCACAAAATTGAATTAATATTCGTGCAGCTCATTGATCGACCTCGTTTGTTCCCCATTATCCGTCTTATAATGACTATAATGATTATTACTTAATCACGGAAAAAACCCGTGATCTTGTTTTTATTAATTCAGTCGCAAACAGATATCCTAGTTTTATTTGGGCAGCTGTGGTTTCTAATAGCGTTGAAAATATTGTCTACGCTAATAAAAATAAATTTGATATATTTATATCTCTTTTGGCGTCGGATTTTGAAACTCCGTTGCACTCTTTAATCGATATCTGTGTTGTAGATAATATATCACGGACAGATCGTTTTCTTCTTTCGTATTCTTTTTACAATTTGCATACTCTAACATTTTTAACTGTGAGAATTGGATCATCTAACTATATACCTGTTTACTCTATTTCAAAAATTTTTAATGCAGCTGGTTGATTAGAGCGTGAGATTTGAGATATGTATGGTATAACTTTTGTAAATCATTCTGATTTACGTAGAATATTGACTGACTACGGTTTTACAGGACATCCTTTGAGAAAAGATTTTCCTTTGACTGGATTTTTTGAGTTGCGTTATAACGATATTGCTCGTCGTGTTGACATGGAACCTTTAAATTTAAAGCAAGAAATGCGTTTCTTCTTCTTTAACACTAATGCTTGAAATTATTATTAATTTTTTAGCAAGGAGATAAGAAAAATATTATTATAATAGCTTTTTTGTATTAATTTTTTAACTAAAAAAAATGAAAATATATGAGAAATTTAACAAATCTATTAAATTTTTTCTACCTAGCATTAAGGGTAATGCGTTTTTTTTATTTCTCAACTATTTTTCTTTTTTATATAAATTATAAGCTTAGTTTGCTTTATTTATTAGAGTGAAAAAGGCGGTACGGGCTGCGCAAATTCTTTTTATTTCATAGTTCGCTAATTTTAACTAAAGGGCAGCTTTTTTTTTTTACACTTATAACTAATTTTTTCTTTAATTTATATTGCTTTACTTCGTTATATTTAGTGGTTTTGCTAAAAAAGTTTCTGACCACTTATTATAAAATAGTTTCAGTTGTTTTTAATTCTTTTAAATTGATTTTCGTGTTATTTAGACGCTTTTCTTTTGCCGTTTTTGCTTTTTGCTTTTTCTTGACGAGCTTCTTTTCTAATTTACGTTTTGTGCTTAAACGTGAATTATTTTATTTGAAAATTTTTAACTTTTCATCAAAATTAGTTTATTATGCGATCGTGTTGATTTTTATTTTTTTCTTATTTTTTACGTTTTATACAAATTTAGATCTACCTGTCTTATTTTTGTATATGACGAAATACTTGATTTCGTTATTTGTTTGATTTTTTAAAACGATTTTATTTTATTACAATTACTTTTTGCTTTCTTGATTAAATTATCCAATTGAAAATTATTTTGTATGAGCTTCACATGACTTTCTTGAAGAAGTTAGAGAGGCGGGGGAGGGTGAAGCTTGACTTAAGTCAATGCATGCAGCTGGTTTGGCCGCCTCAATTCGCTATTACGTTGGATATTTTTTTGGTTCTATTATACCAATTTTGGTTTTCTATTATCAAGTTTTTGAATTATTTTTTTATCATAATTTTTTACAGACTCAATCAGTTTGGCATATATTCCACGGTGAACCTACTATTTTACGTTTAGTTTTTGCGGACGTGATATCATTGGATGGCAATATGAACTTTAAAGCATTTTGATTAGATAATTTTTGATTGTCGGGGTCGCCCACCACCACCCTTTTTTTTGTAAACTACTATACTTCTCTACCTAATTTTACTATGTTTTTGTTTGATGGGGGGGTATTTTTTCCTACTGTGAGCGGGGTTTACTTTAATGAGTTTGGGGGGTTTCAAGAATTTTTTTTTTATCTTGCGCGTTTTTTATTGCTGTGTTTTAGTGATACTTTTTTATATTTTTATTTATTTTTTTATCACTGAGCATTGCTGGCTATTTTTGTAAAGTATTTAATGTGGTTTGCGTTGATTTTTCATAATATTTTTTGTGGAATGTTATCTGGTTTCTTGGAAGTTTGAGTGTATTTTACGGATAAATTTTTTATTTGTTTATTTGTTTTTTCTGATAAGTTTTGTACACATTTTCTTCCTTCCTTGGTGACTGATTGCTTTATTTTACTTTCATTAATTTTTTATAAATTTTTTGTAGGACTTTCTCTTCTTTTTGAATATTTTAAGTTAAAAGTTTTTACTTTTTTTTTTTCAAATGTAGCTTTGTTGTTTTTTACGATTTGTGCTTTTTTTCTTAATTTTGAATTTTCAATTTTGGCGGTAATGTATTTGCCAAATATTGCAAATCTGTTTAATTCTATAGATTTTAGTTTTTTTTTGTTTTTTTTCAGATTAATTTATAGAATTACGGTATTTATAGGTTCTTTATATTTGTCGTTTGCCTTATTCTTATTTCATTTTTTAGTTGATTTTTTTTTACATATTTTGATTTATTCGTTAGATTTTTTTATTACAGGGCTATCTTACTTTATCTTGATAATTTTAGATTTAGCAGCAATTATTTTTGATTTTCTTAATGTGTTTGACGGTTTTTTTGCTTTTTCGGTTTTAAATTTTTTAAAATTAAGATTTGCAGATTTTGTTAATATTCTATTACCAGCTTTTAATTACTATTCTGTTTTCAATCTAAATTTTATACCTTATTATATCTCTGCAGTTTTAGTGCTGATTTTGATTTATAATTTACGATTTTTAAACGGGAACTTTAATCCGGGAAGAAAGCACGTTTTTTCTTTGTTTTTTATTAGGAGTCTCTATTTTAGATCTTGATTTAAAGATCGAACCTTGTTGTGTAGAGGGTCAGAAGGTAAACTTAACTTTTTATATTTTAATTTTGAAAATTTTTTAGTTGCTCAAAATTTAGCAACTAATTTAAAATTAAATTATCTTTCTCCGGCGGATTCAATATTATCAGATAATGCGGGGGGGGGGGTTACTAGCAAGTTTTCCTCGCTATTACTGTCCAACGATTCTATAAGAATTTTTAAGTTGAGCAATTTAAAGCGTTTGATTATAACCCTACATAAAATTTTTTATTGTTTTGAGTCATGAATCGTATCTTATTTATTTAGACAAACTCATGTCAGTTCTCGGATGAAATTTAAGAGTGTGTGGGTTGAATTTTCATTTATTTTGTCGGATTTTGCAAAATTAAATTTGTTTTTATTTTTGTATAGTACTTTAAAATTCAATTTTTCTTCGTCTTTCAAATCTTTATTTAAGGATAATTTGAGTTTTACTTCGCCGCCTATTAGTTTTTTTAATAATTTGGGACCTGCGACTACTTTGCTTTCTACTTTTTTTATATTTTTTATCTCATTCGCGGATATTTTTTATTGATTTGGCGAAAAAAATATAGTAGAGTTGCAGTTACAAGAACGGGTTACTAAATTTTTGTTTTTTTCTAATACACACCCAACAGCTTCGGCTTTATTTAGTGATTTGTTTTACGATAAAATGACGTTTAATACTAGGTTTATCGGGGAATTTTTTGATAACACAACTTTTTGATTGAAATTTAATCATAATTTTTCGACTCCCCGAATATTCCTATATCGTTATCTTAAGCAAATTGATAAAAAATTATTTCCATTGCAACTTGATATGAATTATTTACGACCTAAACGTCCTTGGGAATTAGATTTTAGTAACCTACCTGTTTTTTCTAGGCATTTTTCTTCTTCGTTGAATGAAAAAAAACGCTTAGCTTTGTCATTAATGCGGGTCAGTGAATTTAATTATCTTATGTTTGAAATTTTCTTTCTTACTTATAGGGACAAGGAAGAAGATATGCCAAAAATACCTTCGTTTAAGTACTGGAAGGAAGCTTACGACAAAGTAATTGAATTACTGCTAATTAAAAGATATTTTGAGTTTGGTGATCTTATTGAGTCGGATGACTATTATACTATTTTTTCTAATCTTGTATCAGATCATCTAACCACCTTTACTTTTCAATGATTTCATAATATACTTTTTCCATTTTATAAAACGTGAAGTGCGGTAGAAGGTAAACTTGAGAGCATGTTTAATCATAATCAAATTTTACACGATTATGTTATTAATTACGTTAGCCCGTTTAATTTTTTTCAAAAACGCCCTCTTTTGAAAAAAAAAAAACCTTTAGAGGCTATTGAGCCTAACGAATTATTTCGTGAATGGATAGATATGAATCTTTTGATGTATAATTTTAGTGCTAAAGCTGTTCGTTTTAGAACTCCAATCCCCTCTGTATTTCGAAAACAAGTCAGGGCGAAAGTATATTGGGATCAAATGGATCGGAGATATTGAAAACGTGTAAACATATATCGTACTTTTGAGGAGATTTCTAGTTTTCCTTTAGTTTTTACTGCTTTAGACGATGATCTTCATTTTAGACGTATCATTGATACTTTTCCTATTACTGCAGATTTACGTCATCCTAGGAATTATAAATATCAGGGTTTGCAGAATAGACCGCCAATGTTTGATAGAGAGCGTGATAAGCACCCTTATGAGGAGTTTGGTTGGTCTGTAGAAACGAAAACAGCATTTTGATCATCTGGTTATGGGACCCGACAACGTTTTCATAGAAGACACAAATTGCATCCAATTACGGATTATGAGTTTTGGGTGGATCCTAAAAATTTATATGATGACGCGTGAGATAGAGCTTATTTATTTTTTTGCAAATTTCGAGATTCCTATTATGATTTAATTGATACGGCTCGTGATTCTTCTTTAGTTGAAGTACTGGGTGTTCAGGATTTTTTACCAGTTCCGAATCGTGTTCATTATTTAGGCGGGTTGAAGGAGAGATCATTCCGACGTCATTTTTTTCAAGAACGGAATTTTGTTCCGCCTTTGACTAGGTTGAATCCGCTATCTCCAAATTATCATTATAATATACCTTTATACGGCTCTAATGATGTTTTTAGAACCCCCGTTTCACATTTGATTTTTTTGGACGATGCTATTAATACCCCTTTTATACTTCAGCGGCATAATATTTATATGGAAATTTTGGATTTTTATAAAAATTATTTTGGTTATCCTGAGTTTCTAACTGACAATTGAGTCGGTACTCAATCTTATCTAAATGAATCTGATCGTAGGTTTCAAGATGATAATGTTTATTTCCAATTTAACGAACTCGATAACCCTTATCTTATAAAAATGCTGAAGACTGGTAAATTTCATATTTTAAAGCCTTGGAAGAAGACTTATCGCCCTTTTTCTGTGGCCCCAAAACCAAAGTGATTTAAATGAAAAAAACATTCTGAATATAAAGAATTATTAAACGCAGATAATGTACCTGACTGAATCCCATTATCTTGGAAACAAATAGATTGGGTTAGGGATTTAGTGCAATTAATGAAGCATAATCGTGAAAATTTTTTTAGAGAAGAAGACTTACAACATTTGCGCGCCCACTTACCTCTTTTTTGAGATGAGTTTCGGCCTATTAATAATAGATCTGTTGCATTAAATTTAGATGGTACTATTAATGCATTGTCACATATTAATTTTAACCGCACTTTTGATTCTTTTTTTTTTGATTCAATGTCTAAAGCTGATAATTGAATTTTGGCAATTTTTTCGGATTTATTTATATCTAATATGATAAACCTTTATTTTTTTACTTTTCGTGACTTTGTGTATTGGTTTTTTTCTTGATTTTTTTATTTTCGTTACCAGTTTTTATCTCCGCAATTTAAGGATTTTTATAATAATCGATACAATTTCGCGAGTTTCAATGAGTTTGATTTACAGCATAGTCAGCGTTATTGATATAAACTTTTTCTGGCGGATAAATTCATTTTTGTAATTACAGATTTGTTTAACTTTGGTGAATCTGTTATGTCTCCAGAGTTTATAGAAAAATATCGATTTGCGCTGTATAATATCACATATTACGGTTATTCCGATTATTATCTTGGAGATAGCGTTGAGGGGGTTCCTTGTCTTTTTGATGATGAATACTACGATCTTTGAGATTCATTTGACGAACTTCTGGGATATAACGATTTTTCTGCTTCTCTATTTGATCCCGAGTACGAAGATTCTAGTTACGAATATACTTCTGGCGATTATCATTATTTTGATGCTTGGCGGTACGGTGTATATACTGATGAGCCTTCTATTAATTTTAATATGTATGAGTTGGTCTTTGGGGGCGAGAATTATAGTAGTGAAACCTTTAGTAGTGAGGTACTTGAAGAGAGCGGCGAGGTTGATTTTAATATTTCTCCGTCTCTGGTTTCTATTTTAGATTTGGATTATATGCACACTGCCAATAGGCTTAAGTGAACGGATTTTGAAAGACTCTTAAATAGTTCTGATAAAAGCTTTATTCCGGAGCTTGAGTTTTTACAGTTTCTATATAAAAATAATCGTGCGTATGCTTCAGTTAATTATGATTTCTTAAAATCGAATAAGTACGACCAGTTCGGTTATGATGAGTTCGGTTATGACCGTTCTGGTTACAATAGATACGGTTTTGATATTTTTGGATATGATAGAAACGGTTGTGATAAAGACGGATACGATTGCATGGGTTGCGATCGTTATGGTTATAATAGAGATGGTAATCCTGTGTTTTTGCATTTATTTATTTAGTTTTTGAAAGATGTGTTGGTAGAATTTTTCCTCTTTTTTAATTTTAAAAGAGGGGAGGATGTTGTTTCTTTATTGGTCTTAGTGCCTTGTGTGCAACTTACGGTGATTTGCGCTGTTAAAAATAATGAGGGGCTTTTTTCTTTTAAAGGTCTGTGAAATAATTTGGTGTATAGTGGCTAGTACGGTGATTTTTCGATATTTAGCCGAAAATTTGTTTATTAAGAAATAGGAAGTTTTTTTTATATAAGGGTAATTATTGAGGTACGCCTCCTTACTTTACATATAAATTAAACTCTATTATCTTAGTTAGTTATATTTTTTGTGTTATTTGGTATTTTGAATAGAAAATATTTAAGCTTTATGAACTATTTTCAAAATGATTTATTATTGTTATTACCAGAATTTTTTTTGGTTTTTTTCATTGTTAGTTTTTTATTAGTAGGAACTTTTTTGACTTCTAATTTTAGATTAATTCTATTAGATCGGTTTTCTTATGTGTTTCTTTTTTTTTTAGTATTACTAGGTCTGACTTATTATTGTTTACCGGAAACAGATTTTTTACTATTAAATTTTCAGTTTATTTCGGATTCATTATCTTTATTTATGAAGTTTTTTACAATTGGTTTACTGTTTTTTATTGTTTATACTACTGTAAATTATTTGTTTTTCGAAAAAGTTTTTTTTATTGAATATTATTTTTTTGTCGGTTTGCTACTTATTACTGCATTTTTTTTAATTTCTACTGTTGATTTTTTTTTATTTTATCTGGTTATAGAGTTGCAAGCTTTGATATTATATACAATGGCGGCTATAAAAAGATATAATGTTTTTTCAGCAGAATCAGGTTTAAAGTATTTCGTTTTAGGTGCTTTTTCGTCTGGTTTACTGTTATACGGAATATCATTACTTTATGGTTTTTTAGGTTTTTTAAATTTTTATGATATTAAATTTGTTTTCTTTAACTGACTAGATACTAGTAGTTTTTTTGGAATTCATTTAGCTCTGATTTTTATATTATCTTCGTTGATGTTTAAATTATCTATGGCTCCGTTTCATATTTGAGTTCCTGATGTATATGATGGTGCTCCGACTTCTAGTGTTTTTTTTTTTGTAACTTTACCTAAGTTAGCTATATTTATTTTTTTATTTCGTCTTTATACGTATCTTTTAATTGAGTTTAGCGAACTTTGATATACATTATTATTTTTTTCAGGTTTACTTTCTGTTTTGTGAGGTACTTTTGCGGCATTGAATCAGTTTAGTATTAAGCGATTATACGCTTATAGTTCAATCGTTAACATAGGTTATTTGGCTATGGCTTTATCTTATGGTACTTCTGAAAATTTAGTAGTAGTATTTTATTATCTGGTAGTCTATATTATATTGAGTGCATTACTTTTTTCATTTATAATCGGTGTCGGTAATTTACGTGGTTTTGAAACAGGTAAATCGTTATTCGACTATAAAACATTATTCTCATATAACTTTTTTTTCTCTATATTTTTTGCTCTTATATTTTTTTCATTTGCAGGAATTCCACCATTATCTGGCTTTTTTATAAAATTTTTTTTATTTAAGGTTATGTTTTTGGGTGATTTTTTACTTAATCCTGCTTTTTTTGTTATTTTTTTTGTTAGTACTATTTCGGCGTTTTATTATATCCGAGTAGTGCGGTTTATTTACTTTTCAGGAAATAAACGATTCCCAGATTTTTTTGTAGTTTTATCTCCATTTCTAGTGTTTACAATTATTTTTTCAATAACAACTTTTGTTATATTGTTTTTCCTTTTTTCTGAATTATTCTTTATAAAATTTACTTTTTTTATAAACTTTTTATTTTTTTAGATAGTAAATTTGATATATGGCAGTTTTTAAAAAATCTAATTATTATTCCCGCATTGCTCAAATTTTGCTAAAATATTCGAAAATGGCTGATCGAGCTGCTGCTAACAAACGATCTTCAATGTCACAGATGAAACGAGCAGTTAGAGCTTCTAAATCCACTAACAAGGTTTTATCGAAAAATACTTTGGGGTTGGCAGCTAATCCGCTAGTTACTAATAGATATTTTTCTCACAAGTATCCCCTTAGAACGACGATGTTTAAATTATCTTATGATCGTATTTCTGCGTTGTTAACTTTAAGTGCGATTTACAGTTTAGACAATTTGCTTTATTCGGATAATTATAGAATTTATTTTGGATACGCTGGTTGTAACGGAGTTGGTTATAAGGGTCACACGCTTTTTCCAGGCTTTAGGGGCGCACGTTTATTTTCTTATAGTTCACAGTTAACTTTTGATACGTCTTGGGACAGTGCGAATAGCAAAATTTTTCATAACCCGTGGGTACATCTAAAGACTTCTGAATATTTAGAAACTAGGGCACATACGTTTTTATACGTTAATCCTGTTGGGTTAAATGGTTGTAGTAAATTTGTTCGAGTTACGGACCGTCAAGCTAGTTTGAGTCATCGTGAGTTTTTTAAGATTTTTCTTTATTTTATTAAGCCTCGTACGATTTATTATGAAGACATGGAAGAGGAATATTTTAAATTTCATACTCGATTTAAAGTCTTTGAAACCAATTATATTTCTCATTGATTTAATGAGCTTTGGCTTTCAATCTTGTCTTCATTAACTTCTTTGACAGCGGGGGGTTCAAGCGATGGATTTTCGTTTTTTTGAACTTTATCGACTCAGGAATTTAATTTTAATTCGAATTTTATTTTAAGGCTTTTAGTCTATGAAGAAATTGCTTGACCCTTTTTTTTGCCATTTAGCGTATTTAAAAATAGTTTGTATTTGTTTTTTTTACAAAATTTCCCTCTTTATATTTTATTTTTTGTTTATCGGAATACACCAGAGATGTGAGATGACGATGATTCAATTGTAAAACAGCAGGGAGATTTGAAAAAATTGTTTGATGCCCCTGCGGGTATAGGGCGCTTTAGGAAGTATGTAAAATATGATTATTTTGTTCGATTTTTTACGTACCCCTACAAATTTTTTTCTCAATTTCCCAAACATAATTATTTTATAATTGTATTCGTTTTACTGCATTACGTGAATTTTTGTGATTCTTGTTTATTGCATAATAACTTTATTAATGAGGCTGCTTGTAGTAATTTAAAATTGAAGTTTTTACGTTCTACTAAGCCGGGGGTGAAACGTCGCAAATTGCTTCATTTATGAAAAATGAATACTAATCTTTCTTACTATGCTGCCTCGCCTAATCAACAATTAAATACTAATAACCCTTTTGAGTTTTTTGCTGATAGGTCAGTTTTGGATCGTACAACACGCTTCCCTTTAGATGTGGATGCTGACATTTTAGAAGAGTACAACGAAGAGTGATTTGGTGGGGGATACGGGGAAGATGACGATGAAGAAGAGCCTGTCAAACAGGTTATGATGGAGACAGATAATTATTATTTGTCGTATTTTTTCGATAAAACAAAAACTGCTTATACGAAATTATTTTTAATATATGAGTTTTTTTTATTAGACTTATTAAACTTGTCTGATTTATATCCAAATTCTTCGAATAACAAGAGAGTAATTTTGAAAACCTTACGTCGCGCTTCGAGAAGCTTTATTTATAAAACTAAGAGGAGAGGGGTGCTAGGTTTTACACGATTTTTTAATCGAGTATTTTTTTTTACTCGATGATATACTCTGTTTTCTCAACTATTTCTTCGTGATATGCGTTCTTACTTTTCCAGTAATAGTCTTTTGAAGAAATATTTTTCATACAATAATGCTCATAGACCGCTGTTTTTACTGATGTATTTAATTTGTGAAATTTTAGCGCGTCTATATTTATTTTTTTATCAGCTGTTAGGTGGACGTTTCGCGTTATTTTTTCAGTTTGATTTAAAAATTTTCAAATATTTTAATTATTTTGGTTTGCTGCTTTTTTATAAATTATCTTGGTTGATTATTTTTTTAGTAACTAAATGAAATTCCTTGATAGTTTTTTGTCTTTTGCAGCTTAAAAATGTTTATAGATTTTTTTATAAAATTTATAGCATTTGTTTAATTTTTTTTCATATCTTGGGGGCTTATGGAGAATCATCGGCAGTACAGGTTTGATTAAATGATGTAAAATTATTTAGATTAGTGCGTACAAGACCGCGAAATAAGCTTTTTAGTAGTTTTTCGTCTTTGTTTAGTTATTTAATTTTTATTATTACTAGAGCTCTGGTTAGCTTTAGGTCTTTTTTTTCTCCTACACGAAGTTATAAACTTTTTTGAAATAATTTTGGTGGTTTTCTTGAATATTGTAGGGTTGTGTATCTTAATATAGGGTGGGGTGAATTTGTTTTAAATTGTAAATTTTGGTTTTTTTCTTTTAAGTATTTTTTTAGTGAATGGTTTGCTAGTTCTCTCCATTTTATTTGACATTTTAGGGTGGTTTTAATTAATTTGGGTCTAGTTTTTGGCTTTACTTGTTTAATTTTTTTCGCAGTTAAAATTTTTCATCTTTTGTTTTACATAGTGTTCCCCCTTTTTTTATTTACTTTTTTTATGTTAATTTATTTTTTAAGCTCTATTTTACGTCATTCGGGGTTTTCAGATGTTCGTAACATGCCTGTTTTATCTTTTTTTGAGCTTGCCCGACTTTCAAAAAATAATTCGAAATGATTTTTTCACTATTTGAAGGAAGTTTTTTTTAAATTTTTTAAAAGTTTTTTAACTTTTATTTGGAATTTTTTCTTTATATTTAATATATTACTAGCCCAGCTATACTATTTTTGAAAACCTTTAAAATTATTTTGACTGCTTTTTTTAAATTCTGTTTTTCGGTACACTTTAACAGATCGTGCAATTTTAATTTCTACCTATTTTAAAAGATTATTTTTCACTGCTAATAAGTTTAATGTATCGAAAACTTTTGTAGTACCTGTTTTTCACTTTATTATTTTTTGTTTTATCGATAAATTTTTATCTTCAGAGTATAAAATTTTTTTTCGTACGCTTTCAACTAAAGCTTTTTGATTAAAATTTAATTTAATTGCGTGAGTGTGACTTTATAACGATTTATCAGCTCGTACTGTTGGTGCGTATAATTGATGAAACGAGGGTATTATTCGTTTACGGTATACTAATATAGATAGAAAAATTTTTATTTTTAATAATATTTTTAGGGCGTTTTTTGTAAATAAATTAGTAACTTATGCTTACACCAATCGTTTTAATTATGTAAATATGCCGTTAAGATTAGGTGTTTTTAAAATTTCTTCAAATTTAATTAATTTTTTTGTAAGACATTTTGTTACTTTTGTGGAAGTTATTAGTTTACGGTCAAGAATTAATTTTTTTGAGTTTTTTTTCATATCAATGGAAAAATTTAATATTTTGGCTGGGATTACACCTTTACGTACTATTAAAGCTTTTTTTGATGATATTTTGGTAGAGTTTAAATTTAACACCTTTATTTACAATTTTACGACTTTGAATATGAGTTATGCTCTATTCAGTAATGTTACTTTTGGTACATTTAAAAAATTTGAGAGTTTTTTTTTTAGAAAGCAGGTTCGATTACCGCGCTTTTTTTTTTATACTTGAACTTTTTTTAAAATTTTTTTTTACAGTTGAACTTATTTTTTTATATCGTTCTTTATGGTATTTAAACGATTGCTTCTTCTATTTATTTTGTTTTGTTCATTCATGTTTTTAAAAGATCTGCTAGTTTTTTTTTTAGTGGCTTTTGATTTTTGAGAAATTTTATCAAACATTTGAGTGTCTTGTATCTCTTTGAATGTAGACTATTTATATTTATTATTTTTTATTTACTTTATTTTTAAGATTTTTCTGATTTTGTTTTTTATTAAAAAATTTAGTTAAAAATTTATGATGTACGGTTTTATTGATTCAGCTAGTGAACATGCGGTAGCGCTACTACATTTCCATAATTATGCAATGTTTTTTTTAGTTTTAATAGTTGTTTTTGTTATTTGATTATTGAAAATGATTCTTCGTTTTGTCTTTGTTGAAAGAAATTTAAATTTAGCTAACGACTCTTCTGTACTTTCGAGTTATGTAAATTTTTTTTTTGACTCATCAGCACTTACTTTTCAAAATTTTTTATTAAGAGGGGAGTTATTGGATTCTGAGTTATCTAATGATCTAGAAGATTTCCGTTTCTTATTTTTTTCTTTATTAAATGTAAAGAAAACTTATTATTCTTATGCTTTAAAGAGAACAAAATATCCTGATCAAAAATCAGTCGTTAATATTTTTCCTATTTTTCCTGTTTCTAATAGAAATGATTATTTTTATAAACGTTTTAATTCAGTTGGAAATATCATGAAATTTTCTGGTTTGGTGACTGGCCTTTACATGAAATCAGTTTTGAAGGTGTTTCGTGCCGCTTTTCATGATATTGCTTATTTGTTTCCATATGAAAGAATTGATATCCCACACTATGATCCTTATAAAACCTTAGATCATTTTATAGTAGCAAATATCTATATGAATGCATTCGTTTTATCGGTTAAGCATGAAGTGCAGTCCGCCCTTTATACCTCGAATGCTAACGATTCATGATTTTTGAAAAACTATTTTGTTAATAAATTGTTCGGATTTTCGCATAATCGTCATAGAGTTTTTTTTAAAACTATGTCGAATTTTTATGTTCCGTCATCTTTGTTTTTTCAATTTTATACTAATGACAAACGAATGTTTTTCTATTTATTTTTTCAACACGTTCGTCATAGAAAAGTTCTAGAGTGAGTTTGAACTTGTGTTCCTGCTTTAACTTTATTATTATTATTGTATCCTTCTTTAATTTTACTTTATTGTTATGACCGCCCGCATATAACTAAGCCTTATTTTACTTTTAAGGCAATTGGTCATCAATGATATTGATCTTACGAGTACTCTGATTTCGCTACTACACGTTTGCCAGAGTTAAATGAGCACATTAAGTTTGATAGTTATATGGTTCATATGGACGATTTACAGTTAGGTGAGTTTAGATTGTTAGAGGTTGATAATCGTGTAGTATTGCCAATTGGAGTTTGTTCTCGTTTAATTGCAACGGCTGCTGATGTTTTACATAGTTGGGCTGTTCCAGCATTAGGTGTTAAAATTGATGCTATCCCTGGACGCTTAAATCAATTCTGAGTTGTAGTTGATAGACCTGGTACTTTTTATGGTCAATGTAGTGAATTGTGTGGGGTGAACCATGGTTTTATGCCAATTGTTGTTGAGGCTGCACCGTTTATTACTTTTTTTAAAGCTATAAATGCTATGTATTCTGCTGCCTAATATTAATTAGTTAGTTCTTTTCTGCTTCTAATTAATTATGTTTGTTTTGTGTAATAGCTTCAAATTTAATTATGGATTTACTACTTATAGTCTTTTTTTTAATATTTATGTTCTATCTTACTTATTG